>SWCC01000240.1_pt1 | contig 110187 bp, 98 predicted proteins | sample 4692971 | NCBI WGS metagenome assembly SWCC01 (sample SAMN10267277, study PRJNA491770) | bioreactor metagenome | isolation source: DHS bioreactor inoculated with subseafloor sediment | place: Japan: off Shimokita Peninsula | collected 2006-08
TATTCCGGTATTCCGGTATTCCGGTATTCCGGTATTCCGGTATTCCGCGTCTTGGGCGCGGGATGGATCGCGGCGGCACCGGCCCCGAGGCGGAAGCCAGCGCGCTGCGGCGCCCACGTTGACGCCGTGGCGCCCGCTTCCTAGGCTGATCCCGCAGCCACCCGAAGGAGCCCGCATGATCCACAGCGCCCTGCCGGCCCTCAGCCTCGCCGCCGGGCTCGCCCTTGCCGCCTGTAGCCCGCCGATGACCGCCGCCGCCGGCTTCGAAGACGAGATCGCCGCCGCGCTCGGCAGCCCCGCCGCGCCGCTTGCCTCCGGACTCTACCGGATCACCGGCATCACTGACGAGACCGGCGCGATCAGGCCCTACGCCAGGCTCCTCGCCGAGGCCGAAGCCGCCGATCCGCCCGAGCCGATGCCGTTGCCGGAGTACTTCACCCTGCAATGGCAGCCTGCCTCCCAGTCCTACGCGATGATGATGAGTTACGCCCGGATCTACGCCACCGATGGCCCGTTTCAGCTGCTCGAATACGGCGCGCCGGACGAAACCCTCTACCTCCCGCTTGAGGTCTCCGACGATGGCGCTCGTGCGGCGGTGCTGGTCTACGCCTGCGTCGACATCCCGCGGGATTTCCGCGAGGCGCACGATATCGGCACGGATTGCACGGTGGACAGCGCCGAGACGGTGCGCGCGGCGCTGGCGCTGATCGATCCGTCGGACACGGTCAGGCTCGAGCTCGCCTTTGCCCAGAGCCTGCCCGACCTGGGGCAGTAGCCGTCAGACCTTCAGCCCGAACGCGCGGAACCGCGCGATCAGGTCGGCCTCGACCCGCGCGCCGAGGTGGCTGATCACCTCGCTCGCGGCGATATTGCCCATCGTGCCACAGGTCTCAAGGTCATGCCCCTCGACCAGTCCCCAGAGGAACGCGCCGGCAAACAGATCGCCCGCGCCGGTGGCGTCGACCACCTGTGTCGGCACCGCCGGGCAATGAAAGCGCATCGGCCCGCGCACGATATGCGCGCCATGCTCGCTCTCGGTGCACACGACCGTGTCCACCTCCGCCGCGGCCGCTTGCAGCGCGGCGTCAAAATCGCTGGTGCCATACATCGCCTCGATCTCGGCGCGGTTAGCGAACAACAGGTCGACATCGTCGCGCAGCATCCGCGCGAAGGCCTGGTGGTGGCGGTCGATGCAGAACGGGTCCGACAGGGTCAGCGCCACCTTGCCGCCCGCACCCTTCGCCGCCTTGATCGCCTTGGCGAAGGCCTCGTGGCTTTCCGGCCCGTCGAAGCGGTAGCCTTCGAGAAAGATCCACTCGGCATCGGCCATCATCGCCTCGTCGATATCCGACGGCGCGAGGTGCTCGGTGACGCCGAGATAGGTGTTCATGCTGCGCTCGCCCTCGGGGGTGACCAACACGATGCAGCGCCCGGTCTCGTGCTCGTGGCGCGCCTCAGCCAGCGCCACCTCGTAGGTGACGCCCTGCGCGCGCAGATCGTGGGTGAAGATCCGCCCCAATTGGTCGTCCTTCACCTTACCCACGTAGGCCGCCCGTCCGCCGAGATGGGCAACACAGGCGATGGTGTTGGCCGCCGACCCGCCCGACATCTCGGTGGCGAGCCCGATCTTGCCATAGAGCTCCACGCCGCGCTGCATGTCGATCAGCTGCATTATGCCCTTTTCCACCCCGTTCTCGGCAAGAAAGGCGTCGTCGGCATGGGCAAGCACGTCGACCATCGCGTTGCCGATGCCGACCACCTGGAAGCTCTTGGTCACAGGTTCTTCTCCTCGAATTGGCACAGGTCGCGGATCAGGCAGGCCGCGCATTTGGGCTTGCGGGCGACACAGGTGTAACGGCCGTGCAGAATCAGCCAATGGTGGGCGTGCAGGGCGTAATCGACCGGCACGTTGTCTTCGACTGCGCGTTCGACCGCGACCACATCCTTGCCAACGGCAATGCCGGTGCGGTTGCCGACGCGGAAAATATGCGTGTCGACCGCCTGCGCCGGGTAGTGCCACCACATGTTGAGCACCACGTTGGCGGTCTTGCGCCCCACCCCCGGAAGGCTTTGCAGCGCGGCGCGCGAATTGGGCACCTCGCCGCCGTAGTCCTCGACGAGGATGCGGCTGAGCCTGATCACGTTCTTGGCCTTCTGGCGGAACAGCCCGATCGTCTTGATGTGCTCGACCAGCCCCGCTTCACCGAGCGCGAGCATCTTCCCGGGGCTGTCGGCGATCTGGAACAGCGCCCGCGTGGCCTTGTTCACGCCCGCATCGGTCGCCTGCGCCGAGAGCGCCACGGCGACGACGAGCGTATAGGCGTTCACGTGGTCGAGCTCGCCTTTCGGCTCCGGCTCGGCGGTGTGAAAGCGGCGAAAGATCTCGCGGATCGTGGGGTAGTCCATCTGCTTGGCCATGAGGCGGGTAATGCGAAGTTTCGCGCCGCGAAGCAAGCACCCTGGGCCGCTAAAATGCGATGCAGATTGCCGCGCCGCGTTAACCCGCCATTTGCCACGCCGGGCCAAGACTGCGCCAAGCGAAGGAGGCCACGATGGTGACGACCCCGGTGTTTACCCCCCCGATCGACCCCGCCCAGGCGCCGGACGGGCTGGCGTGCCTGCCCGGATTCGGGCCGGGCGCGCAGGTGATGACGGACGCGGGCGAGGTGCCGGTGGAATGGCTGGCGACGGGCGACCGGGTGCTGACCCGCGATCACGGCCCGCAGCCGGTGCTGTGGATCGGCCACATCCGGCTGGCGCGCGAACACCTGATGCGCCACCCCGGCTTCGCCCCATACGAAATCGCCGCCGGCGCGCTGGGCCCCGGCCGCCCGGGCCATCCCACGGTGCTCGCGCCGCGCACGCGGGTGATGCTTGCGGGCTGGGAGGTGGAGCTGCACAGCGGCGCGCACGAGGCGCTGGCCGAGATCGGCGATCTTGCGCGCGATGCCGTCGTCACCCGCCCGCCGCTCGCCGCCGGCACGCAGTACACCTACCTGCTGCTGGCGATGCACGCGGTGGTGCAGGTGAACGGGCTCTGGGCCGAAACCCTGCTGCTCGATCATGCCACCCGCGGCGCGCTGGCCGAAATCCTGCCGCCCGGCTTCGCCGACGCACCCGCGCTCGAGGCCGGCCACGCCCAGGCGGCGCGGCTCTGCCTCGCGGGCTGGGAAGTGGCGGCGATCCTCGGCGACGTGGCGCGCGCCGTGCCGCAGGTGATCGACCGGGTGGCCTGAGCGGGGTGGCGTTTTCCGGCCGGAAACCGAACGAACTGAGCACCGGATTTGGCTCCACCCGGCGGCCCGCTCTATCCGCAAGTTTCGGGTCGCCATCGCTGCCCGCCGCGCCGTAGTCTCCGATCGCAAGGAGACGCCCCATGACCGCACCCGACCGCACCGGCCCCGAGGGCCGCTATCACTACCAGGTGATCCGCCGCGCCATCGACGCGATCGACGCAGGCGGGCCGGGGCTTTCGCTCGACGCGCTCGCCGCCGAGGTGGGCCTTTCGCCGGCGCATTTCCAACGCCTGTTCTCGGCCTGGGTCGGCGTCAGCCCGAAGCGCTACCAGCAATATCTTGCGCTCGACCACGCCCGCGCGCTGCTGGCCCACAGCTTCACCACGCTGGAAACCTCGCAAGAGGTCGGCCTGTCCGGCACCAGCCGGCTGCACGATCTGTTCCTGCGCTGGGAGGCGATGAGCCCCGGCGACTTCGCCAAGGCCGGCGCAGGGCTCACGATCCGCTGGGGCTGGTTCGACAGCCCGTTCGGCCCGGCCCTGGTGATGGCCACCGAGCGGGGCATCTGCGGCCTCGCCTTTGCCGCAGAAACCGGGAAAGCGGCGGCGATGGCGGATATGCGCGCACGCTGGCCGAAAGCGGCATTCGTCGAAGACCCGGCGGCGATGGCGCCCGACGTCGCGGCGGCCTTTGCCGGCAAGGGTGCGGCCCGGCTGCACATGATCGGCGCGCCGTTCCAGATCAAGGTCTGGGAGGCGCTGATCTCGATCCCCACCGGCCATGTCACCACCTATTCCGAGATCGCCGGTGCGGTGGGCCACCCAAAGGCGGTGCGCGCGGTGGGCACGGCGGTCGGGCGCAACCCGGTGTCGTGGCTGATTCCCTGCCACCGCGCCTTGCGCAAATCGGGCGGGCTTGGCGGCTATCACTGGGGCTTGCCGGTCAAGCGCGCGCTCCTGGCCTGGGAGGCGGCGCGCGCTGAGGCCGGGGCCTGAGCGGCCCACCGGCGGATTGCCGCGAAAACAGGAGCTTGGCCAAGTTTGCCCCTTCGCTTCGCCGCGAATCCGGATAAACTGCGCGCGAAACACCTTCCTGGAGGGAAACGCCATGACTGCCTTCAAACCCGTTCTCGCGCTGCCGCTGGCCGCCGCGCTGCTGCTCACCGCCTGCGCCGACACCGGCCCGCGCCAGACCGCCGGCGCCGCAACCGGCGCCGTGGCCGGGGGCCTGCTCGGTGGCATCCTCGGCAAGAGCGCCGGCACCGCTGTGGTTGGCGCCGGGCTTGGCGCCATCGCCGGTGGCATGATCGGCCAGGGCCTCGACGCTCAGGCCGGCGACCTGCGCTCCTCGCTCGGCAACGACCGGATCGGCGTGGTCAACACCGGCTCGTCGCTCGTCGTCACCATGCCCGACGATATCACCTTCGCGACCGACAGCGCCCAGCTCACACCCTCGATCCGGGGCGATCTGCGCAAGCTCGCCGCCCACCTCGACAAATACCCGAACTCGACCGTCCAGGTGATCGGCCACACCGACAACACCGGCGCTGCCGCCTACAACCTCAACCTGTCGCGCCAGCGCGCGGCGGCGGTGACCAACGTGCTGGTCAACAACGGCGTTAGCCCGTCGCGTGTGACCTCGATCGGCAAGGGCGAAGACCAGCCGGTGGCCTCGAACCTGACCGCCGAGGGCCGGGCGCAGAACCGCCGCGTCGAGATCGTGATCCTGCCCAACGCCTGAGGACGGGCCGGGCGGCGCGCTCGAATATCACGGCTTGCCAGCCGCCGCTCTCGCGTGGTCATATATCCTGACCAGATTTCGGGGGAGGGCGGACCGTGCCGTTTCAGAGGATCCAGTCGGAAAAGCTGGCCAGCGCCGTGGTGCGCCAGATCGAACTCCTGATCCTGCGCGGTATCCTGCGCCCCGGCGAGCGGCTGCCGGCCGAGCGCGAGCTGGCCGAGCGGCTTGGCGTGTCGCGGCCCTCGCTGCGCGAGGCGCTGCACGATCTGCAGGAGGCGGGGCTTCTGGCCAGCCGGGCGGGCGCCGGGGTCTACGTGGCCGACGTGCTCGGCTCGGCCTTTGCGCCCGCCCTGGTCAAGCTGTTCGCCACCCATGACGAGGCGCTGTTTGACGCGCTCGCGTTCCGGCGCGACATGGAGGGGCTGGCGGCCGAACGCGCCGCCCGGCTCGGCTCCGAGACCGACCTCGCGGTGATCGATGCGGCCTTCCGTAAACTTGAGGCCGCGCCGCCGGGCGAGGCCGCCGAGCGCGATGCCGATTTTCACATGGCGATCCTCGACGCGAGCCACAACGTGGTGCTGCTGCACATGATGCGCTCGATGTACGACCTGCTGGCGCATGGCGTGTTTTATAACCGCCAGGTGGTGTTTGCCCGCAACACCACGCGCGACGTGCTGCTCGACCAGCACCGCGAGGTCAACGCCGCGCTCCAGGCCCGCGACGGCGCGGCGGCGCGGCGCGCGATCGAGGCGCATCTGGACTACGTCGCCGCCGCCTACCGTGACCAGCGCAAGGCCGAGGACAACGAGGCGATCGCCCGCCAGCGCCTGCACCACGATACCGCCCGGTGACCACGCCCCGGCAGGGGGCTTGCGCCGTGCGGCAAAAATTGGTTATATTTCTTTACCAATCGGGAGGAGAGACCCATGCAGATGCCGGACCCGAGCGCGGACATCCTCGCCCGCAAGCCGCGGATCGTCGCCCGCCTGCGCGCGGCGCTGGGCAACACGGGCGTGATCGAGGACGCGATCGAGCTGCGCGCCTATGAGTGCGACGGGCTTGCCGCCTACCGCTGCCCGCCGCTCTGCGCGGTGCTGCCGGCGAGCACCGCCGAGGTGTCGGCGGTCATGCGGATCTGCCATGAAGAGGGCGTGCCGGTGGTGCCGCGCGGCTCGGGCACCTCGCTCTCGGGTGGCGCGCTGCCCACCGCCGATTCGGTGCTGCTCGGCATCGCCCGGATGAACGACGTGCTCGAAACCGACTACGACAACCGGTTCATCCGGGTCGAGACCGGGCGCACCAACCTCTCGGTCACCGGCGCGGTGGAGCAGGACGGGTTTTTCTACGCCCCCGATCCCTCGTCGCAGCTCGCCTGCGCCATCGCCGGCAACATCGCGATGAACTCGGGCGGGGCGCATTGCCTCAAATACGGCGTGACCACAAACAACCTGATGGGCGTGACCATGGTGATGGCCGATGGCGAGGTGGTCGAGATCGGCGGCGCCCATCTCGACGCCGGCGGGCTCGACCTGCTCGGCCTGGTCTGTGGTTCGGAGGGCCAGCTCGGCGTGGTCACCGAGGCGACGCTGCGCATCCTCGCCAAGCCCGAGGGCGCGCGCCCCGTACTGATCGGTTACGACAGCGCCGAGGTGGCCGGGCAATGCGTGTCTGACATCATCAAGGCCGGCATCGTGCCGGTGGCGATCGAGTACATGGACCGGCTGGTGATCCAGGCCGCCGAGGCGCATGTGCATGCCGACTACCCCGATTGCGAGGCGCTGCTGATCATCGAGGTGGAGGGCAGCGAGGCCGAGATCGACGACCAGCTCGGCCGGATTATCGCCATCGCCGAGACCCACCACCCGGTGGAGCTGCGCCAGAGCGGCTCGGCGGCGGAAAGCGAGAAGATCTGGCAGGGCCGCAAGACCGCCTTCGGCGCGATGGGCCAGATCAACGATTACATGTGCCTTGATGGCACCATCCCGGTGAGCCAGCTGCCGCATGTGCTGGGGCGCATCGGCGAGCTGGGCGACGACTACGGGTTGCAGGTGGGCAACGTGTTTCATGCCGGCGACGGCAACATGCACCCGCTCATTCTTTACGATGCCAACAAGCCCGGCGATCTGGAGAAGGCCGAAGACCTCGGCGCCGATATTCTGAGGCTCTGCGTCGAGGTGGGCGGCTGCCTGACCGGCGAGCACGGCGTGGGGGTGGAGAAGCGCGAGATCATGACGGCGCAGTATTCGCCCGACGATCTGGAGCTGCAGATGCAGGTGAAGGACGTGTTCGACCCGAAATGGGTGCTGAACCCGGCCAAGGTGTTTCCGCTCGACGTGAGCGCGGCACGGCGCGGCTAGGCCGGGGGCGCTGCCCCCGGACCCCCGAGGTATTTGGACCAAGAAAAAGATGATGATCACGAGCGAAACGGAGCTGGCCGAGGTGCTGGCAGGGGCGAGTGGGCCGGTCAAGGTGCAGGGCGGCGGCACGCGCGATATCGGCAAGCCGGTGGCGGGGGATCTGCTGCAGGTGGGGATTTCCGGTGTCGAGCTCTACGAGCCGGGCGCGCTCACGCTGGTGGCGCGGGCGGGCACGCCGGTGGCCGAGATCGAGGCGCTGCTGGCGGGCGAGCGGCAGCGGCTGGCGTTTGAGCCGATGGATCACCGCGCTTTGCTCGGGACCCGTGGCGCGCCGACGATCGGCGGCGTGGTGGCGGCCAATGTGTCGGGTCCACGCCGCATTCAGGCCGGCGCGGCGCGCGATTTCACGCTGGGCGCGCGGTTTGTCGATGGCGCGGGCCGGGTGATCAAGAACGGTGGCCGGGTGATGAAGAACGTCACCGGCTACGATCTGGTGAAGCTCATGGCCGGCAGCTGGGGCACGCTCGGGGTGCTCTCGGAAGTGAGCCTGAAGGTGCAGGCGGTGCCGGAGACGCAGGCCACGCTGGTTGGCCGGGGGCTGTCGCTGGAGGCCGGCGTGGCGGCGCTCGCCCGCGCGCTCGGCTCGCCCTATGACATCACCGGGGCGGCGCATCTGGATATCGACGGCGGCACCACGATGGTGCGGATCGAGGGGCTGCAGGGCATGGTCGACTACCGGGCAACCGCGCTGCTCGGGGCCGGTTTTGCCGGCTGGGAGCGGGTGGATGGCGACGCGAGTGCGGCGCTCTGGAAGAGCCTGCGCGACGTGATGCCGTTTGCCGGAAGCGCTGCGCCGGTCTGGCGTGTGTCGTTGAAGCCCTCGCACGCGCCAGCCTTCAGCGCCGCGCTCGACGCGGCGGGGCTGGCCCATCGCGGCATCTACGATTGGGGCGGCGGGCTGGCCTGGCTGGAGCTGGCCACGCCCGGCGAGGATGCCGGCGCTGCGGCGTTGCGGACCGCACTCGCGTCCTTCGGTGGCCATGCCACGCTCATTCGCGCGCCGCAAAAGCTGCGCGCCGCAGTTGATGTATTCCAACCTCAGCCCGCCCCGCTCGCCGCCCTGGCGCGCGGCCTCAAGCAGAAATTCGATCCTCGGGGCATTCTCAATCCCGGCCTGATGGGGGTGTGACATGCAGACCTTTTTCACCCCAGAGCAACTCGAAGATCCCGGCATCGAAGAGGCCAACAAGATCCTGCGCGCCTGCGTGCATTGCGGTATGTGCACCGCCACCTGCCCAACCTACCAGGTGCTCGGCGACGAACTCGACAGCCCGCGCGGCCGGATCTACCTGATCAAGGACATGCTGGAGTCGGGCCGCCCGGCGGACGAGCGCACGGTGCAGCACGTCGACCGCTGCCTGTCCTGCCTCGCCTGCATGACCACCTGTCCCTCCGGCGTGGATTACATGCATCTCGTCGACCAGGCCCGCGCCTATATCGAGAAGACCCACAAACGGCCATTCATGGACCGGATGCTGCGCGCCGTGCTGGCACAGATCATCCCCTATCCGGGCCGGTTCCGGCTGTCGCTGCGGCTCGCCAAGCTCGGCCGCCCGTTCAAGGCGCTGATGCCCGACAAGCGGCTGCGCGCGATGCTCGACATGGCCCCCGACCGGCTGCCCAAACCGAGCCCGAACGACAAGCCGCAGACCTTCGCCGTGCCCCAGCGCAAGGCCCGCGTGGCGCTGATGACCGGCTGCGCGCAGAAGGCGCTCGATACCGATATCAACGATGCCACCATCCGGCTGTTCACCCGACTCGGCGTCGAGATCGTCGTGCCTGAGGGCATGGGCTGCTGCGGCGCGCTCACCCACCACATGGGCAAGGAGGCGCAGGCCCACGCGAGTGCCGCGCAGAACATCCACGCTTTCATGGCCGAGGCGCGGGGGCAGGGGCTCGATGCGATCATCATCAACACCTCCGGCTGTGGCACCACGGTGAAGGATTACGGCCACATGTTCCGCCATGACCCCCTTGGCGACGACGCGGCGGCGGTGTCGGCGCTGGCGAGGGACGTGACCGAGTTTCTCGATGATTTCGGCATCCCCGAGGCGCAGGGCGGATTGCGCGTGGCCTACCATGCGGCGTGCAGCCTGCAACACGGCCAGAAGATCAAGGACGCGCCGAAAGCCCTGCTCAAGCGCGCCGGGTTCGAGGTGGTGGAACCGGCCGACAGCCACCTGTGCTGTGGTTCCGCCGGCACCTACAACCTGATGCAGCCTGAGATTTCGGCCGAGCTGAAGCGGCGCAAGGTGGCGACGCTGGAGGCGCGCACGCCGGAGGTGATCGCGGCGGGCAACATCGGCTGCATGGTGCAGATCGGCTCGGGAACGCAGGTGCCGGTGGTGCATACCGTGGAACTGCTCGACTGGGCGCTGGGTGGCCCGAAACCGGCGAAGATGGGCGGCTAGCGGCGTTTTTGCCCCGCCGCCACATTCTTGCCCCATCGCCTTGCTAGGCCCGGCGGAAATGAAACGGGCCCCCGCATGAAACAGCTCATAGCGCTTTTCGCACTTCTGGCGATCGCCGCGTCGCCGGCGCGCGCGGGCGGCACCTCGCTCGAGACGATGCTCACCGGCGACGACAGCCGGGGCTGGGAGGCCGTGGGCCGGCTGAACATGGCCGGCAAGGGCTTCTGCACCGGCGCGCTGATCTCCGAAACCCTCGTGCTCACCGCCGCGCATTGCCTTTTCGACAGCGATACCGGGGCGCCCTATGCCGCGTCGGACATCGAGTTTCTCGCCGGCTGGCGCGGGGGGCGGGCTGCCGCCTACCGCAGCGCACGCCGCGTGGTGGCGCATCCCGACTACCTTCAGAACGGGGAAGACCGGTCGATGGACGTGGCGCTGGTCGAGCTTGACCAGCCGATCCGCACCGGCCGGGTAACGCCTTTCGCGACCGGCGCGCTTCCGCTGCTCGCGCGCGAGGTGGGCGTGGTGTCCTACGCCCATGACCGCGCCGAGATGCCTTCGATCCAGAACGTTTGCCACGTGCTCGGCAAGACCAAGGGCACGTTGGTGCTCGACTGCAATGTCGATTTCGGCTCGTCGGGAGCGCCGGTGTTCGACCTGTCGGGCGCAGCGCCGCAGATCGTCTCGGTGGTGTCCGCGAAAGCGATGGCGGGCGAAGTGCCAGTCTCGCTCGGCACCAGCCTCGAGGGCCCGCTGGTCGAATTGCGTGCGATGCTGGCCGAGGGCGACGGCGTGCTGAACCGCGTGCGCCCGACCGTGCGGGTGATGGGGCGCGACGAGGCGGGCAGCGCGACCGGGGCGAAGTTCGTCCGCCCCTGAGGCGGCTGCCGCGCCCGGGTCTTGACGGCCCGAAAATCCATCCTACTTCGATACTGCGGGCGCCGCGTGGCGGGTCCGTTCTTTGCCCGTCCGATGAGGAGGGCGCACCTTTGGTATCGCTCAATGGAGGATGACCCATGCGAAATTTTGACTTGTCGCCGCTCTACCGTGCCACCGTCGGCTTTGATCAGCTTGCCGAGATGATGGACCGGGTGTTCGAGAAAGACGTGAGCCGCGAAAGCTACCCCCCCTACAACATCGAGAAAACCGGCGAGGACGCCTGGCGCATCACCGTCGCCGTGGCCGGCTTCACCGACGCCGAGCTGAACGTCGAGGTGAAGGAAAACACGCTGCACATCTCGGCCCGCAAGGCGCCCGAGGACACCGAGCGCAGCTACCTGCATCGCGGCATCGCCACGCGCGCCTTCGAGCGCCGTTTCGCGCTGGCCGAGCATGTGCGCGTGAGGGGCGCGGTGCATGAAAACGGCATGCTGCACATCGACCTGACCCGCGAAGTGCCCGAGGCGTTGAAACCGCGCCGGATCGAGATCGCGTCGGCCAAGGATATCGACGCCCGGGCGATCGAAGTCTGAGCTTTCACCTGATCTGAGCGAAGGCGCGTGGGGGCGGCCCCGCGCGCCCTTTTTATGTGCCTTCGGCGCGCGGATCTGAGGGAGTGGGGTTGCACCCCCAAACCCCAAGGTATTTCTGGAACAAAGAAGATCAGTCGAGCCGGAACACCTTGTCGCGCGAGGTGGCGCCACGGATCAGGGTCAGGCGCGATTTCGCCACGCCAAGCGCGCTGGCGAGCAGCTTCACCACCGCCCTGGTGGCCTTGCCGTCCTCGGGCACGGTGGTCACGCTTACGCGCAAGCCCTCATCGCCAAACGTCACCGCGTTGCGCGCGGCCTTCGGCGTGACGCGCACGGCGATTTCGGCGCCGGGTGTGGCGAGGTGGGCGAGGTCTCCCTTTTTCATGCGCCGACCCTGGCGCAAGGGACTTGCGGGCGCAAGGCGGGCCGGTCAGGGTGAGCCCCATGAGACGAACAGGCTTCTTTTTCGACGAGCGCTGCTTCTGGCATTCAGGTGGCAATTACGCGGGCACTCTGCCGGTGGGCGGGCTGGTGCAGCCGTTGGCCGCCGGCGGCCTGCCGGAAAACCCCGAGACCAAGCGGCGCTTGAAGAACCTCGCCGAGGTGACCGGGCTGATGGGCGATCTGCACCCGCGCGGGGCTGAGCCTGCCAGCCGGGACGACCTGTTGCGTGTGCATCCCGCTGCTTATCTCGACGCGTTCAAGGCGGCTTCGGATGCCGGCGGCGGCGAGCTTGGCCTGCGCACGCCGTTTGGGCGGGGTGGCTACGAGATCGCCGCGCTCAGCGCCGGTCTGGCCAGGGCCGCGCTGATCGGCGTGCTGACGGGCGGGCTCGACAACGCCTATGCGCTCTCGCGCCCGCCCGGCCACCATTGCCTGCCGGACTTTCCTAACGGTTTCTGCCTCTTGAACAACATCGCCATTGCCATCCGCGCCGCGCAGGCCGCCGGGTTGGCGCGCCGGATCGCGGTGGTGGATTGGGATGTGCACCATGGCAACGGCACCGAGGCGATCTTCTACGACGACCCGGACGTGCTCACCATCTCGATCCACCAGGAGCACAATTATCCGCTCGACACCGGCGAGATCGAGCGTCGGGGCGAGGGCGCGGGGCTTGGTGCGAACATCAACATCCCGCTGCCCCCCGGCGCGGGCCATGCCACCTGGGTCGCGGCCGTAGAGCGGCTGGTGCTGCCGGCCCTGCGCGCTCATGGCCCGGACGTGATCGTGATCGCCAGCGGCTTCGACGCCTCCGCCGCCGATCCCTTGGCGCATCAACTGGCCCATGCCGGCACATACCGCGCGATGACGCGCGCGATCCGGGAGCTGGCCGAAGAGATCTGCGCGGGCCGCGTGGTGGCGGTGCACGAGGGCGGCTATAGCGAATGGTATGTGCCGTTCTGCGGCCACGCGGTGCTGGAAGAGCTGTCTGGCAGTGCCCATACCGCGCCCGACCCGATGGCCGAGACCTATGCCGCACGCCAGCCCAACGCGCGGATGGAGGCGGTGTTCTCGGATATCCTCACCGAATACGAGGCCATTTTCGCCGCGCCCGCTTGACCTCGCGGTGCGCCACCCCGACATGTGACGCGATGTAACGGAGAGTAACATGCCCGAAAAGAACCCGGCCGCGCTCGATTTTCTGCTCACCCGCCGCTCGCGCCCGGCCAAGACCCTGACCACCCCGGTGCCCACGCGCGACGAGCTGACGCCGATTCTCACCGCGGCGGCACGCACGCCCGACCACGGCAAGCTCGAGCCCTGGCGCTTCATCGTGCTGGAGCGCCCAGCGCTGAAGCGGCTGGCGGACGAGGTCGAGATGCGCGGCGCGGCGCGGGGCGAGGCGCGTGATCGGATCGAGAAGGTCTACCGCGCCTTCGCCGATGCGCACTTGGTGGTGGCCGTCGTGTCGTCGCCGAAACTCTCCGAGAAGGTGCCGGAGATCGAGCAGGTGTATTCGGCCGGCGCGGTGTGTCTGGCGATGCTCAACGCCGCGCTGGCCTCGGGCTGGGGCGCCAACTGGCTTTCCGGCTGGGCCTGCCATGACCGCGAGTTTCTCGACGTGGCCCTCGGCCTTGCGCCGCAAGAAAACGTGGCGGGCTTCATTCATATCGGCACCGAGACGATGGCCGCGCCCGAGCGCCCGCGCCCTGATCTCGACGCGATCACAACCTGGATGGACAAGTGATGTTCAGCGATTTTTCCAACGCCATCGGCCAATTGCCCGACCCGCGCTTTCGCCGCGTGCTGCTGATGGGCCTCGGCCTCACCATTGCCCTGCTGGCCGGGGCGACGATCCTGTTTGGCTGGGTTGTCGGCTGGTTCGTGCCCGACGTGGTGAGCCTGCCCTTCGTCGGTGACGTGAACTGGCTTTCATCGGTGGCGAGCTGGGCCACGGTGCTGTTGATGCTTGTGCTCTCGGTGGTGCTGATGGTGCCGGTCGCCGCCGCCTTCACCGGCATCTTTCTCGACGATGTCGCCGAGGCGGTGGAAGAGCGCCATTACCCCGGCCTGGCCCCGGTGGGCAAAATCCCGCTGCGCGATACGCTGGGCGATTCGATCAGCCTGATCGCGGTGACGGTTGGTGTAAACCTCGTGGCGCTGATCCTGCTCTTCTTCGTCGGCCCGCTCGCCCCGGTGCTGTTCTGGGCGGTGAACGGCTATTTGCTCGGGCGTGAATTCTTCCAGATGGCGGCGATGCGCCACGAGGGGCGCGAGGGCGCGACCCGGTTGCGCCGCCGTCACGCCGGGCAGATCTGGCTTGCCGGCACGCTGATGGCGGTGCCGCTCTCGGTGCCGCTGGTGAACCTGGTGATGCCGGTGCTCGGCGCGGCCACCTTCACGCATATGTATCACCGGCTGGCGGGCCGGTGAGGGCGAACGGGCGCTAGTTCGGCACCCGCTCGCCAAGCACGCCCAGCCAGTCGAGGTCTTCGATCGAGATGATCCCGGAGAGGATGATCGCCGCGAGGATGCCCCAGACCAGCACGGCCCAGAGCGTGACGATCAGCATCGTCCGTTTCAGCCGGAAATCGGCGGGCGCGCCGGCATGGGTGCCGGGCACCACCTCGCCCGCGTCGGCCTGGCTGCGGGCACGGATCGGCAGGATGATGAACATCATCAAAAACCAGACCACGACGAACAGGACGATGCCGCCAGTGACGCTCATCAGACTTGTTCCAGTTCGATCAAGGTGCCGGCAAAATCCTTCGGGTGCAAAAACAGCACCGGTTTGCCATGGGCGCCGATCTTCGGCTCGCCGGTGCCGAGCACGCGCATGCCGTCGGCCTTGAGCTTGTCGCGCGCGGCAAGGATATCGTCGACCTCGTAGCAGACATGGTGGATGCCGCCCGAGGGGTTCTTGTCGAGAAAGCCCTGGATCGGAGAGTGTTCGCCCAGCGGATAGAGCAGCTCGATCTTGGTGTTTGGCAAGGTGATGAACACGACGGTGACGCCGTGATCGGGCTCGTCCTGCGGCGCGCCCACATCGGCGCCCAGCGTGTCGCGGTATTGCGCGGCGGCGGCCTCTAGGTCGGGCACCGCGATGGCCACGTGGTTGAGCCGTCCGATCATACTGTGTGTCTTCCTTTTCTGCCTGGCCCGGTTATGCCCGTGTGCCGACTGCGGCGCAATAGCGCGCGGGCGGGGCGCGTTAACCGCCTGTTAGGCAGTTCTGTGCTTGGCTCGGGCGGAAAGGAGAAAGACATGAGCGATGACCCCCGACGCTACCTGCCGCACCTGGAGCCGACGCCCGAGCACCCGCTCCAGGGCATGACCGTGCTCGTGGTCGAAGACAGCCGCTTTGCCTCGGAGGCGATCCGGCTTCTGTGCCTGCGCTCGGGTGCGCGGATCCGGCGGGCCGACAGTGTCGCGGCGGCGCATCGCCACCTCGCGGTCTACCGCCCCAGGGTGGTGATCGCGGATATGGGCCTGCCCGACGGGTCGGGGGCCGAGATTATCACCGAGCTGGCCCAGGCCAGCCCCCGGGTGCAGGTGCTGATCGGCATGAGCGGCGATCCGGGCACCGAGGAAGCGGCGCGCGCGGCCGGGGCTGACGGGTTTCTCGCCAAGCCGGTCGAGAGCCTCGCGGTGTTTCAGCAGGCGATCCTCGCGCAGCTGCCAGCGGGTGCTGCGCTGCGCGGGCCGCGGATGCTGTCAAGCGAGATCGTCGCGCCCGACCCGGTGGCGCTGGAAGACGACCTGGTGCATGCCGCCGAGATCATCGAGGCCGGCGGGGCCGGCTCGCTCGACTACGTGGCGCAGTTTCTCGGCGCGGTCGCGCGCAGTTCGCATGACAGCGCGCTGGAGGCGGCGGCGAACAGCCTGGCCCTTGCCGGCCCGCGCGGACCGGGCGAGATGAGCCGGGCCGCCGGGATTGTCGAGGAACGCCTGGCGCTGCTGCGCGCGGGCTGAAGCGGGGTCCAAACCAGCGAACCTTCGCCCGCGCCCAACTGGCTGCGCTGGTGTGGGCTGGGCTCTACCATATGCGCCAAACGGCGGCGTGGCGGGCCTGTGCCCGGAGTTCCGCGCACGGGACATGTCGCGCTGCCCCGGCACGAGGCCCGGCGCCGGCCCAGCGGATGGGCCGATCCGGCGACCCGTGCGCCAGCGCCGCCCGTCAGCCCCGTAACGCCGGGTCACCGGCCACGCGCACCAGCCCGGTCAGATCGCCCAGGCGCTCGCGCTGGCGCCCGGCGGCGTCGAAGTTCGAGGGGCTCAACCAGGCGGTGAACGCTTCCTTCAGCGGTGGCCACTCGCCGTTGATGGCGGCGAACCAGGCGGTGTCGCGGTTGCGCCCCTTCACCACCCCGGCCTGGCGAAACACGCCCTCGAAGCTCAGCCCGAGGCGCTGGGCGGCGCGGCGCGAGGCAAGGTTTTGCGCATTGCACTTCCACTCGTAGCGCCGGTAGCCCGCCTCGAAAGCCCATTGCATCATCAGGAACATCGCTTCCGTCGCGGCGCGCGAGCGCTGCAGTGCGGGCGAAAAATTGATATGCCCCACCTCGATCGAGCCGGCCTCGGGCTGGACCCGCAGATAGCTCGCCACGCCTTCCCAATGCCCGGTTTCGAGGTTGCGGATCGCGTAGAACATCGGATCATCGTCCGCCGCCACCTCGCGCACCCAGCGATGATAGGACGAGGCCGAGGCGAAGGGGCCGTAGGGCAGCCAATCCCAGATCGTGTCGGAGGCGGAGTTGGCCTTGAACAGTTCGGCGGCATGGGCCTCGGCGGCGAGCGGCGCGAGCGCGGCGTAGCGCCCCGCCAGAGGCGCCCCCGACGGGCGAGGCGGCGGTGCCCAGCCCGCGACGACGGCCCCGATATCGCGTGTTTCGCCCATGGCAGACCCCTCGAAAACGACGTGATTACTATAGGTTGTCCAATGCGCTTCCGTCACGGGAAATCCCACAAAGCGATCCGGTTGAGGCCCGCCCTTTCCCCATTCCCGCCCCATTTTCCGGGCAAAAAGACCTTACCGCGAAAGCGGGACCAGAAGTTGCCGGCTTCCCCCCGGCAGCGCGTGGAGCGTCTGAATGAAACCCTTGTTTGGACATTTTGCAAAGACCGAAGACGGAAACGCCGTGATTGATTGGGTTGTCCTGATGACCGGCGTGGTGCTCATGGTGGTCTCGGTGGCGATCACGGTCATGCCCAGCATGACCCAAGCCACCGACGACACCGTGGACCGCGCCGAACATACGCAGGGCTTACGTCCGGTCTGACCGGTTCATCCCTTGGACCGTTGCAGGGCGGTGCGTTTGGCAGAGCGCACCGCCCATTTTCTTTCGTGTCGTCGCCCGGTCAGGCTTCTGGATCGAACACCCGCAGGTGCAGATCGCGCATCTGGTCGTTGCTGGGCACAGAGGGCGCCCCCATCATCAGGTCTTCCGCGCGCTGGTTCATCGGGAACAACACCACCTCGCGGATCGTTTCCTCTTCGGCCAGCAGCATCACGATCCGGTCGATCCCGGCCGCGCAGCCGCCGTGCGGCGGGGCGCCGTAGTGGAAGGCATTGACCATGCCGCCGAAGCGCCGGCGCACCTCGTCCGCGCCGTAGCCGGCGATCTCGAACGCCTTGAACATGATCTCGGGCTGGTGGTTGCGGATCGCGCCGGAGAGGATCTCGGCGCCGTTGCAGGCGAGGTCATACTGGTAGCCGAGCACCGCGAGCGGGTCGCCATGCAGCGCCTCCAGCCCGCCCTGGGGCATCGAGAACGGGTTGTGCTCGAAGTCGATCTTGCCGGTTTCCTCGTCCTGCTCGTAGATCGGAAAATCGACGATCCAGGCGAAGGCAAAGCGGGCGCGCCAGTTTTCATCCGCCGGGTCCTTCGGCGTCTCGGCCCAGATCACGTCGCGGGCAAGCCCGGCGACGCGCTGGAACGCTTTCGGCTTGCCGCCGAGGAAGAAGGCGGCATCGCCCACGCCGAGGCCGAGCTGGACGCGGATCGCTTCGGTGCGCTCGGGGCCGATGTTCTTGGCGAGGGGGCCGGCGGCTTCCATCCCGTCGGCACCGTCGCGCCAGAAGATATACCCCATCCCCGGCAGGCCCTCTTTCTGGGCAAAGGCGTTCATCCGGTCGCAGAATTTGCGGCTGCCGCCCTTCGGCGCGGGAATGGCGCGCACCTCGGTGCCCTCCTGCTCAAGCAGCTTGGCGAAGATCGCAAAGCCCGAGCCGGCGAAATGCTCGGAGACGTCCTGCATCCGGATCGGGTTGCGCAGGTCGGGCTTGTCGGTGCCATACCACAGCGCGGAATCGCGGTAGGATATCAGTGGCCAGTCGGCGTAGGCATCGACCTTGCGGCCATCGGCGAACTCGTCAAACACGCCCTGCAGAACCGGGCCGACGGTGTCGAAAATGTCCTGCTGCTCGACGAAGCTCATCTCCATGTCGAGCTGGTAGAAGTCGGTCGGCGAGCGGTCCGAGCGCGGGTCTTCATCGCGGAAACAGGGCGCGATCTGGAAGTAGCGGTCAAACCCCGAGACCATCAGCAGTTGTTTGAACTGCTGCGGCGCCTGCGGCAGGGCGTAGAACTTGCCCGGATGCAGGCGCGATGGCACGAGGAAATCGCGCGCACCCTCGGGGCTCGACGCGGTGATGATCGGCGTCTGGTATTCGCGAAAGCCCTTGTCCCACATCTGCTTGCGCATCGAGGTGACGACATCCGAGCGCAGCTTCATGTTCTCCTGCATCTTCTCGCGGCGCAGGTCGAGGTAGCGATACTTCAGCCGCGTTTCCTCGGGGTATTCCTGGTCGCCAAACACCTGCAGCGGCAGCTCGTCGGCGGCGCCCAGCACTTCCATGTCCTGGATGAACACCTCGATCGCGCCGGTGGGCAGCTTCGGGTTCACCAGGCTTTCGTCGCGCGCCAGCACCTTGCCGTCGATCCGGATCACCCACTCGGAGCGCACCTTTTCGACCTCGGAAAACACCGGGCTGTCGGGGTCGGCGAGCACCTGGGTCACGCCGTAGTGGTCGCGCAGGTCGATGAACAGCACGCCGCCATGGTCGCGGACGCGGTGAACCCAGCCCGACAGGCGGATGATGTCGCCCACGTTGTCTTTGCGGAGGTCGGCGCAGGTGTGGCTGCGATACTTGTGCATAATCGTCCCTCTGGGGCCTGGTTTCATCCGGCCCGAGAAAGCGCGCGGGCGGCGGGAAGTCAAGCCCGCGGCCCGCGCCAAGCCGCCGATTGCCCCGCGTTTTCAGGAAATTTCTTTACAGGCGGCGCATCGGCGAAACAGAATTGGGCGGGAAAGGGAACCGCCCGCGCCTTGCCGGCTGAGCAGAGGGGTGAGGTCTGCGGGCGACAGACGGGTGCCCGGCCCCTGCGGGGGCGGGCCAGGGGGGTGCCATGTGGACATCGCTTCTCGACCGGATGCTCGCGCATATCGTGCGGGTCGGCACGCTGCGGCTGACCCTGCCCGACGGCAGCACGCGGACCTACGGCACCGGCGCGCCCGATCTGGGGCTGACGCTGCGCGACCCGGATTTGCCACGCCGGGTGATCCTCAACCCGTCGCTGGCGGTGGGCGAGGCCTACATGGACGAGGGCCTTGCGATCGAGGGCGACGATCTGCGCGCCTTCTTTCGCTTCATGATCCCCAATATCAACGCCGCCGGCACGCCCTGGTTTCAGCGCCCGCTCACCGCCACGCGCCGCGCCGCGCGGCGGTTTCGCCAGTTTAATCCCGTCGGCAAGGCGCAGGCCAACGTGGCGCATCACTATGACCTTTCGCGCGCGCTCTACGATCTCTTCCTCGACGACGACCGGCAATATTCCTGCGCCTATTTCCTGCGCGACGACATGAGTCTCGAGGCGGCCCAGGCGGCCAAGAAAGCGCATATCGCCGCCAAGCTGAGGATCGAGCCGGGCATGCGCGTGCTCGATATCGGCTGCGGCTGGGGCGGGATGGGGCTGACGCTGGCGCGCGACTACGGCGCAGAGGTGGTGGGGGTGACGCTGTCGAAGGAACAACACGCGCTGGCCGTGGAGCGGGTGCGCGCGGCGGGGCTGGAGCGGCAGATCGACGTGCGCCTCACCGACTATCGCAAAGTGTCCGGCCGGTTTGACCGGATCGTGTCGGTGGGCATGTTCGAACATGTCGGCGTGCCGCATTACAACGAGTATTTCTCGTTCGTGAACAGCGCGCTGGAAGAGGACGGGCTGGCGCTGATCCACACGATTGGCCATGTCGGCCCGGCCAACGAGGCCGATCCCTGGATCACCAAGTACATCTTTCCCGGCGGCTATACCCCGGCGCTCAGCGAGATGCAGAAGGCGATCGACCGGCAGTATCTGGTGACGTGCGATGTCGAGGCGCTGCGGCTGCACTACGCCAAGACGCTGGGCCTCTGGCACGATCGCTTCATGGCGCGGGCCGACGAGGCGCGCGCGCTCTACGACGACCGCTTCGTGCGGATGTGGCGCTGGTATCTGCTGTCGATGGAGGCGTCGTTCAGCGTCGGCACGCTGCTGGTCTACCAGGTGCAGCTTGGCAAGCGGCTCGACGCCGCGCCGATTACGCGCGACTATCTGTATCCCGGCGCGTCCGCGCTTGCGGCGGCCGCGCAGTAGCGCGGGGTCACCCGATCGGGGCCTGCCGGGGCGCGATTGGGGCAGACGGGCCTTGCGCCCGTCGCCCCCATGTCTATAACCCACGACAATTTGCGCGCGGGTGAGAATCCTGCGCGTCAACTGCCGCTGCCGGGGGTGCGAAGATGCCGAAAAGAACCGATATCAACTCGATCATGATCATCGGCGCGGGCCCCATCATCATCGGACAGGCCAGCGAGTTCGACTATTCCGGGGCGCAGGCGTGCAAGGCGCTGCGCGAAGAGGGCTACCGGGTGATCCTGGTGAACTCGAACCCGGCGACGATCATGACCGACCCGGAAATGGCCGATGCCACCTACATCGAACCAATTACCGCCGACGTGGTGGCGAAGATCATCGAAAAGGAGCGCCCCGATGCGCTGCTGCCGACGATGGGCGGGCAGACCGGGCTGAACACCGCGCTGGAGCTGGCCGATCTCGGCGTGCTCGAAAAATACGGCGTCGAACTGATCGGCGCCAAGCGCGAGGCCATCGAGATGGCCGAAGACCGCAAGCTGTTTCGCGAGACGATGGACCGGCTCGGGATCGAGAACCCGAAGGCCACGATCATCACCGCGCCGAAACTGGACAACGGCAAACGCGACCTGCGCGCCGGCCTCGCGCTGGCGCTCGACGCGCTGGAAGAGATCGGCCTGCCGGCGATCATCCGCCCCGCCTATACGCTCGGCGGCACCGGCGGCGGCATTGCCTACAACCGTGAAGATTATGAGCACTACTGCCACACCGGCATGGACGCCTCGCCGGTCGGCCAGATCCTGGTGGATGAAAGCCTGCTCGGCTGGAAAGAATACGAGATGGAGGTGGTGCGCGATACCGCCGACAACGCGATCATCGTCTGCTCGATCGAAAACGTCGATCCGATGGGCGTGCACACCGGCGATTCGATCACCGTGGCGCCCGCGCTGACGCTGACCGACAAGGAATACCAGGTGATGCGCACGCATAGCATCAACGTGCTGCGCGAGATCGGGGTCGAGACCGGCGGCAGTAACGTGCAATGGGCGGTGAACCCGGAGGACGGGCGCATGGTCGTGATCGAGATGAACCCGCGCGTGAGCCGCTCTTCGGCGCTGGCCTCGAAGGCCACCGGCTTCCCGATCGCCAAGATCGCCGCCAAGCTCGCCGTCGGCTACACGCTCGACGAGCTCGACAACGATATCACCAAGGTGACCCCGGCAAGCTTCGAGCCGACCATCGACTACGTCGTCACCAAGATCCCGCGTTTCGCGTTCGAGAAGTTCCCCGGCGCCAAGCCCGAGCTGACCACCGCGATGAAATCGGTGGGCGAGGCGATGGCGATTGGCCGCACGATCCACGAAAGCCTGCAAAAGGCGCTCGCCTCGATGGAAACCGGGTTGACCGGATTTGACGAGATCGAGATCGAGGGCGCGCCGGAAAAGGCCGCGGTGATGAAAAAGCTGTCGGAAAAATCGCCCGACCGCATCCGCGTGATCGCCCAGGCGATGCGCGAGGGGCTGAGCGACGATGAGATCAAGTCGGTCACCGATTTCGATCCCTGGTTTCTCGCCCGCATCCGCGAGATCGTCGAGGCCGAGGAACGCGTGCGCCACGACGGGCTGCCGGTGACCGAAGAGGGGCTGCGCGCGCTGAAGATGATGGGCTTCACCGATGCCCGCCTCGCCAAGCTCACGGGGCGCGACGAGGCCAACGTGCGCCGTGCGCGGATCAACCTCGGCGTGACGGCGGTGTTCAAGCGGATCGACACCTGCGCCGCCGAGTTCGAGGCGCAGACGCCTTACATGTATTCCACCTACGAAGCGCCGATGATGGGCGAGGTGGAATGCGAGGCGCGCCCCAGTGACCGCAAGAAGGTGGTGATTCTCGGTGGCGGGCCGAACCGGATCGGCCAGGGCATCGAGTTCGATTATTGCTGCTGCCACGCCTGCTTCTCGCTCACCGATGCGGGCTATGAGACGATCATGGTCAACTGCAACCCCGAGACCGTCTCGACCGACTACGACACCTCCGACCGGCTCTATTTCGAGCCGCTTACCTTCGAGCATGTGATGGAAATCCTGCGCGCCGAGCAGGGTAATGGCACGCTGCACGGCGTGATCGTGCAGTTCGGCGGCCAGACCCCGCTGAAGATCGCCGCCGCGCTCGAAGATGCCGGCATCCCGATCCTCGGCACTTCGCCCGACGCCATCGACCTTGCCGAAGACCGCGAGCGGTTCCAGGATCTGGTCAACCGGCTCGATCTCAAGCAGCCGGTCAACGGCATCGCCTCGACCGACGCCGAGGCCTTCACCATCGCCGAGCGCATCGGCTTCCCGCTGGTGATCCGCCCCTCCTACGTGCTCGGCGGGCGGGCGATGGAGATCGTGCGCGACATGGACCAGCTGCGCCGCTACATCCGCGAGGCGGTGGTGGTATCGGGCGACAGCCCGGTGCTGCTCGACAGCTACCTCTCCGGCGCCACCGAGGTCGACGTCGACGCGCTCTGCGATGGCAAAGCGGTGCATGTCGCCGGCATCATGCAGCACATCGAAGAGGCCGGCGTGCATTCGGGCGACAGTGCCTGCTGCCTGCCGCCGCACACCCTTTCGGCCGAAATCATCGCCGTGATCGAACAGCAGACCGAGGCGCTGGCCCTCGCCCTTGGCGTGGTCGGACTGATGAACGTGCAGTTCGCGGTGAAGGACGGCGAGGTCTATCTGATCGAGGTGAACCCGCGCGCCAGCCGCACCGTGCCCTTCGTCGCCAAGGCCACGGATTCCGCCGTCGCCTCGATCGCCGCGCGGCTGATGGCGGGCGAGCCCTTGTCAAACTTCCCGCTGCGCGCGCCCTATCCGGCCGATACCAAGTATGGCCAGCCGATCCCGCAGGCCGACCCGCTCACTTTGTGCGATCCCAACGTGCCGTGGTTCTCGGTGAAAGAGGCCGTGCTGCCCTTCGCCCGCTTCCCCGGCGTCGACACCATCCTCGGCCCGGAAATGCGCTCGACCGGCGAAGTGATGGGCTGGGACCGCTCCTTCCCGCGCGCCTTCCTGAAGGCGCAGATGGGCGCGGGCACGCACCTGCCGCATGAGGGCCGGGTGTTTTTCTCGATCCGCGACGGCGACAAATCGCCCGAGATGCTCGAGACGGCGCAGATCCTGCGCGGCCTCGGCTTCACCCTCATCGCCACCCGCGGCACCGGCGCCTGGCTGGTGGAAAACGGTGTGGAGGCCGAGACGGTGAACAAGGTCTACGAAGGCGGGCGCACGATTGTCGACCGCCTGAAAGATGGCGACGTGCAGCTCGTGTTCAACACCACCGAAGGCGCGCAGGCGGTCGAAGACAGCCGCGACATCCGCGCCGTCGCGCTCTACGACAAGATCCCCTACTTCACCACGGCCGCCGGCGCACATGCCGCCGCGCTGGCGATGAAGGCACGCGAAGAGGGCGAGATCGAGGTGCGGTCGTTGCAGGCGTAGGGGGCAGCCGCGCGCCGTGTAGGCCTTTGCGGCGTTCACATTGCAGCCTGACCGGCATTTCGCGTGCGCCAGACCGCAATGGCCCGGAACAGGCTGGACGGCATACCTGATGCCCCGCAGCTCCCCCGTTTCAGCGGGGCAAAACGGCTGCTCGGGGCGAAAGAGCGCGGGTTCGGCGCAATAGAAACCAGGCGTTTCAGGTTCCGACGGAGGGCAACCCATGTTAATACGCTCGGCGTTGACCTTGCCGTGGTGGTCCCGACCCTGATTTTTTGTCAGATGGAGGCCAAACCCGAGGCGCGGCAAAAGACTCCCCCCCACGCCACGGGTCTTTGCGCAGGGCGCTTTCCGTCCTAGGCTGGGATCAACGAAAGGACCCACACCATGACCCGCCGCCTTCTTCTCACCCTCGCCCTTCTCCTCACCCCCGTTCTCGCCCTCGCCCAGTCCGTTGGCGGCACCTACACCGCCCAGGGGCGCAACCCGAACGGGTCCACCTATACCGGCACGGTCTGGATCGACGATGCCGGCGACGCGCTGTCTGTCGATTGGGAGGTGGGCAGCTCGTCATATTCCGGCACCGGCACGATCAAGGGCAACGTGCTGATTGTGAACTGGGGCGATACCTACCCGGTCTACTACGTGATCCTGTCAAACGGCGAGCTGCATGGCACCTGGGCCAACGGCACCGCGCTGGAGCGGCTCATTCCGCGCTAAGCCGCCCCCAGAGGTCATATTCGCTGGCCTCGTCCACCTCGACCGTGACGATATCGCCGGGCGCGAGCGCCTCGAAGCCTTCGTCGATAAACAGGTTGCCGTCGATCTCCGGCGCGTCCGCCTTGGTGCGGCACACCGCGCCATCCTCGTCCACCGCGTCGACGATCACGTCGAGCCGGCTGCCCACCTTGGCCGCCAGCTTCGCCTCCGAGATCGCCTGCGCCTTCTCCATGAAGCGATCCCAGCGTTCCTGCTTCACCTCGTCCGGCACATGATCCGGCAACGCGTTCGCCGCCGCCCCGGCGACGTTCTCATATTGAAAGCACCCCACCCGGTCGAGCTGCGCCTCGTCGAGCCAGTCGAGCAGGGTCTGAAACTCGGCGTCCGTCTCGCCAGGATAGCCGACGATGAAGGTCGAACGCAGGGTGATATCGGGGGCATCGCGCCGCCAGGCCGCGATCTCGTCCAGCGTCTTTGCCGCTGCCGCCGGGCGCGCCATGCGGCGCAGCGTGTCGGGGTGGGCGTGCTGGAACGGGATGTCGAGATAGGGCAGGATCAGCCCCTCCGCCATCAACGGAATGAGCTCGCGCACATGCGGGTAGGGGTAGACGTAGTGCAGGCGCACCCAGGCCCCGAGGCTGCCCAGGTCGCGGGCGAGATCGGTGATATGGGCGCGGTGGCCCTCCGTCGTGGCGTGCCGCACATCGACCCCGTAGGCGGAGGTGTCCTGCGAGATCACCAAGAGCTCCTTCACCCCGGCCTCGACCAGCTTTTCCGCCTCGCGCAGCACGGCGTGGGCCGGCCGGCTCGCCAGCCGCCCGCGCATCGCCGGGATGATGCAGAATTTGCAGTGGTGATTGCAGCCCTCGGAAATCTTCAGATAGCTGTAGTGGCGCGGCGTCAGGCTGACGCCGGACGCGGGCAGCAGATCGACGAACGGATCGGGCGCCGGCGGCACCGCGCCATGCACCGCGTCGAGCACCTGCTCGTATTGCTGTGGCCCGGTGACGGCCAACACCGACGGATGCACGCCGGTGATGAACTCGGGCTCGGCGCCGAGACACCCGGTCACGATCACCTTACCGTTCTCGCTCAAAGCCTCGCCGATCGCCTCCAGGCTCTCGGCCTTGGCGCTGTCGAGAAATCCGCAGGTGTTGACGATGACGGCATCGGCCCCGGCGTAGTCCGCCGATATCGCGTAGCCCTCGGCGCGCAGCCGGGTGAGAATGCGCTCGCTGTCCACCAGCGCCTTGGGGCAGCCAAGGCTGACCATGCCGATCTTCGGCTGGCCGGGGCGCGCGTCGTCGCGCAGCACCGCGCGGGCGAGGTCGGGGCGCAGATCGGGCGGATTGCTCATCGTGCCCCTTTTTCTTGGTCAAAATACCTCGGGGGTCCGGGGGCAGCGCCCCCGGTCCGATCCTTACCGTTTGCGGTCGCGCCGCGAACTCATCGGCTGAAACGCCACGCCCACATGCGCTTCGCAATAGGGTTTGCCCTGCTGCACCGGCAATCCGCAGAACCAGAAATCCTCGGTCGCCGGGTCGCCGATCGGCCATTTGCAGGTGCGCTCTGTCAGCTCCATCAAAGTGAGCCGCTTGGCGGTCTTCTCCACCTCGCGCACGGTTTCCAGCGCCTCGGGGCTGATCTCGTTGGCCGAAGGCTGCGGTGGCAGCGGTTGGCCTGCGGGAATGATCTGCTTGCGCGCCGGGATCGCCGGAGCGGTCGGCTTTTCGGCGGCGGCCGGCGCTTGCGTCGCCGGTTCTCCAGCGGGCTTCTCGGCCTTCTTCGGCGCGGGCTTGGCCTTGGCGGCGGGCTTGGCGGGCTTCTCGACCGCCGCCGGCTTGGCCGTCGCCGACGACGTGCCGCCACCGGCGCGGTTCGACAGGCCCAGCCGGTGCACCTTGCCGATCACGGCATTGCGGGTGACCCCGCCCAGCTCCTTGGCGATCTGGCTCGCCGACTGGCCCTCGCCCCACATCTTCTTGAGGGTTTCCACCCGTTCTTCGGTCCAGGACATGCCCAATCCATCCTCTCGCCAGCGCGCTTGGTCGCTCTCTTACAGCAAGGCCACACTCTAGTCAGCCCCCACGGCGGATACAAGCACCCTACCGCCGTCGCCCCTCGCGCCAGGCCAGCAGCACGCCGCCAGCGAGGATGATCCCGGCGCCGGTGAACGAGAGCGCATCGGGCAGCACGTCGAAGGCGGCAAGGTCGTAGAGCGTGGCGAAGATCAGCGTGGCATAGGAGAATGGCATCACGAAGCTCGCATCCGCCCGGCGCAGCGCCTGGATATAGAGCGATTGTGCCGCCGCCATCATCAGCCCCAGCGCGGCGAGGATCGCCCATTGCTCGCCGCTCGGCCAGCGCCAGACGAACAGCGCCGCGGCGGTGGCGATCACCACCCCGAGGCTGTTGTTGATGAGCAGGATCTGGAACGGTTTCTCGCGCCCCGTGAGCGCCTTCAGGATGGTGATTTCGGTGCCCATGATCGCCGCCGCGCCAAGCGCGATCAGCGCGCCGGGCTCAAAGGTGCCGGGGCCGGGGCGGATCAGGATCAGCGCGCCGCACAGCGCGATTCCGGCGGCGATCCAGCGCCAGCGCCCCACCCGCTCGCCGAGGAACAGCACCGCCAGAAGCATGGCAAAGACCGGATTGAGAAAGGTGATCGCGGTGGCGTCGGAGAGCGGGATGAACTGCACGGCGGTGAACATCCCCGTGACCCCGCCCCAGCCCGCCAGCGTGCGCGCGACGTGCACTTTCATGTCCGGCCTGGTGAAGCGGGGCCTGAGCACCGCCGCCGCCGTCCAGAACCCGAGGAAGGCGAACAGGAACCGGCCTTGGGAAATCTGCAACGGATGCAGCCCGGCCTCGCCCGCGCCCGCCAATTTGGCCAGCAGCGTCGTGCCGGCGATGAACGCGGTGGCGGCGAGCATGAAGCCCACGGCGACGAGGGGGTGCGATTTTTCCATCCCGCCCGGTTACGCCCGATCCGGGGCGATGAAAAGAGATAGACAGGCGCGCACAAACCGCCTATTGCGCCATCCCATGACCGCAATGCACGCATATGCCGAGACCCGACGCCGACGCACCCGCGCCTGACGTCCCGCTGTCATACCCGCGCCAAAGCGGCGCAATCCCCCCAATAACGTTGACATGAAGCTTGCCCTGCGGCACCCAAAGGCTTCTTTTGCAAGGAGTGATCCGATGATCCCGTCCGTTTTGCCCACCTATGCGCGCAGCCCTCTCGCCTTCGAGAGCGGTGAAGGCTCCTGGCTGACCGCGACGGATGGGCGACGCTATCTCGATCTCGGCGCCGGCATCGCGGTGAACGCGCTGGGCCATGCGCATCCCGCGCTGGTGGCGGCGCTGACCGCGCAGGCGGGCAAGCTCTGGCACGTGTCAAACCTCTACCAGATCCCCGAGCAGCAGGCGCTCGCTGACAAGCTGGTCGACGCCACCTTTGCCGACACGGTATTTTTCACCAACTCGGGCACCGAGGCGCTGGAGCTCAGCGTGAAGATGGTGCGCAAGTACTGGTATGAAAAAGGCCAGCCGGAGCGGATCGAAATCGTCACCTTCGAGGGCAGCTTTCATGGCCGCTCTACGGCCGCCATCGCCGCGGCGGGCAGCGAGAAGATGGTCAAGGGGTTCGGGCCGCTGATGCCGGGGTTCGTGCAGGTGCCGTTCGGCGACCACGACGCGCTGCGCGCCGCCGTCACCGACAAGACCGCCGCCGTGCTGATCGAGCCGGTACAGGGCGAGGGCGGCATTCGCCCGGTGCCCGACCAGTGCCTGAAGGGCATGCGCGATCTCTGCGACGAGACCGGGGCGCTCCTGGTGTTTGACGAGGTGCAATGCGGCATGGGCCGTACCGGCAAGCTCTACGCCCACGAATGGTCGGGGATCACGCCCGATATCATGATGACGGCCAAGGGGCTTGGCGGCGGCTTCCCGCTCGGCGCGGTGCTCGCCACCGAAGCGGCGGCCAGCGGCATGACGCTCGGCACCCATGGCTCGACCTATGGCGGCAACCCGCTCGGCTGTGCCGTTGGCGGGGCGGTGATGGATATCATCGCCGATCCGGCCTTTCTCGCCGAGGTGAACCGCAAGGCCGGGCACCTGCGCCAGGGGCTCGAAGGGCTGGTGGCGGTGCACCCGGACGTGTTCGAAGAGGTGCGCGGCGCCGGGCTGATGCTCGGGCTGAAATGCAAGGTGACCAACACCGACCTGGTGAAGGCGGCCTACGACCAGCACCTGCTGACCGTGCCCGCCGCCGACAACGTGGTGCGGCTGCTGCCGGCGCTCAACATTCCCGATGATGATATCACCACGGCGATCGAAAAGCTCGACGCCGCCGCCAACGCCGTGAAAGGAGCCGAGGCATGAGACATTTCCTCGACATCAACAAGACCGACCCGGCCGAGCTGCGCAAGATGATCGACCACGCCCGGGCGATGAAAGACACCCGCGCCGGCCTGCCGAAGGGCACGCCCGACCTCGAACAGCCGCTGAAGAATCACATCGTCGCGCTGATCTTCGAAAAACCCTCGACCCGGACCCGGGTGAGCTTCGACGTTGGCGTGCGCCAGATGGGCGGCGAGACGATTGTGCTCACCGGGTCCGAGATGCAGCTGGGCCACGGCGAGAGCATCGCCGACACCGCCCGCGTGCTCAGCCGCTATGTTGACCTGATCATGATCCGCACCTTCGACGAAGCCTCGCTGCTGGAGCTGGCCGAGCACGCCACCGTGCCGGTGATCAACGGCCTCACCGACCGCACCCATCCCTGCCAGATCATGGCCGACGTGCTGACCTTCGAAGAGCACAACGGCCCGATCGCCGGCAAGAAGGTGGTCTGGTCGGGCGACGGCAACAACGTCGCCGCGTCGATGATCCAGGCCGCCGGGCAATTCGGCTTCGACCTGACCTTCACCGGCCCGACCCAGCTCGACCCCGAGGCGGTATTTGTCCTCGAAGCCCAGGCGAAAGGGGCGCGCATCGAGGTGGAGCGCGACGCCGAGAAGGCGGTTGAGGGGGCCGATCTGATCGTCACCGACACCTGGGTGAGCATGCATGACAAGGTGTCGACCCGCGAGCGCCGCCACAACCTCCTGCGCGGCTACCAGGTGAACGAACGGCTGATGGCGGCAGCGAAGCCGGATGCTTTGTTCATGCATTGCCTGCCGGCGCATCGCGGCGAGGAGGTGACTGACGCGGTGATGGACGGGCCGCAATCGGTGATCTTCGACGAGGCGGAAAACCGGCTGCACGCGCAGAAGGCGATCATGCGCTGGTGTCTGGACGCGTAGGGCGGGCGGCCAAGCCGGGGGGCCAGCCCCCCGGACCCCCCGGAGGTATTTTTGCCAAGAAAAAGAGGTGAGTGATGCAGACCGCGCTGCTGGTGATTGACATGCAGGTGAGCCTGCTGGCCGACGAGACCCCGAACCCGGACGAGATCGTGCCGGCGGTGCGCGCCCTGGTGGCGGCGGCGCGTGCCACCGGGGCGGACGTGATCTGGATCACCGACCGCAACGTGCGGCCCGACGCGGCGTTGATCCCCGATCTCGAGCCGGACGGGGGCGAGATCGCGATCGAGAAGGGCGCGTGCAACGCCTTCGAAGACACCGATCTTGAGGCGGAGCTGACGATTCTCGGCGTCGAGCGGCTGGTGGTCTGCGGCATGCAGTCGGATGCCTGTATCGACGCCACCACGCGGGGCGGGGCGGAGAATGGCTTCGAGGTGGTGGTGGCGGCGGACGCGCACACCACCCATGCCTGGGACGGCCGTGATTTTCGCGCCGTGATCGCCGCACAAAATGCCACGCTCGGGGCGCTGGAGCGGGTGCGGGTGGTGCCGTCGGCCGAGATTTTCGCCTAGCCGCCGAGCCGGGCAATAATCTGCGCTTCGCGCAGGTAGTGGTACGACAAAAGCTTGCCATCGTGCACCAGCGCGTAGGTGCCGTAGGGCGAGGGCGACAGGCTGCGCACCTCGTCGGCGGTTTCGATCACCCGGTCGGTGAACGGGATGCCAAGCTTGTCGGCCGCCCGGCGGGCGTGGTCGGCGGCGTCTTCGAGATAGGGGCATTGCGCCGAGCGCAGCACCGTGAGCCCCGGACCGCAAGCCTCGGCCTTGGCGTGCCAGCCGCCCGACAGCCTCGGCATGCAGCCGCCGCCGAAACACTTCATCGTCAACTCGAACCCGTGCTCGGCGCGGTCGACGCAGGTGTAGCCGCGATGTTCGAGCACGCCGGGCGAGATCAGCCAGCTGCCGCTGCCGGTCAGCGCCGCCACGCCGCGAAAGCCGTTATCCTGCGCCCATTGCTCGGCGGCCTCGAGCAGGGCCTTGGCATGGCCATGCCCCCTCGAGGTGCCGACCACCCAGAGGCAGTGGATCACCACGAACTGGTCGGCGTCTTCGATCGCACGCCAGCTTTTTGCACCGGGCATGAACTCGATGAAGCCGCGCTCACCATCGCCGAGCAGCCGCAGTTGCAGCCCCTCGTCGAAACGGGCGAGCAACCAATCGCGCTTGGCCTGCCCCGCCGGGCTGGCATCCGCGCTCATCTTGCAGAAAAACCCGCGCTCATCGACGTTGTCCGCCGTGACGGTGACGATCTCGACCATGACAGACCTCCTGCGGGCACTGTGCCTCGGCCCGGTGGGCTTGTCGTTGATGCCCGTCAAACCGGCACGGCGCGCGGCCTACGGCCCGAGCTTTTTGTGCACCTCGTCGAGGTCGATCTCGCCCAACGGCTTCTTGTTGCCGGGATTTTCGAAATCGTATTTGAACAGCTGAAAATCGCGTTTGTAGATTTCCCACACCAGGTGCTTGGACAGATCGTCGAAGTAATCCTCGATCGGGTGGGCGCGTTTTGGCCCGTGCCCTTCGCTTTCGTTGAAGCGCGGGATCTTCTTGAGATTGACCTTTTTCGGCGTGTCGATGTTGTCGAGCACCACCTGCATGCCCTTGTCGAACTCTTCGATGTGGAAGATGTGGTCGTAGGTGCCGCCGTTGTGGATGAAGGTCGAGATATGCCCCGACATCGACGACCAGTGAATGTCGGGCTCCATCGGCCGGCGGAACCGGATCGTGTCGCGCGCGAACAGCAGGAAGCGGCGAAAACTGGCGATCTGGTCGAACGCGAAGTCATCGTCCGGGCTGCCCACGTCGATGCCATATTTCTGGATCAGGAGTGGCACCAGATTGCCCCGGTAGCGCTTGCCGTTGCGCTGGATGCCGCAGATCTTATCAAAAAACGACGACAGAACACGGGTGTAGGGATTGCGCACAGCGGTGAAGGCGTAGGATTTGTGTGCCATCACGTTGGCGTCGATCAACGGCTGGCTGGCCTCGAGCGCCCATTTGTGCAGGCCCTCCTCGGCGTCGTGCACATCGCCATCGAAAAACTCGCCGTGATCGGAATAGAACATGATCTGGCCGATGCTCGAGCAGGCGCATTTGGGCACCACCCGATAGACCACGCTTTCGCTTTCCGTCATCCAGGTTCCGGGAAAACCCATAATGCTGCCGATCGCCTCCTGATCGCGTGCCTCGCGCGAGCGAAGGCCATCCAATTATCCTTTTGCGACAAAAAAACAAACAAAGCCTGTAATTTCAATGATCCTTTACGTTATCTATGTCAACAATCCCAGCTGACTCGCGCAAATGGTTTCCTGTATGGCAAAAATCGCCTTCATTCTGCTCAGCCACAAGGACCCCAAGGCAATTATCGACCAGGCGCAGCGGCTGACCGCGGCCGGCGACTACCTGTCGATTCATTTCGACGCACGCTCATCCAAGGCGGATTACGACATGATCCGCGGCGCGCTGGCCGACAACCCTTCGGTGACCTTCGCGCGCAAGCGGGTGAAGTCCGGCTGGGGCGAGTGGTCGCTGGTGGCGGGCACCCTGGAGGCGGTGAAGGCGGCCGTAGAGGCGTTTCCGCGCGCCACCCATTTCTACATGGTGTCGGGCGATTGCATGTCGATCAAATCGGCCGAATACGCCCACGAATTCCTTGACGGCGACGACGTCGACTACATCGAGAGCTTCGACTTTTTCGAGAGCGACTGGATCCAGACCGGGATGAAGGAAGACCGGCTGATCTACCGGCATTTCTTCAATGAACGCACGCAGAAGTGGCTCTATTACACCTCGTATGAGTGGCAGAAAAGGCTCGGGCTGAAGCGCGAGATCCCGGCCGATTTGCAGATCATGATCGGCTCGCAATGGTGGTGCCTGCGCCGGCGCACGATCGAGTGGATCCTCGAGTTCATTGATCGGCGCCCGGACGTGATGCGTTTTTTCCGCACCACGTGGATTCCCGACGAGACGTTTTTCCAGACCCTCGTGCGCCACATGGTGCCCGACAGCGAGATCCGCACCCGCACGCTCACCTTCCTGATGTTTTCCGACTATGGCATGCCGGTGACCTTCTACAACGACCATTACGACCTGCTGCTCAGCCAGGACTACCTGTTTGCGCGCAAGATCAGCCCCGAGGCGCATGAGCTCAAGCGCCGGCTTGGCGCGCTCTACGCCACCCAGGGGGCGGAGTTCCAGCTCTCGAACGAGGGCCGCTCGCTGTTCAAGTTTCTCACCGGGCGCGGGCGGATCGGCCAGCGGTTTGCGCCGCGGTTCTGGGAATCCGAAAGCACGCTGGGGCGCGAGCGCGAGCTGCTGATCGTGGTGGCGAAGAAATGGCACGTCGGCAAGCGCTTGCTCGACCGGGTCAAGCAGGTGACGAACATTCCCACGATCGAATACCTGTTCGACGAGGAGGGCACGCCGCTGCCCGATCTCGGCGGCATCCAGTCGACGCTGGAAAAGCGCGCCCGCCACCGCCGGGCGCTGATGCGGATGCTGTTCGACTATTTCGACACCGACCGGCTCGCCATTGCCCTGGACCCCAACAACATGGACCTGATGCGCGACTTCTACGCCGACCGCTCGACCACCCGGCTGTTGGAGGTCGAGAGCGACTTCACCGACGACTGGATTCTCGGCCATGCCAAGCGGGTCGGGCTGGCGGGTGAGCGCACGCCCGAGGATGCGCTGTTGAAGCTGCTGCCCACGGTGCGCGCCGATTTCTACTTCGAGAGCGACCGGATCCGCGATGCCGACTTTCCCAACACCTGCCTGATGCGCGAGGGCGCGAGCCCGGAGGAAAACGCCCAGGCCCTTGCCAGGTTTCTGACCATCCCCGAAGAAAGGGCGTTGGAGATCGCGCGCACCGACTACATGTTCTCCGACTAAAAGCGTTTTCCCGCCGATTGGAATCGCGTATCCGTTGCGGCATCCGCGCAAGGTTCGGCCGGCACAATGCGGTGTCCGTTCGCGCCGGGCCAGATCCACCGACAAGCACTTTGGGGGGCCGCATGGGCTACGAATACGACCGAGACAACATTTTCGCGAAGATCCTGCGCGGTGAGATCCCGAACGATACCGTTTTGGAAACCGCGCACAGCCTCGCCTTCAACGATATCGGCCCGCTCGCCCCGGTGCATGTGCTGGTGCTGCCGAAGGGGCCTTACGTGAACTGGGATCATTTCGCGGCCGAGGCGTCGGCGGACGAGATCGTCGACTACACCCGCGCGATCCACGCGGTGATCGAAAAGCTCGGGCTCGACCCGGCCAATGGCGGCACCGGTTACCGGCTGATCCTGAACGCCGGGGAAGACGGCGAGCAGGAGGTGCAGCACCTGCACGCGCATATCCTGGGCGGTGCGAAGATCGGCAGGATGGTCTGCGGCTGAGGCGTGCGCGATGGCGAAGGCCGGCGCAGGCTGGTGCGCCGGTGGGGGGTTCCCACCCCCACACCCCCGGGAGGTATTTTTGCCAAGAAAAAGGGGGGATCGGCGCACCGCTTCGCCCTTGCCCGCGCGGGGGCGGGCGTTATCATGACGGGCGCAACAGCGAGAGACGAGATCATGACCACGCCCGTTCCCGAGACGAAGATCGTCGACAAGAAAAAGATCGCCTGCGACGGGGGCGGCGCGGCGTCGGGCCACCCGCGCATCTGGCTGACCATCCCAGATGATCTCGGCTGGGTCGAATGCCCCTATTGCGACACCAAGTTCGTCTTTGGCGAAGAGATCAAGAACGCCGGCTGACCCCGCCGGCTCTTAACACCGCCGTGCCGGCCCGGCTTTGACCGGACCACCGGAAATGTTGATATCTGAAAAAGTCGACGGGGCGGCCCCGATCCGCACGCCCCTCTGACCGGAAAGGACGAGCCCGATGAGTTTCGGCAAGGGATGCCACCTCCACCTGGTCGATGGCTCGGCCTTCATCTTCCGCGCCTACCACGCTTTGCCGCCGCTCACCCGCAAGTCCGACGGCTTGCCGATCGGCGCGGTGGCCGGCTTTTGCAACATGCTGTTCAAGCAGGTCGAGGCCAACAAGGGCGACGATGCCCCGACCCACGTGGCCGTGATCTTCGACTATTCCGGCAAGTCGTTCCGCAACGATCTCTACCCGCTCTACAAGGCCAACCGCCCGCCCGCGCCCGAAGACCTGGTGCCGCAGTTTCCGCTCACCCGCGATGCCACCCGCGCCTTCAATATCGCCTGTGTCGAAAAGGAAGGCTTCGAGGCCGACGACATCATCGCCACCTATGCTCGCCAGGCGCGCGAAGCCGGGGGGCGGGTGACGATCATCAGCTCCGACAAGGACCTGATGCAGCTCGTCGGCGGCGGGGTCGAGATGCTCGACGCGATGAAGAACAAGCGGATCGACCGCGAGGGGGTCGAGGAAAAATTCGGCGTCGGCCCAGAGCGGGTGGTGGACGTGCAGGCGCTGGCCGGCGACAGCGTGGACAACGTGCCGGGCGCGCCGGGGATCGGCATCAAGACGGCGGCGCTGCTGATCAACGAATATGGCGATCTCGAAACGCTGCTGGCGCGCGCGGGCGAGATCACCCAGCCCAAGCGGCGCGAGGCGCTGATCGAGAAAGCCGACCAGATCCGCATGAGCCGCGACCTGGTCAAGCTTGACGACCACGTGGAGCTCGAGGTGCCGCTTGAGGCGCTGGAGCTGCAAGACCCCGACCCCGAGGTGCTACTGCCGTTCCTCGCCTCGATGGAATTCCGCTCGCTCACCAAGCGCATCGCCGACACGCTGGGGGTCGAGAGCCCGGATATTCCCGAGCCGACAGCGCCCGCAGGGGCAGAGGTGACGGCGGTGCCGGAGATGCCGCCGATCGCGCCCGACACCTACGAACGGGTGGGCTCGATGGAAGCGCTCGCGCGCTGGATCGCGCTGGCGAACGAGCGCGGCTACGTGGCGGTCGATACCGAGACCACCTCGCTTGACGAGATGCAGGCCGAGCTGGTCGGCATCTCGCTCGCCGTGGTGCCGGGCGAGGCGTGCTACATCCCCCTTGGCCACAAGAAGGGCGGCGCCGACGATCTGTTTGGCTCGGACGAGATCGCCGAGGGGCAGTTGCCGCTTGAGGACGTGCTGGCGGCGCTGAAGCCACTGCTGCAAGACCCGGCGGTGCTGAAGATCGGCCAGAACATGAAATACGACGCCAAGATCTTCGCCCGCCACGACGTGCGCGTGGCGCCGATCGACGACACCATGCTGATGAGCTACGCGCTCTACTCGGGCCTGCATGGCCACGGCATGGATGCGCTCTCCGCCCGTTACCTCGGCCACGAGCCGATCCCGATCAAGTCGCTGCTGGGCAGCGGCAAGGCGGCGATCACCTTCGACCGGGTGCCGGTGGACGAGGCGGTGAAATACGCCGCCGAGGACGCCGACATCACGCTCAGGCTGTGGCAGGTCTTCAAGCCGCAGCTTCACCGCGCGCAGGTGACGAGTGTTTATGAAACCCTCGAACGCCCGCTGGTGCCGGTGCTGGCCGAGATGGAAATGAACGGCGTGCAGGTCGACCGCGACACGCTCAGCCGCATGTCCAACGCCTTCGCCCAGAAAATGGCGGCGCTGGAGGCGGAGATCCATGAACTCGCGGGCGAGACCTTCAATGTCGGTTCCCCCGCCCAGCTCGGTGAGATCCTGTTCGAGAAGATGGGGCTTGAGGGCGGCAAAAAGGGCAAGGCCGGCAAGTATTCCACCCCCGCCGACGTGCTCGAAGACCTCGCCACCGAACACGACCTGCCCGCTCGTGTGCTCGACTGGCGCCAGCTCTCCAAGCTGAAATCCACCTATACCGACGCTTTGCAGCAGCACATCAACCCCGAGACCGGGCGGGTGCATACGAGCTACCTGCAGACCGGGGCCAACACCGGCCGGCTCGCCTCGACCGACCCAAACCTGCAAAACATACCGGTGCGTACGGAAGAAGGGCGGCGCATCCGCGAGGCTTTCGTGGCTCCCGAGGGCAAACGGCTGGTCTCGCTCGACTATTCCCAGATCGAGCTGCGCATCCTCGCCCACGTGGCCGATATCGAGAGCATGAAGCAGGCGTTCCGCGACGGCGAGGATATCCATGCCGCGACCGCCAGCGAGATGTTCGACGTGCCGCTTTCGGAGATGACGCCCGAGACCCGCCGCCGCGCCAAGGCGATCAATTTTGGCGTGATCTACGGCATTTCCGGCTTTGGCCTCGCGCGCAATCTGCGCATCCCGCGCGCCGAGGCGCAGGCCTTCATCGACCGCTATTTCGAGCGCTACCCCGGCATCCGCGCCTATATGGACCATACGACTGCGTATGCAAAAGAGAATGGCTTCGTGCAAACCCTGTTCGGGCGCAAGATCCACACGCCGGAGATCGGCGCGAAGGGGCCGCAGGCGGGCTTCGCCAAGCGCGCGGCGATCAATGCGCCGATCCAGGGCACGGCGGCCGACGTTATCCGCCGCGCAATGATCCGTATGCCCGACGCCATTGCGGGCCTGCCGGCGAAAATGCTGCTGCAAGTGCATGACGAGCTGATCTTCGAGGTCGAGGAGAGTGCGGTGGACGAGGCCGTGGTGGCGATCCGCGCCGTGATGGAGGGCGCTGCAGAGCCGGCGGTGAAGCTGTCGGTGCCACTGGTGGTGGACGCGGGCCAGGGCGCGAATTGGGCCGAGGCGCACTGAGGGGCGGGAGCGGCAACCTTTTGTCGACCATGACCCGGTTGACGGTCGAGCCAAAAACCTGTTGAAAAACAAGTAACTGCGCTACGCTTTCGCGGAATACCGGAATACCGGAATACCGGAATACCGGAAATGCTGATCTTTGCGCATGACACGATGTGGGATTGGCCATGGCGGTGCGCCAGCCGAACCGGGTCTGGCGCGCACCAGGGGCGCGCGTGCCTACGCCAGGCCCTCGGCGAGGAAATCGAACACAAAGCGCAGGCGCCGGTTGCGGTGGATTTCGCGATGCGCCACCAGCCAGACCGGGAAGGGCAGGGGCGCAAGCCCGGGCAGCACCTGCGCCATGGCTGGGTCGCTGTCGCCGATCCGGTCGTCGATCATGCCGATGCCCAGCCCAAGCTTCACCATTTCCAACATCACCAGGTAGTTGTCGCTGCGCAGCGGGAAGTTCGCCTCGCTCAGCCCGAAACCATAGCGGTTGAGCACCGGCAGCATCAGCGCCGGGTCGTCCGGCGCGATAAAATCGGCGCGGGCCAGGTCGCCGGGCGCGCGCAGCGGTCCGAGCGCCGCGAGATAGGCGGGGCTGGCGTAGAACCGCGCCCCGGCCTCGCGGATCTTGCGCGCGACGAGGTCGGGCTCTTCGGGGCGGAAGTTGCGCACAGCTATGTCGGCCTCGCGGCTGAGCAGGTCCGAGGCATGGTTCGAGACCACGAGCTGGACCGTGATCCGGGGTTCTGCGGCGCGCAGGCGTTTGAGGATCGGCGGCAGGATCAGCCCGGCATAGGCATCGCTCGCGGCGATCGACACCGTGCCGTCCATCGCCTCGTTCTGGCCGAATGCGCTCATCGACAGGCGGCCCGCCGCCTCGCCCATCGCCCGCACGTGGTCGATCATCTCATGTCCGGCGGGGGTGAGCCGGAGGCCCCGCCCGACCCGCTCGAACAGCACCACGCCCAGCTCCCGCTCCAGCGCATCCACCTGGCGCCCCAGCGTGGGCTGGGCCAGCCCGAGTGCGCGCGCGGCGGCCGAGAGCGAGCCCTCCTCCGCGGTGACGAGAAAGGCCCGCGCGCGATTCCAGTCGAAGTTTACCGAGCGCCAATCCATGCGTTTGTGCATATCAGATCGACGTAACTGGTCAATTTTCTTTGGGTTCCTGGCGCGATATTGTCACCACATCGCCGGGTCGCCGCCCGGCAATCGCACAACCCAACCATGAGGGACCACAGCTCCCGCGCCCTGCCGGCGCGGCCGTGGCCTCGCATACCCGATTGAAAGGAAACGACAATGCTCCTCTTCGCCGACCCCCAGTCGCGCCGCTACGCCCGGCTTGCCGGCCTGTTCTACCTCGCCATTGCCATCTTTGGCGTCTTCGCCATCCTCTGGGTGCCGGCGCAGCTTCAGGTGCCGGGCGATGGCGCCGCGACGATCACCAATATCCTCGCCCGGCGCGGGCTGTTCCTGGCCGGGGTTGGGGGCGAGGTGGCGATCCTGATCGCCGAGATCATGGCCACGGCGATGCTCTATTTCATGTTCAAACCGGTCAACGCCACGCTCTCCTTCGCCGCTGCGTTGGCTCGGCTCAGCATGGTCGGGGTGATGGCGGCGATGCTGTTTTTCCACACCGGCGCGCTGATGCTGGCCGAGCCGGGCGGCACGCTGGCCAGCTTTTCGCCAGCGCAGCGGCTCGACCTTGCCGCACTGTTCCTCGGCCTGCACGACGCCGGCGTGTGGATCTGGCAGGTGTTCTTCACCGTCCACCTCGCGATCCTTGGCCAGCTCGTGGCCCGCTCCGGCACCTATCCGCGCCTGCTTGGCCATGCCATGACGCTCGGCTCCCTGGGCTACCTGCTCGACAGCATTCATGGCTTCGTCGCTCCCGAAGCCGCCCTGTTCGGTGCCATGACCGGCGTGTTGCTCGCCATCGTCAGCCTCGCCGAGATCGGCTTCGCGCTCTGGCTTCTCATCCGGGGCCCGCGTCCGGCCCTCGCCTGATCCCCCCCGACATTTGGAGACACATCATGAAACGCATCTGCATCATCGGCATCTCGGGCAAGCTCGGCCAATACATGGCCCGCCACGCCCTCGACCGCGGCTTCGAGGTGGTCGGCGTGTGCCGCCCCGAAAGCGTGGGGAAACTCGCGCCGTTCGCCGACCGGATCAGCGTGATCCCTGGCCGCACCGACGACCGCGCGGTGATCGCGCGCGCGGTAAAGGGCTGCGACGGCGTGCTCACCGTGCTCGTGCCCTGGGGAGTGGACGACTACGCCTCCGGCACGGCGCGCGCGGTGCTCGATTTCGCCGAGCCGGGCGCGCGGCTGGTCTTCTCCTGCGGATGGCACATCAGCCACGACGGGCAGGACCGCTATTCGTGGAAGCTGAAGGCCTTCGTCGCCGTATTCGGCCGGCTCGCGCGCTGGCTGCGGGCCGTCGACCTCGACGACCAGGTGCGCGCGACACAGATGATCTTTGCCTCCGACACCGACTGGACGGTGGTGCGCGGCTCCGATCTGGAGGAGGGCGCCAGCGAGGGTCTGCCGGTCTGGGCGCATCACGTTGGCGATCCGGTGCTGGCCTCGAACCGCACACGGCGCACCGACTTCGCCCTGTTCATGGTGCACGCCCTCACCGACGACCGGCTGATCCGCGAGGCCCCGGCGATCGTCAGCCGGGCCAGCGCGTCGGCGCGGATGCACGCCGGGCAGATTGACGGAAGACCTGGCGACCCCTGAAGGACTCGAACCCTCAACCTGCGGATTAGAAGTCCGCTGCTCTATCCAGTTGAGCTAAGGGGCCGCTGCCCGTGAAATAGCCTCACGGGTCGGCCCCTTGCAAGGTCATTCAGGGCCGTCGCGGTCAGGCGTTCTCGCGGATCTTCTTGGCGACCACCCAGGCAATCGGGATCGCGACGACGAAGCCGGCGAGCGACGAGTAGAGCACCGGAGTCATGGTATCGAGCCCCATGGTGAGGGCGGCGATCATCGCGGAGCCGGCGAGCGTGGCCCCGAGAACAATGTAGATCAGAAAGAAAAGGCCCATTTATATTATCCCCTGGGTTAGGCGCGATCTCGGCGAAAAACCTGTAGGCGCGATGTGCCTTTGTCCTTGATCCAGATCATGCCCGCCATGCCGCATCCGGCCGGGCCGGCGCGTTCGGTTCCCTTGATCTTGGTGGGGATGACGGCGCCGACCATTTGGGTGAGGGCGGCGGGAGGGACGACACCGGCGATCCCGATCCCGGCGACAATGCGCGGATCGGCAAAAAGGCGGCCGATAAAACCTGGAATGGCCTCGAAGGGAACGGCCCGACACGAGGTGCGCCGTTCAAGATCATGCAGCGAACCAAAACGATGTGGTCGACGGCGCGCCGTGCGCGGGCGCTGAGAGATGACCTGACAGTGGCGCAGGCGATCCGTGGCGCGGATCTCGTCACCGCCGATATCGTGCTCGTTCGAAACGGGGCTATTGCATCCGCCGGGCCACGACGACGGCGATTGGCCAGCTTACCGCGTAGCCGGCAAAGGCCGCTCCGAGGAGCGGCCAGAGCCCTTTGACACCGGCCACCAGCGCGACCACGACGAAGACAAACGCCAGCGTCGAGCCGATCATGCTGCCAAGGAAGAAGACGAGCCGCCTCATTCCGGTTTGCGCATCCGATTCAGCACATCCGTTTTCAGGTAGAAGTGGTGATAGAATGCGGCGACCACGTGCAGGATCACCAGGATCATCAACAGCGTCTTGAGCACCACGTGGCCCTGCGCGGCCCAGCCCTGCGCCCCAAACCAGGCAATCCCGCCCGAGATCGGCAGCAGGATGAGCAGGGCGTAGAGCGAGAAATGGGCGAGGGTGGCGGCGAGCTTGAGCAACGCGGGCTCGTTCTCGGGGTGCGGCGGTGCGCCGCGTTTTGCCTTAATCGCCATCCGCCAGACGACGAGCAGCAGGATCAGCACGCCGAAGGCGATATGGCTGAACACCAGCGCGGAGGGGGTGAAGGTACCCTCGCGCATGAACGTGCGGAAGGCGTTCGAGATGCTGTCGGCGAAGATGAACTGTGCGCCGACGAGCAGGAAAACCACCCAGTGCAGGGCGATCTGGACGTGGGTGTAGCCTTTGGGCTGGGGCATGAGGGCCTCCGTTTTGAAATGGGTTAACCTGTTACGCGGATCTAGCGCGGTTCCGTCGCCGGGGGCAATGCGTCACTTCTTCTTCACGAACTGGGTGAGAATCACGATCCTCTGGCCCTCGACCCGGCCCTCGATGTGCGCGGGATTGTCGGCCACGAGGCTGATGCCCCGCACAGCCGTGCCCCGCTTGGCGGTGAAGCCCGCACCCTTCACGGGCAGGTCTTTGATCAGCACCACGGTATCGCCCGCCGCGAGGGGGGTGCCGTTGCTGTCTTTGTGGGCGGAGGTCTGGGCGACATTGTCCGCCCAAGCCCGGGTGTCGTCGTCGAGGTAGAGCTGGTCGGCGAGATCGCGCGCCCAGTCTTCATCCGAGAGCCGGGCGAGCATCCGGGCGGCGAGCACCTGCACGGCGGGCTCTTCGCTCCACATCGCCGAGGCGAGGCCGCGCCAGTGGTTGGGATCGGGCGTGCCGTTGATCTGGGTAGCGCAGGTGGCGCAGATGGTGGCGGTCGCGTCGGCGGGGCCGCCGGGCACGGGATGCGGGGCGAGCGGGGCGTCTGCGGCGCAGAGGGGGCAGGTCATGGCGGGGCTCCTGTGGGGTGGGAGCGGGGATAGGGGGGAATGGGGGATGGGGCAAGGTTAGGAGTAGGTTTCCAGAGGCGATCTGCCCACAATCCGTGGGGCTTCCCTGTTGACAATCGGGAATGTGAGCATGCAACTTCAACTCTAGGTGGAATGGTTCGGGTGAAGAAATGAAAAAAATTGCAAATATGAACTTTGGTTTCAGTGATGCGGAGAACTACAAGAGGCGAGAAAATAAGCAACTCTTTCAGCGCATTTTTGTCCAAAATGAATACCTAGATCGCATACTCGATCCGAGTGTTTCTTTCATAGTCGGGGAGAAAGGAACAGGAAAAACCGCGTATGGAATATTTCTTTCGAATTCCGACTATCAAGGCCACAAGTCGACTCTTCGATTTCTTCGGGAAACCGAATATGACAAATTCATACAAATGAAAAAGGATATGAGTTTAACTCTTTCTGATTACACGGAGATATGGAAAACAATCATACTTTTGATATTCTGTGAGACACTGGCGCAAAATATCAAGAAGAGCATTTTCCATAGAGGACGCGGCCAGATTCAGGAAATAAAAGACGCGATTGATGAATTCTATGCGTCAGCATTTGCGCCTGAGCTTATTACGGCTATGCAATTCGTAGAGAACGCGGAGGTCGCCGCAAAAATCCTTGCCAAGTACGCAGGACTGGAGGCCGGGTCTGGTGTGCGATCCGAATACAACGAAAAGAGATTCCAGACAAATCTTTTGTATATCAGGCGACGATTTGAATCGGCTTTGTCCTCCGCAAAACTGGAACATGATTTCTTGCTGTTCATTGATGGGATCGACATTAGGCCAAGTGCAATTCCATTCGTGGACTATCTTGAGTGCATAAAGGGTTTGGCAAACGCTATTTGGCATCTTAACAACGATTTTTTCTCGGAGATCAAAGATAGCTCGGGTAGGATGAGAGCTATATTGTTGGTCCGCCCTGACATTTTCTTGAAACTTGGTCTACAGAATCCAAATACCAAATTGAGAGACAACGCGGTCGTATTGGACTGGAGCACGACGTATCGAGCGCATCGAACATCGAAGATTTTTGAGGTGGCTGACAACATATTTAAAGTCCAGCAAGATGGAGAATTTGATGTTGGGCAGGCATGGGATCATTACTTCCCTTTCGATATCGAGAATGTGAACGAGAAATTCAAGTCAAGGAACTCATTCATCTGGTTTTTGAGAAATTCACTCTATAGACCCAGAGACATTCTGACATACGTTTCAATATTCCACAAGCACATGCCATTGGAGGAGAGGAAGCAAAGTGCCTCATTCCCAAAGTCATACTTGGAAAACCGAGATATTACAAATGAATATGCCGAGTACCTTTTGGGAGAGCTTAGAGATCAGTTGGTATTCTACTATTCCGAAGAGGAGTACGAAGATTTCCTGCAGTTTTTCGAGTTTCTTAAGGGTAACACGAGATTCGACTATGATAAGTATTTAGAAGTACACGAAGACTTCTTGGGGGATCTCGAGAGTAGGAATCGCGAGACTCCTGAGTTCATGGAAACCGCCAACTCATTCTTGCAGTTTCTCTACGAGATGAACGTCATTAGCTATATAGAGGATTCAGAGAATGGAGGATCGTTTATTCATTGGAGTTTCCGTGAAAGAACTCTCGGAAAAATTGCACCAAAAGTAAAGGCTAACTGCCGGTATGAGGTGCACTACGGTTTGGTGCCGGCCCTGAACATGGGGAAAAGGCTCTCGCAAAGAAAAAGAAAGCGTAAGGAGCGGTGACGCCTGTCAACACAAAATTGGTGATAAACCATGTTCCGCGTCAATGAGCAAGTGTGGAGTGTGTTCGTGAGTGCCGCCAAAGGGCACACCACGTACGTAAATTCAACTATCCATCTTCAGCGCCGAAATAAACGCCTCCTGCGGGATATCCACTTTCCCGAACTGGCGCATCTTCTTCTTGCCCGCTTTCTGCTTCTCCAGCAGCTTTTTCTTCCGGGTCGCGTCGCCGCCGTAGCATTTCGCCGTCACGTCCTTGCGCAGCGCCGACAACGTCTCGCGCGCGATCACCTTGCCGCCGATCGCCGCCTGGATCGGGATTTTGAACATGTGGCGGGGGATCAGGTCTTTCAGCTTTTCCACCATCGCGCGCCCGCGGGTCTCGGCGCGGTCGCGGTGGACCATGATCGAGAGCGCGTCGACCGGCTCGTCGTTCACCAGGATCTGCATCTTCACCAGGTTGTCGATGCGGTAGCCGGTGAGCTGGTAATCGAAGCTGGCGTAACCTTTCGTTACCGATTTCAGCCTATCGTAGAAGTCGAACACAACTTCGTTGAGAGGGAGGTCATACACCACCATCGCCCGTGAGCCGGCATAGGTGAGGTCAAGCTGGATGCCGCGCCGGTCCTGGCAGAGCTTCAGCACGTCGCCGAGGTACTCGTCGGGCACCAGGATCGTCGCCTTGATGCGTGGCTCCTCGATCGCCTCGATATAGGTGGGGTCGGGCATGTCGGCCGGGTTGTGCAGCTCGCGCTGGGTGCCGTCCCTCATGTGGATCTGGTAGACCACCGACGGCGCGGTGGTGATCAGGTCGATATCGTATTCGCGTTCCAGCCGGTCGCGGATCACCTCGAGGTGCAACAGGCCGAGAAAGCCGCAGCGGAAGCCGAAGCCGAGCGCCGCGCTGGTCTCCATCTCGGAGGAGAACGAGGCGTCGTTCAGGGCGAGCTTTTCGATCGCGTCGCGCAGGTCTTCGAATTCGTTGCTGTCGACCGGGAAGAGGCCGCAAAACACCACGGGCACGCTCGGCTTGAAGCCCGGCAGCGCCACCTCGCAGCCCTTCTTCTCGGTGGTGATGGTGTCGCCCACGCGGGTATCGCGCACCTGCTTGATCGAGGCGGTGAGAAAGCCGATCTCGCCCGGGCCGAGGCTGTCGACCGGCACCATGCCGGGGCGGAACACGCCGATCCGGTCGACCGGGTAGACCGCGTTGGTCGAGATCATGCGGATCCGCTCGCCCTTGCGCAGCGTGCCGTCGATGATGCGCACCAGCACGACGACGCCGAGGTAGCTGTCATACCAGCTGTCGACCAGCATCGCTTTCAGCGGCGCGTCCAGCGTGCCTTGCGGCGCGGGCAGGTGGGCGACGATGGCCTCGAGCACCTCGTGGATGCCCACGCCGGTCTTAGCGCTCACCCGGATCGCGCCCGAGGCGTCGATGCCGATCACGTCTTCGATCTGCTCGGCCACGCGGTCGCATTCGCTCGCCGGCAGGTCGATCTTGTTGAGCACCGGCACGATCTCGTGGCCCGCGTCGATCGCCTGGTAGACGTTGGCGAGGGTCTGCGCCTCGACCCCCTGGGTGCTGTCGACCACCAGAAGCGAGCCCTCGACGGCGCGCATCGAACGGCTGACCTCGTAGGCGAAGTCGACATGGCCGGGGGTGTCGATCAGGTTGAGAATGTAGGCCTCGCCGCTGTCGGACAGGTATTCGAGCCGCACGGTCTGGGCCTTGATGGTGATGCCGCGCTCGCGCTCGATATCCATCGAGTCGAGCATCTGCGCCTTCATATCGCGGTCGGCGACGGTTTTCGTCTCCTGGATCAGCCGGTCTGCCAGGGTGGATTTTCCGTGGTCGATGTGAGCGACGATGGAGAAATTGCGGATGTGAGCAAGGTCTGTCATGCGCCCGGATATGCGGGGGAAACGCGATTTCGTCAATGGGGATTCGCCGGGGCCGGGCGCAGGGTGGCGGGATCGGATCTGTTGCTAAGATGTTGAATTTAAATGTGGTAGCGATCCCAAACGTCCGGCCGCAGCCGGAACTTGGCGGCCGAAAGCGGCGATCCGGAGCAAGGCAGTCGCGCTAACATTGCGCCATGGCCGAAGCGGGCGCGCCGTGCGACGCCCGGCAAAACACCGCTGGCCAATGCCGACTGGGCCGTGCAAGGTCGCCCCATGCTGAAACAACACAGCTTCGAAATCGAAAAAGTGCGCGTTCCGGTCAAGCGCCGCAAGACGCTGCAAGCCGATAAGGTCCAGGCGCTGGCCGAGGACATGCTGGAGCATGGCCAGACCACGCCGATCCGGGTGCGCGCCGATGGCGACGGATATGTGCTCATCGAGGGGATGCACCGGCTCGCCGCCCTGCAAGCGCTCGGCGAAGACCATGTCACAGGCTACCTCGTCCACGCACGATTGCATTGAGGCGGGTGCGCCGGGGTGATCCCGGCCTACAGGTCGAGCGCGCCGGCGGCCTATGCCGGTCAGAGAGTCTCAGGTGGCGCGGGCAGATGAGGCCAAACGTATTTTCAGACGGGCAGCCGGGCTTCAATCTACCCGCGTCGCGCCGCCTGTGTGTCTCCTGCACGGCGCACGCCCACTCCGGTTTGTCGGTTGGGTGTCGTGCCGCAATCTCTCCTTGGATGTGTTTGCCGGAACTTTTTTCCACGACGGCAAAAAAGAACGCCCGGTATTCACGAAAACCCGCTTAGGCTGGTGCGGCGATCGGCAGAGTCACTCTGCCGAAGGTCAGGGAGACAATGATGAAATCAATGATGTTTGCGGTGGCCTTCGCGCTGTCCGCCACCGGTGCTGTTTTTGCCCAAGGCACGGGTTCGGAAGGCTATTTCCAGCTTCACAACGACACCGAGGGCAACGTGCTGGTCGGGTTCTACACCAGCGAGGACGCCGAGACCTGGTCGGACAACTGGATCGACGGGGCGCAGGTCATGCCAGGGCAGAGCGGGCAGGCCGAGTTCAACGACGAAAGCGGCAATTGCACGCAGTATTTCGCGGCCAGCTGGCTTGGCGACGACGGCTCGGAAGTGGTCGATGAACCGGCGGAGATCGACATATGCGCGGCATCGAACGTCTATCTCGGCGACAACGAGGTCAGCTTCGACTGAGGCGTCGGGAGCCGGCATCGCACCGCCACCCGCTTGCCGGGCCGATGTGCCGGGATGCGCCCGAAAGGGGGCATCCCATGCCCGGCGTGAGATCGGCTCGCCTCGCGGTCTGGGTGCGCAGAGGGTCCGACGAACCTGGGGCGCGGGTCATGACCTGATCGCCTCCGAAGGTGATGCGCGCCATGCGAGCGCTAGGGCGTTGGTGAACCCATGCGGCCTTGGCGCGGGGCGTGCGCGGCGATGCGGCAACGGCGATCCTGCGGGCGTTGGACGATCGGGCTTGTGTCGGCCACGCTTTGACCCGGCGATCCAGAGCGCCCCCCTGTGCCCCGGATGCGACACCTCGCCGGACCAACCGGTCAGAACGCGGTTGTGACCGGCGGAGCGCGGCTGTAGTGTTGGCGCTAACGATTTTGGCTAGGCGAGGCAGCCATGAGTGATATCCTCACAATCACCTTGAACCCGGCGCTTGATATCTCAACCACCGTCGACCGGGTGCGGCCTGAAGACAAGCTTCGCTGCGATATCCCGGTGCTGGATCCGGGCGGGGGCGGTGTCAACGTGGCGCGCGCGATTGGCGAGCTGGGCGGGCGGGCGATGGCGCTCGTGGCGCTGGCCGGGTTTCATGGCCAGCAGTACCTCGACCAGCTGCATGACGAACCGATCGTGCCGATCGCCTTTTCCATTCCCGGCGAGACGCGCCAGTCGCTGGCGGTGATCGACCGGACGACTGGCGAGCAGTACCGCTTTGTCATGCCCGGCCCGGTCTGGACCCCGGAACAGGCGCAGGACGCGCTCGTGGCGATCAACCGGGCGATGGGAGACGGCGCTTACGTGGTGCTGTCTGGCAGCCAGCCGCCGGGCGTGCCGCGCCACTTCCCCACCGATCTGGCGGCGGTCGTCGAGGAGCGTGGCGGCAAGCTGATCCTCGACACCTCCGGCAAGGCGCTGAACGCGCTTCTGAGCGTCGGCTCGGCGCGTCAGCACGTTCTGCGTCTGGACGGGGCCGAAAGCGAGGAGCTGGCCGGGCGTCCGCTGAAGTCGATCTCCGAGGTCGCCGATTTCGCGCAGGAACTCGTGCATCGCAACGTGGCCGAGGTGGTGGTGCTGGCCCTGGGCGCGGACGGCTCGCTGCTGGTCGAGGATGGCAACCGCTGGCATGCAGTAACCCGGCCCGTCGAAGTGAAATCCAAGGTCGGTGCGGGCGACAGTTTCGTCGGCGCGTTTACCCTGGCGCTCAGCCGGGGGGCGGCCTGGGAAGAGGCGCTGGTGCATGGCGTGGCCGCAGCCTCCGGCGCGGTGATGAACGACGCGACCACGCTGTGTTCGCGCGCCGATGTCGAGGAGCTGGCCCGCACCGCGACGCTCAGGCGCATCTGAGCGGGTTCCGGGAAATTGTGGGAATCGGACAGACCTGCTAAGGCGGAAGGGCGCGGGCCGCCTGTGCCCGACGTGAATCGTTTGGTCGCGCAATTCGGACCGAAAACCGGTGTCCTCTTTTCGGATTGTGCTCCTGAGGCAGAAAACATGAAACATCTCGTCCTGGCCCTGTGTCTCTCGTTCGGTGCGCTTGCCGCCGCGCCCGCTGAGGCCGGGAGTGTGATCGAAAAAGCCTGCCTGCGTTCGGATCGCCCCGCTGCCGGGCGCGCGCTCTGCGGCTGTCTTCAGAAGGTGGCCGACGCGGTGCTCTCGTCCAGCCAGCAAAAACGCGGCGCCACGTTCTTCGCCGATCCGCACAAGAGCCAGGAGGTGAAAGCCTCGCAGCACCCGTCCGACGACGCGTTCTGGGACCGGTGGGAGGTGTTCGCGGCGACTGCCGTGAAGCACTGCCAGTAGCGGCTACGGCGCCAGCGCGCGCATGAGCCCCGCCGCGCAGGCCTCGATCAGGTCGAGCGCGCCGTCGTAGTTGCGGGTGTAATAGGCGTCGGGCACGTGATCCATGCCGGTCTCGGGCGCATAGTCGGTGAAGCGGCGCACCGGGGTGGTGTTGCCGGCTGGGCGCAGCCGCTCGATCGCGTCGATATTCTCGCCATCCATGCCGATGATCAGGTCGAACCGGTCAAAGTCGGCGCGGGCGATCTGGCGGCCCCGCAAGGCCGAGATGTCATGCCCGCGCCGGGCGGCGGCGGCGATCATCTGCGGGCAGGGCGGCTCGCCCAGGTGCCAGGTCGAGGTGCCGGCGCTGTCGAGCACGAGGCTGTCGGCGGCGAGCGTGCGCATCACCCCCTCGGCGGTGGGCGAGCGGCAGATGTTGCCAAGGCAGACGAACAGGATGCGTTGGGTCATGGCGCGCAGGATAGCGCCGCGCCGGGGCACGGCAAGGGGGCTAGAGCCGGCGCGCGGCCGCGACCAGCGCCTGGCCGAGCGCCAGCCCACCATCGCCCGCCGGCACCGCGTGATGCAGCAGCACCGGCAGGCCGTCCAGCGCGCGCAGCAGCGCGGCGAGCAACACGGCGTTCTGCATCACCCCGCCCGAGAGCGCGACGGCCTCGGCCCGGCCCGCCTCCACCTCCCGGCGCGCAATCGCGGCGAAGGCCCGCGCCAGCCCGGTGTGAAACCGCGCCGCCGCCTCGGGCGCGGGCCGGTCGCGCGCGCCGGCCCAGGTGTGCCACATCGGCGCCGGGTCGATCTCGCCGCCGGTTTCGGCGAAGGGGTAGGGTGCGTGCGCGCTGGCCTGCGCCGCCAGCGCTTCGAGCCGCATCCCCGCTTCGCCCTCGTAGTGCACCTGCCCCGGCGCGGCGCCAAGCGCGAAGGCAAAGGCATCGAACAGCCGCCCGGCGGAGGACGAGAGCGGGCTGTTCACCCCCGCCGCCACCGCCCGGCGCAGCGCCGCGCGCGGACGGTCCTGCATCAGCTCATCGGCGAGCACCGCCAGCCCGGCATCGTCGAGCCGCATCAGCGCATTGCGCCAGGGCGCGCGGCTGGCGGCGTCGCCCCCGGCGAGGGGGGCGGGCTTCAGCCAACCCACGCGCGCGGCGCTCCGGTAGTCGCCGCGCAGCACCTCGCCGCCCCAGATCGTGCCGTCGTCGCCCAGCCCCAGCCCGTCGAGCACGATCGCGGCGACCGGCCCGCCGCTGAGCGGCCAGCCGTTTTCGCCCATCGCCGAGGCCATATGGGCATGGTGGTGCTGCACCCGCTCCACCGGCAGCCCCATCGCCTCGCCCGCCTGCGTGGCGCGGTAGCCGGGGTGCAGATCCACCGCCACCAGCGCGGGGCGATGATCGAACAGCGCGGTGTAATCGGCCAGCGCCTGCTGCCAGGCCGCCCAGGTGCCGGCCTCGTCGAGATCGCCGAGATGGTGACCGAGCAGCGCCTGGCCGTTCTTGGTCAGGCACAGCGCCGCCTTCATCTGCCCGCCGAGCGCCAGCACCTGCCCGGCGTCGGCAAACCCCTCGGGCAAGGGTAAGGTGCCCGGCACAAGCCCACGCGCGCGCCGCAGCACCATCGGCCCCGACGGCACCACCCGCGTGACGCTGTCATCAAGCCGGCGGGCAATCGCGCGGTCATGCATGACGATCAAGTCGGCGAGCCCGGCCAGCCCGGTGCGCGCCGCGTCGTTGCCCGTCACCTGCGGCGCGCCCGAGAGATTGCCCGAGGTCATCACCAGCGGCCGGTCGAGCGCGTCGCAGATGAGGTGGTGCAGGGGCGTGTAAGGCAGCATCCAGCCGAGCTGGCCGATCCCGGGCGCAAGATCGTCCGGCAGCGGCGCGCCCGCCTTGTCGAGCAAGACGATCGGCGCGGCGGGTTCGCGAAGCAGGCTCCAGTCCTCTGCGCCCGGCGCGGCGTGGCGGGCCAGCACCTCTTGTGCGGCCATCAGCGCCAGCGGTTTCGCGGGCCGGTGCTTGCGCGCGCGCAACCGCGCCACCGCCGCCGCGTCGGTCGCATCGCAGGCCAGGTGAAACCCGCCCAGCCCCTTCAGCGCGACGATCTTGCCCGCGCGCAAAGCCTCTGCCGCCAGTGCCACCGCCTCGCCCTCCAGCACGCCCCCGGTCGCCTCGGCCCAGGCGCGCGGGCCGCAGTCGGGGCAGGCGATCGGCTGGGCGTGGAAGCGCCGGTCGGCGGGGTCTTCGTATTCGGCGCGGCAGGCGGGGCACATCTCGAACGGCGCCATCGTGGTCTGCGCCCGGTCATAGGGCAGCCCCGCGATGATCGTGAAGCGCGGCCCGCAATTGGTGCAATTGGTGAACGGGTAGCGATAGCGCCGCGCACCCGGATCGCGGATCTCGGCCAGGCAGTCGGGGCAGGTGGCGGCATCGGGGGCGACCCGCGTTTCAGCCCCCGCCGGCCCGCTCGCGGCGATGGCGAAGCTCTCGGGCCGGGGTAAAGGGACGTCCCAATCGGTGACCTCCACCGCCTCGACCCGCGCCAGCGCCGGCGCCTCGTGCTCCAGCGCCGCCACCAGCCGCTCCAGCGCGCGCCGTGGCCCGGCCGCGCGCACCAGCACCCCCTCGGCATCGTTCAGCACATGGCCCACCAGCCCGACGCGCCGCGCCACGGCCCAGACGAAAGGGCGAAACCCTACCCCCTGCACCTGCCCGCGCACCCGGATCTGCCAGCCTTGCATGACGAACTCCCTTGCCCCTTCACCTTGGATCAAATACTCCCGCCGGAGGCAAGAAAGTCTGCCCCCGGCGGAACCCGCCAATCCGGCCCGACTCACTTGACGCCCCGCCAAAATGCGCCTAAACGCGCGGGACGGAATTCGGGGCGCCCGGCTCGCGGCGCCCATTTGTGTTGAACAGGCCAGGCCGGGGAACGCCCCGGAACCAGCCCGGAAAATGAGGATGACACCATGTCGCGCGTCTGCGAACTGACTGGCAAGGGCCCGATGTCTGGCAACAACGTCAGCCACGCCAAAAACCGGACCCGTCGCCGGTTCCTGCCGAATCTGAACGACGTAACGCTGCAGTCCGAGACCCTCGGGCGCGGCATCAAGATGCGCATCTCGGCCGCCGCGCTGCGCACCGTCGACCACCGTGGCGGGCTCGACGCCTTCCTCGCCAAGGCGAACGATTGCGAGCTCTCGGCCAATGCGCTGAAGGTCAAAAAAGAGATCGCCAAGGCCCAGACCGCCGAGGCGTGATCGCCCCGATCTGACGATTTTCGAGCGGCCCTGCCCATCGGCGGGGCCGTTTTCGTTTGCCTTTGCGAGATTCGGGCGGGCATTCGTCCGCTGCCCGATCTGCCCGATCTGCCCGATCTGCCCCGTCTGACCGCGCTCCCGCCACCAGCCTGCCGGTCCCAGGCCGGAGCCCGGACGCTTGACCGACCCGCGCCGCGCCGCCAGTCTGGGTGGGCAACCGGACCATGGAAAGGACATGACGCATGAAATCTCCTTGGCATTTGTGGCTGATCGGCACGGCCTCGGCCCTGTGGAACTTCGGCGGCGCGGTCGACTACCTGATGTCGCAGCTCGGGGTCGAGAGCTACCTCGGCGCGATGACGCCCGAACAGCGCGCCTGGTTCGCGGGCTTTCCGACCTGGGCCGTGGCGTTCTGGGCGCTCGGAGTCTGGGGCGCGATTGCCGGCTCGGTGTTGCTGCTGCTGCGCTCGCGGCTCGCCGCGCTGGCCTTCGCCGTGTCGCTGATCGGGCTTCTGGTGAACACCATGCACCTGTTCTCGGTGCAGGGCGCGGGGGCGGTCGAGCTGATCGGGCAGGGGGCGCTGGCCTTTACGGCGGTGCTGATCGTCGTAGCGCTGGGCCTCTGGCTCTATGCGCGGGCGATGGTGCGGCGCGGCGTGCTGCGCTAGGCTTGACCCAGCGCATGTTTCCCCCGCGCCACCCGTGCTAAGCGGGGCGCGCAACACAGGAGCAAGCCCATGTGCCTCGGCATTCCCGGCCAGATCGTCGCCATCACCGACGCCGCCCGCCTGATGGCGCGCGCCGAGGTGTCGGGCGTGTCGCGCGAGGTGAACGTGGCCTGCGTCGTCGCGGGCGCGCCCGAGGCCTTGGTGGGCCGCTGGGTGCTGATCCACGTCGGCTTTGCCATGGCGCTGATCGACGAGGCCGAGGCGGCGGCCACGCTCGCGGCGCTGCGCCATCTCGGCGAGGCGCAGGAAACGCTGGCGCAGATGGCCGAGGGGGACCGGGCGCTGTCATGAGATTTGTCGAGGAATTCCGCGATCCCGCGCTGGCCAAGACGCTCCTGGCGGAGATCGACGTGGTGACCCGTGCGATTGGCGCGACGAAACAGGCCCCGGTGAGGATCATGGAAATCTGCGGCGGGCATACCCACGCGATCTTCCGTTACGGGCTTGATCGGCTGGTGCACGAGGGGATCGAGTTCATCCACGGCCCCGGCTGCCCGGTCTGCGTGCTGCCGATGGGGCGGGTGGATGAGGCGGTGGAGATTGCCGAGCAGCGGCACGTGATCTTTGCCAGCTTCGGCGATGCGATGCGGGTGCCCGGCACGAAGAAATCACTGCTCCAGGCCAAGGCCGAGGGCGCCGACATCCGCACCGTCTACTCGCCGCTCGATGCGCTGGAGTTGGCCCGGCGCCACCCCGACCGCGAGGTGGTGTTTTTCGGGCTCGGGTTCGAGACCACCACGCCCTCGACCGCGCTCACGATCCAGCAGGCGGCGCGCGAGCGGGTGGAGAACTTCACGATCTTCTGCAACCACATCACCGTGCCGCCGCCGCTGCGCGCGCTGCTCGACGATCCCGATATGCGGCTCGACGGCTTCATCGGCCCCGGCCACGTGAGCATGGTGATCGGCATCCGCGCCTATGACTTCATCGCCGGGGATTACGGCAAGCCCATCGTCGTCGCCGGGTTCGAGCCGATGGACCTGCTGCAATCGGTGCTGATGGTGCTGAAACAGATCCGCGATGGCCGTGCCGAGGTGGAAAACCAGTATGCCCGCGTGGTGCCCGAGCATGGCAACCCGGCGAGCCTCGCCGCGATCGCGGATGTCTACGAGGAGCGGCCGAGCTTTGCCTGGCGCGGGCTGGGCGAGATTGATCGCTCCGGGCTGCGGATTCGCGAGAAATACGCCGGGTTTGACGCCGAGGTGCGGTTTGGCATCGGCTACGGCGCGAAGCGCGCGCGCGAGGTGGCGGAGCCGGAAGGCACCGAATGCGCGGGGGTGATGACCGGCAAGATCAAACCCACGGCCTGCCCGATGTTCGGCACCGCCTGCACGCCGGAAACGCCGCTGGGGGCGCTGATGGTGAGCTCGGAAGGGGCTTGTGCGGCCTACTGGCAATACGGCGGGCGGCGCGGCCCGCAGGAGGCGGCATGAGCCTGCGCGGGGATAGGGTGACGCTGGCCCACGGCGGCGGTGGCAAGGCGATGCGCGACCTCGTGCAAGAGGTGTTTACCGGCGTGTTCGAACCGGCGAGCATGGAAGACCAGGCCAGGCTGGAGGCGGTGGCGCTCAGCGAACCCGGCGCGCGGCTCGCCTTCACCACCGACAGTTTCGTGGTCAGCCCGGTCGAATTTCCCGGCGGCGATATCGGCTCGCTCGCGGTGAATGGCACGGTGAACGACCTTGCCGTGGGGGGCGCGACGCCGCTCTGGCTTTCGGCCGCCTTCATCATCGAGGAGGGCTGCGCGTTTGCGCTGCTGCGCCGGATCGTGGCGACGATGAAATCCGAGGCCGACCGGGCCGGGGTGAAGATCGTCACCGGCGACACCAAGGTGGTGGAGCGCGGCGCGGCGGATACCCTGTTTGTCACCACCTCCGGCGTGGGGATCATCCCGCCGGGGCGCGACCTTGCCGCAACGCGGATCGCGCCGGGCGACGTGGCGATCGTGAATGGCGTGCTCGGCGATCACGGCGCCTGCATCCTCGCCGCACGCGGCGACCTTGCGCTGTCGTCGGCGCTTACAAGCGATTGCGCGGGGCTCGGGCATCTGATGGACGCGGTGCTCGCCGCAGCACCAGGGGCGAAGGCGGCGCGCGACTGCACCCGGGGCGGGCTGGCCTCGGCGCTGAACGAGATGGCCGAGGCGGCGGGCGTGGGCATCGAGCTAGACGAGGCCACGCTGCCCTTGCGCGACGAGGTCAAAGGCACCTGCGAACTGCTCGGGCTCGATCCGCTCTACCTCGCCAACGAGGGGCGTCTGGTGGTGTTCGTGCCCGAAGACCAGGCGCAGGCGGCGCTGGCGGCGATGCGTGGGGTCGACACCGGGGCCGGGGCCACGATCATCGGCCGCGCGACTGCAGGGCCCGCCGGGCTGGTCACCATGCGCACCCTGTTCGGCGGCCAGCGCATCGTCGACATGCTGGTGGGCGAGCAACTGCCACGGATCTGCTGAGGCGCGGTCTATTCCTCGGCGAGGAAGCCGCCCGATTGGCGCGCCCAGAGGTCGGCGTAGAGACCGCCGGCCTCCACCAGGGCGGAATGGCTGCCGTCTTCCACCACCCGGCCCCGGTCGAGCACCACGATCCGGTCCATCCGCGCGATGGTGGACAGGCGGTGGGCGATGGCGATCACCGTCTTGCCCTCCATCATCCCATAGAGCGTGTCCTGGATCGCCGCCTCGACCTCGCTGTCGAGCGCGCTGGTGGCCTCGTCGAGCACCAGGATCGGTGCGTCTTTCAGCATCACCCGCGCGATCGCCACGCGCTGGCGCTGGCCGCCCGACAGCTTCACCCCGCGCTCGCCCACCTGCGCATTGTAGCCGGTGCGCCCCTTCGGGTCTTCGAGATTGAGGATGAACTCATGCGCCTCGGCGCGCTTTGCGGCGGCGATCATCTCGGCTTCGGAACCTTCGGGCCGGCCATAGAGGATATTGGCGCGCACCGAACGGTGCAGCAGCGAGCTGTCCTGGCTGACCATGCCGATGGCGGCGCGCAGGCTGTCCTGCGTCACCGCGCTCACGTTCTGCCCGTCGATCAGGATCCGGCCCTGCTCGGCGTCGCGGAACCGCAAAAGCAGGTTCACCAGCGAGGATTTGCCCGCGCCGGAGCGGCCGACCAGACCCACCTTCTGCCCGGGCGGGATCGTGAGCGAGACGTGATCGAGCCCGCCCGTGCCCTTGCCGTAATGGTGGCTCACATCGTCAAAGGCGATCTCGCCGCGCCCGAGGTTCAGCGCCGGCGCGCCGGGCGCGTCTTCGATCTCATGCGGCACCGAGATGGATCTCAGCCCTTCGCGGATCACCCCGGCATGTTCGAACAGGCGGATCGTCACCCACATGATCCAGCCGGACATGCCGTTCAGCCGGATCGTCAGCGCCGAGGCGGCGGCAACCTCGCCGACGGTGATGCTGCCCTTGGTCCAGAGCCAGATCGCCGGGCCGAGCACGCCCGAAATCAAAAGGCCGTTCAGCACGTTCTGCCCGAAGCTGAGTTCGGTCATCAGCCTGAGGAACCGCTGGAACCGCAGCCGGTGGCGGCGCATCGCGGACTGCACATAAGCCTCTTCGCGGTCGCCCTGCGAGAACAGCTTCACGCTTTCGATATTGGCATAGGCGTCGACCACCCGGCCGGTGACCAGCGAGCGCGCGTCAGACCATTTCTCGGAGGCGTCGGCCACGCGGACGGCGACGAACCGGGTGTAGAGGATGTAGAGCACCAGCCAGACCGCGAGCGGCAGGGCGAGCAAGGGATTGACCTGGCCAAGCAGGCTCATCGCCGCGATCACGTAGGTGACCGAGTACCAGATCCCCTCGAAGGCCATGTAGGTGCTGTCTTCCACCGCCGGGCCGAGCTGCATCACCCGGTTCGACAGACGACCGGCGAAATCGTTCTGAAAGAAGCCCATCGACTGGCCGAGCATATGCTTGTGCGCGCGCCAGCGCACCTGGTCCTGCATGTTGCCGGCCAGGGTCTGTTCGAGGAACAGGTGGTTGAGCACGATCGCGACGGGGCGCAGCAACAGGATGAACAGCGCCGCCAGCGTCAGCTCGAGCCCGTGGGTGGACCAGAACGCATCGCGCGGGGTTTCGCCCATCAGATCGACCACCCGTCCGGTGTAGAAGATCAGCCCGGTTTCGATCAGCGCGACGACCACGCCGGTCGCGGCCATCCACCACATACAACGGCCGAAATTGCCGTAGTGCGAGCGCAGATAGGCCCAGACCGAGGCGGGCGGGGTGGCAGTGTCGCTGGGCGCGAAAGGGTCGATGAGGTTTTCAAAAAAGCGAAACATGACGGGAATTCCGAAGCGGGAAAAAAGAGGGGAGGGATGCGGGGGCTGGCGGCCAGCCCGTCAGGACCGGCGGCCTAGCCGTTTCGCGGGGTCCTGATTGCGTACATCCACACCTCCATCATGCGTCTTTTTCGGTGTTAACGCGGGGCGCGCGGCCTGTCACGGGTTTTCGTAGCGTCAGGTGGCGAGGGTGGGGGGCCAGCCCCCCACACCCCCCGAGGTATTTTTGCCAAGAAAAAGGGGGATCAGCCGTCGAGCGCGCCAAGAACCTGGGTTGCGGCGGCGCTGGGCGAGGTTTCGCCAGAGGCGACCTTGTCCGCCAGCGCGGCGACCATGGCGCGGGTCTTTGGGTCGTTCTCCAGCCGCGCGAGCAGGGCGGCGCGCAGCTCTTCCTCGAACCAGCGGCGCGCCTGCCCGGCGCGGTTGGCGGCCCAGTGGCCGGTCTCGCGCCGCCAGTCGGCGAGCGCGGTCATCGCCGCCCAGGTTTCGGGCAGGCCCGCGTGGGTGAGCGCCGAGACCATCATCGCGCGCGGGTAGCCCTCCGGGTCTTGCGGGCGTTTGCGCAACAGGCGCAGCGCGCCGGCGTAATCGGCGCAGGTGCGTGTGGCGGTGTCTTTCAGGGTGCCGTCGGCCTTGTTGACGAGGATCAGGTCGGCCATCTCCATGATGCCGCGCTTCACCCCCTGCAATTCGTCACCGCCCGCCGGCGCGATCAGCAGCAGGAACAGATCGGCCATGCCGGCGACCATCGTCTCGGACTGGCCCACGCCCACCGTTTCGATCAGAACCACGTCGAACCCCGCTGCCTCGCACAGCGCCACCGCCTCGCGGGTGCGCCGCGCCACGCCGCCCAACTGGGAGCGCGCGGGCGAAGGGCGGATGAAGGCGTTTGGCTCGCGCGAGAGGCGTTCCATCCGGGTCTTGTCGCCGAGGATAGACCCGCCGGAGCGGGCCGAGGAGGGGTCGACCGCGAGCACGGCCACGCGCAGCCCCTTGGCGACGAGGAACATGCCAAAGGCTTCGATGAAAGTGGATTTTCCCACCCCGGGCGTGCCCGAGAGGCCGATCCGCAGCGCCTCGCGCCCGGTGGTTTTCAGCGCGTCGATCAGCTGTGTGGCTTCGGCGCGGTGATCGGGCCGCGCGCTTTCGACCAGTGTGATCGCGCGCGCCAGCGCCCGCCGTTCGCCGCTTGCCACCCGTTTTGCCAGATCGTCGATGTCCATCGCCTGCCTCGCTGCCGTGCGTCCGTCATGCCCGCGCTACGCTGGCTTGTCCAGTCGCCCAACCGGCGCGTGGGCTGTGCTAGTCTCCAGAGGTGACGATTCGGGCTGGGGAGGCAGGTGTGATTGGTCGGTTGGTTGCGGCGGTCATGGCCGGGGCGGTGCTGGCGCTCGGTCTGGCCGGGCCGGCGCCGGGCGAGAGCCTGAATTCGACCTTCTCGGTGCGCCTCTACGGCGCGCCGGTCGGGCGCATGGTGGTGGCGGCGAACGGCGATGGCCGGGCCTATGCGGCGAAGGGCGAGTTTCGCACGACTGGTCTTGTCGGGCTGCTCGCGCGGGTGCGCTTCACGATGCGCGCGCGCGGTGTCGGCACGCTGCCTGATCTGCGTGCGCGCAGCTACAGCGAAGACCTCGATACCGGCTACCGCGCCTCGGCGACGAGCCTGTCCTTCGGCGCGGACGATCCGCGGATCGATCCCCTGACCGCGTTTATCGCCGCGCTGCTCGATCGCCCAACAGAGGCCGGCTGCGCGTTCGATGGGCAAACCTTCGATGGCGAGCGGTCGATGCGCATCCGCATCCGCGCGGCGGACAAGAGCGCCACCGGCCTCACCTGCAGCGGCCTGCTCCAACGGCTCTCGGGCTACACCGCCGAGGAGATGGCCGAGGCCACCGATTTTCCCTTCACCGTCGAGTTCACCCGGTCGGGCGAACAGCTGGTGGTGCGCCGCGCCGACGTGACGACGATTCACGGGCAGGTGGCGCTTGTGCGCCGGTAAGGCGGTGGTTGTTCCCCGGCGACCGGGCGGCGATAAGGGCGCCATGACGCCGCTGCCGATAGATGACGCGATCCCCGACCTGCTCGCGGCCGTGAAGGCCGAGGGCCTCGCCGTGCTGGTGGCCCCCCCCGGCGCGGGCAAGACCACGCGCGTGCCGCTGGCGTTGCTCGGCGCGGTCACGGGCCGGATCCTGATGCTTGAGCCGCGCCGCCTGGCCGCGCGCGCTGCCGCCGAGCGGATGGCCGAGACGCTGGGCGAGAGCGTGGGCGAAACGGTGGGTTACCGCATCCGCGGCGCGGCGAAGGTGGGCAAGGCGACGCGGATCGAGGTGGTGACCGAGGGCATCCTGACCCGGATGCTGCAATCCGATCCCGGGCTCGACGGCGTTGGCGCGGTGATCTTCGATGAGTTCCACGAACGCTCCCTCAATGCCGATCTCGGACTCGCGCTGGCCTGGGAGGCGCGCGGTGCGCTGCGCGACGACCTGGTGCTCCTGGTGATGTCGGCCACGCTCGACGCCGCGCCGGTGGCGGCGCTGCTTGGCGGTGCGCCGGTGGTGGTGAGCGAGGGGCGGGCCTTTCCGGTCGAAACGCGCTGGCTCGACGTGGCCCCGCGCAAGGAGATCCGGTTCGAAAGCGCGGTGGCGGATCTGGTGGCCCGCGTGGTGGCCGAGACCGAGGGCGGTGTGCTCGTGTTCCTGCCGGGCGAGGGCGAGATCCGCCGGGTCGAGGGGCTGCTGAAAGGCCGGGTGCCGCAGGGGTGCCACATCCGCCCGCTGTTCGGCGCGATGGAGATGGCGGCGCAGCGCGCGGCGATCCGGCCCGAACGCGACGGGCGCAAACTGGTGCTCGCCACCTCGATCGCCGAGACCTCGCTGACGATCGAGGATATCCGCGTAGTGGTCGATGCCGGGCGGGCGCGCCGCGCGCGGGTCGATCCCGGCACCGGCATGGGGCGGTTGGTGACCGAGCGGGTGTCGAAGGCCGAGGCGGATCAGCGCCGGGGCCGGGCCGGGCGGGTGGCGCCGGGCACCTGTTACCGGATGTGGACCAAGGGCGAAGAGGGGGCCTCGCCGGCCTTCCCTCCGGCCGAGATCGAGGTGGCCGACCTCGTGCCGCTGGCGCTGGAACTGGCGCTTTGGGGCGCGGGTGACGGCGCGGAGCTTGCCTTTCTCACCCCGCCGAACCCCGGCGTGCTGGCCGAGGCGCGCGCGCTGCTGGCCGGTCTCGGCGCGCTCGACGACGACGGGCGGATCACCGATCACGGCAAGCGGCTTGCGCGCCTGCCGTTGCACCCGCGGCTCGGGCATATGCTGGTGGTTGCCGGGCGCGACGCGGCGCCGCTCGCCGCGCTGATGGAAGAGCGCGACCCGCTGCCGAGAGGCGTGCCGGTGGAGCTGGCGCTGCGGCTCGCTGCGCTGGCTGACACGGGCCGGTTCGTCCGCGAGCACGGGATCGAGCCGAACCGCGCCACGCTGGAGCGGATCCGGGCCGAGGCGAAGCGGTTGGCGCGGCTGGTGGAGATGGGTGATGGGTTCAGCCCCGCCCAGATGGCCGCGCTGGCCTACCCCGACCGGGTGGGGCTCAGGCGCAAGGGCGACGAGCCGCGCTACGTGCTCTCGGGCGGCAAGGGCGCGGTGCTGGATGCAGGCGATCCGCTCGCCGGGCAGAGGCTGATCGTCGTCACCGATACCGACGGCGACCCGCGTGAGGCGAAGGTGCGCCTGGCGACGGCGATGAGCGAGGCGGAGCTGCGCGCGGTGCATGGCGACGCGATCCACTGGGTGAGGGTCTGCGATTGGTCGAAGCGCGAGGGCCGGGTGGTGGCGCGCGAGCAGGAGCGATTCGATGCGCTGGTGCTCGATGACCGCGCCTGGCGCGACGCCGACCCGGAGGCGGTCGCGCGCGCGATGCTCGACGGTGTGCGCGAGCTGGGCCTGCGCCCCTCCGACGCGGCGCGCCGCTTCATGGCGCGGGTGGAGCTGGTGCGCGGCGGCAAGGTGGAGCTGCCGGAAATGACTGAAGCCGCGCTGATGGACAGCCTCGAAGACTGGCTGCTGCCGCATCTGCGGGGCGTGCGCAGCGCTGCTGACTGGAAGCGGTTCGACATCCTCGAAGCGCTGCGCGCCCGGCTCGACTGGGGCCAGATGCAGGCGCTCGACACGGCGGCGCCGGCGCATTTCACCACGCCGATGGGGCGCAAGGCGCCGATCGACTACGGCGGCGAGGCGCCAGAGATCGCGGTGCGGCTGCAGGAGATGTTTGGCGTCACGCGCCATCCGATGGTGGGGCGCACGCCGCTGCGCGTGACCCTGCTCAGCCCCGCCGGACGCCCGGTGCAGACCACCACCGATCTGCCGGGGTTCTGGGACAGCTCCTACGGCGACGTGCGCAAGGACATGCGCGGGCGCTACCCGAGGCATCCCTGGCCGGACGATCCGCGCGCCGCCCAGCCGACCCTGCGCGCCAAGCCACGCGGCAGTTGATTATTCAGATATATCAATATGTTGATATGTGCCCCCGGGGCGCCCGGTTTCGGATCCAAGCGTGACCAGCTGCAAAAATACAAGCGGAATCCGTGGGTTAACTGCAATCGAGTTGCAATTTAGAACATTTTTCACTATTTTGATGCAGAACAAAGAAAAACAAGCAGGCGGGCATTCATGTCGTCGATTATTTCAAAAGCCTGGGACGGTGTCGTGCGTCCCATGATCCGGCGTCCGAGCCGGTTTCAGGTGGCTGCGTTGTGCTATCGCAAATCGAAAGGGCAGAAAGAAGTTCTGCTCATCACCACCCGGGGCACCGGGCGCTGGATGTTGCCCAAGGGTTGGCCGATGGATGGCAAGACCGCCTCCGAGGCGGCGCGGATCGAGGCTTGGGAAGAGGCCGGCGTGAAATCCGCCAAGGTGGGGCGCCGCCCGGTGGGTGAATTCGACTACATCAAAACGCATGACAGCGGCCTCACGGAGCCTTGCTCGGCCACGGTCTACCCGATCAAGGTGGACAAGGTGAAAGACGATTTTCCCGAGGCTGGCCAGCGCAAGCGCAAGTGGGTGTCGGTGAAGAAGGCCGCCGAGATGGTCGAGGAACAAAGCCTGCGCGACCTGCTTCTGAGCTTCTGAGCTTCTGAGCTTCTGAGCTTCTGAGCGCTATGGCCGCGAGGGATCCTCGGGGTGCGGTTGCACGCCGACCGGATCCTGGTGAACCAGCACGTCACCGTTGGGCAACGCATGCAGGATTGCGCGGCGCAGCGCGGCGGCGGTGGCGTGGGTTTCGTCCAGCGTTTTCTTGCCGTCGAGCTCGACGTGGATGGTGACGAAGGTTTTTGAGCCCGCCATCCGCGTCTTGAGATCGTGCCAACCATAGACGTCGGGAAAGCCGCGCGCGATCTCCTCGACCCGCGCCACCACCTCGTCCGGCGCGGCGCGGTCCATCAAAGCATCCCACGCCCCCTTGAAGATGCGCAGTGCCCCGACCGCCAGCATCGCCCCCGCGCCGAGCGCCACCACGCTGTCGATCTGCCCCAGCCCGAACGTGGCCGAGGCCCAGAGCGACAGGATCGCGCCGACGTTGGGCAACAGGTCGCCGAGGTAATGCAGGCGGTCGGCGCGCACCACCTTGTTGCCGGTGCGCCGCGCCACGTGGGTCTGCCACATCACCAGCCCAGCAGTGAGGGCGATCGAGACCGCCATCACCACCATGCCCCGGCCCTGATGCGTGAGCGGCTCGGGGGTTTCGGCGAGCAGCCGGGCAATCGCCGCCCAGCCGATCACGCTGGCCGAGACCATGATGAACACCGATTGCGCCAGCGCGGCGAGATCCTCGGCGGAGGTGTGGCCATAGGCGTGGTCTTCGTCGGCGGGGCGGGCGGCATAGGCGATCGCCGCAAGCCCGCCGAGCGATACCATCAGATCCATCGCGCTGTCGGCCAGCGAGGCGGCGATCGACAGCGCGTGGGTTTCGCCGAGCGCCCAAAGCTTCAGCCCCACCAGCACCAGCGCGACCGAGGCCGAGGCGAGCCCGGCGGAAAGGTTCATCCGTGTGTGGTCGGGCATCGCGCCGCCTCCTTGGGAGGAACTTTATGGCGGCGCGGCGCGGCGGGGGCAAGCGGCATGCGCGCGGGCCCCAGGTCTGGCGACACCACGCCGCAGACCGGGCCGCGCCGGTCCGCGCCGCCCGGACGCATGCCCCCGCGGTGGGCTCAGCCCTCGTCGGCCACCTCTGTCACGTAGCTTTCCAGCGGCGGGCAGATGCACATCAGGTTACGGTCGCCCCAGACGTTGTCGACCCGGTTGACCGGCGGCCAGTATTTGTCGACCCGGAACGAGCCCGGCGGGAAGCAGCCCTGCTCGCGGCTGTAGGGCCGGTCCCAGTCGCCGACGAGGTCTTCTGTAGTGTGCGGCGCACGCTTCAGCGGGTTGTTGTCGCGGTCCATCCGGCCCTCTTCGATGGCGCGGATTTCCTCGCGGATCGCCAGCATCGCGTCGCAGAACCGGTCAAGCTCGCCCTTGGTCTCACTCTCGGTCGGCTCGATCATCAGCGTGCCGGCCACCGGCCAGCTCATCGTCGGGGCGTGGAAGCCGGCATCGATCAGCCGCTTGGCCACGTCTTCCACCGTGACCCCGGCGCTCGCCTCGAACGGGCGCACGTCGATGATGCATTCATGCGCGACGCGCCCGGTCGGCCCCTTGTAGAGCACCTCGAAGGCGCCGTGCAGGCGGGCGGCGATGTAGTTGGCGTTCAGGATCGCCACGCGGGTGGCTTGCGTCAGCCCGGCGCCGCCCATCATCAGCACATAGGCCCAGGAGATCGGCAGGATCGAGGCCGAGCCATAGGGCGCGGCGCTCACCGCCCCGGCAGTGCCCGATTGCGGATTCGACGGCAAGTGCGGCGCCAGATGCGCTTTCACCCCGATCGGCCCCATGCCGGGGCCGCCGCCGCCATGCGGGATGGCGAAGGTCTTGTGCAGGTTGAGGTGGCTCACGTCGCCGCCGATCTCGCCAAGCTTCACGAGGCCCACCAGCGCGTTGAGGTTGGCGCCGTCGATATAGACCTGGCCGCCGTGCGCATGGGTGATGTCGCAGACTTCGCGCACGGTCTCCTCGAACACGCCATGGGTCGAGGGGTAGGTGATCATGCAGGCAGCGAGCGCCTCGCCGGCAGCCTCGGCCTTGGCGCGAAAATCCGCCACGTCGATATCGCCGTTCGCGGCGGTATTCACCACCACCACCTTCATCCCCGCCATGTGCGCCGAGGCCGGATTGGTGCCATGCGCCGACATCGGGATCAGGCAGATATCGCGCGCCGCGCCGCCGTTGGCCTTGTGCCAGGCGCGGATCGTCATCAGCCCCGCGTATTCGCCCTGCGCGCCGGAATTGGGCTGCATGCTCATCGCGTCATAGCCGGTGATGGCGCAAAGCTTGGCCTTCAGGTCGTCGATCAGCGCGTGGTAGCCGGCCGCCTGGTCGGACGGGCAATGCGGGTGCAGCATCGAAAACTCGCGCCAGCTCACCGGGATCATCTCGGCCGCGGCGTTCAGCTTCATGGTGCAGGAGCCGAGCGGGATCATCGCGCGGTCCAGCGCCAGGTCGCGGTCGGCGAGGCGGCGCATGTAGCGCATCATCTCGGTCTCGGCCCGGTTCATGTGAAACACCGGGTGGGTGAGGTAGGCGCTTTCGCGCGCCAGTTCCACCGGCAGGCAGTGGTAGTCCGCGTCAAACACGGTGTCTTGCGCCACAACCCCGAAGGCACGCCAGACCGCCTCGATGGTGGGCGAGCGGGTGGCCTCGTCGAGGGTGATGCCGATCTTCGTCTTGCCGACCGGGCGCAGGTTTACGCCTTCCTTCAGCGCGGCGAGGACGATGCCCTTTTGCAGGTGCCCCACCTCGACGGTGATGGTGTCGAAGAAATGGTCGGGCGTGATCTCGTAGCCCGCATCCTCCAGCCGCTTGGCCAGCCGGGCCATCTTGCGGTGGATGCGCTGGGCGATCGCCTTCAGCCCGTCCGGCCCGTGGAACACGGCGTAGAAGCTGGCCATGACGGCCAGCAGCGCCTGCGCGGTGCAGACGTTGGAAGTGGCCTTTTCGCGGCGGATATGCTGCTCGCGGGTCTGCAGCGCGAGCCGGTAGGCGCGGTTGCCGCGCGCGTCGATCGACACGCCGACGAGCCGGCCGGGCATGGCCCGCTTGTGGCTTTCGTGGCAGGCGAGATAGGCGGCGTGCGGCCCGCCGTAGCCCATCGGCACGCCAAAGCGCTGGGTCGAGCCCACGGCGATATCGGCCCCCATCGCGCCCGGCTCCTTGAGCAGCGTCAGCATCAGCGGGTCGGCGGCGACGATGCCGATCGCCTTGGCCGCGTGCAGCGCCGCGATATCGTCGGTGAAATCGCGGATCTGGCCATTGGTGCCGGGGTATTGGAACAGCGCACCAAACACCTTGTCGGGGTCCAACTCGGACGGGTCGGCGACGATCACCTCGATGCCGAGCGGTTCGGCCCGGGTCTTGATCACGGCTATATTCTGCGGGTGGCAGGCGGCATCGACGAAGAACGCCCCGGCCTTCGATTTCGCCACCCGCTGCGCCATGGTCATCGCCTCGGCGCAGGCCGTGGCCTCGTCGAGCAGCGAGGCGCCGGCCACTTCGAGCCCGGTGAGATCGGAGATCATCGTCTGGTAGTTAAGCAACGCTTCGAGCCGGCCCTGGCTGATCTCGGGCTGGTAGGGCGTGTAGGCGGTGTACCAGGCCGGGTTTTCGAGGATGTTGCGCTGGATCACCGGCGGCGTGACGGTGCCGTGGTAGCCTTGGCCAAGCAGCGATTGCAGCACGGTGTTTTTCGCCGCCGTGGTGCGCATCTGGTGCAGCATCTCACGCTCGGAGCGGGCCTTGCCGAAATCGAGCGGCTCGGCCTGGCGGATCGACTTCGGCACCGTCTCGTCGATCAGCGCATCGAGGCTGTCGATGCCCAGGGTGGCAAACATCTCGTCCATCTCGGCGGGGGAGGGGCCGATATGGCGGCGGTTGGCAAAATCGTAGGGACGGTAGTTGGTGGGCGTGAAGGGCATGGGAGTCTCCGGGGGCGCTCGCTCGGCGCAAGAGATTTGCCGGGGCTTTCGCACGAAGCCCCGGCGCAGGGATCAGCCGATGAAAGTCTTGTAGGCGGCGGCATCCATGTAGTCGTCCATCTGGCTCGGGTCGGAGGGCTTGATCTTGAAGAACCAGGCCGCGCCTTCGGGGTCGTCATTGACCATTCCGGGCTCGCCCGCGATCGCCTCGTTCACTTCGACGATCTCGCCGTCGATCGGCGCGAGGATGTCCGAGGCCGCCTTGACGCTCTCGATCACCACCACCTCGTCGTCTTTCACCACGGCGCTGCCCACCTCGGGCAGTTCGACAAAGACGATATCGCCGAGCTGCTCGGCGGCATGGGCGGTGATGCCGACGGTGACGATGCCATCGGCATCGTCCAGCCATTCATGTTCTTCGGTGTACTTCATCTGGGGTCTCCTGTTGGGATATCAGCGTTTGTAGGTTTGCTTTTGGAACGGCATCGGCGCAACCGTCGCCGGCAGGCGCTTGCCGCGCACTTCGCCAAACACGCGGGTGCCGGGCGCGGCCAGCGCGGCGGGCAGGTAGCCCATCGACATCGGCTTTTCGATCGACGGGCCGAACGCGCCCGAGGTGATCTCGCCTACCGGATCGCCGCCGGCCTCGTCGGCATAAAGCTGGGTATGGGCGCGCATCGGTGCGCGGCCGTCCGGCAACAGGCCGACCCGCTTGCGCGCCGGGCCATTGGCCAGCTCGGCCAGGATGCGGTCGGCGCCGGGGAAGCCGCCTGCGCGCGCCCCGCCGGCGCGGCGCGCTTTCTGGATCGCCCAAGATAGCCCGGCCTCGATCGGCGAGGTGGTCTCGTCGATATCCGAGCCGTAGAGGCAGAGCCCGGCTTCGAGCCTGAGCGAGTCGCGCGCGCCGAGGCCGATCGGCGCGACATCCGGGTTTTCCAGCAGCGCACGGGCCAGCCGCGGCCCCATCGTGTTGGGCACCGAAATTTCGAACCCGTCCTCGCCGGTATAGCCTGAGCGGCTGACCCAACAGGTGGCGCCGGCCAGATTCACGTCGGCCACGTCCATGAATTTCATGTCACGCACCGCGGGGTTCAGCGCGGCGAGCACGTCTTCCGCCTTCGGCCCTTGCAGCGCGATCAGCGCGCGGCCGGTGATCTCTTCCACGTCGATATCGGGAAGCCCCTCGCGCAGGTGCTCGAGATCGACCTCCTTGCGTGCGGCGTTGACGACGAGAAACAGGTGATCGCCCCGGTTGGTGATCATCAGGTCGTCAATGATCCCACCCTCGGGAGTGGTGAAAAAGCCGTAGCGTTGCCGGCCCTCGGCGAGGCCGACGATATCGACCGGCACCAGCGCCTCCAGCGCCTCGGCCACGCCGGGCCCGCGCAGAATCACCTGGCCCATGTGGCTCACGTCGAACAGCCCGGCGGCCGCCCGTGTATGGAGGTGCTCTTTCATCACGCCGGGTGCGTATTGCACCGGCATTTCCCAGCCCGCAAAGGGCACCATCCTGGCGCCGTGCTCGACGTGCAGGTCATAGAATACCGTGCGGCTCAAGTCGCTCATGCCGTCTCCCCGCCGGGAAACGCGCCCGGCATCACTGGGCCACCCTGGATCATTCCGTGGCCCGTCCGATGCCCCCTCTGTCCTTGCGCCTGAGATCGTTATCCCTTCGGCGGGCCAACCGGCCACTCTCCAGAGTTCTCCCCGCGCGGTCCGCTTGCCTGAGAGTTTACCGGGGCGGTTGCTCCTTCGGCACCGGGCAACCCCTTGGGGTCACCGGATTCTCCCTGCGCGGGGTGCCCTGACGTTAGCTGCCGTTTCTGGCGCACACAAGCCCTGTCTCGCGCTTGTCTCGGGGCGGCGCACTGGGCATTGTCGCGCCATGCACGATCCGTTTTTCTTCGGCTATGGCTCGCTGGTGAACCGGCGCACCCACGACTACACGCAGGCGACGCCGGCGCGGGTGACGGGCTGGCGGCGCGCCTGGCGCAAATCGCCGCTGCGCCAGCGCTGTTTTCTCACCGTCGTGCCCGCGTCGGGGGCGGAAATCGACGGGCTGGTGGCCGCCGTGCCCGGCGCCGACTGGGCGGTGCTGGACGCGCGTGAGCACGCCTATGCCCGCCATGACGTGAGCGGGCGCGTGACCCATGCGGCAGGGCGCGAGATCGACGTGGCGATCTACGCTATCCCCGAAGGCGCGCATCACGATCCCGGCCCCGAGCACCCGGTGCTGCTCAGCTACATCGACGTGGTGGTGCAGGGGTTTCTCACCGAGTTCGGCCGAGGCGGCGTGCGGCGGTTTTTCGACACGACTGACGGCTGGCATGTGCCGGTGATCGACGACCGCGCCCAGCCAATCTACGCGCGCGCGCAGGCCTTGGAGGACGACGAGCGGGCGGTGGTGGATCGTGAGTTGGCGCGGGTGGGCGCGCGCAGGGTGCCGCGGTAGGCGCGGCGCAGCGGTGCGGCTTGCGCCGCGCTTTTATTGTCTGGATGAGGGGCGCTGCCCCTCAAACTCCCCGAGGTATTGCCGCCAAGAAAAAGTCAGCGCCGGATTTTTTGCAGCAGCGGCATCAGCGCGGCCATGTCGGGGCCGTGGTCGAGGCCGGTGAGGGCCTTGCGCAGCGGCATGAACAGCCCGCGCCCCTTGCGCCCGGTCGCGTCTTTCACCGCCGCCGTCCATTGGCCCCAGCTTTCGCCGCTATAGGGCGGCTCGGGCAGCAGGCGCATCGCGGTGGCGATCATGTCTTCGTCTTCGGCCTCGACCAGCGGTGTGGCGCCGTCGCGGCAGAGCGTCCACCAGCCGTCGAGATCCTGCATCGTGGTGATGTTGTCGCGTGCGACCAGCCAGAACGCCTCGGCGAGGTCATTCGGCACGCCCAGCGCGCGCACCGCCTCGGCCACCTGCGCATAGGGCCGGCGCGCCAGCACGTGGGCGGTGAGCGGGAACAGGTCGGTCACGTCGAACTTGGTGGGGGCGGCGCCGAAGGCGGCAAGGTCGAACCCGGCGACGATATCGTCGAGGCTGTCGAACAGCTCGCCCGGCTGCGACGAGCCGAGCCGCGCCATGTGGCTGAGCAGCGCCATCGGCTCGACCCCCTGGGCGCGCAGATCGCGCAAAGAGAGCGTGCCGAGGCGTTTTGACAGCGCCTCGCCCTGCGGGCCGGTGAGCAGCGAATGGTGCGCGAAGCTCGGCACCGCGCCGCCGAGGGCTTCGATGATCTGGATCTGGGTGGCGGTGTTGGTGACGTGGTCGGAGCCGCGCACCACGTGGGTGATGGCATAGTCGACATCGTCGCAGACGCTGGCGAGGGTGTAGAGAAACTGTCCGTCGGCGCGGATCAGCACCGGGTCCGACACCGAGGCGGCGTCGAGCGAGAGCGGGCCGAGGATGCCATCGGTCCATTCGATCCGCTCCTGGTCGAGCAGGAACCGCCAGTGGCCGGCGCCGCGCTCGGCGCGCAGCTTGTCTTTCTCGGCGTCGGAGAGCGCCAGCGCGGCGCGGTCATAGACCGGCGGCTTGCCCATGTTGAGCTGTTTCTTGCGCTTGAGGTCAAGCTCGGTGGGGGTTTCGAAACACTCGTAGAACCGGCCCTTGGCGCGCAGCTCGTCGGCCGCCGCCTCGTAGCGCGCGAGGCGCGACGATTGCGTTTCGACCCGGTCCCAGGTGAGGCCGAGCCAGGTGAGATCTTCCATGATCGCGTCGGCGTATTCCTGTTTCGAGCGCTCCGGGTCGGTGTCGTCGAGGCGCAGGATGAAAGTGCCGCCCTGCTGGCGCGCGATCAGCCAGTTGAACAGCGCGGTGCGCAGGTTGCCGACATGCAGGTAACCGGTGGGCGAGGGGGCGAAACGGGTGGTGGTCATGGCTGTCTCCTGTGCGCCGCGACCTCTTTCATATCGCGCGGCTCTTGTCCATATCATGGGCTATGACCCAAGCATTCGCCCCCACGCTGGACGACATCGAAGCGCTGGCGCTCGCCGCGCGCGAAGACCTGCCGCACGCGTTTCGCCCGGCGGCGCGCGCCGTCGTGCTCCGGGTCGAGGATCTCGCGCCCGAGACCTTCCTTGACGAGCTCGATATCGACGACCCGTTCGAGCTGACCGGGCTCTACGACGGCATTCCCATGACGCAGAAATCGGTGATGGATGTTCCCGTGCAGCCCGACACGATCTGGCTGTTTCGCCGCGCCATCCTCGACGAATGGGCCGAGCGCGGCGACGTGACGTTGGAGGCGCTGGTGGGCCATGTTCTGGTGCATGAGCTGGCGCATCATTTCGGCTGGTCCGACGACGATATCGCCGCCGTCGACCGCTGGTGGGAGTGAGCGCGGTCGCGCGGCCCTAGCGAAACGCCGGGCCGTGCGCCCAGATCGTCAGTGAATGGCGGGTGCCTTTCGTGACCGGGGTGACCCGGTGCAGCACGAAGCTTGCAAACGCCACCGCGCTGCCCCGCTCGCGGCTCGCCTCGGACGTCGCGGTGGTGGGGCGCAGTTCGAGCGCGCCACCCTCGTAGCTGTCGGGGTCGGAGAGCTGCACCACCAGGGTGAGCTTGCGCCGCGCCGCCACGACGCCCTCGCCGATATCGGAATGCCAGTCGAAATGGCCCTGGCGCGCGGCGGTGTAGCGCGCCACCTGCGGGCTTTCGCTCATCGCATCGAGCGCGAAGCCGAAGCTGCGGTTTGCGTCGCGCGCCACCTCGACCAGGCGATCGGCGACCCAGCCGATGTCTGGCAGGTCGTCGATCCAGACGAGATCGGCGCGCCGGATGTTATGCGCCCGATCGCCGCGCACGAGCCGGGCGTCGGCGCTTTCGGCGGCGCTGGCGGCGGCAACGATCCGGTCACACTCGGCGGCGGTGAAGGCATTTGGAATCGGGTGCGGTGTCATGGCGTCGCCCGTCGTTAAGCAGCCTGCTCCTGCGCCCGGGGGCGCCGCCTGTCGCGCAGAAAATCGACATCGAGGTCTATTTGCGACATCTGTTTGTGCGGGCCAATGGCACAGACCCGGGCCGCGCCTTGGCTGCGCCGGACGGCTACGCTCACGTCGCGTCGCGCCAGCGGTTGGCGATCGGGTAGCGGCGGTCGAGCCAGAATGCGCGGTCGGTGAGGCGGGTGCCGGGGGCGGATTGAAAGCGCTTGTATTCACTGATGAAAATCAGGTGTTCCACGCGTTTCACCGTGGCGCGGTCGAAGCCGTCGGCGACCAGTTCGGCCACGCTCGCCTCGCGGTCGATCAGCCCCTCGAGGATCGCGTCGAGCACCTCGTAAGGCGGCAGGCTGTCTTCGTCCTTCTGGTCTTCGCGCAGCTCGGCGCTGGGCGGTTTGTCGATCACGGAGGGGGGGATCACCTCGCCCGCCGGGGCCTTCATCCAGGGCCGGTGGTGAGCGTTGCGCCAACGGCAGGTCTCGAACACCCGGGTCTTGTAGAGATCTTTGATCGGGTTGTAGCCGCCCGCCATGTCGCCGTAGATCGTGGCGTAGCCGACCGCGACCTCGGACTTGTTCCCCGTCGTCAGCAGCATCTCGCCGAACTTGTTCGACAGCGCCATCAGCAGCAGACCGCGCAGGCGCGACTGGATGTTTTCCTCGGTGAGGTCGGGCGCGGTGCCCTCGAACAGGGGGCCAAGCGCCTCGGTCACGGCGGCGCGGGGGCCGGAGATCGGCAGGAAATCGTAGGCCACGCCGAGCGCCTTCGCCACCGCCTCGGCGTCGTCGAGGCTGGCCTGGCTGGTGTATTCGGACGGCAGCATCACGCAGCGCACATTCTCGGGCCCCAGCGCATCGGCGGCGATGGTGGCGACGAGCGCCGAATCGATCCCGCCGGAGAGGCCCAGCAGCACCTTTTTGAACCCGGTCTTGGCCAGGTAATCGCGCAAGCTGATCACCATCGCGTGGTAGTCGGCTTCCCAGGGGTCTTCTGCCGCCACCACCGCGGTGGGCCGGATGCGCCATCCGGCTTCGGTGTGCGCAAGGTCGATATGCGCGAGCGTGTCCTCGAACTGCGGCAGTTGAAAGGCGATTTCGCCGCCGGGGTTCACCCCGAAGCTCGCGCCGTCAAACACCTGGTCGTCCTGCCCGCCGGTCATGTTGAGATAGAGCAGCGCCAGGCCGGTCTCTTCCACCCGGGCGCGCATGTGGCCCTGGCGCACGGCGACCTTGCCGCGATGGTAGGGCGAGCCATTCGGCACCAGCAGCACCTCGGCCCCCGCCGCCGCCATCGTCGAGCAGACGTGGTTTTCCCACCACGCGTCTTCGCAGATCGGTGTGCCGAACAGCACCGGGCCGATCCGGAACGGGCCCTGGTCCGGGCCGCGCGCGAACAGGCGTTTTTCGTCGAAGACGTTGATATTGGGCAGCACCTGCTTGAGCACGCGCAGACGCACCTGCCCGCCCTCGCAGATGTGGTAGGCGTTGTAGAGCGCCTCGCCGTCGTGGAACGGCGCGCCGATCGCCAGCGCCGGGCCGTCGGCGGTGTCGGCGGCAAGCTGGGTGACGGCGTCCATCGCCGCGCGCCAGAATGCCGGGCGGCGCACCAGGTCCTGCGGCTGGTAGCCGATCAGGAAGCTCTCGGGCAAGGCCAGGAGGCCGGCCCCCGCCGCTTTCGCCGCGTCCCAGGCGGCGCGCGCCTTGGCGGCGTTTGCGGCGATATCGCCGACGCTCGGGTTCAACTGCGCCAGGGTGAGGCGGAAGGTCTCGCTCATCGGGGGCCTCGGGGCTATCGTGCCATGCTGGTCAACGGTGTAGCAGGTTTGTGGGTGAGGAAAAGCCGGCGCGGCCGCCGCCGGGGCGAAAACCGTTGTCTCGCCCCCGCCGCTTCAGTAGGTTTTGCCGCATACGGGCAAACGGTATCGTAAACGAGCCGGGAAGAGGAAGATCATGTCGACGCTGAAGAGGGGATGGACGCCCGGGGCCGCTGTGCTGGCGATGGTGCTTGCGCTGGCCGCGGGGCCGGCTGTGGCGCAGAACGCCGGTGGCGAGGTGGTGCAATACGATGACGGGTCGATTTACGAGGGCGCGCTGAAGGATGGCGTGCGCCACGGCCAGGGCACGCTGCGCACCCCCACCGGTTACGAATACACCGGCACCTTCGTCGATGGCGAGATCCGCGGCGAGGGCGTCGCGCGCTTTCCCAACGGCTCGGTCTACGAGGGCGGCTTTGCCAAGGGCCGCCCGCACGGCTTTGGCAAGGTGACCTATGCCGATGGCACCTCTTACGAGGGCGACTGGGTCGATGGCCAGATCAACGGCTCGGGGCTCGCGGTCTATGCCAACGGGTTCAAATACGAAGGCGGCTTTCGCGCCGGGCAACACCACGGCCAGGGCCGGCTCGAGAGCCCCTCGGGCACGATCTACGAGGGCGCCTGGACGATGGGCGTCAAGCAGGGCCAGGGCAAGCTCACCGAAGCCGATGGCTCGGTCTACGAGGGTGTCTTCGCCGACGGTCAGCCGAACGGCCAGGGCACGCTGACCACCGCCGAGGGCGTGCGCTACACCGGCGGCTGGAACGATGGCCAGATGGATGGCACCGGCGCGCTGACCGAGCCGAATGGCGATGTCTACGAGGGGCCGTTCGTGATGGGCGTGCGCTCGGGGATCGGCAAGGTCACCTACAAGAGCGGCGACAGCTACGAGGGCGGCTTTGCCTCCAACAAGCGCTCGGGCCAGGGCACTTTCACCGGCAAGGACGGCTACCGCTACGAGGGCGGCTGGATTGACGGCCGGATCGAGGGCGAGGGCACCGAGACCTATCCCGACGGCTCGGTCTACACCGGGCTGTTCCGTGCCGGCCTGCCGGACGGGCAGGGCACGATCACCTATCCCGATGGCTCGACCTACGTAGGCGGCTGGCGCGATGGCGTGTTCGAAGGCTCGGGGCTCGTCACCCGCGCCGATGGCACCGTCTACGAAGGCAGCTTTGCCTCCGGGCTCTACGAGGGCCAGGGCACGCTCACCAAGCCCGACGGCTACAGCTACACCGGCACCTGGAAGGCCGGGCTGCTCGATGGCACCGGCAAGATCACCTTCGCCAATGGCGACACCTACGAGGGCAGCTTCCAGGCCGACCGGTTCCACGGTCAGGGCAAGCTTACCCGCGCCGACGGCACCTTCTACGATGGCGCCTGGGCCGACGGGCTGAAAAGCGGCGCCGGCACCGAGCGCTACGCCGACGGCACCCTCTACGAGGGCGAGTTTGTCGGTGGCCAGCGTGAAGGGCAAGGCAACGTGACCTACCCGGACGGCAACCGCGTCTCGGGCCAGTGGGAGCAGGGGGTGATGAACTCGATGCTTGACACCCCCGAGGCGGCGCCGGCGGCAGATGGCGGCACGCCAGCCCCGGAAGCGGCGCCGGCCGCGCAGTAAAACCCGGCCCGGCGGCCCGCCTAGCCGCGACGCATGCATGGGTATCTCGATGGCCCGGCGAGGGTCTTGGCGAAACGCAGGCGCAATGCAAAAGGGCCGCCCCGTGGGACGGCCCTTTCATTTCAAACCGCGAAGATCACTTGTTGAGCTTGTTGATCTTCATCATTTTCATGATCATTTTCTCGTAGAACGGCTCGCTCACGCCCTTCTTGATCTTGCGCATGAAGTACCACTCGAAGGCCAGCTTGGCCCAGTGCACCCACTTGCCTTCGCCCGCCCAGTTGACGTTACGCGGCGGGTTCTGCGGCATCGCCAGGAAGGCGGCGCCACGGTCGCCGAAGTCGGCGAGGCAAAGCGCGTTCCAGCTCGGCAGCTCGTTCGGCTCCTCGCCGCGGATCACGCGGGGCAGGTTGTGGGCGGTGGCGGTAACCATCGACTCGATCATGAAGCCGGTCTTCGGCACGCCGGTCGGCACCGGGGTCATCACCGGCGGCGCGATGGCGATCGCCACGCCGATGCCGAAGATGTTGCGGTACTTCGGGTTGCGCTGATACTGGTCGACGATGATGAAGCCGCGCGGGTTCACCAGCCCCTCGAGGCCCATCACCGCGGGAATGCCGCGGAACGCCGGTAGCATCATCTTGTACTTCGCCGGGATCTCGTGCTTCTTCTTCTCTTTGCCGTCCTCGTCGAACTCGGTGATATGCACCGCGTCCTCGGTGAACTTCTCAGTCTTGGCGTTGGTGATCCACTTGATGTCGCGGTCACGCATGATCGACTCGAGCATGCCCTTGGTATCGCCCACACCGCCCAGGCCAAGGTGGCCGATATAGGGCTCGGAGGTGACGAAGGTCATCTGCACCTTGTGCTTGATCTTGCGGCGACGCAGGTCGGTGTCGAGGGTGAGCAGGTATTCATAGGCCGGGCCGAAGCACGACGCGCCCTGCACGGCGCCGACGACGATCGGGCCGGGATCGGCGCAGAACTGTTCCCAGGTGCCGCCGGGGCCGCCCGATTTCACCGCGTGCTCGACATGGCAGACCGAAGTGGTATGCGCGTCGGGGCCGAAACCTTCGATCTCGTCAAACGCGAGGTCGGGGCCGGTGGCGATGACCAGGTAGTCGTAGTCCACCTCGCGGCCCGACTCGAGAACGATCTTGTTGTCCTCGGGCAGCAGCTTGGTTGCGCCGTCGCAGATGAAATCGATGCCGCGCTTGCGCATCACCGGCTCGAGGTCGATGGTCAGCTCTTCCTGCGACCGCCAGCCAACACCGGCCCAAGGGTTGGACGGGGTAAACTGGAAATACGGCTTGTTGGAAATGACCGTGATCTTGTCGCCGCGAGTCAGCGTTTCTTTCAGTTCGTAAGCTTGGATCGCGCCGCCGAGGCCCGCGCCCAGAATGACAACATGTGCCATGTTCTCTCCCTTGTGTTAGGTCAGGCAGGTCCCCGCCTGCTTGGTCCGTCCGATAATCCACGTTGGCCGTGGGACCGATTCTTGCCCGTTCGCACGTAATTTTGGAATTGTCTATCGCATGATGCTGAAACAAAAACCAGTCTCTTAGGCGCAATTGCCCTTGGGAAATCACGCCAGACTGCGGTCTGCGGCTCGTTCCAGATGCAATGGATCAGGCGCGAAAACTGTCGATGACCGAGCCCAGCATCCGGCTGCCCTCTTCGGCAAGATCGAAGCCACGGTCTTCGATCAGCCAGCGCATCGACAGCCCCTGCATCGCCGCGAGCAGCAGATGGGCGCCGTCTTCTGCCACCAGGTCGGCACGGTGCTGGCCGGCGGCCTGGGCGTGGCGGATCAGCCCGGCGATGGCATCGCGCCGCTCGCCAAGCAGGGCCGAGAATTTCACATGCAGAGAGCCGTTCTCGGCCTGCAGCTCACGCGAGAACAGGATCGCCGGGATGGCCGGGTTTTCGGTGACATGCACGAAATGGTGGCCCACGAACTTGTGCAACATGTCGTGCGCGTCGATCTCGGTGATTTCGACGGGGTGAGAGTGGATTGCCGTCAGCTCGGTCACGATGTGATCGCCGACCGCGAGCCAGATATCGGACTTGGTGGCGAAGTGGCGGAAGATTGCGGGCTGGGTCACACCCACCTCGTCGGCGAGGTGCTGCGTGGTCACGCGGTCAGGGCCAAGATCGGCGGCGAGACGGATCGCGGTCGATACGATTTCCGCTTTCCGGTCGGCGGCGCTTTTGCGTTTTCTCCGCTCGGTCATGGGCCCAGCCTTTCAATACTCAAATGTCCGCGTGCGCCCGAAAGCGCCGCAGTCCGTTCCTTCTGCGGTATTTTTTTACCCGCGTCCAGTAATAGGGGAATCACAGAAAAATAGTAAGTAGACACTTATTTTACAGGGCGGCCTGCGCGTTGTCCAGCCGGTCAAGAATCACGCTCATGTGTTCGCGCTCGAGCGGCGCCGCCACGTCGGCCTGCCGGTCCGCGCGTTCGGCGTGTGGCCGTTTTTGACCGGGCCACGCGCTGCGCCAAGGCCGTCCGAGACGCCAGGACCGAAAGCGTGGCGGGGCAGCAGCGGGCTGCGGATGGGTCAGCGACCCGGACCAAAAACCGTTGAGAAAGGGCCTTTTCATCAGAGCATTGGTGGCTATAGTGCCCGCCATGAACACTGCGGCTCATATCCTTTCTGCGACCGGTGCTTGCCAGCGCCCGGCGTCGCGTGCCGCGCTGCTTCTGCTTAGCCGCCTCTGAGCGTGCCCCTTGGCGCGAGCGCTCAGAGGATGAGGTTTCCGCGCCTTCTGACCCACGACCGCACAGAAGCCACCGGCTAAGACAACGAAAGAGATGCACCCATGACCCAGCCCAATGACCAGGACCGCGTCCTGATTTTTGACACGACCCTGCGTGACGGCGAGCAATCGCCCGGCGCGACGATGACCCACGAGGAAAAGCTCGAGATCGCCGAGATGCTCGATGAGATGGGTGTGGACATCATCGAGGCGGGCTTCCCGATTGCCTCGGAAGGCGACTTCACCGCCGTGTCCGAGATCGCCAAGCGCTCGAAAAACGCCGTCATCTGCGGCCTCGCCCGCGCCAATTTCAAGGATATCGACCGCTGCTGGGAGGCGGTGAAACACGCCGCCAAGCCGCGCATCCACACTTTCATCGGCACCTCGCCGCTGCACCGCCAGATCCCCAACCTGTCGATGGACCAGATGGCCGACGTGATCCACGACTCGGTGAGCCATGCGCGCAATCTCTGCGACAACGTGCAATGGTCGCCGATGGACGCGACGCGCACCGAGCACGATTACCTTGCCCGCGTGGTCGAGATCGCGATCAAGGCCGGAGCGACCACGATCAACATCCCCGACACGGTGGGCTACACCGCGCCGCGCGAGAGCGCCGAGCTGATCCGGATGTTGTTGGAGCGGGTGCCGGGGGCGGACGAAATCATTTTCGCGACCCATTGCCACAACGACCTGGGCATGGCCACGGCCAATGCGCTGGCCGCCGTCGAGGCGGGCGCGCGCCAGATCGAGAGCACGATCAACGGCCTCGGCGAGCGCGCCGGCAATACCGCGCTGGAAGAGGTGGTGATGGCGCTCAAGGTGCGCAACGACATCCTGCCCTACCGCACTGGCGTCGACACCACCAAGATCATGAACATCTCGCGCCGGGTGGCGCAGGTGTCGGGGTTCCCGGTGCAGTTCAACAAGGCGATCGTCGGCAAGAACGCCTTTGCTCACGAGAGCGGCATTCACCAGGACGGGATGCTGAAGAACCCGCAGAACTTCGAGATCATGCGGCCCGAGGATATCGGGCTGGCCTCGACCAACCTGGTGATGGGCAAGCACTCGGGGCGCGCCGCGCTGCGCGCCAAGCTCAACGAGCTGGGCTACGAGCTGGCCGACAACCAGCTCGCCGACGTGTTCGTGCGCTTCAAGGAGCTGGCCGACCGCAAGAAAGAGGTGTTCGACGAGGATCTGATCGCGCTGATGGGCGACGGTTCGACCGAAGCCGACCGGATCAAGGTGAAGTTTCTGCGGGTGATCTGCGGCACCGAGGCGCCGCAATCGGCCGACCTCACGCTCACCGTCGACGGTGTCGACCACCAGGTGACGCAGAAGGGCGACGGCCCGGTGGATGCGACCTTCGGCGCGATCAAGGCGCTGTTTCCGCATACCGCCAAGCTCAACCTCTACCAGGTGCACGCGGTGACCGAGGGCACCGACGCGCAAGCGACGGTGACGGTGCGGATGGAAGAGGGCGGCAAGATCGTCACCGGCACCTCGTCGGATACCGACACGGTGGTGGCGAGCGCCAAGGCCTATGTGAACGCGCTGAACAACCTGATCGTGCGCCGCGAAAAGACCAAGCCCGAAGCGGTCTGATCGCCGCGTACGGGACAGATTGACCGGGCGGGCCCAGGCGGCGCCGCCCGGTTTTTCTTGTCGTAGGGCTGCGGTGTGGGCCGGGCCTGCGCCGCCTGTATTTCGCGCCGCTGCCCATTGCGCGCGGCGGCCCGGGGGACCGACCCGCCTTGGCGCGCCCGCAGGGGCCCAAGACCCGCCGCGCAGGGTGTCGGCCGGGTCTGTCGCTGGCCGGGGGCCTTGCGTGCGCCGTGCCGGACCCATCGGGCGCTTTTCCCGCTGGTGGCCCACTTGCCCTTTCCAATTTCTTACCTAACTCCAAGTAGCGCAGCCGCGACTGAGGACGACGGCGAAAAACTGCCATTTGCCTTGGCGCGGGGCCTTTTCTCGGCAGGCACACCCCCCTATAACCCCCCGGACCGGGACACGACTCCCGCCAACTGGGTAACGAAAGCCAAGATCATGTCCATTCTGTCCGGCCTCTTTTCGTCCGACATGGCGATCGACCTCGGCACGGCCAACACGTTGGTCTATGTCAAGGGCAAAGGTATTGTTCTCAACGAACCTTCCGTGGTTGCCTACCACGTGAAGGACGGGGTCAAAAAGGTGCTCGCGGTGGGCGAGGACGCCAAGCTGATGCTGGGGCGCACCCCCGGCTCGATCGAGGCGATCCGGCCGATGCGCGAAGGCGTGATCGCCGACTTCGACACCGCCGAAGAGATGATCAAGCATTTCATCCGCAAGGTGCACAAGCGCACGACCTTCTCGAAGCCCAAGATCATCGTCTGCGTGCCGCACGGCGCCACGCCGGTGGAAAAGCGCGCCATCCGCCAGTCGGTGCTGAGCGCGGGTGCGCGCCGGGCCGGCCTCATCGCCGAGCCGATCGCGGCCGCGATCGGTGCGGGCATGCCGATCACCGACCCGACCGGCAACATGGTCGTCGATATCGGCGGCGGCACCACCGAGGTGGCGGTGCTCTCGCTCGGCGATATCGTCTACGCCCGTTCGGTGCGCGTGGGCGGCGACCGGATGGACGAGGCGATCATCAACTATCTGCGGCGCCAGCATAACCTTCTGGTGGGCGAAACCACGGCGGAGCGGATCAAAACCTCGATCGGCACCGCGCGGATGCCCGACGACGGGCGCGGCGTGGCGATGACCATTCGCGGGCGCGATCTGCTGAACGGTGTGCCCAAGGAGCTTGAGATCAACCAGGCCCAGGTGGCCGAGGCGCTGGCCGAGCCGGTGCAGCAGATCTGCGAGGCGGTGATGGTGGCGCTGGAAACCACGCCGCCCGACCTGGCCGCGGACATCGTCGACCGGGGCGTGATGCTCACCGGCGGCGGCGCGCTGCTCGGCGAGCTCGACCTGGCGCTGCGCGAACAGACCGGGCTTTCGATCTCGGTCGCCGACGAGTCACTCAATTGTGTCGCGCTCGGCACCGGCCGCGCTCTGGAATACGAAAAGCAACTGCGCCACGTTATCGACTACGATAGCTGACGCCGGGGGCGGCCCCCGGGCGGACGGAGGCCTGATTGGCGACGCACAGGCGACATAGCGAAGACTACGTCACCCCGGTCAGGCGGATCCTGATCGGGCTTCTCGTGTTTGTGCTCTTCGCCGTGTTTCTGCTCTGGCGGATCGACAGCCCGAGGGTCGAGCGGTTCCGCGCCCAGGTGGTCGACGCGCTGGTGCCCAACATGGAATGGGCGCTGGTGCCGGTGACCAAGGTGGCGGGGCTGATCGAGGGCTTCCAGTCCTACGCCCGACTCGCCGAGCAGAACCAGGAACTGCGCCGCGAACTCCAGCAGATGAAAGCGTGGAAAGAGGCGGCGCTGCAGCTGGAGCAGGAAAACGCCAAGTTGCTCGATCTCAACAACGTCCGGCTCGACGCGCGGCTGTCCTATGTCACCGGGGTTGTGCTGACCGATTCCGGGAGCCCGTTCCGCCAGTCGGTGCTGCTCAACGTCGGCGCGCGCGACGGGTTGGTGGATGGCTGGGCGGCAATGGACGGGCTCGGGCTGGTGGGGCGCATTTCCGGCGTGGGCGAACAGACCGCGCGGGTGATCCTGCTCACCGACAGCTCCTCGCGCATCCCGGTGACGATCCAGCCCTCGGGCCAGACCGGGCTGATGCACGGCGACAATTCCGCCGTGCCGCCGCTCGAATTCATCGAGAACCAGGACGAGGTGCGCCCCGGCGACCGGGTGATCTCGTCGGGCGATGGCGGGGTGTTCCCGGCCGGGCTGCTGGTGGGCGAAGTGATCCGGGGCGCCGACCGCCGGCTGCGGGTGCGGCTCGCGGCGGATTACACCCGGCTGAACTTCCTGCGGGTGCTGCGTTCGCATCCGGGCGAACTGGTCGAGGGTGCGGGCGCCCTGCTGGTGATGAACCCGGTGCTGGCGCCGGTGGCCGAGGGCGTGCCGCCCGAACCGGCGGAGGGCGGGGGTGATCCTGCCGAGGCGACGGAGGCAGCGCAATGATCGACCCGGTCACGCTGCACCGTTTGGGCTTCGCGGCGCTGTTCCTGCTGCTCTCGGCCTTTGCGATCTTCTTTCGCATGCTGCCCGTCGGTCCGATCTCGGGGGCCTGGCCACCGCCCGACATGATCGTGCTGCTTGGCTTCGCCTGGGTGCTGCGCCGGCCCGATTTCGTTCCGGTCCTGCTGTTCGCGGCGCTGATGCTCACCTCGGAGCTTCTGTTCCTGAGCCCGCCCGGGCCTGCCACGGCGCTCGCCGTCGTCGGCCTTGAAGCCCTGCGCGCGCGGGCCGGGCTGATGCGCGAGCAAACCTTCCCACTGGAATGGGCCACCGTCGCCGCCGTGCTGGTGCTGATGATGCTGGCCGAGCGGGCGCTGATGGCGGTGTTTTTCGTGCGGCAGGCGCCGTTTGGCCTGACGCTGCTGGAACTGGTCGTCAATATCGCCGCCTACCCGGTGGTGGTGGGCGTCTCTGCCTGGGCGTTCCGGGTGCGCCGCCTCGCCCCCGGCGAACACGCGGCGGAGGCGCGGCTGGTATGAAACGCTCGCCCGCCGATACCGAGAAAAGCGCCCGGCTCGTTACCCGGCGCGGGCTGCTGCTGGGCGCCGCCCAGCTCGGCTTTGCCGGCGTGCTGGTGGGGCGGATGCGCTACATGCAGCTTGAGCAGGCCGATGAATACCGCATGCTCGCCGACCAGAACCGGATCAACATGCGGCTGCTACCACCGGCGCGCGGGCTGATCTTCGACCGCAAGGGCGTGCTGCTGGCCGGCAACGAGCAGAACTACCGCATCGTGATGACGCGCGAGGACGCGGGCGACCCTCAGGCGGTGCTGGACCGGCTCGGCCGGCTGATCTGGCTCGACCCCGACGAGACCGCCAAGGCGCTGGCCGAGATGAAGCGCCGCTCGGCCTTCGTGCCGGTCACCGTCGCCGACCGGGTGAGCTGGGAGGACGTGGCCGAGGTGGCGGTAAACGCCCCGGCACTGCCCGGCGTGAACCCCGAGATGGGGTTGAGCCGGATCTACCCGCTCGGCTCGGATTTTGCCCATATTATCGGTTATGTGGGCCCGGTCTCGGATTACGACCTCGACCGGCTCGACGACCCCGATCCACTGCTGCAGATCCCGCGCTTCCAGATCGGCAAGTCGGGCATCGAGGCGGCGCATGAGAGCCGGCTGCGCGGCAAGGCCGGCACCAGCCGGGTCGAGGTCAACGCCGTTGGCCGGGTGATGCGCGAGCTCGGCCGCGAAGAGGGCGAGCCGGGGGCCAACCTGCAACTCACCGTGAACCACGCCCTGCAGAATTTCTGCGAGGCGCGGCTGGCGGGCGAAAGCGCGGCGGCGGTGATCATGGATGCGCGCAACGGCGATGTCCTCGCGCTCGCCTCGGCCCCCACCTTCAATCCCAACAGCTTCGTGCGCGGGATCAGCGCGACGGAATACAACGCACTGCTGGAAGACCCGTACCGGCCGCTGCCCAACAAGGCGAGCCAGGGGATCTATCCGCCCGGCTCGACCTTCAAGATGGTCACCGCGCTGGCGGCGCTGGAGAACGGGCTGATCCAGCTCGATGACACCTTCACCTGCCGCGGCTTCGTCGAGGTCTCGGCGCGCCGGTTCCACTGCTGGAGCCGGGGCGGGCACGGCAAGGTCGACCTGGTGCGCTCGCTGCGCGAAAGCTGCGACGTCTATTACTACGAACTGTCCCAGCTCGTCGGCATCGAGAAGATCGCGGCGATGGCGCGCAAGCTCGGCCTCGGGATACGTCACGACGTGCCGTTGTCGTCGGTTGCCGAGGGGGTGATGCCGACCAAGGCCTGGAAGATCGAAAGCGGCAAGGGCGATTGGGTGATCGGCGACACGCTCAACGCCACCATCGGCCAGGGCTTCGTGCTGGCCTCGCCGCTGCAACTGGCGGTGATGACCGCGCGGATCGCCAGCGGCAACCGGATTTCGCCCCGTCTCGTGCGTGCGATCGACGGGGTCGAGCAGCCGGTGCGCGGGCTCGAGCCGCTCGACATCGACCCGGTGCACCTCGAGGCGGTGCGCCAGGGCATGTACGAGGTGGTCAACGGGGCGCGCGGCACGGCGGGGTCGAGCCGGATCGTCGCCGAGGGCGTGCGCATGGCCGGCAAGACCGGCACCAGCCAGGTGCGCAACATCACCGCCGCCGAGCGCGCCCGCGGCGTGACCTCGAACGCCGACCTGCCCTGGGACCGGCGCGACCACGCGCTGTTCGTCGGCTACGCGCCGCATGATGCGCCCGAGATCGCCGTGTCGGTGCTGGTCGAGCATGGCGGCGGCGGCTCCACCGCGGCCGCGCCGATCGCCCGCGACATGCTGCTTGCCGCGCTCTACGATGCGGTGCCGCCGCTCGCCGCCTACCCGGCGAGCCAGCGCGCGACGATCCGTTCGCGTTTCGAGGGCCTCGAGCTGCGCGAGCCGCAGGCGCCGTCCGAGGGGAGGAGCCGGGCGTGAGCTATCTTGAATATAACGTGAAATGGACGCCGACCGGGCTCTCCAAAGTGCTGCATTTCAACTGGGCGCTGGCGCTTCTTCTCACCGCCGCGGCCGGCGTCGGCTTCCTCATGCTCTACTCGGTCTCCGGTGGCGACCTGAGCCGCTGGGCCGAGCCGCAGATGAAGCGCTTCGCGCTCGGCATGGGGTTGATGTTCGTCGTCGGCATGGTGCCGATCTGGTTCTGGCGCAACCTCTCGGCGCTGGCCTTCGGCGTCTCGCTGGCGCTGCTTCTCGCGGTCGAATTCTTCGGCGAGGTGGGGATGGGCGCGCAGCGCTGGATCGACCTCGGACCACTGCGCCTGCAACCCTCGGAGCTGGCCAAGATCACCCTGATCATGGTGCTCGCCGCCTATTACGACTGGCTCGACATCACCAAGGTGTCGCGCCCGCTCTGGGTGGCGATCCCGGTGGTGATCATCCTCGTGCCCACCGCGCTGACCCTGGTTCAGCCCGACCTTGGCACCGCGATCCTGCTGATGGCCGGCGGCGCGGTGGTGATGTGGCTCGCGGGCGTCAGTATCTTCTACTTCCTCGCCGTGGGCGCACTGGGCATCGGCGCAGTCGCGACGGTGTTCTTCTCGCGCGGCACGCCGTGGCAGCTCTTGCAGGACTATCAGTATCGCCGGATCGACACCTTCCTCGATCCGGGCAGCGACCCGCTCGGCGCGGGCTATCACATCACCCAGTCGAAGATCGCGCTGGGCTCGGGCGGCTGGACCGGGCGGGGCTTCATGGAAGGCACCCAGAGCCGGCTCAACTTCCTGCCCGAAAAGCACACCGACTTCATTTTCACCACGCTGGCGGAGGAGTTCGGCTTCATCGGCGCCGGCTCGCTGCTGGCGCTCTACCTCGGCATCATCGTGCTCGCCATCGTCTCGGCGATGCGCAACCCGAACCGGTACGGCGCGCTCGTGACGCTGGGGATCGCCGCCAACTTCTTCTTCTACTTCGCCGTCAACATGTCGATGGTGATGGGGCTCGCGCCGGTGGTGGGCGTGCCGCTGCCGCTGGTGAGCTACGGCGGCTCGGCGATGCTGGTGCTGCTGATCGGATTCGGACTGGTTCAATCGGCCCATGTGCACCGGGCGCGCTCGAAATGATCGTGAACGTGCAATTCATCACCAGCGAAGCGGCGTTCGAGGAGTACCGGGCCCCGCTCGCGGCGGCGCTCGTCACGCTGGGGATCGACGCCGTGCTGGCGATGGATCACCCGCCCGCAACGGTGGACTACATCGTCTACGCCCCGAGCCTGCGCGATGTCGATCTCTCGCCCTATACAAGCGCCAGGGCGGCGCTGGGCCTCTGGGCCGGGGTCGAGACGATCGTCACCAACCCGACCCTGACCATGCCCTATGCCCGGATGGTCGATGCCGGCCTCACCCAAGGCATGGTGGAATGGGTCGCCGGCCACGTCCTGCGCCACCACCTCGGCATGGACGCCGATATTTGCCGGCGCGATGGCCGTTGGGTGAAACACCTGCCGCCGCTCGCGCACCAGCGCCGGGTGGGTGTGCTGGGGCTGGGCGAACTGGGCACCGCCAGCGCCCGGGCGCTCACCGGGCTCGGCTTCGAAGTGGCGGGCTGGAGCCGGCGGCTGAAACGGATCGACGGTGTCGCCTGCTTCGCGGGCGACGCCGGGCTGGCCGAGCTGCTCGCCCGCAGCGACATTCTGGTGGCGCTGCTGCCGCTCACCGCGGCGACCGAGTGCCTGCTGAACGCCGACACCCTGGCGCTGCTGCCGAAGGGCGCAGTGGTGCTGAACCCCGGACGCGGCGGGCTGATCGACGACGACGCCCTCCTTGCCGCGCTTGACGCCGGCCAGATCGCCCACGCCACGCTCGACACCTTCCGCATCGAACCGCTGCCGGCCGGTCATGCGTTCTGGGCGCACCCACGCGTGACCGTCACGCCGCACATCGCCTCCGAAACGCGGCCCGAGACGGCGGCGCAGGTGATCGCCGAGAACATCCGGCGCGGTGAAGCGGGCGAGCCCTTCCTGCACTTGGTGGACCGCGCGGCGGGCTATTGACGCGCCTGCCTTTTTCTTGGTGCGAATACTCAATACGCGCCGCGTGCCGCTGGCGTCGCGCAATGAATATTTTTGCCAAGAAAAAGGAGCGAGGTCGCCCGTAGGCGCAGCAGCGGGTCAGAGGATGCCGATCTCGGCCAGTTTCGACGACAGCTCGGGCGGCAGCGGGTCGTCGCCGTCGCGCCCCTGCGGCAGATCGGGCGGGGCGTCTTCGGCCTTCAGGTAGCGCCAGCCCTGGAACGCGCGGCGCGGTGCGGGATGGGTGCGGTGGATCTCTCGCTCCATCACGATGCCGCAGCGCCGGATGCCGTCGTCGCCGATCACCTCGTCGAGCCGCAGCACCCTCTGGCGCGCAAGGATCACGCCCTTGATCACCCAGTAGAGCGAGCCGCCGGCGATCAGCTCGGCCTCGCGCTTGGGCCACATCCGGGTGACATGGCGCGGCCGCCAGTCGGGGTCGCCCGCGCCGCGCATCTCTTGCCAAAGGGCCAGGCTTTCGACGCTGTCGCAGCCGACGCAGAGTTTCACAAGATTGACGTGTTGCGGCATGATCACCCCCGGCGCCAATGTAACCACCGCGCGCCGGGGTGCAAGTTGACCGGTCGGGCAGCCGCGCGTAGGGTGGAAATCCTCCCGTGAACGTAACAGGAACGTCCGATGAGTCGATTTGCCGCCCCCATCGCCCAGTCGATCTGGGACATGAAATACCGCCTCAAGGATGCGGACGGCACGCCGATCGACAAAAGCGTGGAAGACAGCTGGCGGCGGATCGCCCGCGCGCTGGCCGAGCCCGAGCCGGAGCGCGAGGACGAGTTCTTTACCGCGCTGGAGGATTTCAAATTCCTGCCGGCGGGGCGGATCACGGCGGGCGCGGGCACCGGGCGCAACGTGACCCTGTTCAACTGTTTCGTGATGGGCACGATCCCCGATTCGATGTCCGGTATCTTCGAGCAGCTGCGCGAGGCGGCGCTGACGATGCAGCAGGGCGGCGGGATCGGCTACGATTTCTCCACCATCCGCCCCAAGGGCGCCGACGTGAAGGGGGTGGCGGCCGATGCCTCCGGCCCGCTCAGCTTCATGGATGTGTGGGACGCGATGTGCCGCACGATCATGAGCGCGGGCAGCCGGCGCGGCGCGATGATGGCCACGATGCGCTGCGACCACCCCGATATCGAGGATTTCATCTCGGCCAAGGCCGATGCGGCGCGGCTGCGCATGTTTAACATGTCGGTGCTGGTGACGGATGATTTCATGGCGGCGGTGGATGCCGACACGGGCTGGGATCTCGTCTTCGATGGCAAGGTCTACCACACCATCGCCGCGCGCGATCTGTGGAACCGGATCATGCGCGCCACCTACGATTATGCCGAGCCGGGGGTGATCTTCATCGACCGGATCAACAAGATGAACAACCTGCGGTATTGCGAGACGATCTCGGCCACCAACCCCTGCGGCGAGCAGCCCCTGCCGCCCTATGGCGCCTGCCTGCTCGGCTCGGTCAACCTCGCCCGGCTCGTCGCCGACCCGTTCGAGGTGGGCGCTGCGTTGGACGAGGTGGCGCTGGCGCGGCTGGTGCGCACCGCCGTGCGGATGATGGACAACGTGGTGGACGAGAGCCGCTTTCCGCTTGAGGCGCAGCGCCAGGAGGCGCAGGCGAAACGGCGGATCGGGCTGGGCGTGACCGGCCTTGCCGACGCGCTGCTGATGGTCGGCCTGCGCTATGGCTCCGACGAGGCGGCGGCGCAGACGGAAGAATGGATGCACCAGATCGCCCGCGAGGCCTACCTGGCAAGCGTGGATCTGGCGAAGGAGAAAGGCCCGTTCCCGCTGTTCGATGCCGAGGCCTACCTGGCGTCGGGCACGCTGGCGCACATGGATGAGGACGTGCGCGCGGCGATCCGCGCCCACGGCATCCGCAACGCGCTGCTCACCTCGATCGCGCCCACCGGCACGATCAGCCTCTATGCCGGCAATGTCTCGTCCGGGATCGAGCCGGTGTTTGCCTATGCCTACACCCGCAAGGTGCTGCAAAAAGACGGCAGCCGGACCGAGGAAGAGGTGGTGGATTACGCGGTGCAGATGTGGCGCGACAAATTCGGTGATGCGCCCTTGCCCGACTATTTCGTCAACGCCCAGACGCTGGCCCCCAGCGATCACGTGAAGATGCAGGCGGCGGCGCAGAAATGGGTCGACAGCTCGATTTCCAAGACCATCAACGTGCCCGAGGATATCAGCTTCGAGGCGTTCAAGGATGTCTACCGCGAGGCCTATGCCACCGGCTGCAAGGGCTGCACCACCTACCGGCCGAACGACGTGACCGGCTCGGTGCTGAGCGTGAGCGAGACCAGTGAAGACGCGCCCGAGGCCGACAAGGGGGCCGACGTGATCTATATGTCGGAGCCGCTCGACCGGCCGCAATCGCTCGATGGCGCGACCTACAAGCTCAAGTGGCCCGAGAGCGAGCACGCGATCTACATCACCGTGAACGACCTGATCGTGAACGGTCACCGCCGCCCCTTCGAGGTGTTTATCAACTCGAAAAACATGGAGCACTTCGCCTGGACCGTGGCGCTCACGCGGATGATCTCGGCGGTATTCCGGCGCGGCGGCGATGTGAGCTTCGTGGTTGAAGAGCTGAAGGCGGTGTTCGACCCACGCGGCGGTGGCTGGATCGGCGGCAAATACGTGCCCTCGATCCTCGCCGCGATCGGCGGGGTGATCGAGCGCCACATGGTCGAGACCGGCTTTATCGAGGGCGTCGGCATGGGGCTGAAATCGGATCCGCAGGCGCAGGTGGTCAACCTCGGTCATCGCCGCGGCCCGGCCTGTCCGCGCTGCGGCCAATACGAGATGCGCATGGTCGAGGGCTGCATGACCTGCGGCGCCTGCGGCCATTCCAAGTGCGGGTGAGCGGCGCACGCTAGATCTGGTAGGCACCCGCTGGGGGTCGCATAGGGCCGCGCTGCAAGAGCCGCAGATGTTGCCGTTCCGCACTAGTCCGAATCGCACATTCCGCGCTAGGTTCTGCCGGCTGGGGGGCGACGGATTTGGATTTTTCATGCGCGCTCTCATTCTTGCGGTCGTCACCACCCTTGCCCTGATTGCCGCCCCGGCTACGGCCCAGGAGCGGGTGACGCTCGGTTTGGGGCGGCTTTTCACCAACGATGCGCTCGGCGATGGCCAGGACCGCTGGCAGACCGGCGGCTACGTGGCGAGCTGGATGCGCGGCGGAGCGGGCACGGTCTCGTTGCCCGAGCGATTCGGCGAGCTGATGGAATACCGGTTCTCGACCCGGATTATTGCCCCAGAAGACCTGAGCACACCGGCCCCGGGCGATCGGCGTTACGCCGGGATCATGTCGTTCGGCGCCTATACCCATTTCACCCGCGGCGGGTTCGATTTCACGGCCGGCAGCGAGGTCGTGGTGGTGGGCCCGGCGACCGGGCTCGATGCGTTTCAGGCCGACGTGCATGACATCTTCGGCATCGCTGGCCCCTCAGCGGCGGTGCGCGGCGCGCAGATCGGCACCGCGCTCTACCCCGCGCTTTCGTTCGAGGTGGCGCGCCCGATCGCGCTCGATGTCGGTGGCGTGGGCGGCGCGGTGCTGCGCCCCTTCGTGCAGATGCGCGGCGGCGACGAGACCTATGCACGGATCGGCGCCGATCTGCTGTTTGGCCCCAATTTCACGTCCGGCGTTTTGGCGCGCGACGAAACCACGGGTCTGGTCTACCAGACCATCGGCCGGGTGCCGGGGCAGGGTCTTTCGTTCCTGCTCGGGGCCGATACCGCCAAGGTGCTGTCGTCGGCCTGGTTGCCCGCCTCGGGTGGCTATACGCTCACGCCGATGCGCAACCGGGTGCGCGCCGGGATGAGCTGGCAGGGCGAGACGGTGGGGCTGTTTTACGGCGCCACCTGGCTTGGCCCCGAGTTCTCGGCCCAGCCCGCCGGCCAGGTGGTGGGTTCGATGCAGATGCGCATCCGGTTCTGACCGGCGCGTCAGCCCTTATTCGTCATTGCACTGGGCCTGGGGCGACCCGGGGCATAGACTTGGATTTTTTGCACGCTGAGAAGAATGGAGATTCGATGCGCCGGTTCATCGCCGTCCTGATGGCGACTTTCGCGCTCGCGGGCCTGATGCGCCCGGCGGCAGCGCAGGAGTTCAGCTTTCTCGGCATGACCTCGTTGCACTCCAACGACGTGCTGCTCGATGGCGACGACCGCTGGCAGACCGGGGGCGCGAGCTGGTCTTGGATGGCAGGCCCGCGCGGCACCGTCGATCCGCCATCCGCGCCATTCGAGCTGTGGGAGCTGCGGCTGCGCGGCCAGGTGATCACGCCCGACAATTTCCAGGCCCCGGCGGCCTGGGACCGGCGCGCGGCGAGCGTGCTGACGACCACCCTGCACAGCCATTTCGAGACCGGCGGGTTCGAACTTTCGGCCGGCGCGGGGGTGGCGCTCACCGGGCCGCGAACCTACCTGATCGACCTGCAGAACCTGATCCACTGGCTCACCCCGGCGAACGAGCCGCAGGTGCCGGCGGCGGTTCAGGCCACCCAGATCCCCACCGCGATCTATCCCACCGCGATCGGCGAGGCGGCCTATCGCTTCCAGCTTGGCGACACCGTCACCCTGCGCCCCTTCGCCGAAGTGCAGACCGGGGTGGAAACCTTTGTGCGCGCCGGGTTCGACGTGTTTGTCGGCACCGGGTTCGACGGCGGTGTGCTGGCGCGCGATGGCACCACCGGCTTTGCCTACCAGACCCTTGAAGGCACCGCGCCGCCGGGCTTTTCGTTCACCTTCGGGGCCGACGCGGCCAGGGTAACCTCGTCGGCGCTGCTGCCGGAGCCGGCCTACAGCCTTACGCCGTGGCGATATCGGGCGCGGGCCGGTCTGCTCTACCAGGGGCGGCGGGCGCAGGTGTTTACCGGGGTGAGCTGGCTCGGGCGCGAATTCTCCGCCCAGCCCACCGGGCAGACGGTGAGCGCGTTGCAGCTCCAGTGGCGGTTCTGACCGGCCTTGGCCAAGCCGGCCCGCGCGCGCGGCGCCAAGCCTGTGGACAAAATTCTTAACAAGCCGATTCGCGCGTGTTAAGCTGGCGTCAATAAAAAGAATAATTGGCAGGCAGACAGGCATGAAGACGGGCTCTCAGGGCACGTTTGTCATTTCTTGGACCCAGACCGAGGTCGATGGGCTGGCCAGTGCTGCGCGCGGTGCGCTTGGCATCGGCTCGGCGTGGCGCTGGTGCGGCACGGCGGTACGGGTCGACGGGCCGCAGCAGCTTTTGCTGCTGCAGGGCGCGGACGGAGAGGCAGATGTGCGCGCGCGCGTGGCGCGCAAGGTTAACAAGCTGTTCGGGCGGCTGATCGGATCGGCGCAGGCCGGGGCTGGCAACAGCCCGGACTACGACGACCCCGTGCTCCAGCTCGGGTTCGATGTCACCGACGGGTTTCGCGCCTATACCGTTACGCTGGTCGAGCTCGGCGCGGGCGCCGCGCCGCTGCTGATGTTTTCCGGGGCGATCCCGCCGACCGACACCGACCTCTGGGTGGTCCGCGCGCAGATGGAGGTGGCCGAGGTCAACCGGATGAGCGAACAGCCGACCGGCGTGATCTGCTTTACCCCCGGCACCCGCATCCGCACCGACCGCGGCGACGTGGCGGTGGAGGAGATCGCCGAGGGCGACCGTGTCCAGACCAAGGACAACGGGATGCAGGAGGTGCTCTGGAAGGGCGAAAAACGCATCAGCGGCGCGCGGCTCTACGCCATGCCCGAGCTGCGCCCGATCCGGTTGCGCGCCGGCGCGCTGGGTCAGGACCGGCCCGACGGCGACCTCGTGGTCTCGCCCGCGCATCGGCTGCTGGTGACCGGCGCGAAGGCGCAGGCGCTGTTCAACACAGACGAGGTGCTGGTGAGCGCGCGCGACCTGGTCAACGACCGCAGTGTGGTGCGCGATCTCAAGCTGACCTCAGTGACCTATGTGCATTTGTTCCTGCCGCGTCACGAGGTGGTGTTTGCCAACGGGCTGGAAACCGAGAGCTTCCACCCGGCGGGCGAGGCGCTCGACAGCGTGGAAGAGGCAGAGCGCGCACGGCTGATCGCCATGATGCCCGGGCTTGACGCCGACCCGATGGCTTATGGCGACTACGCGCGCCGCTCGCTGAGCCGTGCGGAAGCGGCGATCCTGGCGTCGCCGCACGCCTAGGGCCGCCCCGGCGCTTTGGCGTTGACTCCGCACGCGCGCAGGCTATAAGCGCGGCTTCATTGGTGTTGGTGGCCCCCGCAAGGGGTAGCCTGTCATGGGTCTCAAAACCCAAGAGGACAACGCCCTTCATAGCGGCCCGTTGGGCCGCGCCCAAAGAAGGAGATCAGACGGTGACCAAACGCACCTCTGCCAAGTACAAAATCGACCGCCGGATGGGCGAAAACATCTGGGGCCGCCCGAAGTCCCCCGTCAACCGCCGCGAATACGGCCCCGGCCAGCACGGCCAGCGCCGCAAGGGCAAGCTGTCGGACTTTGGTCTGCAGCTGCGCGCCAAGCAGAAGCTCAAGGGCTACTACGGCGACATGACGGAAAAGCAATTCCGCCGCATCTTCGCCGAAGCCGAGCGTCAGCGCGGTGACACCGGCGAAAACCTGATCGGCCTGCTCGAGCGCCGTCTTGATGCGGTGGTCTACCGCGCCAAGTTCGTGGCCACCGTCTTTGCCGCGCGCCAGTTTGTGAACCACGGCCACGTGACCGTGAACGGCCGCCGGGTCAACATCCCGTCCTACCGTGTGCAGGAAGGCGACGTGATCGAAGTCCGCGACAAGTCCAAGCAGCTCGCCGTTCTGCTCGAAGCGGTCGGCCTTCCCGAGCGCGATGTGCCGGACTACATCGAGGCCGACCACTCGAAGATGAAAGCCACCTTCGTGCGCACCCCGGGCCTGGGCGACGTGCCCTACGCGGTGCAGATGGAACCGAACCTCGTGATCGAATACTACGCGCAGAACTAAGCATCTGAGCGAGAACGAATTCGGAAAGGCCGCCTGTCTGGGCGGCCTTTTTCGTTGCGCTCAGCGGCGCGGATGGGCAGCGATGAAGGCCCTGACCAATGCGTTGACCTCGGAGCCTGGCCGCTCAATCATCAAGAAGCTGTGGAAGCCGTTGGCCGGGAGGAGCGTGGTCACCTTGCCCCCCGCGTCCCGGGCTATCGCGGCGCACTGTTCGGCTACCGTGTGCGGAACCTCCAGATCACGGGCGCCATGAATGATCAGCATCGGCGATCCTGCGGATCGGCGTCGGTCGTCGGTGCCCAGGCTTCGGGATCGCCTTGAGGAAATGCGTGCGGCTGGTGTTCGGCGACCCCGAAGGATCCGGCGGCGACGCCGATCGTGCCGCTCAGGCCGTTGCGCGGCACGCCCTCGGCCTCAAGGGAGCGCTCGTCGGTCGCGAGGAGTGCGGCGTCGTAGCGCCCGGAGGAAAATCCCCTCTCGGCCGGCGCGCGTCCTTGATTGGTGAAAAAATCCTTGCTGCCGCCCCCGACGTGCCAGCCACCGCCATGGAACAGCACCAGCACCGGGCTCGTGTCGGTGATGGTGTCGGGCATGTAGATGTCGAGCACGAGCGGTGGGTCCATGCTGAACGGGATGGCTTTGGTTTCGGTCTCGCCGCCCTCGCTTGCGAATGCTCCGCCGGCCAGGACAAGCAGAGCGCAGCCTACGGCTGCCAAAATTCTGAACATGTGTGGCCACTCTCTTTGAGTGATGATGCAGTCACTTCGCCTGTATGTCTTGTTCTGAGTCAAACCTGGGGCGGTACCGATATTTCGACATTCAAATATTGGAATATAACATCTCCCACCCTAAATAGCCTGCAATCGCAACGCGCGGGCGCGGGGGCCGCCGCCCGATATCAGGAGAGACAAGATGCAAATCGAAACCGTAAACGGCAAAACGCTGGAAACCTGGACCGCCGAAGAAGTGGCCGAAGGGCTGCGCAACAAGGAGATCGTGCTGATCGACGTGCGCACGGCGCCGGAATACATGTTCGAGTCGATCGAGGATGCGCTGCTCGCTCCACTGAGCCATTTCGAGCGCAAGGCCCTGCCTGCGGGGCTCGGCAAGCACGTCGTGCTCCATTGCGGTTCGGGTGTCCGGTCGCGCCGGGCCGCTGAACTCTGCCTCACCACCGGCGGATTCGAAAAGATCGCGCATATGGAAGGTGGCTTCGCTGGCTGGAAGGCCGCCTATCAGCCCTACCTTGGCACGAATATGGCCACCGGTGCGCCGGAGCTGAAAGAGAACGCGCCCGCCGCGGCCGCCTGATCCTCGGGCTTTGGCCTTCCGAACGAAGAGGGCGGGGGTTTCCCCGCCCTTTTCTTTTGGCTTGCGCGCCCCTCACACCACTCGCCTTTCGCCGACGGCCCGGCTATGAGAAAACGGGAATATCGGGGGAAAACATGTCGAACGGACCCAAGCCGCAGCCCGGCATCATGGAGATCGAGCTTTACGTCAGCGGCGTCTCGTCGATCGCGGGCATTGAGAACGTGATCAAGCTGTCGTCGAACGAGAACCCCTGGGGGCCCTCGCCGAAAGCGATCGAGGCGCTCACCCGCGCCACCCATGAGCTGCACCGCTATCCCAGCACCGACCACGCGGGCCTGCGCGGCGCGATCGGCGAGGTGCACGGGCTCGACCCCGAGCGGATCATCTGCGGCGTCGGCTCGGACGAGATTCTGATCCTGATCGCCCAGGCCTACGGCGGGCCGGGCGACGAGGTGATCATTCCCGAGCACGGCTTCTCGATGTACCCGATCATTGCCCATGGCGTGGGCGCGACCCCGGTGATCGTGCCCGAGCGCGAGCGGGTGGTGGACGTGGATGCGATCCTCGCCGCCGTCACCGAGCGCACCCGGCTCGTTTTCATCGCCAACCCGGCCAACCCGACCGGCACCATGGTCGGCAAGAAGGAGCTTGTCCGGCTGGCCACGGCTTTGCCCGAGGGCGTGGTTCTGGTACTCGATGGGGCCTATGCCGAGTTCGTCGACGGGTTCGACGGCGGGGCATCCCTTGTCGACAGGTTTGCGAACGTGGTGATGACGCGGACATTCTCGAAGATCTACGGCCTTGGCGGCTTGCGCATCGGCTGGGGCTACGCCGCGCGCGAGGTCGTCGACGTACTGAATCGGCTGCGCAACCCGTTCAACCTGTCCACCGTCCAGCTCGCGGCGGGCGAGGCGGCGGTGCGAGACCAGGCTCACGTGACGCGCTGCCGCGACGACAATACGCGGCTGCGCGCCTGGCTGGCGCATGCGCTGGCCGAGCACGGCGTGCCGTCCGATACCTCGTCGACCAATTTCGTGCTCGCCCGCTTCGCCGATGCCGCCGAGGCCGACGCGGTTGATGCGCACCTGAAATCCGAGGGCGTGATCGTGCGCAAGGTGGCGGGCTACGGGCTGCCGCATTGCCTGCGCATCACGGTCGGTGACGAGCCCTCCTGCCGCCGGGTCGCGCACTTGATCGGCCAGTTCAAAGGGGCGATGGCCGATGGCTGAGAATGGCGTGATCTACGACCGCGTGGCGCTGATCGGGCTGGGCCTGATCGCCGGCTCAATGGCGCATGCGATGCGCCGGGGCGGCTTGGCGCGCGAGATCGTCGGCACCGCGCGCTCGGCCGAGACGCGCCGGATTGCCGCCGAGATCGGGCTGGTCGACCGGGTGGTGGACACCGCCGCCGAGGCTGCGGCAGGCGCCGACCTGGTGGTGCTCGCGGTGCCGGTGGGTGCGATGGGCGCGGTGGCGGAAGAGATCGCGCCGCACCTCAAGCCGGGCGCCACCGTCACCGACGTCGGTTCGGTGAAACGCGCCGTGGTCGATGCCGTCGCCCCGCACATTCCCGACGGCGTGCATTTCGTGCCCGCCCACCCACTGGCGGGCACCGAGCATTCCGGGCCGCGCGCCGGATTCGCCACGCTGTTTGACAACCGCTGGTGCCTGATCGTGCCGGTCGAAGGGGCCGACCGCGACGCCGTGGCCCGGCTCGAACGCTTCTGGCAGGGCTTGGGTGCCAACACCGAGGAGATGGACCCCGACCATCACGACCTCGTGCTCGCCGTCACCAGCCACGCGCCGCACCTGATCGCCTACACGATGGTGGGCGTGGCCGATCATTTGCGCCGCGTCACCGACAGCGAGGTGATCAAGTATTCCGCCGCGGGGTTCCGCGATTTCACCCGCATCGCCGCCTCCGACCCGACGATGTGGCGCGACGTGTTCCTGTCGAACAAGGAGGCCACGCTGGATATTCTGGGCCGCTTCACCGAGGAGCTGTTCGTGCTTCAGCGCGCGATCCGCATGGGCGACGGCGACATGCTGCACGAGTATTTCACCCGCACCCGCGCGATCCGGCGCGGCATCATCGAGGCGGGGCAGGACACCGACGCGCCGGACTTCGGGCGGTCGGGCGGCAAGACGGCATGAGGGCACTGGCCGGTCTCATCCTCGCCGGGGGGCTTGCCACGGCAGCGGTGGCAGAGGCTCCGGCTGTTTCGACCCGGCCCGCGCCGCGCCCCGAGGCGGCGGAGATCGTGGTGGCCAGTGCCGGGGTTGCTGGCGCGGTGGTGAGCGCGATGGCCCCGTCCGCGTCGCTGCGCCCGCAGGCGCGCCCGCGTCTGGCCTCGGTCAGCGCCGCGCCCGAGCCGGCGGTCGCCATTGCGCCGGCGCCGGCGGCGACCGCGCCAAAAGACCCGGTTGCCGCCTTTTTCCAGAGCCTCACCGGCACCCGCCCGGCCGCCGCGGCCACGCCGATTGCCGGCGCCAGCGCGCTGGCGGTTGCCCGGTCGATCCGGCCCGAAGAGCGGCCCAGCGGCAACGGGCTGGCCCGGCTCGTCTCGGCGATCACCCCGCCGCGCGCCACATCGCGAAAGGGCTCGGTTTGCGGCTTGCCCGAGATCAAGGGCGAGGCGCTCGGGCCGATCCCCGGCCGGGGCGCCTGCGGCATCGACCAACCGGTGCGCATCACCTCCGTCTCGGGCGTGGCCGTGGCGCAGCAGCCGACGATCGACTGCACCACCGCCAAGGCGCTCAATGCCTGGGTGCGCGACGGCGTGATCCCGGCTGTCGGGCGCACCGGCGGCGGCGTGGCGCGGGTCAACATTATTGCGCATTATTCCTGCCGCACCCGCAACAACCGGTCTGGCGCGAAGCTCTCAGAACACAGCTACGGCCATGCCGTCGACGTTTCGGGCGTGACCCTGAAAGACGGCACCACCCTGACCGTGCTCGAGCACTGGTCCAGCAGAAAATATGGCAAGATCATCAAGGCGATGCACAGCTCGGCCTGCGGTCCGTTCGGCACCGTGCTGGGGCCGAACTCCGACAGCTACCACAGCAATCACCTGCACGTGGATACGGCGCGCTATCGCGGCGGACCCTACTGCCGCTGACGCTTCGGGCCGGGCTTGTGGCCGGGCCTCAGCCCACTTTTTGCACCGGTCTTAGGTCCTGTCTTAGGTCCTGTCTTCGGACCGGGACCGGTTCCGGGGTTACGGCGGCGCACCGGCTTTTTCTGCGCCTTGTCCTGCGCCTCCGCCTCCGGCTCGGGGCCGAGGCCGAGCTGGTCGCGCAGCACGCGCGGGCGCACTTCCTCGACCGCGCCGGGCTTCAGATCGCCCAGCCGGAATGGCCCGTAGCTTACCCGGATCAGCCGGTTCACCGCGAGGCCGACCGCCTCCATCGCGCGGCGAATCTCGCGGTTCTTGCCTTCGCGCAAACCCACTGTGATCCAGGCATTCGCGCCCTGCTGGCGATCCAGCGTCACGCTCATCGACTGAAACCGCTCACCCTCGACCACGATCCCCTTGCGCAGGGGGGCAAAATCCTCATCCTTCGGTGTGCCATGCACCCGCACGCGGTATTTGCGCACCCAGCCGGTCGAGGGCAGTTCAAGCCGGCGCTTCAGCCCGCCGTCGTTGGTGAGCAGCAGCAGCCCTTCGGAATTGATGTCGAGCCGGCCGACACTCATCACCCGCGGCAATTCTTCGGGCAGCGAGTCAAATACCGTCTGGCGGCCCTTCTCGTCCTTCGCCGTGGTCACCAGGCCAAGCGGCTTGTGGTAGAGCCAGAGCCGCGCCGGCTCGGGCGCGCCCACCGGCTTGCCCTCGACCGTGACGGAATCGGCCTCGGTCACGTTCAGCGCCGGGCTGGTGATCGTCTTGCCGTTGACGGTGACAAGTCCGGCCTCGATCAGGCGCTCGGATTCGCGGCGCGAGGCAATCCCCGCGCGCGAGAGAAACTTGGCGATGCGTTCGCCCTTTGGGGTGCCGGTGGGGGTCTCGGTGCTCATGCCTCTTCCCTATGGCTGCGGCTCGGGCTTGTCCAGCGCGCGCGCACGCGCCATGAGGGGGTATGAGCTTTACGTCCTACATGGAACAGGCGCTGGACGAGGCGCGCGCGGCGGGGATGCGCGGCGAGGTGCCGGTGGGCGCGGTGGTGGTTTCGCCCGAGGGTGCGGTGGTGGCGCGGGCGGGCAACCGCACCCGCGAGCTGGCCGATCCCACCGCCCATGCCGAGATGCTGGCGATCCGCGCGGCCTGCGCGGCGCTGGGCAGCGAGCGGCTCACCGGGCATGACCTCTACGTCACGCTCGAGCCCTGCCCGATGTGTGCCGCGGCGATCAGCTTCGCGCGGATCCGGCGGCTCTACTACGGCGCGAGCGATGCGAAATCGGGCGGCACGGCGCATGGCGCGCGGGTGTTTGCGCATCCGCAATGCCACCACGTGCCCGAGGTCTACGATGGAATCGGGGCCGGCGAGGCGGAAGCGCTGCTCAAGGGGTTCTTCGACGAAAAACGCTAGCCCGGGCGCATCCCCGGCCGATGCGCCTTTGGCGGGCCGCCAAACCCCGCCGGATCGGTGCTGTCGCTGGCCGAAGCGCGGGCCCGAGCACGGCCATGCAGCTATTCTTTTTGGCAACACACGGATAACACTACGTTCTGTCTGGTTTCCGGTGGCGGACCCTGACGTTGGGGAAACACTCTGGTTCCAGTCTGCGGGCCGGTGTCACGGCGTTGTTTCTTGACTCATCGGATCAATTTGTCGCACCTTTGAGCCATAAAAATTGTTTGTAACGTATTTTTTCGATGTTCCCGACAGGGGTGAACGGAACATCTGGGGTGGATCAGAAAATGGGAACTCGGATTGAATCCGTGTCGATCGGCATTGTCGACGACCACAGTGTTGTCCGCGAGGGGCTTGCGGCAATTCTCGAACGGCTGAGCAACTATCGCATCGTGTTTCAGGGCAGCACCGCCAAAGAGGCGCTGGCCGGCGTGATCGCGCACGAGCCACGCATGGTGTTGCTCGATATCGGCATCGAAGGCGGTGGCCTGGAGGCATTGCGCACCATCAAGGAGGCGTGCCCGGATACCTACTGCGTCATGTTCACGTCCTGCGAAGACCCGGTGAAGGCGATGGCGGCCCTGTCGCTGGGCGCCGAGGGTTACGTGCTCAAGGGAATCGGCGCCGCCGATCTCGTGACGGCGCTCGATGGCATCCTCGCCGACCGCACCTTCGTTTCGCCCGAATTCGCCACCCGGCTGGTCGATGCGGCCACGCAAGCCTCGCGCAAACAGCGCGAGCAGACCACGCTGAGCCACCGCGAAGAACAGGTGATGTGCGAAGTGCAGAAGGGCCTGACCAACCGCCAGGTGGCCGAACAGCTGCGGATCAGCGAGCAGACGGTGAAATATTACGTCTCCAGCGTGATGCAGAAATTCGGCGTGCGCAATCGCGTGGGCGCCGTGCAGGTGTTTCAGCGTAAGGGCGAACCGCTCAACTGAGCGCAGCTGCCGCGCCCGGGCGGCACACCTTGGCGCGTGCGTGCCGCGCGCCGGCTCACAAATTTTCCAGAGGCAGCGTGACGCGCACAATCGTCGGTCCGCCCGGCGCGCTCTCGATTTCGAGGCGTGCGCCGATCGCCGTGGCCTGCTCGCGCATCCCGGCCAGCCCAAGGTGCCCCTCCTGCGCGCGCGCGGCCAGCGTGCCGGCGTCGGGCAATCCGGGGCCCTCGTCACCCACCTCCAGCACCAGCGTATTGGGCTCCAGCCACACCCGGACCGACTGCGCCGCACCGTTCGCGTGCTTGAAGCCGTTGTGCAGCGACTCGTTGGCGATCGCTGCCAGGCCGGCGCGCTTGACCGGCGGCAATGCATCGCAGAGCGCGAACCCCTGGCGCGCGACGTTGGTATGGGCGCGCAGTTCGTAGGCGAGGACGACCGTTTCCAACCTGGTCGGCGCGTCTTTGCCCGGCTCCCAGCCCTCCGCCGCCACCAGCCGCTGCGACAGCGCGCGCACCTCGCGCATGGCACGTTCGGCCGTGGCGCGCACCTCGTCCAGCGATGTGTCGGGCAGTCCCGCGCGCGGGCGCACCCGGCCGATATCGTCGAGCGCGAGCATCAGGTAGGCGAGCAGCTGCGAAGGGCCATCGTGCAGCTCCAGCCCGACGCGGCGGCGCACCATCCGGTCGATCTCGACCAGTTCGCGGCGCGCGGTCTCGACCTCGTCCTGGGTCGCCGCGTTCTGTTCGGCCAGCGCTAACTGGTCGGCCCGCAGCGCTTTGATCTCGGCCCGCTGCCTGGCGATGGTCGTGGTGCCCTGGCGAAACACCGCGTAGAGGATCGCAATAATGGCGAGGCTGCCGGCGGTGAGCACCAGCCAGTTCTGCCGCGCCGAATAGGACAGGTAGGCGGCCAGCTTGGTGGCGTCTTCGTAGAATTCGCCGACGGCGATGATCCTGCCGTCGCCGTCACGCAGCGGCACGTAGATCTCGAACACCGGCACCCCGAAGTCGCGCTCGTTCACATTCTCTTCGCTCTCGAGATCGTCGAGATAGGCCACCGTCTCGCCGGTCAGCGGCTTGTCCAGCTCATCGCCCGCAAAGGTCTTGCCGACCAGGTCTTGGTCGGTAGCGAACACCACGGTGCCGTCCGGCGCCCAGACCTTGATTGACAGAACGTGGTCGCCAAGGGCGGGGTCCAGCGTGAGCGCGGTGAGCGCCTCGCTGTCCGCCTGCGAGAGCGCCCCCCCGGCGGCGAGGCTTTGCACGTTGGGTTCGAGAAAGCTGCGCATGTAGAGCGCGACCGAGTCGCTGTTGCGCTTCATCACGTAGCTGGCGACGCTGGTCGAAACCAGGGAGTGAAGGATCAGTACGAGCGCCACCGACGAGACCGCGATGGTCAGGAAGAACTGCCCGGTGATGCCCAGCCGCGCCACTGCCGCGAGACCGGACCATTGTCGGCGCTTCGTTAAACTTTCGTTCAATTTCGTTAATCCTTCGTTCAAATTTCATCTGGTCTTCAGGTCAAAAAATCCTTGAGCCTTCAGGGCTTACGAAACAGAGCGCCGGCGTCGAAACTGGCAGAGATGGTTCCGTGGACGCGGGCTCAAACCAGCTAACGATTGCTGTCCCGAAAATATGGGACGCGCACCAAAATGGCCGTTCTGCAAGCATGCCGTGTTGGTGCGAAACGTCAAGCGAGCCTTTTGTCGTCCAAACGGAACCCCGCAACAGGGGTGCCTTGATCCGCGAGGGGCGGCGGGCACCTGAGACCTGATATTTGCCTGGGGGGGGCAACGACATGGCCTATGATCTCAAACCTTTCGTTCTCAATATTGATGACATCGCTTTCCTGCTCGATCAGGTCAGCTTGCGGCCGCTGTTCGACGCCGACGGCAACCTCGTATTCAACTGGGGCGGCGATACCGCTGTCTGGGCCACCAGCGCCGGCGCGGCGGGCGGCCCGGCGCTGTACGATCCGGCCACCGGCGGGCTGACCCCGGCGGAAGCGGTCGCGGCCTATGGTCATTCGTTCTACTCGGTGGCCGACGCGGGCGGCGTGCGCGACGTTTCGGGCCTCGGCAACAACCTCGATCCGGCCAATACCGACTGGGGCGCCGCCGACGTGCCGTTCCTCAATGTCGGCACCGCCGGCGACCTGGGCTACGGCACTTACGTTCAGGGCGACATGACCAACCCGCTCTACAACAGCGCCAACGACTACACGATCACCGGCTCCGGCAGCGTGATCAACATCGCCGACGTGGTGGACTACACGCCGCGCATGATCACCCAGACGATCGCCACCGCCGGTGTGCGCATACTGCTCGATGCCGACGGCCATATCGTCTACTGGGATCCCGACCTCTACAACCACGATGACATCTACAAGGCGCTGATCGACGCGGCCGGGATCGACACCGGCAAGCTGATCGCCGGCGCCGCCGTGGTCAATACCCACCAGGATGTGATCGGCACCTACAACGCCGGGCTCTATGCCTATGGCAAGCTGATGGAAGCCTATGGCATCACCCAGCCGGGTGAATTCGCCATCATCGACCTGCCGGGCCTCGACGCCCAGGTGCCCTTCATCCAGGACGCGGTCGACATGGTCGCGCTGATCGAGACCAACGGCATCGACCCGGCGGCACTTAACGACGGCGAGAGCATCGTCGCGGCGGGCGATCTGCCCTATGGGCTGTTGCAGGCGCTTGGCGTGCAGGACACGCAGAACCCCGACAACGGCGAATACTTCATCGAAACTCAGAACCCGGGCGTGGCGCCGACCAACGGCTTCTTCGCCGTGTTCGGCCAGTTCTTCGACCACGGGCTCGATTTTGTCGGCAAGGGCGCCTCGGGCACGACGATCACCATTCCGCTGTCGCCCGACGATCCGCTCTATGGCGTGATCGGCAGGGACGGCCAGCCGACCACCTCGATGCGGATCAGCCGCGCCAACGTCGACACCGTCGATGAGAACGGCGTGCCGCTCTACATCAACCACACCTCGCCGTTCATCGACCAGAGCCAGACCTACGGCTCGCACGAGCAGATCACCGAGATCCTGCGCGAATGGGTCGAAGACCCGAACAACCCGGGCAGCTACATCGCCGGCGCGCGCCTGCTCGACGGCCACGAGACCGTGGCCTGGACCGATGGGTTCGGCGTTGAGACCACCATGACCCTGCCGACGCTCAACGAGCTGCGCGCGCATATCGAGGCCACCGGCCGCGCCGCGCTTACCTGGGAAGACGTGCTCAACCTGCGCCAGCGCGACGCCACCGGCCAGCTGCTCGACACCGACGACCTGACCGCGGGCGTGCAGACCGCCGGCTCGGGCCATGCGATGCTGCTCGACATGAACCCCGGTTTTTCGATGCTGGTGAGCAACGGCACCGCCACCTCGGGCCACATCCAGCAATCCGCGCTCGACGCGCTCAACGCCGCCAACGGCGTGACCGCGGGGCAGGAATACTTCGTGTCGTTCAGCGCCAACGGCCAGCTTCAGACCGAGGGGCACCCGGAATTGTCCGGCGTCGGCGCGCTGGCGCCCTATATCAGCTTCTCGAACTTCTCGATCATGGGCCACCTCACCGAGGCGCAGCATGACGCGGTGAGCGAGATCCTGATGCAGTCGGTGGGCGACCACTACGTCGCCGGCGATGGCCGCGTGAACGAAAACGTGGCGCTGACGTCGATCCACCATGTGTTCCACATGGAACACACCTACCAGGCGCAGAACCTCGGCATCGCCCTGTTCCAGCAGGACGCGCTCGAGGGGGCGGGCGATCATGCGACCCTGCATGATTGGCAGGTCGAGGTGCTGACGGGGGGCGGCACCTCGGCCAACGCCATGGTCGCCGACGTGAACGGCCACTGGGAGGCGACCGGCGGCGTGCTCGCGCGCGACGCAGAGAACGACTTCTACGTCGTCGACGCCACCACCCTGGCGGGCGATCTGCCCGCCGGCCACAGCCTGGTGATGGGCCGCGACGGGGCCCCGGTGAACGCAGCCGGCGCCTACACCGACGCTGCCGGCTTCGTGGCCTGGGATCAGGACCGCATGTTCGAGGCCGTCAAGCTGGTGGTGGAAATGGAATACCAGCACACCGCGGTTGACCAGTACGCCCGCGCCGTGACCCCGGACATCCCGGAGTTTTCGGCCTACGCGACCGACACTGACGGCACCGTCAACATGTTCTACTCGCAGGGCGCCTTCCGCTTCGGCCATTCGACCCTGCGCGAGACCATCGACACGCTCGACCCCAACGGCGACATGACCGGGCGGGTGATGAGCTACGCGCTCGAACAGGCGTTCCTCAATCCGGGGCTGTTCGCCGATCTCGGCGCGACCTCGATCGTCATGGGCATGACCCGCCAGGTGATGAACGACATCGACGAATTCGTCACCCCGGCGCTGCAACAGGGCCTGCTCGGCCTGCCGCTCGACCTTGCCGCGATCAACATCGCCCGGGGCCGTGATGTCGGCCTGCCGACGCTGAACCACGCCCGCGAACAGCTCGGCCTCACCGTCTACACCAGCTGGAACGAGTTCGCGCAGAACATGTACCACCAGGAATCGCTGGTGAATTTCATCGCCGCCTACAGCTTCGACGGCGATGTGGCGGCGGCCCAGGCGGTGCTTGACGGCGCGGCGGCGGGCAGCGCGGCCGATATCGCCTTCCTCAACGGGGGCGATCAGGGCTTCCAGCAGATCGACTTCTGGATGGGCGGGATTGCCGAGGTGCATATCTCGGGCGGCCTGCTGGGCGAGACCTTCAACGTGGTCTTCGTCGACCAGATCCAGCGGCTGATGGATGGCGACCGGTTCTACTACCTCTACCGCCTCGCCGGCACCCAGTTCGGCGACGAGATCATCAACGAGCAGTTCAAGGACATGGTCGAGCGCACCACCGGCGCGACCCACCTGAACGGCAACATCTTCGGCTATGCCGACCAGTACTACGAGCTCGACGCCGCCCCGGTGGCGACCGAACGGCTCTACGACATCGCCGGCCCCGGCGCCGAGGTTCTGCCCACGGTGGCGGCGGGCGAAGCGCTCGACGTCGACGCCGGGCCGTTCTACGACGCCAACGGGGTGCAATACATCGTCATCCCGCGCGATATCGCCACCGGTACGGCGACGGTCGATCTCTGGACCAGCCCGAACGGCGACCACGCCAACGCGCCCGCCGTGGCGATCGGCGCGCGGATCGAGATCGGCGCGACCTATCTCGACGCGACCGGCGCGGTGGCGGACCTGACCGCCAACGCCGCCGAGCAGCACCACTACGGCCAGATCCTCGCGGCGAACCCGGGGATGGGGATCTACACAAACGCCGGCTTCACCACCGACGGCAACGGCCAGGTGGTGACGATCAACGGCGTGCAATACGTGCTCGACCAGCGGCCCGACCTGGCGCCGGATACCCTCAACACCGACGGCACGCCCACCTCGGGCGCCGCCAGCAACGAGGTGGTCGCGGGCACCGACAACGACGACCTGATCTATCTCGGCTTCGGCGACGACACCGGCTACGGCGATGGCGGCAACGACATCATCTACGGCGGCTCGGGCGGCGACCGGATCTACGGCGGCGCCGGCAACGACACGCTCTACGGTGAAGACCTGCCCGATGTGATCGACGGCGGCGATGGCGACGACATCATCTACGGCGGCGACTCGGGCTCTTCGGTTGGCGGGTTCGACCAGCTGATCGGCGGCGCGGGCAACGACCTGATCCACGGCGGCGTCGGCATCGACAAGATCTTCGGCAACAGCGGCGACGACGCGATCTACGGCGACGGCGACACCGATCCGTTCATGTTCGGTGGCGACGGCAACGATATCGTCGACGGCGGCGGCGAGCAGGACAACCTCTACGGCAACGCCGGCGACGACCTGGTGATCGGTGGCGCCGACAAGGACATCCTGTTCGGCCAGGAGGGCGACGACATCCTGCGCCCCGGTGTGCCCACCGGCTCGATGAACCCCGGCGGCGGCAACACCGGCAACGCCGTATTCGGCCCCGACGAAGTGGTCGGCGGTGACGGCAACGCCAACAACCCCGACACCGGCTTCGACCTTGTCGATCTCAGCGACAACCAGCAGGCCTACCAGCTCGAGATCAACCTCGGGCAGCAGAACAACCCGCTGGTCATCCTCGACCAGAACAAGGTGATCCCGACGATGTTCCAGATGGATGGCATCGTCGGCACCCAGGGCGGCGATACGCTGCTGGGCGACGGCACCGGAAACTGGCTGATCGGCGGCACTGGCGATGACGACTTCGAAGCCGACCAGCCGATCCGCAACGGCGATCCGCTCACCGAAGTGCTCGCCAACCGCGCCGGCAACGACGTGATCATCGGCGGTTCGGTGCGGCTCGACACGCTGATCGGCAAATACGGCACCGGTGACGTCAACAGCTTCGTGGCCGACGACTACGCCACCTACTACGGCCTGATCGGCGCCAACCACCGGGTGAGCGAGGCGGCGAGCCTTGTCGGTGGCCTGCTCTCGGGCACTGCCACGTCGAGCTACTTCGACTCGCACTTCACCGAGATGCTGCGCAGCCGGCAGTTCCGTGATCTCGTGCTCGGCGACGATGCGGGCGATACCGCCGGCACCGGCGGCACCGACACCGTGCATTTCTCGGGCAACTTCGAGGACTACACAGTGTTGGCGGTCGATGTGCACGGCAACCCGGTTGCCAATCCTCAGGACAATCTCGGCCTGGTCTTCGGCATCCGCGTTACCGACAACGGCAACCCGCAGCGCGCCGCGACCGACGGCACCGACCTGATCGTGGGCGTCGAAAATTTCGCCTTCGCCGACGGCTCGACGCACAGCTTGCAGGAGATGATCGGCTACCCGCCGACCCTCGCGCTCGACTATGACGCGGTCGAAGGCGACTATCGCGACAACTTCAATTCGCGGAGTTTCTCCAATTCCGACGGCGGCACCAACTGGGTGACGGACTGGATCGAGACGGGCGACAACAATAGCCCCAACAACGGCCAGATCGTCATCGACGACGGCGGCGCCAGCAGCAACCGGATGGCGTTCGGTGCCGGCAATGGCGCCGCGATCGAACGCATGGTCGATCTGGCGGGGGCAGATTCTGCCACGATCAGCTTCAACGCGCAGGAAAGCGGCTTCGACAACGGCGAGTTCGTGACGGTCACCTTCGCCGCCGACGGGGTCAATTTCGAGACCGTCGCGGTGCTGGATGGCTCGACCGGCTTCAACGGCGGGGTCAACAACCTCGCTCTGACCGGACCGTTCACCGACCACGGGGTCGTTCGCTTCGAGGTCACCAACGTCTCAAGCTTCAACGAGTTCATCGCGATCGACAACCTTGTGATCGACTTCCAGTCGGCGCCGACGGCGATCTACACCGACATCGCCGACACCTTCACCGAGAACGGGCCTGACGTGACGATCGCGCCGAAACCGCTGATCGACGACCTCGACGGGTCGACGATTTCCTCGGCCAAGGTGGTTCTCACCAATGCCAAGGACGGCGACAACCTGGTGTGGTCCAACATCAACGGCAACTTCGACATCAACCGCGACACCTCGGTGGCGGGCCAGATCACGGTGACGCTGACCAGCAACAACCCGGCCAGCTTCGCAGACTTCGCGGCCCAGCTCGACAACATCCGCTTCACCAATAATTCCGGCAACCCCGATACCACGCCGCGGATCGTCGAGACCACGGTGAACGACGGCCGGCTCGACAGCGCCCCCGCCACCACCACCATCGACGTGGTCTCGGTGCAGGATCCGGCGCAGGCCAACAACGACACGGTGGTGTCCAACAGCACCTCGTTCGAGATCCCGGAATGGGCGCTGATGGCCAATGATGTCGACCCGGAAGGCGATCCGTTCTCGATCACCGACACCTACAACGACAATGGCGTCAGCGTGTCGCAGCCCAACGGCACGTCGATCTCGGTGAGCAACACCGGCGGCAGCCAGGACCGGTTCGACTACCACGTGACCGGCGGCAACAGCGCCCGGGTGAACGTCGATTTCGACACCTTCGGCACGCTCTCGGGCAACAACGGGTCGGACATCGTGATCGGCGACGGCGCGTCGAGCAACATCGACGCGGGCCAGGGCGACGACATCGTGCTCGCCGGCGGTGGCAACGACAACATCGTCTGGTTCGCCAACGCCTTTGGCAACACCGACGGGCGCGATTTCGTCGACGGTGGCGACGGGACGGATACCTTCATCGTCAACGGCCGCAACGGGTCCGAGACCTTCCGCATCCTGACCGCAGCCGCGGCGGTGCTCGAGGGGGTCGTGCTGACCAACGCTGCGACCGAGATCGTGGTGATGCGCAACGGCGAGGTGATCGCCGAGCTCGACAACATCGAAGAGCTCGTCGTGAACAGCCTCGAGGTGACCGCCAACAACGGCAACGGCGTGCTCGACGGCGGACCGGTCGGCGGCGATCTGGTCGAGATCGTCGGTGACTTCTCCGGCACCAGCCTCGCCTACAGCACGATCCACGTGAATGGGTCGGGCGCCGACGACACGGTGGACATCAGCGCGCTCGCCTCCGATCACCGCGTGGTGTTTACCACCGGTGGCGGCGACGATGAACTGCAGGGCGGCCAGCGGCCGCAGGACCAGATCATCGAGCCCGAAGACGAGGATGAGGAAGAAGAGGAGCACGCGCCGATGACGGTGCGCGGCACGACCCATCGCGATCTCCTCTCCGCCGGTGAGGGCGATGACGTGGTGCTCGCCAGCAAAGGCAACGACCGGGTCGTTTCGGGTGACGGCGACGACCGGGTGTTTGCCGGGCATGGCAATGACGTTGTGTTCGCCGGTGACGGTGACGACTGGGTCTTCGGCGGGCTCGGAAAAGGGAATGACCGGATCTTTGCGGGCGAAGGCGACGATGTGATTATCGGCGGTCGTGGACATGACACCGTGTTCGCAGGCGAAGGCGACGATGTGATCCGCGCCACCAAGGGCGATGGCAACGACGTCTACTATGGCGACCGCGCCAACGGCGACGACGGCAACGACACGCTCGACATGTCGCGGATCGCGTCGAACGCCCTGGTCGACCTTGGCACCGGTGCAGACGGGCGCGGGTCTGCCCACAGCGCCCAGTCCGGCCACGATGTGCTCTGGGATATCGAGAACGTGGTCACCGGCGCCGGCAACGACGTGATCATCGCTTCCGACGCGGTGAACGTGATCGACGGCGGGGCGGGGAACGACATCTTCCGCTTCGGCTCGGCCGCGGCCGCGGACGGCGACACCCTGGTGTCGTTCCAGCCCGGCGACCGGATCGACCTCTCGGGGATCGACGCCGACGAAGGCGTGGCGGGCGACCAGTCCTTCACGCTGGTCAGCGACGGGTTTACCGGGGCCGGCCAGTTGATGGTCAGCGAGCAAAGCCGCGATGGCGAAACGATCACCGTGATCGAAGGCAACACCGACGATGACGGGGATGCCGAGTTCACCATCGAGATCCGCGGCGCGCACGTGCTGACCTCGGGCGACTTCAACCTCTGACGCAACGCGGGCGGGTCCGGGATAGCCCCGGGCCCGCCTCTCGCCACATTTACCAGTATCGCGACCACGCCAGGGGGGCACCATGCGAGCGAACGACCTGCCGGACCACGTGAAACGCCGCCACGCCGAGGCCCTCACCAAGGGCTTGTCGGGCGTGGTGGCCTACCTTTTCGGGGTATCCGGAATCATCAACATCCTCGCCCTCACCGGCTCGCTGTACATGTTGCAGATCTACGACCGGGCGCTTGGCTCGGGCAGTGTCGCCACGTTGATGGCGCTCTCGGCGCTGGCGGTGGGGCTCTATTTCTTCCAGGGCCTGTTCGACGTGCTGCGCGGCCAGATCCTGGTGCGGATGGGCGCGCGGATCGATGCCCGCGTGTCGCCGCTGGCCCACCGCGTGGTGGTCGACATGCCGCGCTTTGGTTATTCCTCCGCCGAGGCGCTGGAGCGCGGACGCGATGTCGACACCCTGCGCAGCTTTCTCGGCAGCCCGGGTCCGGCGGCGCTGTTCGACATCCCCTGGATGCCGGTCTTTCTCATCTTCGTCTACCTGTTGCACCCGCTGCTCGGCGCGCTCACGCTGGGCGGCATGGTGGTGCTGACGCTGCTCACCGTGGCGACCGAGCTTGCCACCCGCAAGATCGCCGGCGCCAGCCAGCAGGCCAGCGTGGCGCGCAATGCGATCGCGCAATCCAACGCGCGCAATTCCGAGGTGATCCGCGCGATGGGCTTCA
>SWCC01000151.1_pt1 | contig 107998 bp, 102 predicted proteins | sample 4692971 | NCBI WGS metagenome assembly SWCC01 (sample SAMN10267277, study PRJNA491770) | bioreactor metagenome | isolation source: DHS bioreactor inoculated with subseafloor sediment | place: Japan: off Shimokita Peninsula | collected 2006-08
ATTATAGACACCCCATGAACTAATGCAAGAAGAAAATGAAAATAAATCGCTAAAAGATCAAAATCATTCATCTGGAGGTACAAACCCGCCGCCACCGGCGAAGTTTTCGAAGCGCGTATATTCACCAAAGAAGGTCATTCGTACGGTACCGGTCGGGCCGTTACGGTGTTTGCCGATAATCAGCTCTGCCGTACCTTTGTCTGGAGAATCAGGGTTATAGACCTCATCTCGATAAATAAACATGATGATGTCCGCATCCTGCTCGATTGCACCTGACTCGCGCAAGTCAGACATCACGGGGCGCTTGTTGGGGCGCTGCTCCAGGCTTCGGTTGAGCTGCGACAACGCGATGATCGGTACATGCAGCTCTTTCGCCAGCGACTTGACCGAGCGTGAAATCTCGGAGAGCTCGGAGGCTCGGTTGTCGCTGTCGCGCGTACCGCTCATCAGCTGCAGGTAGTCGATCACGATCAGCCCCAGACGGCCGCACTGCCGCGCCAGGCGCCGGGCTCTTGCACGCAGGTCGATCGGGTTGAGGCCAGGTGTCTCGTCTATATAGAGGGGCGCGTCGTAGAGCTTGCCCATCGCCACGGTCAGGCGCTGCCAGTCGTCGTCGGTCAGGCGTCCGCTACGAATCTTCTGCATGTCGATGCGACCGACAGACGCAATGAAGCGGGTTGCCAACTGCGTACCCGGCATTTCCATCGAGAAGATGGCGACGGGCAGGCGCTGCTCGACGGCCACGTGCTCGGCAACGTTCAGCGCGAAGGTGGTCTTGCCCATTGCCGGACGTCCGGCCACGATCAGCATGTCCGAGGGCTGCAGGCCCGACGTCTTGGCATCGAGATCGGCAAAGCCCGAGGGCACGCCGGTGACCTCGGAGGAGCTGTCGCGGTCGTAGAGTTCCTGCACCCGATCCACAACCTGTTTCAGAATCGGCTGGATGACCTGAAAACCGGTGGTATTGCGGGCGCCGGCTTCTGCGATCTCGAACACCCGCGCCTCGGCCTCGTCCAGCAGCATCTTGGCGTCCTTGCCCGAGGGGCTGAGCGCACTCGCGGCAATGTTGTCGCCCACGGCCACCAGCTTGCGCAGGATGGCACGCTCGCGAACGATCTCCGCGTAGCGCCGGATGTTTGCCGCCGAAGGGGTGTTGTTCGCGATTTCGGCCAGGTAGGACAGGCCACCGGATTGCTCGGCCTCGCCGTTCTTTTCCAGCGACTCGAATACGGTCACCACGTCCGCGGGTTTTCCGAAATCGATCAGCTTGGAGATGTGCCGATAGATACGGCGATGGTCGTCGCGATAGAAGTCGGCCTCGTTAACGAGGTCGGCTACCCGCTCCCAGGAAGAGTTGTCGAGCAAAATGCCGCCGATGAGCGATTGCTCTGCCTCAAGAGAATGAGGCGGCAGCTTGATCGCCGCCATCTGCGGGTCCAGTGCGTCGTCGGGGAACCTGCGGGAAGTCGCCATGGGGAGCCTGACCGAAGTCGATTAGCGTAAATAGGGCATTCTAAAAACAAAGGGGCTGCCTAGGCAGCCCCTTCGGGATCGCAAACTGCTGCGATTAATGCTCGCCCAGCACCGAAACGGTAATGGAGACCGTCACGTCGGCGTGCAGTGCAACGTCGAGCTGGGTGTCACCGATCTGCTTCAGGTGACCCTGCGGCATGCGAATCGCGGAACGGTCGATTTCGAAGCCCTGAGCAGCAACTGCCTCAGCCACGTCGATGTTGCTGACGGAACCGAACAGGCGACCGTCCATACCGGCCTTGCGGGTGATCTGAACCATCAGACCGTCGAGCTTGGCGCCGAGAGCCTGAGCGGCTTCCAGCTTTTCGGCTTGCAGACGCTCGAGCTCAGCGCGACGCGCTTCGAACTCGGCCATGTTGTTCGTCGTAGCGCGCTTGGCCAGACCCTGGGGGATCAGGTAGTTGCGTGCGTAGCCGTCCTTGACCTTGACCACATCGCCCAGACCACCGAGCTTGCCCACTTTTTCGAGAAGAATGATTTGCATGATCTCTGTCCTCTCTTACTGGTGCAGGTCGGTGTAAGGCATCAGTGCCAGGAAGCGCGCGCGCTTCACGGCAACCGACAGCTGACGCTGGTAACCGGCCTTGGTGCCGGTGATGCGTGCCGGCATGATCTTGGCGTTTTCGGTGATGAAGTCCTTAAGGATGTCCACATCCTTGTAGTCGACTTCTTCGATCTTCTCCGCGGTGAAGCGGCAGAACTTGCGACGCTTGAACAGACCACGATTACCGCGATCGTCCTTCTTCTTGAACTTGGACTTGGGCTTGAAAGCCATTTCAGTTTCCTTCTACAAATTCGATCTTGTTCAGATGCAGTACCGGAGCACGGCTGCGAAGACTCTTCGCTGCCAGAAAGCCCGTCACTGTCACGTTCACTCCGGGGCCGGCATTCGCCAGAACACTGGCGAGATCACCAACGGCCACTGCCTGCAATTCCACCGAAACGTCGCGATCCAGTCCGGATTCACGCTGCCTCGATTCGTGGGTCAGCACACATCCCGCTACCGGCACACCTGCTGGCGTTCGCCGCAGGGGAAGGAGTTCGGCGATGCGCGCCGTCAGGCGCAGCTCGTTCAGCCCCGCCTCAGCCACCTCAGGCCGAAGCGGACTCGGAGGCTTCTGCAGGCTTGGCTTCTTCGGCAGCAGCCGGAGCGGTCAGCGAGCGGGACTTCTCTTCCTTCATCATCGGCGACGGCGTGGTAACAGCCTTCTTCGTCTTGATGGTCAGGTGACGCAGCACTGCATCGTTGAACTTGAAGGCGTGTTCGAGTTCGGCCAGCGCTTCACCGTCGCACTCGATGTTCATGAGTACGTAGTGAGCCTTGTGCACCTTCTGGATCGGGTAGGCCAGCTGACGGCGGCCCCAGTCTTCGAGGCGGTGGATCTGACCCGTGCGGGCGGTAACGATCGTCTTGTAACGATCGATCATCGCCGGGACCTGTTCGGACTGGTCCGGGTGGACGATGAATACGATTTCGTAGTGTCGCATGCAAACTCCTTGCGGTTGTTGAAAGTCAGCCCCCCGGCATGCGAAACCGGTGGAGCAAGGTGAAGCGCGGAATAGTAACAAGAACGGCTGAAAAAACAAAGGCCGTCGACGCGAAATGTCAAGCGCCCGACGCAGGGTCCGTCAAGCCTGCTTACACTCTCAACGCACGTCCCGAAGCGGCCTCACCTAGTATCGGCGCATCAGGCTCAAGCCCTGAAGCGACGACAACAAACCTGAGGCAAGACCATGAAATCGACACCCAAACGCCTGCTTGCCACGCTGCTATGTGCCGGACTGATGGCGGCAGGCGGTGCTGCCGATGCCCACGACGACGATGACCGTGGCTGGTCCAAGAGCGAGCGCAAGGCGTACAAGCACTATCAGCGCTACCACCGGCACGATCATTCCGACAGGCGGACGGTCATCCGCGAACGCGTGGTTGTTCGGGAAGTCCCGCGCTATTACCGCGAACGCGAGGTGCGTGAGTACTACTACGCTCCGCCCGTGCGCAGCTACAGCCGGGAACCGGCGGTCGTGATCGGGGTGAATATTCCGCCTATCGTGATTCCCTTCAGGTAACAGCCTGCAGCCGGCCGCAACGCTTCATCGCGGCCGGCTGTCCCATATCTTCTGCAGACGCTTGACCGACACCGGCATCGGCGTCTTAAGCTCCTGCGCAAAAAGGCCGACACGCAATTCCTCCAGCAACCAGCGGAAGGACTCCAGCTGCGGGTCGGTCACGCCGGCACGACGCTTTGCGATCAGCTCACGCTCCCAGGTCTGGGCGAGCGCTTTCCAGTCGTTCATCAACTGCGCATCCCGCGCCGGATTGTTACGGAGTTTATCGAGGCGGATCGATGCCGCCTTCAGATAGCGCGGGAACTGCGCAAGGTGCTCCCACGGGCAGGCCACGAGAAAGTCTTTCGGCAGCAGGCCGGCAATCTGCGCCTGCAGGTCTGCCACCACGTCCGGAAAAGCCTTCATGCCAAGCAGACGTTTCTGCAGGGCAGCATTTTCCGTCAGCAACTGTCCGGCAAGTCGCATGAACTCCTGCGCCACCAGCGTTACCCGTGATTTGGCTTCCGTGCAGCGCCGCTCGAACCCTGCCTGATCCGCCGGCAAAGGCTCAAGCAGGCAGCAACGCGTCAGGGTCGCCTCCACCAGACGCGCTTTCAGCTCGGCCTCGGTACCGAAGTTCATGTACTGCAGTGCCAGCTCACGCAGGCCCGGCAGACGCTCGATGGCGCGCACCTGATCCTTGAGCGTCAGCGCGAACAACCGGGTCAGGCCCGCCCGATGCACCCGCGCAGCCTCTTCCGGGGTGTCGTAGGGGCGCAAGGACACACTGTCGCCATCGTCATGCAGGGCGGGAAAGCCGATTACATCCCGTCCCGCGACCCTGAGTTCGAGCAGTTCGGGCAGGGCACCAAAACTCCACGACGTCACGCCGGCCAGTGCGGAGCCGGCGGTCGGCGCATTCGCCTCCTCGTCCCCCTTATTTGCGGATGAGCCGCGCTCTGCCGGATGCTGCGCCGACGCCGCGCCCTTCTCGCGGCGAGACTTCCCGCCTCCGCTGTCTGCGGCGGGCGCAGTCACGGCGCCCGCCGCTTCAAGCGCACCGGCAAGCGCCCCGTCGATCTTTGCGGCCTTGAAGCGCGCCGCCACCTGGTCGCGGAAACGCGCGCGCAACTCGGACAGATTGCGTGACTGCCCCATCACCCGCCCATGCTCGTCGAGCACCCGCAGGTTCATGAAGCAATGGGGCTTGAGGTTCTCAAGGCGAAAACTCTCAAGGGGCAGTTTGAGCTGGACCCGGTCCTCGACAAAGCGCTGCAGCATGCGCAACAGCGGCTCATCGGTATCGAAAGCGCCGGCGTCGAAATCGGCCATGAAGGCGGCCGCACTCTCGTTCATCGGCTGCAGGCGATGGCGGTGCTTTTGCGGCACGGTCTTGAGCAGGGCGGTGATCTTCTCTTCGAGGAGGCCGGGCACCAGCCATTCGCAGCGGTTGGCCGGGATCTGGTTGAGCATGGCCAGCGGCACGGTCAGCGTTACGCCGTCGTCGGCATCGCCGGGCTGGTGGAGGTAGCTCAGGGTCAGCTTCTGCCCCAGAACCTCGAATCGGGTCGGAAAGCGCTCGGTGGTGATGCCTTCCGCCTCGTGCCGCATGAGCTGGTCGCGCGACAGATAAAGCAGTTTGGGCTCGGTCTTCTCCGCCGTCTTGCGCCAAGCCTCGAAGCTGGCGAGGTCATCGACCCCGAGCGGAATCAGGCTGTCGTAGAAAGCCTCGATCAGGGTTTCGTCGACCAGCACGTCCGGCCGCCGCGACTTGTGCTCCAGGCGTTCGATCTCGGCCACCAGACGCTGGTTGTGCGACAGAAAGCCCATGCTGCGGGCAGCGCCATCGGCGATTTCGCCCACCACCAGCCCCTCGCGAATGAACAACTCGCGGCACAGCGCAGGATCGGTATCGCGGTAGCTCACGCCGCGCCGCGGGTAGAGCACGAGCCCGTACAGCGTGCCACGCTCCCACGCACGGACCGCACCCGAGGTCTTCGACCAGTGCGGCTCGAACATCTGCGTGCGCAGCAGGTGTGCGCCCACCTCTTCCACCCATTCAGGTTCGATGCGGGCAATGCAACGTCCGAACAGGCGCGAGGTCTCGACCTGCTCGGCGCACATGATCCACTTGCCAGCCTTCTTCGCCAGCGCCGAACCGGGATGCGGCCAGAACTTGATGCCGCGTGCGCCGAGATAGCTGCCGGCCTGGGGGCCTGATGCATCCTCGACCTTGCAGCCGATGTTGCCGAGCAGCCCTGCCAGCAGCGCCTTGTGAATGGTCTCGTAGTTGGCGGGGAGCTGGTTCTCCTTCCAGCCATGCTCGGCACACAGTGCGTGCAGCTGAGTGAACACGTCGCGCCACTCGCGCATCCGCATCCACGACAGGAAGTGCTGCTTGCACCACGCCTTCTGCTTGCCCGCCGACTCATGGCGCTGGACCTCGTCCCACGCCTTCCACAGGTGCAGATACCAGAGGAACTCCGAGCGCTGGTCCTGCTCGCCGCCGCGGAACTTCGCATGCGCCTGATCGGCACCGCCCGGCCCTTCCTGCGGACGCTCGCGCGGGTCCTGCACCGACAGCGCAGCGGCGATCACCAGCAGCTCGGCCAGGCAACCACGGTCGCGCGCCGCCAGAATCATGCGTCCGATGCGGGGGTCGAGCGGCAGCTTGGCCAGTTCGACACCGCTCGGGGTAAGCCTGCGCTCATCGTCATCGGTCACTGCGCCGAGTTCGGCGAGCAGCGCATAGCCGTCGCCGATGAGGCGCGAGCCGGGCGCATCGATGAAGGGAAAATCTTCCACCGCGCCCAGGCGCAGCGACTTCATGCGCAGGATCACCCCCGCCAGCGAAGAGCGCAGGATCTCCGGATCGGTGTGCGCCTGACGCTTGGCAAAGTCGTCCTCGTCGTAGAGCCGGAAGCAGACGCCGTCCATCACCCGGCCGCAACGCCCTGCACGCTGCTGCGCCGCCGACTGGGCGATCTTCTCGATCTGCAACTGCTCGACCTTGTTGCGCGGCGAGTAGCGTTTGACCCGCGCCAGGCCGGTATCGACCACATAGCGGATGCCCGGGACGGTCAGCGAGGTCTCGGCGACGTTGGTCGACAGCACCACGCGGCGCCCCTTCGACGGCGAGAACACCCTGGCCTGGTCCTGTGCCGACTGGCGCGCGAACAGGGACAGGATTTCGGTGCCGGGCAGATGCTGTGCCTTGCGCAAAGCCTCGGCGGCTTCACGGATCTCGCGCTCGCCGGGCAGAAACACCAGTACGTCGCCCGGCCCGCTGCGCTGCGCCTCATCAACCGCATCCACGATCGCGTCGAGCAGGTCGCGCCCCTTGTTCCTGCGTTGTGGCGGGCGCTCGCCCGCGCGCGGCGCCGGCTTCGCCCCTTCCTTCGCATCTTCCTCTTCCACCGGACGGTAATGCATGGTGATCGGATACAGGCGGCCCGACACCTCGATCACCGGCGCCGGCTTTCCAGTGGCGTCGGCGAAGTGGCGGGCAAAACGCTCGGCATCGAGCGTCGCCGAGGTCACGATCACCTTGAGATCGGGCCGTTTGGGCAACAGCGTGCGCAGATAGCCGAGCAGGAAGTCGATGTTCAGGCTGCGCTCGTGCGCCTCGTCGATGATCAGTGTGTCATAGGCGGCGAGCAGCGGATCAGTCTGGGTTTCGGCCAGCAGAATGCCGTCGGTCATCAGCTTGATGTGGCTGGACGCGGTGAGCTTGTCGGTGAAGCGAATCTTGTAGCCCACCGCCTGCCCGAGGGGACTGTTGAGCTCCTGCGCGATGCGCGAAGCCGTGGCCCGCGCCGCCAGTCGCCGCGGCTGGGTGTGACCGATCAGACCCGCCGCACCGCGCCCCAGTGTCATGCAGATCTTGGGCAGCTGAGTGGTCTTGCCCGAACCCGTTTCGCCACAAACGATGATGACCTGATGCGCAGTCAGGGCCTCGGCAATCTCGTCGCGCCGCGCCGACACCGGAAGCTCCGGCGGAAACTCCGGCCTGGGCAGCGCCGCCTGGCGTGCAGCCAGCGCGGTGCGCGAGCGTGCCAGCAGGGCGTCGAACGCATCCTGCAGCTTCTTCTTGCGCTCATCGTCTCCGCGCCGCAGATCGCGCGCCATGCGGCGCAGCCGGGGGCGGTCGATGCTGAGGCAATCGTCGAAAGCGGACATGCCCGCAGCGGCAGGCGAACTGGTGTGTCTGTTCATTTATGCTCTTGATGCTGCACGACATGGCTTGATGCAAGCGCACGTACCCGCGGTGCAGTCCGGTCTGATGCGGAGGCGCCGCGGAACGAGCCGACGGCGACGGAATGGCCTGCATTATCCCAGCACCACGGCCGAGTGACAGCACCGACGTTACCGCGCCTCGCTATACTCGTCCGATGCCAGCCGCTTCCACCATGCCGGACACCTCCGCCAACGCATACCCGAAGCTCCGAAGCCATCTGTTCGATGACTCGGGCGGCCTCGGCTACCACCTGCGCGCACTGCGCCACCGGCGCACGCTGTGGGCGCCTTTCATCGCCCAGGTCGCGGACTGGCTGAACGCCTGGCAGGCACCGACTGCGCATCTCGTCATCATCGGCCCCTCGGGCGGATACGCCCTCGACCAGACCTTTCTCCAGCGCTTCGCCCGCATCACCGTGCTCGAACCCGACCCGCTTGCCCGCCTGATCCTGCGCCGGCGTTTTTCCGGCCTGCGCATCGAGCACGGCGAGCTCGACTGCCTGTCGGGGCGTGAAGGCCCGAGCTGGCTTGCCCGCCTGTATCCCGGGGCCAGCCTGCTGTTCGCCAATGTCCTCGGCCAGTCGCCTGCGCTCACGGAGAACGCGCGCTGGACCGACAATCTGCGCACTGCGCTGCAGGCGCATCACTGGGCCAGCTGGCACGATGTGCTGTCGGCCGCCACCCCGCCGCTGGCCGATACCGACCGCCCCCTCGAGCCCGCTGCAGACATCACCACCCTGGCGACCCGCTGCTGGCGCTGGCCCACGCAAGTCTGCGACCACGACAGCTTCGGCCTGGCCGGCCGCCAGGACGGCCTCGCCTTGTGGCAACTGGGTTCGGCGCAGTGGCAGATCGTGGAATGGGGTGTTCACGCCCCCTGAAACTGCGTACGAATGCAAACCGTACTGTGCGACCCCGCCGCCGAGTGCGACAATCCCGGTTCCGCCTCCGCCGACGCCAAGATCATGCCTGCCCTGCCGATTGCCGCCATCCTGTATACGCCCGAGGACAACATCGAAGCCCTGCTCGTACGCGTCGCCAGAACCCTGGCCGAGCGCGGCGTCCGCCTCGGGGGCGTCATCCAGCATGACATCGCCACCGCCATCAACGATCCCTGCGCAATGGAGCTCGAGGATTTGCGCAATGGCGAACGCTTTTCGCTGTCGCAGGAGCTCGGCAGCGGCTCTGAAGCCTGCCGCCTCGATCCCGCCGCGCTCGCCCACGCCTCGGTCGCGGTGCGCGCCGCCGTCGATCAGGGCGCACAACTGGTCATGATCAACAAGTTCGGTGCGCAGGAGGCCAATGGCGACGGCCTGCGCGATGAGATGGGTTTCGCAGTGGTCTCGGGCACCCCCCTGCTGACGGCGGTGGGCAAACGTTTCCTGCCCGAATGGGAGGCCTTCACCGGCGGCGACGGCAGCCTGCTCGAACCGAGCTTCGACAGCGTCATCGCGTGGTGGGACGAACTGGTCCAGTCGAACTGACATGGACTGCCGCCCCGGCTGCGCCGCCTGCTGCATCGCACCGTCAATCTCCAGCCCGATTCCGGGCATGCCGCAGGGCAAGCCGGCCGGCGTACGCTGCATCCAGCTCGACGCAGCCGATCGCTGCAAACTCTTCGGCTCGCCCGACAGGCCGCGCGTTTGCGGCAGCCTTCCGCCCGAACCCGAGATGTGCGGAAACGACCGCGACAGCGCGATCCGCTGGCTGACCCAGCTTGAAAGGCAGACTTCGGCCACCGCACGCTGAAGTTTTGCCGCACTGCAACACTCCGCCCTTATAATCAGGCTCCCATCCCGTTCGACTGAAGCCACTTCATATGGATATCCAGCTCCTCTTTACCGCGGCCATCCTCGGCATCATTGAGGGCCTGACCGAATTCCTGCCGGTATCCTCGACGGGGCACCTGATCATCGTCGGCGACCTGCTCGGCTACACCGACGACACCAGCAAGGTGTTCAAGATCGTCATCCAGTTCGCTGCCATCCTGGCCGTATGCTGGGATTACCGCGAGCGCCTGATCAAGGTGGCATCGGGCCTCAGGACCGAACCCGCCTCCCAGCGCTTCGTCGGCATGCTGTTTGTCGCGTTTCTGCCGGCAGCGGTCCTCGGGCTGATGTTCCACTCCACGATCAAGAGCCTGCTGTTCAACCCGCTGACGGTCGCCACGGCGCTGGTGGTTGGCGGCTTCATCATTCTTTATGTCGAAAAGCGGGCCTACCATCCGCGCGTCGAAACCGTGGATGCGATGAGCTGGGGCGATGCGCTCAAGGTCGGCTTCGCCCAGGCGCTGGCCATGATTCCGGGCACTTCGCGTTCGGGCTCGACCATCATGGGCGGCCTGATCTTCGGCCTGTCGCGCAAGGCGGCGGCCGAGTTCTCATTCTTCCTAGCCATCCCCACCATGTTCGCGGCCACGGTCTATGACCTGTACAAGAACTGGTCCCTGCTGCGGCTCGAGGATGTCCCCGTGTTCGCCGTCGGCTCCATCGCCTCCTTCGTGGCCGCGATGTGGGCGGTGAAGAGCTTCATCCGCTTCATCTCCAATCACACCTTCATTGTCTTTGCCTGGTATCGCATCGTTTTCGGCCTGATCGTGCTGGCCACCTGGCAACTCGATCTCGTGTCCTGGAGCGAGCCCTGATCGAAACGCCTCTTAACGGCGCCCCCGACGGCAGGCTAAACTGGCCTGCCGTAAACGTCATAGCGCCACGATGATCATCTACCTGCACGGTTTTCGCTCTGCCCCGGCATCGATCAAGGCACAGGCACTCCGGCACCACATGTCTGAACGCGGCCTGGGCGATGCCTTCTGGTGCGAACAGTTGCCGGTCTCGGCGCGGGAAGCGATTGCGCTGATCGAAGCGCAGATTTCAAGGGCTCAGCGCGATTCGCGCGGCATCCCGCCAACCGTGGTCGGCAGCTCGCTTGGCGGCTATTACGCGACCTGGCTGGCAGAGCGGCACGGACTGCGGGCGGTCGTGGTCAACCCGGCAGTGATCGCCCCGCTCTCGCTCGAGGCCTACATCGGCCGCCAGAGCAATCTGTACACCGACGAGCACTTCGACTTCACTCAGGCGCACATCGACGAGCTGCGCGAGATCGACGTGCCCGTCATCACCCGCCCCGAACGCTACTGGCTGCTGGCTGAAACCGGCGACGAGGTGCTCGACTACCGCCACGCCGTCAGCAAGTACGCCGGCGCACGCCAGACCGTGCTGCCCGGCGGTGACCACGGCTTCTCGCGCTGGACCGATTACCTGGACGACGTCCTGCACTTTGCGGGGCTGGCATGAGCGGCGGCTTCGACACCCGGCGTTTCAAGGCCATGGAGCGCGCCGGCTTCAATCGCATCGCCGCCCGTTATGCAGACGGCGCCCATCTGCGCGCGGAGCTTGCGCACGCCCTGCTCGGGGCGGCGGCGCTGGCCCCCGGGCAGCGCGTGCTCGATCTCGCCAGCGGCCCCGGCCTGCTGGCGTCGGACGCAGCCCATCGTGTCCACCCGGGCGGCATGGTGCTCGCCACCGATATCGCCGAAGGCATGCTGGCCGAGGGTGCACGGCGCATTTCAGGCAGTGGCATCGAACTGCTTTTCACCGCAGCCGACGCCGAGCACCTGTGCCTGGCAGATGCCAGCGTCGACCGCGTCCTCGCCGGCCTGGCGCTGTTCATGTTTCCGCACCCCAAACGCGCGCTGTCCGAGATGCATCGTGTGCTCGCACCCGGCGGACGGGTGGCCCTGTCGGTCTGGGGCGAGCGCGACAGCGTGCCGCTGATCAGCCGTGCCCAGGACTGCATCGCGCGCCTGCTCCCGAAACCCAAGGTCGCACGCCCTTCGGTATTCCGCTTTGGTGACCCGGCCGTCCTCCAGGCCATCCTAGAGGATGCGGGCTTCACCGAGGTCAGCATCACCGCCTGCGACTTCACTTGCAGCTTCGACGATGCCGAAAGCTACTGGCAGGCCTTCCTCGATCTGGCCGGCGGTGCAGCCGAGGCGCTCTCGCGTCTGCCGGAAGCCACCCAGCAGGCGCTGCGCAACGAAGTCGCGGCCGACCTTGCGCAACATCCGCGTGCAGACGGTCGTCCCGGCTGCACCGTTCCCGCACGCGCACTGATCGCGACCGCAGCACGCAAGCCCTGACCCCACCCTGCGATGACCACCCCACCTGCCGAAGCCGCAGCCGAATTGCGGCGCGGCACCCTTGCCGCCCTCCTCGCCTTCACCATCTGGGGGCTGATGCCCCTGTATTTTCGAGCGGTGGGCGAGGTCCAGCCCTTTGAGATCGTTGCGCACAGAGTCCTGTGGTCGCTGGTATTTCTCGCAGTCCTGATCGCCTTCGTGCCCGGCGCCAGTCGTTTCAGCACGGTCACCATGGTGCTGCGTCAGCCGCGTCTGACGGCCATGCTCGCCCTCACCGCCTCACTCACGGGCAGCAACTGGCTGGTGTTCGTGTGGTCGGTCGACGCCGGACGACTGATCGAGGCCAGCCTCGGCTACTTCATCAACCCGCTGGTCAGCGTTCTGCTTGGCCGCCTGTTTCTGGGCGAGCAGCTGCGTCCCTTGCAGAAACTGGCGGTCGCGATTGCTGCCGGCGGCGTGTGCTGGCGCATCTGGCAGGTGGGTGATCTGCCCTGGATCGCGCTTTTCCTCGCCGGTACCTTCGGGCTGTACGGTCTGCTGCGAAAACGCATGCCGGTCGATGCCGTCGGCGGGCTGTTCATCGAGACTCTGGTGACCGCGCCGATCGCCGTGGTCTGGCTGCTGTGGCTCAGCAACCAGGGCGAACTCAGCTTTGGCACCTCGCTGCACCTCGACCTGCTGCTGCCGCTGGCCGGGGTGTTCACCGCGATCCCGCTGATGCTGTTCGCGGTCGGCGCCAGACGCCTGCCTTTGGCCACCCTCGGCTTCCTGCAGTACCTGGCCCCCAGCCTCAACTTCCTGATTGCGGTGCTGCTGTTTCGCGAGCCCTTCGACCACGGACAGCTCATCGGTTTCCTGATGATCTGGGCTGCACTCGCGATCTACACCGTCGACATGCTGCGCCACACCGGCGACCGCCGCCGGAAGCAATGAAGGTTTAGGGCCTGAGGGCCGAATCCAGTAAACTGTGCGGCTTGCTCAATTGCTGGCGGTCGCTGATGTTTGTGCTGTTTGAAGAGGACGGGGCTTTCAAGGCTGGAACAATCCTCGCTGATAACGATGCCTCGCTGCAGGTGGAAAATACCCATGGCAAGCGGCTCAAGATCAAGCGGGCGAATGTCCTGCTCAACTTTCGCGAGCCTGCGCCAGCGGACCTGCTGAGCCGCGCCGAAAGCGCGGCCGAAGAACTCGACACCGAATTCCTGTGGGAAGTATGCGGTGACGACGAGTTCGGCTTTGCCGAGTTCGCTGCGGAATACTATGGTCACACACCCAGCCCGGTGGAGTCCGCCGCGGTACTGCTGCGCCTGCATTCGGCGCCAATCTGGTTTCATCGCAAGGGCAAGGGGCGATTTCGCAAGGCCCCGGCCGAGATCCTGCAGGCCGCACTCGCCGGCATGGAGAAAAAGCGCCTGCAGGCGCTTGCCATCGACAAGATGCGCGACGAACTGGTCGACGGCCGCCTGCCGGCCGAGTTCGAGGGCATGCTGCCGCAGATCCTCTACCGCCCCGACCGCAACCGCAGCGAGGTCAAGGCGCTCGAGGCCGCCTGCGTCGACACCGGCCTCAGTGCCGCCCGCCTGCTGCTCAAGTGCGGCGCGCTGTCCTCAAGCTACGAGTATCACTACAACCGCTTCCTGTTCGAGCAGTTCCCGGACGGTGTGCATTTCCCCGAGATCGACCCGCTGACGGTTCCCACCGGGCTGCCGCGTGCGGACGTCGCAGCGTTCTCGATCGACGACGCCACCACCACCGAGATCGACGACGCCTTTTCGGTCACGCCAAGGCTCGAGGGCGGCTGGCGCGTGGGCATCCATATCGCCGCGCCGGCGCTGGGCTTCAGCCGCGGCTCGAAGCTCGACGCCATCGCCCGTCAGCGCCTGTCCACCGTCTATATGCCGGGCAACAAGATCACCATGCTGCCCGATGAAGTGGTCGAGACCTTCACGCTGGCCGCTGGCCGCGAGTGCCCGGCCATTTCGCTCTATCTGGATGTCAGGTCCGATCTCACCATCACCGCCCACGAAAGCCGGGTGGAGATCGTGCCCATCGTCGCCAACCTGCGTCACCACGACATCGAACCGGTGTTCAACGAGGACACGATTCACGATGGCGGCCCCGACTTCCAGTGGAAGCGCGAGCTGACCCTGCTGTGGGACCTGGCGACGATTCTCGAGGCCGGACGCGGCAAGCCTTCCGCACATAACAACCAGGTCGACAACAACTTCTACGTCGACTGGCAGCAGCAGACGGAAGACGGCCCCGGCTACATCACCATTGGCCAGCGCCTGCGTGGCTCGCCGATGGACAAGCTGGTCGCCGAAATGATGATCCTGGCCAACAGCACCTGGGGCAAACTGCTCGACGAAGCCGGCGTGCCCGGTCTGTACCGCGCCCAGGGTGGCGGCAAGGTGCGCATGACCACCGTCGCCGCACCGCATGAAGGCCTCGGGGTCGATTGCTATGCGTGGTCGAGCTCGCCGCTGCGCCGCTACGTCGACATGGTGAACCAGTGGCAGATCATTGCCGTGCTGACGGGCACCGAGGCGCCCTTCGCCCCCAAGTCCACCGATCTGATGGCAACCCTGCGCGACTTCGAGGGTACCTACGCGGAGTACAACGAGTTCCAGCGCCGCATGGAGCGCTACTGGTGCCTGCGCTGGTTGCGCCAGGCAAAGCCGGAGGCGGTCGAAGCCAAGGTCATGCGCGACAATCTCGTGCGCCTCGAAGCGATCCCGCTGATCCTCAAGGTGCCCTCGCTGCCGCCGCAGCTGCCGGGCTCACGCGTACGCCTGATCATCGAAGGCAGCGATCTGGTCGACGTCGAAGTCAGCGCGCGCTACCTCACCACCTTGTCCGAGCCCGATCCGGACCAAGAGGAAGAAGCCGAGTACTGAGTCGGCGCCCGCGCACCCATGGCCCAGCCCCCCTCCCTGTACATCGCCTCCATGGCGGCCGCTGCGAGGCATCGCAGCAATGCCATCCTGGCCCTCGGCTTTGCCCTGTCGCTCATGCTGCACGGGCTGGTGCTGAGCATCGGCATCCGCATGCCGGACCCGAAGCCGGTGCGGGACGCCGGGCTGGAGGTGGTGCTGGTCAACGCCCGTCATGCCAGGCCGCCCGCTGAAGCACAGGTGCTCGCACAGGCCAACCTGGACGGCGGTGGCACCACCGAGGAGAAGGTGAGACCAAAGTCGCCCTTGCCGCCGCAGGACGCGAGCAAGGACGGCAGCGCGCTGGTCGAGGCCAGACGGCGCCAGCCGCAGGAGCAGGTACGCCCCGAGCAGAAGGTCCTGACCCGCAAGGAAGCGCCCGCAGTCGTCGCCAGTGAGCGCCCGGTGGTCGAGAGCCCGACAACACCTGAGGTCGCCAGCGGACTGGACCTGCTCGACAGCGCGGCGGCGATTGCACGCGTCGAGGCCCAGATCGACCGCACGCTGGAGGAATACTCGCAGCGCCCGCGCAAGCGCATCATTGGCGCCCGGGCGCGCGAATACCGTTTCGCGCAGTACGTCGAAGACTGGCGGCTGAAGATAGAACGCATCGGCACCCTGAACTACCCGGAGGCTGCGCGCGGCAAACTCTACGGCAGCCTGCTGCTGTCGGTGACGATCCGCGCCGACGGCAGCCTCGAGCGGGTGCAGGTGCACCGGAGCTCAGGCCACAAGGTCCTGGACGCCGCCGCCGTGCGCATCGTCAACATGGCCGCGCCTTATGCCCCGTTTCCGCCGGACATCCGCAAGGACACCGACATCCTTGAAATCTCCCGTACCTGGACCTTCACCAACAGGGACCAGGTGCGCGCCAACTGACGCTAACTGCCGCCAAACGAGCCCGACCATGGACCGCTACGCCGTCATCGGCCATCCGATCGCCCACAGCAAATCGCCCTGGATTCACGCTGCCTTCGCCCGCCAGACCGGCCAGCAACTCGAATACGAAGCGCTGCTCGCGCCGCTGGACGGCTTCGTCGACACGGTTACGCAGTTTCGCGAGGCGGGCGGGCGCGGGCTCAACGTCACCGTGCCCTTCAAGCTCGAGGCCGTCGCCCTGGCCAGCCGCCGTACCGATCGCGCCGCAACGGCCGGCGCTGTGAATACGCTGATGTTCGACGCCGACGGGATTCTCGGTGACAACACCGACGGCGCCGGACTGGTGCGCGATCTCGTCGCCAATCTGCAGTGCCCGCTGGCGCGACGGCGTGTGCTGCTGCTGGGCGCAGGGGGCGCCGCGCGTGGCGCATTGCTGCCCCTGCTGCAGGCCGGGCCGGCAAGCCTGACCCTGGCCAATCGCACCGAAGCGAAGGCACACGCGCTGGCAGACGCCTTCCGGCAGTACGCAGCCAGCACCACCCTTCACGCAAGCACCTTCGCCGGGCTGGCCGGGCAGCAGTTCGACGTGGTCATCAACGCCACCTCGGCAAGCCTTGCAGCCGAGGCCCCGCCACTTCCTGCCGGAATCTACGCGCCGGACGCACTGGCTTACGACATGATGTATGGCAGCAGCGAAACCGCCTATTTGCGCGCAGCGCGCGAAGCCGGCGTGAAGCATCTCGCCGACGGACTCGGCATGCTGGTCGAACAGGCCGCGGAAAGCTTTGCCCTGTGGCGCGGCGTCCGCCCGCACACCGCGCCGGTGCTGGCCGAACTGCGCCGCGAACTGGCTGCTGCATGAAGCAGCCCCTGCGCTGGGCCGGTCGCGGCCTGCTTGCCATCATTGCACTGCTGCTGCTCTGGCAGCTGTGGTTCTTCGCCCATGTGGCGTGGTGGAGTCAGTTCGACCCGGGCAGCACGAGCTTCATGCGTTTGCGCCTGTCCGAGATGCGCGAGACGAACCCGAAGGCCAGCTTGCGCCACACCTGGGTGCCTTACGCGAAGATCTCCTCCCATCTGAAACGTGCGGTGGTGGCAGCAGAGGACGACCGCTTCGTCGACCATGAGGGCTTCGACTGGGTGGGTATCCAGCGTGCGCTGGAAAAGAACGAACGCAAGGGGCGCGCTGTCTCCGGCGGCTCGACCATCAGCCAGCAGCTGGCGAAGAATCTATTCCTGTCACCATCGCGCAGTTATCTGCGCAAGGCGCAGGAGGCCGTGATCACGGTCATGATCGAGGCCTTGTGGAGCAAGCGTCGGATTCTCGAGGTCTATCTGAACGTCGTGGAGTGGGGCGACGGTGTGTTTGGCGCAGAAGCCGCCGCACAGCGCTATTTCGGCCTGTCCGCCGGTCGCCTTGGGCCAGCCGAGAGTGCCCGCCTCGCGGTCATGCTGCCCAACCCGCGCAAATATGAGCGCAGCTTCGGCCCCCGTCTCGCGGCGCATGCCGAGCGGATCCGCGCACGCATGGGGTATTCGCAGATTCCCTGAGAAGCCGCATCGAAGCGTGCTTCGGCGATTTCTCATGCAGTAACGGATTCGGGGTCGCACGGCTGGCGCCAAGTCCGTAGAATCCGCGTTTCACCCATCCGTCCCCACCTGCCGCGCGATGAATACGGAACAGGAACTGCACCCCGACGATGTCCAGCAGCACCTGCGCGAAGTGCAGGCGCTGCTCGCGCGCCAGAAGGTCGCGGAAGACCTCGTCCACCGTCAGGACATGCCGCGCCACGAGCTGGTCGAGAACCTGGTGCACAAGCAGCACGAAGCTGCGCTGCGCAACAAGCTCGACACCCTGCACTCGGCCGACGTCGCCTACATTCTCGAAGCGCTGCCGCTCGAAGAGCGTCTCTACGTCTGGAACCTGGTCAAGGCCGAGCGCGACGGCGACATCCTGCTCGAAGTCTCGGACGCGGTCCGCGAGTCGCTGATCGAGACCATGGAACCGCACGAGCTCAAGGCCGCTGCGGAAACCCTGGATGCCGACGAGCTTGCCGACCTTGCGCACGACCTCCCGCCCGAGATCATCCAGGACGTCTATCAGTCGCTCGACACCGAGGGCCGCGAGCAGCTGCGCGCAGCGATGTCCTACCCGGAGGACTCGGTCGGTGCGCTGATGGACTTCGACATGGTGACGGTGCGCGAAAACGTCACCCTCGAGGTGGTGCTGCGCTATCTGCGCCGCTTCGAAGAACTCCCCGACCACACCGACAAGCTGTTCGTGATCGACCGCGACGATCACCTGATGGGCATCCTGTCGCTCGAGTCGCTGCTGATCAATGACCCCGAGAAGGAAGTCTCGGAGGTCATGCGCGACGAGACCGTGATCAGCTTCTCGCCCGACGACCCGGCCGACGACGCGGCACAGGCCTTCGAACGTTACGACCTCGTCTCCGCGCCGGTGGTGGATCGACACAAGCGCGTGATCGGCCGCGTCACCGTGGCCGACGTGGTGGACTTCATCCGCGAGGAGTCCGAAGCCGAGATCCTGAGCCACGCTGGTCTGCGCGAGGAAGAGGACATCTTCGCTTCCGTTTGGGATTCGGTGAAGAACCGCTGGGCCTGGCTGGCGGTGAACCTGGTCACTGCCTTCATCGCCTCGCGCGTGATCGGTGCCTTCGAGGGCTCGATCGAGCGCCTGGTGGCGCTGGCCGCGCTGATGCCCATCGTCGCCGGCATCGGCGGCAACTCGGGCAACCAGACCATCACCATGATCGTGCGCGCCATCGCCATGGGTCAGGTCAAGCAAAGCGCGATGCAGCGCCTGCTCAAGAAGGAACTCGGCGTGGCCCTGTTCAATGGCGTGGTGTGGGGCGGCCTGCTCGGTGTGCTCACCTGGTGGCTGTACGACAACGCCTCGCTCGGCATGGTGATGACCGCGGCGATGACGCTCAACCTGCTGCTCGCAGCCTTCGCCGGCGTCACCATTCCGATGCTGCGTCAGCGCCTCGGTGGCGATCCGGCGATCGGCGGCTCGGTGATGATCACCGCGCTCACCGACTCGGGCGGCTTTTTCATCTTCCTCGGCCTGGCCACGCTGTTCCTGCTCTGAGAACCGGCGGCTACAGGCCGAAGGCGGACGCTGCGCCCAGCAAGGTGGCAATGCCGAGGATGGCGAAGATGGCGGCAGCAATGCCATGCACCAGACGCACCGGCATGCGGTCTGCGATCTTGCCGCCAAGAATCACCGCGGGAACGTTGGCAATCATCATGCCGACCGTCGTACCAGCAACCACAAGCGCAAGGCTCTGATACTGGGCTGCAAGCGCCACCGTTGCGATCTGCGTCTTGTCGCCCATCTCCGCGAGAAAGAAGGCAATCAGGGTCGTCCCGAAAGCGCCGAAGCGGGCGAGCTTGGCGTCCTCCTCATCGAACTTGTCGGGAATCAGGGTCCACACCGCCATCGCGAGGAAGGAAATGCCGAGTACCCAGCGCAGCGTATCCGGCCCCATCAGGGTCGTGATCCACGCGCCGACGGCGCCGGCAAATCCGTGATTCGCCAGCGTGGCCAGCAGGATGCCGGCGATGATCGGCCACGGCTTGCGGAATTTTGCTGCAAGAATGAAGGCGAGCAGCTGGGTCTTGTCGCCCACTTCTGCGAGGGCGACGATGCCGGTTGATACGAGGAATGCGTCCACAATCGGTCTCCTGGCCGGAAAAGACGAATGACCACTCACCTTTCCGGCCAAGTCCGAAGGTGGTGGTCAAAGGTCTTGCCAAGCTGGGAAACCGCCTGCGCCATGGCCGGACGGCCAAGCATGTTGACGCAGGCCCTTTCGTGCGAAAGGAGGCTACTCCCCAATGACGGGCGGAATTCTACGCAGCGCCCCGAGCGCTGTCCATCCGCCCGGGGTGGGAAGTCAGCGCCAGGACGCGAAGATGCGTCGCGCCGCATCCACCGTTGCGGCGATTTCGGCCTCGCCATGCGCAGCGGACACGAATCCGGCCTCGAACGCGGACGGCGCGAAGTAGTGGCCCTCGTCCAGCATCGCATGGAAGAAGCGGTTGAAGGCTTCGGTGTCGGACATCATCACGTCCTTGAAGGAGGTGGGAACGGCGTCGCTGAAATACACCCCGAACATGCCGCCCACCGAGTCGGCGCTGAACACGACGCCTGCATCGCGCGCAGCTGCGCTCAGACCCGACACGAGTGCGGTGGTGCTGGCACCAAGGCGGTCGTAGAAGCCCGCCTCGCGCGTGAGGCGCAGCGACACCATGCCCGCAGCCACTGCAACCGGACTGCCGGAGAGAGTGCCGGCCTGATAGACCGAGCCCAGCGGTGCAATCTTCTCCATGATGTCGCGGCGCCCGCCGAATGCGCCCACCGGCATGCCGCCGCCGATCACCTTGCCCAGCGTCGTGAGGTCGGGCATGATGCCGAACAGACCCTGCACACCCTGCGGCCCGACACGGAAACCGGTCATCACCTCGTCGAAGATCAGCACGGTGCCGTACTCGGTACAGATGCGGCGCAGGCCTTCGAGGAAGCCGGGATTGGGTTTGATCAGGTTCATGTTGCCGGCCATCGGCTCGACGATGATCGCAGCGATCTCATCTCCCCGGGCCTTGAACACGGCCTCGATCTGCTCGAGGTCGTTGAAGTCGAGGACGATGGTGTGCTTGGCGAAGTCTTCCGGCACGCCGCCCGACGACGGGTTGCCGAAGGTCAGCAGACCGGAACCGGCCTTCACCAGCAAGCTGTCGGCATGACCGTGGTAGCAGCCCTCGAACTTGATGATCGCGTCACGACCGGTGAAGCCGCGTGCCAGCCGGATCGCGCTCATCGTCGCTTCAGTGCCGGAGCTGACCAGGCGCACCATTTCAACGGATGGCAGCATCTCGCAGATCAGCTCGGCCATCTCGACCTCGCTCTCGGTCGGTGCTCCGAAGGACAGGCCCTTGAGCGCCGCCTCGCGCACGGCTTCGATGATGGCCGGATGCGCATGACCGGTGATGGCTGGGCCCCACGAACCCACGTAGTCGATGTAGCACTTTCCATCGGCATCCCACACCCGCGCACCCTCGGCGCGATCGATGAAGCGCGGCGTACCGCCGACCGAACGGAAAGCACGGACGGGCGAGTTGACGCCACCGGGGATGGTGCGCTGGGCACGCTCGAAGAGCGCTTGGTTTCGGCTAGTCATGGCAGGATCTTCTTACTTGGGCACGGAATCCGTAATTGTCGCCCGCCAGCGCCTGCCGGGTCCACCCGTGACATCAAAACCGGACACTGCACGCGAGAAATCCAGGGACGGTCCGCGCTCAGGCAAAGCAGGCGACGAAATCGCGCGCGCGGGCAGCCGGATCCGGGGCCCCGAAAACATCGCTGATCACCGCCGGATAGTCGGCGCCCGCCGCGATGACTTCGCCCACGTTGTCGAGCGTGATGCCGCCGATTGCAGCCACCGGTACGCGCAGTTCGCGCCGCGCACGCGCCAGCAACTCGAACGGGGCATGCACCGCATGCGGCTTGGTCGGCGACACGAACACGGCCCCGAAGGCCACGTAGTCCGCACCGGCCGCAACGCCAGCCTGCGCCCTCGCCCATTCGTTGTAGCAGGTGACGCCGATGATGCGGTTCGCGCCCAGCGCCAGCCGCGCCTGCGCGGGATCGCCGTCGTCGCGGCCCAGATGCACACCATCTGCATTGATCGCCAGCGCCAGCTCGAGATCGTCATTGACCACCAGCGGCACACCCGCCTGCCGGCACAAGGCGAGCACCGCCTCGGCCTGTGTCCTGCGCAAGGCGGCGGACGCCAGCTTGCTGCGGTACTGCATCAACGCCGGGCGTCCACGCAGCACCTGTTCAACCAGCGCCAGCAGACGCGCGCTGTCGGCTTCGTCCGGCGTCACCGCATAGAGCCCCGGCGCGGGCATGATGCCTGCAGTCTCAGTCATCCGCTTCGCCCTTGCCACGTGCCCAGAAAAACCGGTCCGGGATCGCCCGCCCCATGCCCGGAAGGTAGGCATGGCGCAAGGCCTGCTGGGTGAATTCCTGCGCTTCACGCACCGCCTCGGGCATCGCCATGCCGTGTGCCAGCCCTGCCGCTGCCGCGGCGGCCATGGTGGCACCTGCCCCGAGATAACGCCCGGGCAGGCGCTCCCAGGCGTCGGTACGAATCACGCCCTGTTCGCCAACCAGCATATTCACAACTTGCGGGCCATGGTCGCCCCCTCCGGTCAGCAGTACGTACTCGACCCCCAGTTCGAGCAGGCGGGCCACGGCCTCTTCGGGCGAAAGCGGCTCCTCGCCGTCCTCGTCGATGTCGAAGCCGGCGAGGCGCAGCACCTCGTGCCGGCTCGCCACCAGCAGGGTCGTCTGCGGCAGGATCAGTTCGGCCAGTACCGCCACGAGGTCGTCGTCCGCAGCCTGATCGACACTGGTGTACAGGGCAGGCTCGACGACGAGCGGGATATCGGGATAGTCGGACAGGATTTCGGCGGCGGTCGCCGTGTTTTCGACACTCCCGCAGAAACCGAACTTGAACGCATGAACCGGAATGTCCTCGAGCACGGTGCGGACCTGGGCCGCAAGCACATCCGGCTCGATGGCGATGCAGTCGTCCACGCCACGGGTGTCGCGCACGACCATTGCGGTCTGCACTGCCAGCGGATGGCAGCCCATGCTGGCAAGGGTCAGGATGTCCGACGGCAGGCCGCCCCCGCCGGTGGCATCGGCGGCAGACAGGCAGAGTACGACGGGAGGTACGTCGGGAATCGCAACAGGCATTGGGGTCGTGCGCCTGACATGGCGCATCCATTGAAATACGGTAAGATTAACCGCATTTTACTGCCATTCCTCTCCGCCTCTGCCATGTCCGATCAGCCCTTCAAGACCTATATGTGCCTCATTTGCGGCTTCATCTACGACGAGGCCGCCGGCTTGCCGGACGAAGGCATTGCGCCAGGTACCCGCTGGGAAGACGTTCCGCCGAACTGGACCTGCCCGGAATGCGAAGCCCGCAAGGAAGACTTCGAGCTCATCGAAATATGACAAGTGATGTGCTGCGACATGTCTTTTGGAGTATGCTTCCGGCCAACCGAATTTTGATCGCAGTCACGCAAGCCTCTTCGCTGCGTCACCGAGGACATTCTGCATGGACCTGAGCGGACTCAAGGTGATGGTCATCGACGACAGCAATACCATTCGTCGTAGTGCCGAAATTTTTCTGAGCCAGGCGGGCTGCCAGGTGCTGCTGGCCGAGGACGGGTTCGACGCACTGTCCAAGATCACCGATCACCACCCCGATGTCATATTCGTCGACATCATGATGCCTCGCCTCGACGGCTATCAGACCTGCGCGCTGATCAAGAAGAACCCGCGCCTCTCATCCACGCCCGTCATCATGCTGTCGTCCAAGGACGGACTGTTCGACCGTGCGCGCGGCCGCATGGTGGGGTCGGATGAATACCTGACCAAACCATTCACCAAGGACAGCCTGATCAAGGCGGTGGCAGTGCACGCCAGCAATCGCCCCCGCTGATTCTCTCGATGGAAACGCTCCATGCCGATCAAGAAGATACTCGTCGTTGATGATTCACCCACCGAGCGCCTCGCGCTCTCGCAAGTGCTGAGCAAGAACGGCTATGACGTCGTGACTGCCGAAAGCGGCGAAGAGGCGATCACCAAGAGCCGCAGCGAAAAGCCCGACCTCATCCTCATGGACGTGGTCATGCCCGGCATGAACGGTTACCAGGCGACCCGCACCATCTCGCGCACCGATGAGACCCGCAGCATCCCGATCATCATGTGCACGAGCAAGGGACTGGAAACCGACAAGATCTGGGGCATGCGCCAGGGCGCCTACGACTACATGGTGAAGCCGGTAGAGCACGACGCACTGCTCGCGCGCATCAAGAGCATCGGCTGATCCATCATGTCCAGACGGATCAGCCTGCGCGAATTCCAGGAAAACCTCGCGCATCGCCTGGCCGAAGCGCAGACCGGCGAACGCCGTGGCCTGCTCGGCGTGCAGGCAGGCAACGAGAACTGGCTCCTCAACCTCGCCGAAACCGGCGAAATCCTGGCACCGCCGCCGCTTGCCCATGTTCCGCTGACCCGCGAGTGGTATCGCGGACTGGCCAATGTGCGTGGCACCCTGTTCGGCGTCATCGACTTTTCGAGCTTTCACGGCGGCGTGCCAATCGTTGCAGGCGGTCACGCGCGCCTGCTGCTGGTCGGCGCCAAGCATGGCGTGCACAGTTCGCTGCTCGTCACCCGGGTACTGGGACTGCGCAGCGATGAGGATTTCGAGGCCGACCACGGGCCTCCGGACGCGCGCCCCTGGGTCAGCAAGCGCATGCGTGACATGCAGGACCACCCCTGGCTCAAACTGGATATTCCGCAACTGCTCGCGCAGGGTGCGTTTCTCGACGCCGGGGCAGACTGACCCGGGCGCCTCATCATCACTCAAAGCTTAATTCAGACAGCGGCGGAGCACGGCACATGGCATTCAAGCTCTCCTTAGGCAAGGACAAGGCTTCCGGGCACGATACGGCGTCCGACACCACGATCATGGAAAACTACAATCAACCTGCACCGGCCTCCGCCGGCGCCAAGGCCGATGGCAACGAGCGCCCGGTCAGCAGCAGGATACGCAGCCTCGGCTTCGTCTTCGGCGCACTCGTCGTCGCCACGGTCGGCCTGGTGATCTACCAGAACCAGCAAACCGGAAACGCAACCCGGCAGGTTGCGGCCGCGGGTGAAATGCAGACCCTGTCCCAGCAGATCGCGAAGTCCGCCCAGCTCGCCCTTCAGGGCAATGCGGCCGCCTTTGCCGAACTCAAGCGCGGCAGCAGCCGCTTCGCCACCCTCGCGCTCGCGCTCGATCAGGGCGGCGAACTCGAAGGCGCCGCGTTCCCGGCCGCAAGCGGCGGTGCGCGCACCCAGCTCGACGCGGTCAAGGAGAGCTGGGCCAAAATGGAAAAGGATGCGCAGCAGCTGATCGGCCAGGAGCAGACCCTGCTGACGCTCAATGCTGCGGTGGAAACGATCAACAAGGGCAACGACGCGCTGCTTGACCTCACCGAGCAGATTGCTGCGCTCAAGCTGCAGGCCGGCGCCAGCCCCACCGACATCGCCACCGCCAACCGGGCAGTGATGCTGACCCAGCGCATTGCCAAGAACGTCAACGCGCTGCGCGTGGCCGATGCCATCGACCCCGAGATTGCATTCCTGCTGGGCAAGGACACCAACACCTTCCGCGAACAGCTCGCTGCCATGGAGCAGATGGGCGGCGACAGCGAAGTCCGCACGCGCATCCGGCAACTGCTCGCCAGCTCGAAGGAAACCCAGGAAGCCGTCGGCAACGTGCTCGGCAACATCCAGCTTCTGGTGCAGGCCAAGCAGGCAGGCAGCCGGCTGTTCGACGACTCGTCGGCGCTGCTCGCACGCAGCACCGAGCTGAGCGAAGCGTTCAACAGCGCCGTGCGCGGTTTCAACCCGCTGTCGGCCCTGATCGCCCTGACCGCGCTTGCGGCGCTCGCAGCCATCGGCATGATGGCCAAGATCTACAACGACGACGTCTCTCAGCGCCGCGCCGACGCCGAGCGCATGCGGGTGAGCGCCGAGGACGAGCGCAACCTCACGCAGCAGGCCATTCTGCGCCTCATGAACGAGATGGGCGACCTCGCCGACGGTGACCTCACCATCCGCGCCACGGTATCGGAAGACATTACCGGCGCCATTGCCGACTCGGTCAACTACACCATTGAAGAACTCTCGGTGCTGGTGCGACGCATCAACGACGCAGCCAGCCGGGTGACGACCGCCACCCAGGCCGCACAGCAGACGTCGAACGAACTGCTCGACGCGACCGAGCGCCAGACGCGCGAGATCGAAGAGGCCGGCGCCACCGTGCAACGCATGGCGCAGTCGATGACCGAATCGTCCGAGCGCGCGCTGGAATCCGCACAGGTCGCGCGCCGCTCGCTGGACTCTGCGCGCAAGGGCGCCGACGCGGTGGAGAACACCATCCGCGGCATGAATGCCATCCGCGACAAGATTCAGGAAACCTCCAAGCGGATCAAGCGCCTGGGCGAGTCGTCGCAGGAGATTGGCGAGATCGTCGAGCTGATTTCCGACATTACCGAACAGACCAACGTGCTCGCGCTCAACGCCGCCATTCAGGCCGCTTCGGCCGGCGAGGCGGGACGCGGATTCACCGTCGTCGCAGAAGAAGTGCAGCGACTGGCTGAGCGCTCGGCCGAAGCAACCAAGCAGATCTCGGCTATTGTGAAAACAATTCAGACCGACACGCAGGATGCAGTGGGCGCAATGGAAAACGCGACCCGCGACGTGGTCGAAGGGGCTCAGCTGTCCGATGCAGCCGGTCAGGCGCTGGCCGAGATCGGTCAGGTGTCGATGGACGCCGCACAGCGAATCGAACAGATTTCCACCGACACCCAGGATCAGGCCGCAACCGCTGGCCGGGTGGCAGGAACGATGAAGGAAATTCTCGCCATTACCGAGCAGACGACCCGCGGCACGAAGCAGACTGCAGTCTCGATCGGACAGCTGGCCGACCTCGCAGTCGAGCTCAAGGGCTCTGTCTCCGGCTTCAAGGTCTAAGCACGAGAACCCATTCATGACGCAAGCCAAGGAACTGGATCTGGGGCCACTGACCTGGGTCAAGAGCGAAATCGATCTGGCCCTCGCCCGCGCTGCAGAAAGCCTGGGCGAAGCAAGTCGCGCAAGCGATGCGGCTGCCCGCATTCAGTTCGCGCAGACCCACCTGCACCAGGTCCGCGGCGCGCTGTCCATCGTCGGCCTTGACGGGCTGACCCAGTTTGCAACCGGCGTCGACCAGCTGTTCGGCGACATGAGCCGCGGCGACGCGGTGATTGACGAAAACAGCATCGAGCTGGTCGGTCGCGCGCTCTCGAGCATCGGCAACTATCTCGAGGAGCTCGCACATGGCACGCCGGACCAGCCCTTGCGTCTGCTGCCGCTCTACCGCGAGATCGTCGCTGCACGCGGCCTCGAGGCGCCCTCGGCTGCAGACCTGTTCTTCCCCGATACCAGCCTGCGCGCACCGCGGCGTCAGTCGTCAGCACCGCTCGCGCCGGACGCCCTGCAGCCCGCCATCCGCGGCCTGCGAGCCCGCTTTCAGCGCGGCCTGCTCGAATGGCTCAAGAACCCGACGGCCGATAACGGCCCCGAATCGATGCGTGCCGCACTCGACGAACTCGAGACAATCGAGCCGAGTGCGCCGGCACGCGCGCTGTGGTGGGTTGGTCAGGCCATGGTCGGCACCCTGGGTAGCACGCCGGAATCGGACAGGGTCGAGGTCAAACGCCTGCTGTCCCGGCTGGAAGCGCAGTTGCGCCGTGCAGGTGACGGTCCGCAACCCGTACCCGAGCGCCTGTTGCGCGAAATGCTCTATCAGGTGGCGACGCAGCCGGCCCTCACAAGTGTTCAGCAGGCCGTCCGTGAAAACTGGAAACTCGACGCCATGCTGCCCGAGCCGGGCGCGCGTGTCAGCGAACTGCCGCTGGCCCCCTTGCTGCAGGATCTTCGCGGCCGCCTCTCCGAGCTCAAGGAAGAATGGGACGCCTTCAGCGCCGGCACGGCGATTGCGCTGCAACGTTTCGAGAACGCACTCGACGAATTCTCCGCCCCGGTCAGCCGGCTCGGCCGCCCTGCGGTAGACCGTCTGATTGGCGGCATCCGTCAGTTCACCGCCTGGCTGCGCAAGGACCCGCTGCATTTCTCCGAAGCCATCGCCATCGAGATGGCAACGGCCCTGCTGCTGGCGGAAGCCGCACTCGACCGCAGCGTGCCCGACGCCGGCTTCTCCGAGCAGGTCAATGAAGCCATCGAACGGCTCGACGCGCTCAGCAGAGGCGAGCAGGTTGAGGCGGTCGACAGCTCTCCCGGCCTCGAAGCGGCGCGACGCGCGCAGGAAAAAGAAGCACTCGGGCATGTCTCGCGCGAGATCCTGTCCAGCCTGGCCAACATCGAGCAGACACTGGACGACTTCTTCCGCGATCAGCACAAGCGCGCACCGCTGGCCCAGCTTTCGGGCCCGCTGCACCAGATTGAGGGCGCCCTGTCCCTGCTCGGCGAAACTGATGCCATCGAACTGGTGCACGCAGCCGGCGAGACCATTGCCGGCTTTGCCGAAGACGACAGCCCGGCCGACAGCGCAGCATTCGAAGCCCTCGCCCATCAGTTGTCGGCACTGGGCTTTTTCGTGCAGTCGCTGCAGCACGGCAAGTCCACGCTGCAGCAGTTCCTGAACGGCGACGCGACCCCCTCCCCGGCACAGGCTGACGAGGCAGTCGTCCCGGCGCAGGCAGCCGACGCCGGCACTGCCACAGCCGACGCACACGTCACCGAAGCAGCCGACGAGGCGGTACCCGACACGGGTACGCCGGTCCCCGAGGGTGCAGACGTCGCGGGAGTCGCTCCCGAGGACGCCGAGCTCGAAGACACCGGCCCTGACGACGCAGACGCCATGGCGGCTGCGAGCGCGGAAGAGACGCACGAAGATCAGCCCCCTGCCGCGCCGGCCATCCCGCAGGTTGCGGACGATACCCGCCGCCTGATGGAGTCGAGCGACGAGGAAATCGACGCCGAGCTGCTGTGCATCTTCATCGAAGAGGCATACGAAGTGCTGGCAACCGTTGCCGAACAGCTGGAGCTGTCGCGCACCGAGCCGGCAAACGGCGAATGCCTGACCGCAATCCGTCGCGGTTTCCACACCCTCAAGGGCAGCGGACGGATGGTCGGGCTGCATGATTTCGGTGAGGCTGCCTGGGCGCTTGAGCAAACCCTCAATCGCTGGCTCCAGCTTGAGTGGCCACCCACATCCGCGCTGCACCACCTGATCGACGAGGCCCACCAGCACTTTTCGGCCTGGGTTGTGCAGCTCGAAAGCGGTGGCTCTCAGCATCGCGATGTGTCGGCCCTGCTCGCCGAGGCCAGACGCCTCAACGAGAGCGACGAACCGACACAGGAATCGGCCGTCGGACAGGCGGAGCCCCGCGCACCGACCGCGGATGCCGCGGACGAAGCCGACATCATCGAAACCACGCTCGACTTTGACCTCACGCTGTCCGAGGACGGCGAGGTCCTGCCCTTCGCTGGCGATGTCGAGGTGTCCGGTTTCCTGCCGGAAGAAACCTCACTTGAGGACTTCCCCCTCATCGACGAAGACAGCGGTGTCGAGCTCGCGCATGATGCGTCGGACACGGTCGGCGCCCCATCCGAAGAGCAGGCCCGGCCGACAGGCGAGGACGCCGACCAGGGCGACGCACTGGATCTCGAGCTGTCGGAAGTCGAAGAACTCGACTTCGAGGCAACCCCTGCACCGGAACCCGGGGAAGAACCGGCCGACGCCGACACCCCGCTCGACCTGCTGCAGATCACCGCGCTCGACGAAACCTGGATGCCGCCCGAAGAGGTGCTCGAACCGGCGACCGAAGTGCCGCCCGTCGAACCGCCCGACACCACCGAAAGCCCCTCCGATCTGCTGCAGATCACGGCCCTCGATGAATCGTGGCTGCCCGCCGAAGAGGTGGACGCGCCCACCGGCGCTGGCGACACCCCGGACTGGGCAAGCACAGACGCAACCGAAGCAGTGCCCGACGAACACGGCGCCAGCCCACAGGACGAATCCGCGACTTACCCCAACGAGGCTGGCACCGAGCCCGCAGAGGACCAGGCGGACGCCCTGACCAAAGCCGGCATGGACACCGACGCCATCGAGCTCGACGCGGAGGAAGCGACAGACCTCCCCGCTGAGGCGCCCGCAGCCGTTGAGCCTGAGCCTGAGCCTGAGCCTGAGCCTGAGCCTGAGCCTGAGCCTGAGCCTGCAGAGTTTGCTCCGGCCACACCGATTGCCGAAGAGGAAGCGGTGGGCGAGACCGTGTCGGAGCGCGAAGCGCAGCAGGACGCCGACTTCGTCCGCATCGACGATGTCGAGATCTCCCGCCCGCTTTACGATCTGTATGTGGCGGAAGCCCGCCATCACATCGCCACCCTGCACCAGGAGTTCGCGCGCCTCAAGGCCAACCCGACGCTTCAGCTGCCCGAGGTCGCACTGCGCGCCGCACACACCTTTGCCGGCATTTCGGGGACGGCCCGCATCGATCCGCTCCACGCCCTGGCGCGCGCACTCGAACATGCCGAACAACGTCTGCGCGACCAGTCCGCGGCCCCTTCAGCCGATGATCTGGCGCTGTTCAGAACCAGCGTCGACACGCTGGAGGCCATGCTCGCAGAGGTCGTCAACAAACGCATGCCGCTTGAGGTGCCCGACCTGGTCGAGCAGCTCGAGCACGCGTGTCGTCACCCAAACGCCCCCGGCCGCAGCATCGCACCCGAGGCGGCCCCGGCTGCCGCGAGCCCCGCACCGGCACAGATACCGGAAGATGTCCCGGCGACGCGCGTCAGCGATGAGATCGACGAGCAGTTGCTGCCGATTTTCCTCGATGAAGCCGGCGAACTGCTCAGCGAACTGCACGCCGTGCTGCGTACCTGGCAGACCGATGCCAGCAATGCCGATTACCCGAAGAGCGTTGCGCGCCTGCTCCACACCCTGAAGGGCAGCGCGCGCATGGCCGGTGCAATGCTGCTCGGCGAGCAGATTCACCAGCTCGAATCGCGTCTCGAAGCATCGCTCAAGAGCGGCCGCGAGATGCCGGCCCTGATCGAGGAGCTGGTCACCAGCCTCGACCATACCGAACAGATGATCGACGGTCTGGCGGGCGGCGAAACAGGCCAGGTGCCCGAAACGCCCGAGACGCAGAAAACCGCCGCCGACACCGGCCCGGCAGTCAGCATCGACACCACCCCGGGCGAGACCGACAACGCCGCGGCGTCCGGCACCCTGAGGGTGCGTGCCGAGCTGGTTGACCGCTTCGTGAACGAGGCCGGCGAGATCGGGGTTGCCCGCACCCGTATCGAGGGCGAGCTGCGTAACCTGCGCCGCTCGATGCTGGACCTGACCGAGAACGTCATTCGCCTGCGCAATCAGTTGCGCGAGGTCGAGATCCAGGCCGACGTCCAGATGCAGTCGCGCATGGCGCAGGCGGAATCGCGACACACCGAGTTCGACCCCCTTGAGATGGACCGCTACACCCGGCTGCAGGAACTCACCCGGATGATGGCCGAGAGCGTCAACGACGTCACGACGGTACAGCAGAGTCTGCTGAAGAACCTCGACGGCGCCGACATCGCCCTGCACAGCCAGGCCCGCATGTCGCGGGAATTGCAGCAGGCCCTGATGCAGGTCCGCATGGTGCCTTTCGACAGCCTCGCCGACCGCCTCTACCGCATCGTGCGCAAGGGCACCAAGGAGCTGGGCAAGCGCGCCAACCTCGACCTGCGCGGTGGCCGCATTGAAGTCGACCGCAGCGTGCTCGAACACATGGTGGCACCGCTCGAGCACCTGTTGCGCAACTCGCTCGCCCACGGCATCGAGGCCCCCGAGCAGAGACGCGCCGCCGGCAAGCCCGAAATCGGTCAGATCACCCTCAGCGTCAGCCAGGAAGGCAACGAAATCGTGCTCGAGCTTGCCGACGACGGCGCCGGTCTCGACTTCGAACGCATCGCGGCAAGGGCGCGCGCCAACGGCTTGCTGGCAGTGGACGAAACTACCGACGAGCGTCGCCTGACGAACCTGATCTTCGTGCCCGGTTTCTCCACCGCAGGCACCGTGTCGGCAGTCTCCGGGCGCGGCGTCGGCATGGACGTGGTGAAGGCCGAGACCGCAGCGGTCGGCGGCCGCATCGACGTCAGCAGCGCGCCGGATGCCGGCACCGTGTTCCGCATCTACCTGCCATTGACACTGGCCGTCACCCAGGCCCTGCTGGTACGCGCAGCGGGACGCCACTTCGCGATTCCGTCGAGCATGGTGGCCCAGGTCATGGAGCTCAAGGCCGATGCACTCGATCGCCTGTGCAAGGACGGCGGCACCGACTGGATGGGGCAGCACTATGCGTACCGCTATCTGCCGCGTCTGCTCGGCGACCCGGTCAGCCAGCCCGAGGTTCAGCGCTACAACTGGGTGCTGTTGCTGCGCGCCGGCGCACAGACGCTTGCGCTGCATGTCGACGCCCTGCGCGGCAACCAGGAAATCATCGTCAAGAATGCCGGCCCGCAGCTCACCCGCATCGTGGGCATGTCGGGCGCGACGGTGCTAGGCGACGGCGAGATCGTGCTGATCCTGAACCCGGTCGCGCTGGCCAGTCGCGGCCTGAGCGGCAATGATGTCGTTGCGGTGACGGACGCACATGAACTGCCGCCCCAGCCCGCCGCCGAGCCACTGCATGTCCCGACGGTGATGGTGGTCGACGACTCACTCACCGTACGCAAGATTACCGGCCGCCTGCTCGAACGCGAGGGTTACCGCGTCATCACCGCCAAGGATGGCGTGGACGCCCTGGAGGCCCTGATCGAGACGGTGCCGGACGTCATGCTGTGCGACATCGAGATGCCCCGCATGGACGGCTTCGACCTGGTGCGCAACGTCCGCGCGGACGCACGCACGAAAGACGTGCCGGTCATCATGATCACCTCGCGGCTGGCGGACAAACATCGCAGCTACGCGATGGAAGTCGGCGCCAACCACTACCTGGGCAAGCCCTATCAGGAAGAGGAGCTGCTCGCGCTCATCGCGGGCTACGCGCGACGCAACTGAGCGGCCCCGGGGCCGGCCGCGGCAGGGCCTTGCCCCGTTTTCAGCCGCCCTTGACGATGCCGAACCGCGCCAGGGTGCGTGCTCGCGCGCTGGCGTGATCGACGACAGGTGCCGGGTAGTCGGTGCCGATCCGGACGCCCGCGGCGGACTGGTCAATGCCGCCCATCGTCCACGGCGCATGGACAAACTTGTTCGGTACCCGTTCGAGCTCAGGCACGTAGCGACGAATGAAGCGCCCCTCGGGATCGAACTTTTCCGATTGCGTCACCGGGTTGAAGATGCGGAAGTAGGGCTGCGCATCGCAACCGGTCGACGCCGCCCACTGCCAGCCGCCGTTGTTTGCGGCCAGATCGAAGTCGATCAGGTGGTCGGCGAAATAACGCTCGCCCAGACGCCAGTCGACACCGAGATCCTTGGTCAGGAAGGAGGCCACGATCATCCGCAGGCGGTTGTGCATGTAGCCGGTCTGGTTGATCTGGCGCATCGCGGCATCCACCAGCGGGTAGCCGGTACGGGCTTCACACCAGGCGGCGAACAGCTCGGGCGCATCGTCCCACTGCACACGCGCGTACTCGGGCTTGAAGGTGGTCTCCACCACGCGCGGGTGGTGCCACAGGATCATGTGGTAGAAGTCGCGCCACACCAGTTCGCTGAGCCAGGTTTCCGCCCCCTCCCCGCCGTGCTGCCAGGCATAGGCCACCAGTTCGCGTATCGACACCGTGCCGAAACGAAGGTGGGCGGACAGATACGACACGCCCTTCACTGCAGGAAAGTCGCGCGTCCGCTTGTAGCGGTCGATGCGGCCCTTGAAGGCCTCGAACAGCTCACGTCCGCCCGTCACGCCCAGCGGCATGCGCAGCTCGGCGAGATTTCCTGCACCGAAGCCGAGCTCGTCGAGCGCCGGAATACGCTCACCCTCCGGCTTCGGCGCAAGTGCGCCAGCATGCTTTTCCACTGGATATGCCTGGACGAAAAAGCTGTCGAGCTTCTTCAGCCAGGCATTGCGGTAGGGCGTGAATACGCTGAAGGGCGTGTTGCCCTGGGTCAGCACCTCGTCACGCTCGAAGATCACCTGATCCTTGAAATCGACGAAGCCGATGCCGTCCGCCGCCAGCGCCTCGGCCACCTTGCTGTCACGCGTGATCGCCGCCGGTTCGTAGTCCCGGTTGGCGCACACCTGATCGACACCGAGCGCCCGCGCCAGGCGCGGAATCTCCTCGGCAGCCCTGCCATGGCGCACGATCAGGCCCGCGCCCCGGCCACCCGTCGCACGCGCCAGGGCGTCGAGTGCCGCATCGAGCTCGGTCACCGCATGATGGACGAAGCCGACCCGGTGATCCTCCCTCGAGGGCAGTGCATCGAGAATGTCGCGGTCGAACACGAACACGCAATAGACCTTCTGCGCATGACACAGGGCGTGATGCAGGGCCGCATGGTCGAAGTGGCGCAGATCGCGGCGAAACCAGACAAGTGCAGCATGCATGAGATCGAACATCCGGGATGAACAAGGGCTTGGTATGAGCGCAGGTCGGCCGATGAGGTTCCCCGCGCAAGCCGCCCAGTGTCGGCGTAAAATACGCGAATGGATACCGTCTCGAGCAATCTCACGCACCACTTCCTGATCGCCATGCCCAACATGGCCGATCCGCATTTCGCCCGTGCGCTGACCTATATCGCGGAACACAACGACCAGGGCGCGCTGGGCGTGATCGTGAACCGGCCGATCGACATGACGCTCGCGACCCTGTTCGAGCGCATCGAACTGCCGCTCGACGCAGAAGGCTTCGCCGACCAGCCGGTGTATTTCGGCGGGCCGGTGCAGACCGACCGCGGTTTCGTGCTGCACCGGCCGAGCGGCGAATGGCACTCGACGCTGCGCGTCAACGACGAGGTCGGCCTCACCAGCAGCCGCGACATCCTGCAGGTTATCGGCGCCACCGGCGAACCCAGCGAAGTGCTGGTCAGCCTCGGCTACGCCGGCTGGGATGCGGGACAGCTCGAGCAGGAGCTGGCGGACAATGCCTGGCTGACGGTACCCGCCGACATGGCCATCGTCTTCGACCTGCCCCCCGAAGAGCGCCTGGCCGCCGCGATGCAGAAGCTGGGGGTGGACTTCGCGAAGCTGAGCGAGGTTGCCGGGCATGCCTGAAAGCGCGGCGGCTGCAACGCCGCCTGCATTGCCCGAGCGTGGCAGCCTGCTTGGCTTCGATTTCGGTCTGGCACGCATTGGCGTGGCCAGCGGCGAGCTCGAAACCGGCCATGCGACGGCGCTCACCACCGTGCACGAAGAAAGCAACAACGGCCGCTTTGGCGCCATCGCCGGACTGATTGAGGAGTGGAAGCCGGTGGCCCTGGTCGTCGGCCTGCCCCGTCATCTCGATGGCGACGAACACCAGCTCAGCGCACGCTGCCGCCGCTTTGCCAATCAGCTGCACGGCCGCTTCGGCCTGCCGGTCATGCTGACTGACGAGCGCCTGTCCTCGGTCGAGGCCGAACAGCAACTGCGCGAAGCCGGCGTCAAGCAATGGCGCGAACGCAAGCAACAACTCGACGCGGTCGCCGCTCAACTGATCCTGCAACACTTTCTGGACTCCATCCGACATGCCAAGTCTTGATGCAGAAAACCTGTGCCGGCAGCTCGCCGAACAGCTGCGCCCCCACATCACCCCCACCACTGCCCTGGTTGGCATTCGTACCGGCGGCCTGTGGCTGGCCGAACGCCTGCATGCGATGCTCGGCATCAGCCAGCCGCTGGGGGCAATCGACGTCTCCTTCTATCGCGACGACTACGGCGCGCGCGGCCTGCACACCAAGCCGCAGCGCACCGAGATTCCCTTCAGCGTCGAAGCTGCGCACGTGATCATCGTCGATGACGTGCTGTTCACCGGCCGCACCACCCGCGCCGCGCTGAACGAGCTGTTCGACTTCGGCCGTCCTGCCTGTGTAGAGCTGGCCGTGCTGGTGGATCGCGGCGGGCGCGAACTCCCGGTCGCCGCGCGCTATTGCGCCCTGGCCCTGCCCGAACCCCTGCCCCCGTCGCGGAACCTGCAACTTGAGCGCGACGAAGACGGCAGCCTCAACCTGAGGACAGTCGATGCTTAATCCCCAGCTCAACAAGAACGGCGAGCTGCAGCACCTGCTTACGCTGGACGGCCTGCCGCGCGACATCATCAACGCCATTCTCGATACGGCTGCGCCCTTCACCGAAGTGGCCGAGCGCGAGGTCAAGAAGCTGCCGCTGCTGCGCGGCAAGAGCATCTTCAACCTGTTCTTCGAGAACTCCACGCGCACCCGCACCACCTTCGAGATCGCCGCCAAGCGCCTGTCGGCCGACGTGGTGAACCTCAACGTCTCGACCAGCTCCACCGCCAAGGGCGAGAGCCTGCTCGATACGGTCGATAACCTGTGCGCGATGCAGGCCGACATGTTCGTCGTTCGCCATGCCGCCAGCGGCGCGCCCTTCCTGATCGCCCAGCACCTGCGCGCCAACGGCCGCAACGACATCCACGTCGTCAATGCCGGCGACGGACGTCATGCCCACCCCACCCAGGGTCTGCTGGACATGTACACGATCCGCCACTACAAGCAGGATTTCACCAAGCTGACGGTGGCCATCGTTGGCGACGTGCTGCATTCGCGGGTGGCGCGCTCGCAGATCTGCGCGCTGACCACGCTGGGCGTGCCCGAAGTCCGCGTCATCGGCCCCAAGACACTGCTGCCGACCGATATCGAAAAAATGGGCGTGCGCGTCTTTCACGACATGAACGAAGGTCTGCGCGGTGTCGATGTCGTGATGATGCTGCGCCTGCAGAACGAACGCATGAACGGTGCGCTGCTGCCCACGCCGCAGGAGTTCTACAAGGTCTGGGGCCTGACTGCGGAAAAGCTCGCGCAGGCCAAGCCCGACGCCATCGTGATGCACCCCGGACCGATGAACCGCGGCGTCGAGATCGACTCCGCCGTCGCCGATGGCGCGCAGGCCGTGATCCTGCCCCAGGTGACCTTCGGCATTGCCGTCCGCATGGCGGTCATGAGCATGCTAGCCGGCCAGTAAGGAAGATTCGATGAAGATCCGTATTGCCAACGGCCGGGTGATTGACCCCGCCAACAAGACAGACTGCGTCCAGGACGTGTTCATTGCCGACGGCAAGATCGTCGCCCTCGGCACCGCCCCCGATGGTTTCGTGGCCGAAAAGACGATCGACGCCAGCGGACTGGTGGTCGCCCCCGGCCTGATCGACCTCTCTGCCCGCCTGCGCGAGCCCGGCTTCGAATACCGCGCCACGCTCGAATCCGAGATGGATGCTGCGATGGCTGGCGGCATCACCAGCCTGGCCATCCCGCCCGACACCGACCCGGTGCTGGACGAACCCGGCCTGGTCGAAATGCTGTGCTACAGGGCCAAGAAACTCAACCGCGCCCATGTGTATCCGGTCGCAGCACTGACGCTCGGCCTCAAGGGCGAGCGCCTGTCGGAAATGGCCGAGCTGGTCGAGGCCGGCTGCGTCGCCTTCTCGCAGGCCAATGTGCCGATCGTCGACAACACCGTGCTGATGCGGGCCATGCAGTACGCGGCCACCTTCGACTTCCGCGTCTGGCTGCAGCCGATCGCCCCCTTCCTGTCGCGCGGCGGCTACGCCCACGACGGTGAAGTTGCCACCCGGCTCGGCCTGCCCGGCATCCCGGTCGCAGCCGAAACCGTCGCCCTGTTTACCTATCTGCAACTGGCACGCATCACCCAGACCCGACTGCACATCACCCGCCTGTCGAGTGCCGAAGGCCTGCATCTGATCGACCAGGCGCGCGCGGACGGCATGGATGTCACCTGCGACGTGTCGATCAACCATGTACACCTGTCGGACATGGATATCGGCTACTTCGACGCCAACTGCCACCTGATCCCGCCGCTGCGCAGCCAGCGCGACCGCGACGCACTGTGCCGTGGCCTGGCCGAGGGCCGCATCAACGCCCTGTGTTCCGACCACACTCCGGTCGACGACGACGGCAAGCTCACCCCCTTCAGCGAATCCGAAGCGGGTGCAACCGGCCTCGAACTGCTGCTGCCGCTGACGCTGAAATGGGCTGAGCGCGCCGGACTGCCGCTCATCGACGCGCTGGCACGCGTCACCTCGGACGCCGCAGCCATCATCGGCATCACCAAGGCGGGCCACCTGTCGCCCGGCGCGCGCGCCGACGTGTGCATCTTCGACCCGGAAGCGCAGGTGTGCATCAACCGCGACAGCCTGCGCAGCCAGGGCAAGAACACCCCCTTCCTTGGGCTGGAACTCCCGGGCAAGGTGCGCTACACGCTGGTCGAAGGGCAGCTGATGTTTATTGGCTGAACAGCCACACCGGGGAAGGCGGCTCAGGCCTGCTCACGCAGCCTGGCTGCCGCCACAGCTGCGGCACCATCCACGCGCACCCGCTTGGCACGCGAGGTCTCGCCGCTGATCAGGCTCACGGCGGATTTCGGCACCTTGCAGAAGTCCGCCAGAAACGCGCACAAGGCCGCATTGGCCTTGCCATCGACCGGCGGTGCGGCGAGCCGGATCTTCATCGCCTCGCCGTGCAGACCGGCAAAGCCGGTCTTTTTGGCCCCGGGCTGAATGTGCAGGGTCAGCGTCAGGCTGCCATCGGCAGCTTCACGCAGCCAGTCGCTCACAGCCCGAACAGCAGGGGCGCGAAACTGTTGCGCATGCCCCCGAGCACCATCAGCAGGATCTGCAGCACCAGCAGCAAGACCAGCGGCGACAGGTCGACATTGGAGATGGTCGGCACCACGCGACGGAACGGGCGCAGAAAGGGCGCCGCCAGCGCGTCGAACAGCGCCGCAGCCGGCGCATGCGGGCTGACCCAGGACAGCACCGCAGAGATCAGCACCACGCCGAACACCAGATACACCATCATGCGCAGCATCTCGACCAGCCCGAGGCCGAGCACGCCCAGTGCGATGCCGGCACCGTCGCCACCGAGGGCGACGCCGCGAATCAGGATCTCGAACACCACCAGCAAGGTCTGGAACGCCCACGCCGGCAGCAGGCTTGCCATGTCCAGACCGAACAGCCCCGGCACCACGCGCCGCAGCGGTCGCACCACCCAGTCGGTGGCGGTGACGACGAACTGTCCGATCTGATTGCGGAACGATACCCGTTGCCACTGCATGAAGAAGCGCGCGAGCAAAACCAGGGTGATCAGGCTGATCGCCGTATCGACGATGAGTAACAGGACGTTGTTGAGCATGCGCGATCAGTCCTTTCCAAGCTCGTCGCCGAGCGCACGGCCACGGTCTGCAGCGGCCGCCACGGCGTCCACCAGGGTATCGTGCCAGCCAGCCTGGGCGAGATGGGCCAGTGCCGCGGCAGTCGTGCCACCCTTGGAGGTCACCTTCTCGCGCAGCACCGAAGGCGCATCCTCGGAGCCTGCAGCCAGGCGCGCAGCACCCAGCACCGTGTCGATCGCTAGCTTGCGCGCCGTCGCCTCGTCGAAGCCCTGCGCACGTCCCGCAGCCTCCAGCGCTTCGATGAAATGGAATACATAGGCCGGGCCGCTGCCGGACACGCCGGTCACGCCATCCATCTGCGCCTCGTCCTCGATCCACACCGTGGAGCCGACCGCGGCGAGAATCCGGCCGGCGGCTTCCTTGCCCGCCACATCGACCGAGGGATCGGCATACAGGCCGGTGATGCCGGCACCAATCAGCGCCGGGGTATTCGGCATGCAGCGCACGATGCGGGTATAGGGTGCCGCCGCGCCGCCAAGCCAGCGGCCGATGTCGCCGAGCCGCAGCCCCGCTGCAATGCTGATCACCAGCACGTCCTTCAGCACACCCGCCAGCGGCGTGAGCGCAGCCTTCATCTGCTGGGGCTTGACCGCCAGCATCAGCACATCGCAGCCCAGCGCCTGCGCATCGGCCACGCCGGTCGCGCGGACACCGAAGCGCTTGTGCAGGCGCTCGCGGTTGTCGGCATCAAGCTCGATCACCTGGATGTCCTGTGCAGCGAAGCCGCGTTCGATCATGCCGCCGATCAGTGCGATGGCCATGTTGCCGCCACCAAGGAAGGTAATTTTCATCTGTTGTCCGAACCATGGAGTAAGTGTTGAGGGGCCGGCATCAATGAGATGCCGTCCTGTCCTGATGCGGCGGCAACTGCCGCTCGCCGAATATTGCCGTACCGACGCGAACGATCGTCGCCCCTTCTGCAATCGCTGCCTCGAGATCGTGCGACATGCCCATCGACAGGGTGTCGAGCGTCATTCCCTCCGCCACCAGCGCATCCCGGAGCAGGCGCAGCGCGGCAAAGCGGCTGCGCACCAGGCTTTGGTCGGTGCTGGGTTCGGGAATGCACATCAGGCCGCGCAAGCACAGCTGCGGCAGGACAGCGATCGCCCTCGCCAGCGCAGGCACCTCTGCAGGCGTGACGCCGCTCTTGCTGGCCTCGCCGCTGACATTGACCTGAATGCACACGTTGAGCGGCGGCAGATCGCCCCCGCGCTGGGAAGACAGCCGTTCTGCGATCTTCAGCCGGTCGATGCCGTGCACCCAGTCGAAGGATTCCGCCACCGGACGCGTCTTGTTGCTCTGCAGCGGTCCGATGAAATGCCACTCGAGCCCGGCGTCGCCCAGCGCGGCGATCTTATCCACGCCTTCCTGGACGTAATTTTCGCCGAAAGCACGCTGTCCGGCCGCTGCCGCGGCACGAACATCCTCTGCGGGCTTGGTCTTGCTCACCGCCAGCAGGCGCACCGAGGCCGGATCCCGTCCTGCGGCGCGCGCAGCCGCTACAATCCGTGCGCTAACGGCTTGCAAGTTGGCGGAGATTGATGTCATATTGCCAAAGCCTTTTCTCTCGGAGCACTGCGCCGAAAGTATAGCACCGGCCCCGCCGGCGGCTCCGGACGCCCCTTCCTCAAGCTCGTCAGAACCGACATCATGGACATCACAGAACTCCTCGCCTTTGCGGTCAAGAACAAGGCCTCCGACCTTCACCTCTCGTCAGGCCTGGCGCCGATGATCCGGGTGCACGGAGACGTCCGGCGCATCAACCTGCCGCCGATGGAACACAAGGACGTCCATGCCATGGTGTATGACATCATGAACGACGGCCAGCGCAAGCAGTACGAGGAAACCTGGGAGTGCGACTTTTCCTTCGCCATTCCCAACCTGGCGCGCTTCCGGGTCAACGCCTTCAACCAGAACCGCGGCGCGGGCGCCGTGTTCCGGACCATTCCGTCCAAGGTGCTCACGCTCGAAGAGCTGAACTGCCCGAAGATTTTCAAGGACATCGCCAACCAGCCGCGCGGCATCGTGCTCGTCACCGGCCCCACCGGCTCGGGCAAGTCGACCACGCTGGCGGCCATGGTGGACTACGTCAATGAAAACGAATACGGCCACATCCTCACCGTCGAGGACCCGATCGAGTTCGTGCACGAATCCAAGCGCTGCCTGATCAACCAGCGCGAAGTGCACCGCGACACGATGTCCTTCACCAACGCGCTGCGCGCCTCGCTGCGTGAAGACCCCGACGTCATTCTGGTGGGCGAAATGCGCGACCTCGAAACCATCCGGCTGGCGCTCACCGCGGCCGAGACGGGCCACCTCGTGTTCGGCACCCTGCACACCTCGTCTGCCGCCAAGACCATCGACCGTATCGTCGACGTGTTCCCGGCGGCCGAGAAGGACATGGTACGTTCGATGCTCTCCGAGTCGCTGCGTGCGGTGATCTCGCAGACACTGCTCAAGACCAAGGACGGCGCCGGCCGCGTGGCGGCGCACGAAATCATGATCGGCACCCCTGCAATCCGCAACCTGATCCGCGAGAACAAGATCGCACAGATGTACTCCGCGATTCAGACCGGACAGAACGTCGGCATGCAGACCCTCGACCAGTGCCTGTCCGATCTGGTGCGGCGTAATATCGTGTCCAACGCCGAAGCCAGGCTGAAGGCACAGAACAAGGAAAGCTTCGCCGGCTGATGCAGCACGCCTGCGCCGCGCGTCGGCCGCAGGCGGCAACCGGACGAGACACTCATTCTGCCCGCATGCGCATGCATGCGGCTAAAGGGAGCGGAAAATGGAACGCGATCAGGCACTCAAGTTCATGCACGACCTGCTGCGGCTGATGCTGCAGAAGAACGGCTCCGACCTTTTCATCAACTCCGGATTCCCGCCAGCAATCAAGATCGACGGCCGCATCGTGCCGCAGTCGAATCAGGCGCTGAGCCCCGCTCACACCGCCGAACTCGCCCGCGCGATCATGAACGATCGCCAGGCTGCCGAGTTCGAGGCCACCAAGGAGTGCAACTTCGCGATCTCGCCGGCCGGCATCGGCCGCTTCCGCGCCAATGCCTATATCCAGCAGGGGCGCGTCGGCCTGGTCCTGCGGACCATCGCGCTGAAGATTCCCACTTTCGACGAACTCGGCCTGCCGGCCGTGCTGCGTGACATCGCAATGGCCAAACGCGGCCTGGTGATCTTCGTCGGCGGGACGGGTACCGGCAAGACGACCTCGCTGGCGGCGATGGTCGATTACCGCAACGAGAACAGCTACGGGCACATCATCACCGTAGAAGACCCGATCGAGTATGTGCATCAGCACAAGAACTGCATCATTTCCCAGCGTGAAGTGGGCATCGACACCGAGAACTGGGAGGCCGCGCTGAAGAACACCCTGCGCCAGGCGCCGGACGTGATCCTGATGGGCGAGATCCGCGACCGCGAGACCATGGACTACGCGATTGCCTTCGCCGAAACCGGTCACCTGTGTCTGGCCACGCTGCACGCCAACAGCGCCAACCAGGCAATCGACCGCATCATCAACTTCTTCCCGGAAGAACGTCGCTCGCAGTTGCTGATGGACCTGTCGCTGAACCTGCGCTCGATGATCTCGCAGCGCCTGCTGCCGCTCAAGGACCGCAAGGGCCGCATCCCGGCAGTCGAAGTCCTGCTCAATTCGCCGCTGATCTCCGACCTCATCTTCAAGGGTGAGGTGCCGGGCATCAAGGACATCATGAAGCGTTCGCGCGAGCTCGGCATGCAGACCTTCGACCAGTCGCTGTTCGACCTCTACGAGGAAGGCATGATCACCTACGAGGATGCACTGCGAAACGCCGACTCGGTCAACGACCTGCGCCTGCAGATCAAGCTCAACAGCAAGCTGGGCGACAAGGACATGAGCTCGGGCATCCAGCACCTCGACATCGTCTGACGCAAGAGGCTCCGGCGGCGAACCACGTCGCCGAAGCCCCGGCCTGGCCAGGCCTCAGGAGGGATCCTTCTGTGCGTCATCCGCAGCACGCGGCTTGTCGCGCATGCTGCCGGAAATCACCTTGTACTCGAACAGACGGCACTCGAGCGCACCATTGAACAGCGGGGTGCGCTTGCTGGCCTTGAGACCGATCAGCTTGGCCAGCATCATGTCGCCGCTGAAGAAGTAGCAGCGCCAGCCGGCCCAGTGTTTTTTCAGTGCATCACCGAGCTGCGGATAAAAGGCCGCCAGCTCCTCTGCCTCGCCGATCCGCACTCCGTAGGGTGGATTGGTCACCATCACCCCGGCAGCGAACGGCGCCACCCGGTCGAGGATGTCGGCCCGGTCCAGGGTCACGCACTTGTCGAGTCCGGCGGCGGCCAGGTTCTCGCGGCTTCGGCGCACCTGATCCCCAACAATGTCCGAACCGAAGATCGGCTGCGGCGCGAGCGGCTTGCGCCGTGCCTCTGCCGCGCTGCGCACGGCCGACCAGGTGGCCTCGTCCACATTCTTGAAGCGCTCGAAGCCGAACTTGCGGCCCAGTCCCGGCGCAATCCCGAGCGCCATCTGCGCCGCTTCGAGCAGGAAAGTCCCGCTGCCGCACATCGGGTCGATCAACGGCTCACCGGGTTGCCAGCCGCTGAGTTTGAGGATGCCGGCCGCGATGTTTTCCTTCAGCGGCGCCTCGACCGCAGCCGTCTTGAAACCCCGCTTGTACAGCGGCTCACCCGAGGTATCCATGTACAGGGTGACCATGTCCTTGGTGAGAAAGGCATGAATGCGGATCGCGGGATTCGCAGTGTCCACGTCGGGTCGACGTCCCACCACGGTACGGAAGTGGTCGCACACCGCATCCTTGATGCGCAGCGTGATGAATTCGAGACTCTTCAGGGGCGACTGCTGCGCCGTCACCGATACGCGGATGCTGTCGTCCGGCGTGAACCACTTGGCCCAGGTCACGCTGTAGGCGAGCTTGTAGATGTCGATTTCACCCTGATAGCGGCTGCGCCCCACACGCCAGAGCACGCGCGTCGCCAGGCGGCTCTCGAGGTTGGCGCGATAGCAGCTCGCCCAGTCACCGCTCCACATCACCCCGCCATGAAGAACCTCTGCGCTTGCCGCACCGAAACCCCGCAACTCGTCAGCCAGCAGGTTTTCGAGGCCACGTGGGCAGGGGGAAAAGAATGTTTCGGCCATGAAGCGCTCCGGAATGAATGGAAATGCCACAAGCGGCCGCTGTGGATCACAGGGCTCACGCTCGGGCGGGGCGGAATGCGCGCATTGTAACGTGTGCCACACGCTTGTCCCGACTCAGCTGCATCGGGTGCCGCCCGCAGGAAAAGAAAAACCCCGTCCGACTCGCGCCAGACGGGGCCTGAAGAAGGCCCGGACACCCATACTGGAGGGGAAACGGTGTCCGGGCCCTGTTACTGCGAATCGCACCAGCAGGCTTACTTGCCCGCCTTGAGCTTCCATGCGGCGGCAACACGATCCTGCGCCGCAGCGAGTTGGTCCCCAGCGACCTTGGCTGCCTCCGCGGCCTTTTCCTTGGCCTCGGCCGCCTTGGCCTGAGCTTCTTCCGAAGGCGCGGGCAGTTTGGCCCACACCGGGCCGGTCGCCAGGCCGAGGCCGGCGACGAGCAGCACTGCGCTAAGCATGGATTTCATGAACGTGCTCCTGTAACCGAATCCTGAGGATGACCGGACTTCCCGGCCTTGACGTCGTCGTACCAGAACTCGTGATGCTCCCGGGCCCAGGTCTCATCCACGTAACCGGTCTTCATCGACTGATACGCACCTTCGACACCGATCGTGCCCATGTAGATATGACCGAAGGACAAGGCGAGCAGGACCAGTGCGCCCACGCCGTGCACCATGTTGGCCAGTTGCATGTCGGACCGTGTCCAGCCGTAGTTGGGGAAATCCAGAACCAGTCCGGACAGCACCACCGTCAGACCGAGAAAGGTCACGCCCAACCAGAACCAGGTCTTCTCGCCGAAGTTGAAGCGGCTCGAAGGAACATGATCGCCGCCCAGCAGCCCGCCTGCGCGCTTGATCCAGATCGCATCGCACGCCTGCCATACGTTGTCGCGCAGGAAGGTGAGGATCATCAGCAGCACGAACACGCCGAACACCGGGCCGACATAGTTGTGGATCAGCTTGCCGACCACGAGCAGGGACGCGAAGAACTCCGGCCCGAAGATCGGCGCCAGCACGTGCTTGCCGAACAGGATTGCAACACCGGTAACTGCGAGCAGCAAGAAGGTGATCGCTGTTCCCCAGTGCGCAAAACGCTCGAAGCCCGAGAATCGCTTCATCTTGCGACCGGTCGGCTTGTCATGCAGTTTCATCGTGCCCTTGACCAGCCAGAACAGCGCAATGGCAGACGGCACGAGGATCAGCAGCCAGCCACCGTACTGGGTGATCGGGCCGTTGCGCCACTGCCGCCAAGTATTGCCCTCGCTCTGGATCAGGACGCCGGCTTCCGGCCCCTTTGCCAAAGTGAAGTGTTCCTGGCCCGAGCGCACTTCCCGCCACACCGGCGCGTTGTTCAGCGGCTGCGACTGCTCGCGCGCCACCTGTTCGGCAGCCGCCTCGCCTGCCGCGTGTGCAGGCATGAAGGCGCCGAACAGCGCCATCATCCAGCACAGCATGACAAGCCGCAGGGCGCTGCCGCGACGCATGAAGAATGTCTTCATGGTGAGCCTCCTCACTGGGTGCGGTTGTATTCGTTCTGCGCGCGGGCGCGATTCTTCATCGCCAGCTCCCAGGCCGCCTTGTCACCCTTGAACACCGGGTTGTCCCAGGGCTGGCTGTCGGCCTTGCCCTGATACTTGCCCTGCTCGTAAGTGACCACCTGCGGCTGCTCGCCACAGCCCGCCAGCCCGCCGGCCAGCGCGACCGCGGCCAGCATCGACATCAAGCCTCGTGCGCTCATTTCGCGCCCTCCTTCTGCTCTTCACCGTAGGCCGTCATCCAGCCCCAGGCTTCCAGACCCTTGCCACGACGCAGCACGCGGTCGCGGAAGATGTCGGACACGGCAGCCGAATCGCCCGCCAGCAGCGCCTTGGTCGAGCACATTTCGGCACAGGCCGGCAGCTTGCCTTCGGCCAGACGGTTGGAGCCGTACTTGGCGTACTCCTCCTTGGAACCGGTCTCTTCCGGACCACCGGCACAGAAGGTGCACTTGTCCATCTTGCCGCGCTCGCCAAAGGCGCTCGGGCCGTTGGGGAACTGCGGCGCGCCGAACGGACAGGCGAAGAAGCAATAGCCACAGCCGATGCACATGTCCTTGTCGTGCAGCACCACGCCGCCGTCTGCCTTGTAGAAGCAGTTGGTCGGGCACACGGCCATGCACGGCGCGTCCGAACAGTGCATGCAGGCCACCGACATCGAGCGCTCGCCCGGCACACCGTCGTTGATCGTCACCACACGGCGTCGGTTGACGCCCCATGGCACCTCGTTCTCGTTCTTGCAGGCGGTGACACAGCCGTTGCACTCGATGCAGCGCTCTGCGTCACACAGAAATTTCATGCGTCCCATTATTCTCTCCTCCCCCTCAGGCCTTCATGACCCGGCACAGGGTCGTCTTGGTTTCCTGCATCATCGTCACCGAGTCATAACCGTAGGTGGTCGCGGTGTTGACCGACTCGCCACGCACGATTGGCGCCGCACCCTCCGGGTAGTACTTGAGCATGTCCTCACCCTGCCACCAGCCGGAGAAGTGGAAGGGCAGGAATACCGTGCCCGCACCCACCCGCTCCGTGACCTGGGCACGCACCTTGAGCTTGGCCTTGGTCGGTGACTCGACCCACATGTAATCGCCGTTGCGGATGCCCTGGTCGTTGGCGTCCTTCGGGTTCACTTCGGCGAACATCTCCTGCTGCAGCTCGGCCAGCCACGGGTTGGAGCGGGTTTCCTCGCCACCGCCCTCGTACTCGACCAGGCGTCCCGAGGTCATGATCAGCGGATACTCCTTGGAGATGTCCTTGACCTTGTCCTGCAGCGACTTGTACAGCGTGGGCAGACGCCAGAAGGCCATCTTGTCGGCGTGGGTCGGGTACTTCTCGACCATGTCCGGACGTGGCGAATAGATCGGCTCGCGGTGCAGCGGCACCGGATCGGGGAAGTTCCACACCAGCGCACGCGCCTTGGCGTTGCCGAAGGGGTGGCAACCGTGATTCTTCATCACCACGCGCTGGATGCCGCCGGAAATGTCGGTCTTCCAGTTCTTGCCGTCGGCCAGTGCCTTTTCCTCGTCGGTGAGTTCATCCCACCAGCCGAGCTTCTTCAGCAGCACATGGTCGAACTCGGGATAGCCCATCTGCAGGTCCGCACCCTTGGAGGCCGAACCGTCCTCGGCGAGCAGCGACACGCCATCGCGCTCGACGCCGAAGTTGGCGCGGAAGTTGCCGCCGCCGTCCATGACGTGCTTCGAGGTGTCGTACAGGTTGGGCGTACCGGGGTGCTTCATCTCGGGGGTGCCGAAGCAGGGCCACGGCAGACCGAAGTAGTCGCCGTCGCACGGACCGCCCGAAGCCTTCAGCGTCTTCACATCGAAGGTGTGCATGTTCTTCATGTGCAGCTTGAGACGCTCTGGCGACTGGCCGGTGTAGCCGATGGTCCAGGTGCCGCGGTTGATCTCGCGCAGGATGTCCTCGATCTCCGGCTCGTCCCAGCCCTGCTTGTCCTTGTTGAGCTTGACGTTCTTCACCAGCTCGTCGGCAAAGCCGAACTTCTTGGCGAAGGCATACATGATGGTGTGGTCGGGCTTGGACTCGAACAGCGGCTCGATGACTTTCTCGCGCCACTGGATGGAGCGGTTCGACGCGGTGCAGGAGCCGTAGGTCTCGAACTGGGTCGCGGCCGGCAGCAGATACACGCCGTCCTTGCGCACCATCGCCGCCATCGATGCGGTGGCCGACGGATAGGGGTCGATCACCACCATGGTGTCGAGCTTCTTCATCGCCTCGACCATTTCCGCACCACGCGTCTGCGAGTTGGGCGCATGGCCCCAGTACACCACTGCGCGCAGGTTCGAATCCTGGTCGATCAGTTCGTTGTCCTCGAGCACGCCGTCGATCCAGCGCGACACGGTGATGCCCGATTTGGTCATCATCGCCTCGGAGGCATAACGCCCCTTGATCCACTCGTAGTCCACGCCCCACACCGTGGCCCAGTGCTTCCACGAGCCGGCAGCCAGACCGTAGTAGCCCGGCAGCGAATCGGGGTTGGGGCCGACGTCGGTCGCGCCCTGCACGTTGTCATGGCCGCGGAAGATGTTGGTGCCGCCACCGGACTTGCCGACGTTGCCCAGCACCAGCTGCAGGATGCACATTGCGCGCACGTTGGCGTTGCCGACGGTGTGCTGGGTCTGGCCCATGCACCACACCACGGTCGAGGGCTTGTTCTTCGCCATCGCCTCGGCGACCCTGAAGACCTGCTCTTCGGAGATACCGGTGACCTCGGTCACCTTCTCCGGCGTCCAGGTCATGATCTCTTCCTTGACCTTTTCCAGGCCGAAGACGCGATCGTTGATGTACTTGGTGTCTTCCCAGCCGTTCTTGAAGATGTGGTACAGCATGCCCCAGATGAAGGGGATGTCGGTACCGGAGCGGATGCGGACGTAGTAGTCGGCCTTGGCCGCAGTGCGGGTGAAGCGCGGATCCACCACGACCATCTTGGCGCCGTTTTCCTTGGCGTGCAGGATGTGCAGCAGCGACACCGGATGCGCCTCGGCTGCGTTCGAGCCGATGAACAGCATCGCCTTGGCGAACTGCATGTCGTTGTAGGAGTTGGTCATCGCGCCGTAACCCCAGGTGTTCGCAACGCCGGCCACCGTGGTGGAGTGGCAGATGCGAGCCTGGTGGTCACAGTTGTTCGTGCCCCAGAAAGACACGAACTTGCGCAGCAGATAGGACTGCTCGTTGTTGTGCTTGGACGAGCCCACCCAGTACACCGCGTCCGGACCGCTTTCCTCGCGGATCTTCAGCAGGCGATCGCCCACTTCATTCAGGGCCTGCTCCCAGCTGATCTTCTGGTACTTGCCGTCGACCAGCTTCATCGGGTACTTCAGGCGATGTTCGCCGTGACCGTGCTCGCGCACCGATGCACCCTTGGCACAGTGCGCGCCGAGGTTGATCGGGGAGTCGAACACCGGCTCCTGGCGCACCCACACGCCGTTCTTCACCACCGCATCCACCGCACAGCCCACCGAACAGTGGGTACACACGGTGCGCTTGATTTCCTCGCCACCGGCCATGCGGTTTTCAGCCGGTGCCGCCGCTTCGGCACTACCGATCAGGTTGTAGGGCAGCTGGGTGGCAATCGCACCGGCACCCATGCCAAGGCCTGAATGCTTGAGGAAGGCGCGGCGGTCCATGGTCTTGCCCATGATGCGGGCGGCCGAGCTGCGCAAACGCCGGTTGCTGCTGCCGCTCGCGACGGCACTTTTCCTGGTCAACATCGTTTGCTCTCCTTCAGATGCGCGCAGTGCGGTAGTAGTTGCGCATGTGCTCGCTGGTGCCGACGCGCTCGCTGGAGGCGGCACTCTTCACCGCCTGCTCAACTGCCGGTGCAGCCGGCCCGCTCGCCACCGTGGCCACCGCTGCCGCACCCGCGGCACCGCCAGCCCCGAGCGACAGCAGGAAATTCCGCCGCGACAGCTTGGTCTTGTTTTCGCTCATCCTCGTTCTCCCCATCAATTAGACGGACTGCGGGCCTTGGCCGGCCCGATCACACCATGTCGAACGCCTGGCGCTCGATATCGAAAAAGGCCTGCAGCAGGCTGCCGACCCGTACATAGAAACTGGCCGACGGCGCTGCCGCGACCTCCGCCACGAAAGCGCCGTACCACGGCGCCAGGTGGCGACTGAAAAACGCCTGTTGCCGCATCAGGCCTTCGTCGTCCGGACCGGTCACCACCAGATGCCGCATCACTTCGGCCAGTGCGGCGATGTGGTCCTCGGTTTCGGCCACGCCTTCGCGACGACCAAGCCCGAGTTCGATCAGATCCTCGCGCAATTCCGCCAGCGGTTCTTCCTGCAGGAAACCGGTCAGGTACCACGAGCCGTTGAGCATGACTTCGGCACGGCCCACACCCTGAAACAGGGCGGAAAACTCGGCGGCTACCGCCTCGGCCGTGGTCGCTGCCGCGGCTTCGCCAAGGGCCGCCCATGCCTCGGGAAATGCCCCCTTGCCTGCACCCAGCACCTGCGCAGTCCGGCTCAGACCCTCCAGCAGGGCTGCATCCGGCGCAGCAAAATACAGGCGGGCAAGCAGCGCATAGTGTTCGGCACGGGCGCGGTCCTCATCCGACCACGCCGGTGCGGGCTGCAGACTGCGGGCATCGGAACTCATCGGTGCGTTCATTCGGTCATGTCCCAGGCTTTGGTGCTCTTCTCGTTCTTCATCAGGTCGATCACCCTGCAGTCGCCACACATGCGCAGGCGGCCGAGCTCGGTGGCCGAGGCAAACATCGAGTGACCGGTAAGGCGGGAAATCATCGCCTCGATCATCGGCGAGGCGCCCATCGCCTTGCCGCAGCTCACGCAGTGGAAGGTGTCGGCTTCGCGCAGCTTGCGCGCGCGGCGGGCCTCGTCACCGAACAGCAAACGCGGCTCGAGACTGAGCGCCGACTCCGGACAGGCATTCACGCACAGTCCGCACTGCAGGCAGTTGCGTTCGATGAAATCGAGGCGGTAGGAATCGTTGGACGCGCGCAGCGCACCGGCCGGACAGGCGCCGGTACAGGCCATGCACAGGGTACACGCATCGCTCGCCATGACCTGGCCGAAGGGCGCCCCGGCCTTGAGTGCCACCATCGCCGGCACACCGGCTTCGGTACGCGCCGCAGGCGCTTCGGCGACCAGATGCCGCAGCGCCAGCTCGAGGGTTTCGCGCTTCTTCGGCAGCAGGCGGAAACTCGCCGGCCGGCCCACGGCCGTTGCCGGGGTCCAGTCCCACAGCGCGCGCTCGAGCTTCTGCCAGTCGTCGGCATCGGCTGCATCGACGATACGCACCGGCTCGCCGGCATAGCCGAGCGCACCGAGAATCGCCGCAGCATGTCCGGCCTGAGCCTGCAGCGGCGCGGGATCGTGGCTGCCGGCCGTCAGTACGGCCACCTGACAGGCACCCATCGCCAGGGTGCCGAGCATCAGGTCGAGGCCGATCGCGTCGGCGCTCCAGATTTCAACCGGAATCACCCGTGCCGGCAGGCCGCGACCGCGGCGCGCCAGCCGCTCGATGAGCTTGCCGCCGGCATCGGCCGCATGAAACAGCACGCAGGCATCGCTGCCACCGGCGCGCGCGTATTCGCTCAGCACGGTCTTGACCTGCAGGCCGACGTCAGGCACCCGTGGATACTGGAAGGAGAGCGCACCCGACGGGCACACCGTGCTGCAGGTGCCGCAGCCCTTGCACAGATAGGGATCGACCGCGATCACGTCGCCGTTGCTGCGGATCGCCTCGGTGGAGCAGACCTCGATACAGTTGTTGCAGCCCGACTTGCGCGAACGGCTGTGTGCGCACAGCCCGGACTCGAACGCCACATAACGCGGCTTTTCGAACTCGCCGACGCATTCGCCGAGGGCCTGAACCGCCAGCGCCTGATCGAAAGGATCGCGACCGGGCGCGGCATAGCCGTCGGGCAGTTCGACACGCTTGAGCAGAGGCTCGGCCTGCAGATCGAGCACCAGATCGAACTGCTCGCTGCGTGCAACATCCTTGCGGGAAAAATCGATCGCGCCAATCTCACCACAGGCGGTGACACAGGCGCGATGGCTCTTGCACTTGTTCGCATCGACCTGAAAATCGAAACCGATCGCACCTTCCGGACAGGCCTTGATACAGGCGTTGCAGCGTACGCACAGATCGAGATCGATCGGGTTCTGCTGCGTCCAGCTCAGCTCGAAGGCGCCCAGATGGCCCTTGAGCACCAGCGGGCTGCCCGACCATACCGGATACGCATTCTCGGCCGGCAATTCAACTTCGCCCGCACGCTCGGTCATCAGCACCGAGACCTCGAAACTGCCGGACAGGCGCTCGGCCCAACCCAGCGCGGCACCCGCTTCGCCGACGATCAGCAAGGCGCGGCCGGCCTGCATCTGCACGCCGGTCACCGGCTCGACTTCGGGCAGGGTGGTCGCTGCCGCGATCAGGGCCGCCATCTTCGGCGTCACCGCTGCGCGCTCGTCCGACCAGCCGGCGTTCTCGCGCACGTTGAAGAAGCGGATAGGGCGGGCGGCATCAATGGAGTCGGCGAGTTCGGAGAACAGGGCCGACTCCTGCGTACAGGAGACTGCCACGTCGCACCCGGCAGCGAGGTCAGCCTCCAGCACCGGCAGTTCGCGGCGGCAGAGTTCGTGATGAACCGAAACGCCGGCGCCGGACGAAAGTCCGCTCAGCCGCTCGGCGTCGAGGTCGAAGCTGCGATTGCAATCGCAAAGACGGATCTGTTTGCTGCTGTTGCGCATTGGCCCACATCCTTTGAGGTGTGGACTTAAAGCAGCCTCCGGGCCTATGCAATCAACCTCATAAGCGCAAAAAGAAACCATAACACCTGAACAGAACGGAGATCAACGCATCAAAAGGACAAAATGTCTCAGACGAGCCAATATGTCGCATCAGCCCGATTTAGTGCGACGCAATATTGGAATGTGCAGTTCATGCCGGATGATTCAGCCATTTGCCTGGTCTCATCGGCAGCAAACGCAGGACAGAACCCGGAAACCGGGGATGCCCCTCAGCGCCCGGCAGACGCAGCGTGATCGATGGGTGCGGCTTCGACACCGCCGGCAGGAGATGCTTCGTCCCCCGCTGCCGCAGGGCAGAGCTGGCTTGGCTCGGTCGGCGCAGGCTCGGTCGCGCCCGCTTCCGGCAGCAAGGCGTCGCCCGCTGACGGCTCGTCCGGGGTCTGCGCCACCTGCTGCGACGTCGACTCGGCAGCGGCGTCCTCCTTCTCATCGCGGTCGGCCAGCCATTCGGCCGCCGAGCGCAGCTTGGCCAGCAGTTCCGGTGGAATCGGCGTCGACACGGAGTAGTCGTCGATGTAGATGTCCAGCCCGTCCATCACATTGAAGTGCGGGTCATTGAACAGCTTCTTCAGCGCCTGCCGACGCAGCCCCTCGCTCACCTCATCCTTGAGGAAGGCGGTGAAATCGGAGTCGAGTGCAAGCGAGGCGATATCCGGCAACGCAGCCGGCTCCGCCACCTGATCAACGCCTGCCGGCGACCCACCCTCGACAGCCGCAGCGGCCGCCGGCGGAACCGTTGCCGCGGGGACCTGCTGTTCCGCCTCGGCCCTGTTCTCCGCAACGGGTGCCAGCTTCAGGCGTGACCAGCGCGACAGGAACCGTCCCGGTGTACTCATGCCCGGCCCCTGTCCTGCGCCAGCGGATCATTGCGCCGCACCTTCTTGCGCGGCGCCGGCTTGTAATGCGTATTGACGAAGTCGCCCACCCAGTCGGCCACCTCGCGCGACATCGGAATGCCATCCACCTGCTCGCCGGAATCCAGCCAGCGCGCCGCCTCGCCGTAACTTACGGAAGTGACCTCGGGCGCTGCAATCTCGCCCTCCTTGCGCCACATCACGAAGACCTTGGGAATCGGCGAACTCATGTTGAGAAAGTAGTTGTCGACCTCGTCGCGAAACAGCTCCAGCCGGAAGCCGTCAAACAGCCACTGATCGCGATCGTCTTCGTTCAGGATCTGGCGCGGCGCCGGCCTCGGCGCGCCCGGCTCGGACTGCGCCTCTGCATCGAACGCCGGCACCACGCCCACTGCCTCCCAGGCCTCATCGACCCAGCGATTCTGCAAGCGTCGACGCTCCATGATCACGGCTACGGGAAAGTGGTGCATGCGGACATTCCTTGGATGGGTACGAATCTCGTTTACAGAATACGTCAGCCAGCGGCCGCGCGCATCGCAGCGCAGACTCCGCACCGCCGCCACTGCCCTGCATTGTGGACCGCCCTCACATACAATCGATCCATGCTCATTCCAACGCTCAACCTGATTGGCCCCGGCCGCCTCGGGCGCACACTCGCCCGCCTGTGGCAGGACAAGGGCCTGGTGCGGATTGGCGCCGTCGCCGGCCGCGATGCCGGACCCTGCAGCAGCGCGCGAGACTTCATCGGTGCAGGCAGCCCCATGACCGAAGGCCAGCTTCCGCCGGCCGAACTGTGGCTGATCGCCACACCGGACGACGCCATCGCCGGCATCGCTACTCGTCTCGCAGCAGACGCTGCACTGCGCCCGGGCGACATCGCATTTCACTGCAGTGGCGCGCTCGCCTCAGCCGTCCTCACCCCTCTGCAGACAAGCGGCGCCCACACTGCGAGCATCCACCCACTCAAGTCCTTCGCCAGCCCGGATACCGCAATCACAAGCTTCGACGGCACATTCTGCGCCTGCGAGGGCGAGCCCGAAGCCTTGCAGCGCCTCGCCCCCCTGTTCGACGCCATCGGCGCCCGCCGTTTTTCGGTGACGTCCGAACACAAGCTGCGATACCACGCCGCCGCTGTACTGGCCTGCAACCACCTCGTCGCGCTGATGGAGGCCGCACTGCGCTGCATGGAAGGCGCCGGCGTGAACCGCGACACCGCATGGTCCGCCCTGCAACCACTGGTCGCCGGTACGCTCGCCAACGTCGACCGTAACGGCACCCGTGCCGCACTGACCGGGCCAGTGGCGCGCGGCGACAAGCAAACCATCCGCGACGAGATCGACGCGACCACAGACCTTGACCCCGAGCTGGGCGAAGCCTACCGCGTACTGTCGCTGGTGGCGCTCAACCTGGCCCCGCCCGACAACGGCCTCACCCGCGCCGACATCTCAGGCAGTTCAAAGGGGTCAGAGTCGTTTGATCGGCGTTCAAACGACTCTGCCCCCTTTGAACGATGAGGCTACAATCCCCGCTCCACCCCATGGCAAGGCCCGCATGAATCTCCCGACCGCCCGACGCCCTGTGCTCAGCAGCGCCAGCCGTCCGCTTACCGTTACCATCCCTGCCGTCAATGAACTCGGCGAGGCAGTGCCCACCGCGATTGCGGGCGAGCACCCGCTCACGCTCTACGTCGACAAGCGCGAGATCGTCACCCTGATGACCCTGGGCGCCGCCCCCGAGGCGCTGGCCATCGGCTGGCTGCGCAACCAGCGCCTGGTCAAGAGCCTGGACGAAATCGCCTCGGTACAGGTCGACTGGGAGGTCGAAGCGGTCTCCATTACCACCCGCAATGGCCTGCAGGACGCCGACGAGCGTCTCGGCACCCGCACCGTCACCACCGGCTGCGGCCAGGGCACGGTCTTCGGTGGGCTGATGGACGAGATCGACAGCATCCGGCTGCCTGTCCAGCGCAGCCTGTCGCAGGCCACGCTCTATGCACTGATGGACGCCGTACGGCATCACGAATCCATCTACAAACAGGCCGGCGCCGTACACGGCTGCGCACTCGCACACGCCACGCCAGACGGCAGCGAAGTGCTGATGTTTGTCGAGGACGTCGGCCGTCACAACGCGGTGGACGCGATCGCCGGCCACATGTGGCTGGACGGGCTCGACGGCAGCGACAAGATCTTCTACACCACCGGCCGCCTCACCTCAGAGATGGTGATCAAGACGGCACAGATGGGCATCCCCTTCCTGGTTTCACGCTCCGGTCTCACCAAGATGGGCTGGGACATCGCGCAGAAACTCGGCCTGACCATGATCGGTCGCGCCCAGGGCAAACACTATCTGCTGTTCAGCGGCGAGGAGTACTTCAAGCGATGAGCGCCGAGAAAATCACCGGTGTCGTTCTTGCCGGCGGTATGGGCCGTCGCATGGGTGGCGTGGACAAGGGCCTGGTCGAACTCGACGGCAAACCGATGGCCGCCCATGTGCTGGCACGGCTCGCCCCTCAGGTCGATGAGCTGATGATCAACGCCAACCAGAACACCGAGGCTTACGCGGCCTTCGGCCACCCAGTGTTCGGCGACGACATCCCCGACTTTGCCGGCCCGCTCGCCGGTCTGCATGCGGCGCTGGTGCGCGCCAGCCATCCGCTGGTGGTCACCGCCCCCTGCGACTCGCCCTTTCTGCCCGCCGACCTCGTTGCCCGGCTCGCGACCGCGCTGCACGCCAATGCAGCCGACCTCGCTGTCGCCAAGACCTTCGACCAGGCGCATCCGGTGTTCTGCCTGTGCCGGCGCACGCTGGCCGATCACCTGCACGCCTTCCTTGCCGGGGGCGGGCGCAAGATCGACCGCTGGTACGGCAGCCTCAACATCGTCGAAGTCCCCTTCGACGACGAGGAAGCAGCGTTTCGCAACATCAATACCCGCAATGAACTCAGCGCGGCCGCAAGCGGCACCCTGCCCGGTGGCCGTGACTGATCGCGACCTGCCCCGCCCGGCCGGCGATGCTGCAGCAGACAGCCCCAACCTGACCGCGCGTCAGGCCGCGGCCTACCTGCACCTGAACGAGAAGAAGCTCTACGAGCTCGCCAATGCGCGCGAGATTCCCGCGGTGCGGGTCGGCGGCAAATGGCTTTTTCCGCGCCCCTTGCTGGAGGAGTGGCTGCGCGAACAGGCGCATGGCGGCGTGCTCACCGACCGCCTGCTGATCACCGGCAGCGACGACCCGCTTCTCGCGGCCGTCGTCACCTCGCTGGTCCCGCAACTCGGCGGCGAAGCCTATGTGGCCTACAGCCCCACCGGCACCCTGCCGGGGCTGGAGCTGCTGGCCCGGCGCCGCGCCAACATCTGCGCCCTGCACTGGGGCGGCGTCGATACCAGCGCAGCCCAGCACAGCATGCTGCTGCGCCGCTTCAGTCAGCACCCGCAATGGACCCTGGTGCGTCTCGCGCACCGCGAACAGGGCGTGATGCTGCGCCGCGAACTCAGCATCGACGGCATCGAGACGCTTGCCGCCTTCGACTACCGCTGGGCGATGCGCCAGCCCGGCGCCGGCTCACGTCACTTCCTTGAATCGGCACTGGCCAGTCGCGGCTTTCGACCCGATGACTGCAGCGTGGTCGCCGAAGCCCGCACCGAACGCGAGGCCGCCGGCCTGCTGGCGCGCGAAGAAGCCGACTGCGCGCCGGGCACCCGCGCCGCCGCTGCCGAGTTCGGTCTCGGCTTCATCAGCCTCGGCTGGGAAGCCTTCGACCTCGCATTGCCACGCGAAATCGTGTTCCGCAAACTGTTCCAGCAACTGCTGCGGTGCTACGGCAGCGCCGACATGCAGCGCCTGGCCACACGCCTGGGCGGCTACGACCTCAGCCCGCTTGGGCAGGTGCTGGGCAGCGATTAAAAGCGAAGTCGACGACGAAGTCGGCCACCGCCTGCGGATCGTTGATGTCGAGACAGGGCAGGGTCGTGCTCACCGCCACGTCGGTTGCAAGCGCAACGATATTGGGATCGTCCGGAAACAGCAGTGGCTCGGGGACCGCATCGCGATGCACCTCGATCTTCGGGATCGCCGCGCGCTTGAAACCCTCGACCAGCACCAGATCACAGTGCGACAGCTTTCCGAGCAGCTCGTCCAGCGACATCTCGTCCTCGCCGCGCAACTCGTGCATCAGCGACCAGCGCAGACCGGAGCTGATCAGCACCTCGCGGCAACCGGCGTGGCGGTGACGCCAGGAATCCTTGCCCTGGTGGTCGATATCGAAGGTATGGTGGGCGTGCTTGACCAATGACACCGCGAGACCGCGCTGCGACAGGATGCCGATCACCTGCTCGACCAGCGTCGTCTTGCCACTGCCGGACCAGCCGGCGAATCCGATCACTTTCATCGTCTCTTTCCTGTCAGCCACCGCTGTTGCGGGCCGCTTCTGCGTGTTCGTTGCGATACATCGGCTCGGCGCGAATCCACAGGGTGAAGGCCGCCCCCTTGCCATAGATGCTATCCACCGTGATGCGGCCACCGTAGCGTTCGATCAGTGAATAGCTGATCGACAGCCCAAGCCCGGTGCCCTGCGTCTTCTTGGTGGTGAAAAAGGGGTCGAATATACGCGCGAGATCGTCCTCGCGGATACCCTGACCGGTGTCGCTCACCGTGATGCACACCCCGCAGGGCATGTCATGTTCATCCCACGGCGTCGAACTCAGGGTCAGCGTGCCGCCGTCGGGCATCGCCTGCACCGCGTTGACGATCAGATTGATCAGGACCTGCTGCAGTTCCTGGGTGTTGATCTCCACCCGCCGCGTGGTCTGCAGATGCTGCACCACTTTCACGCCGCGGCTGGTCAGATGCTGCCGGGTGAGCACCAGACAATCGGCAATCACCGTGGCCGGGTCGACCGTTTCGACATAGCCCGCGAACTCCCCGGGGCGGGCAAACTGCAGCAGCTTGGTTACGATCAGCCGGATGCGGTTGACCTGCTCGTCGATCAGGCGGATCTCGCTCATCACCGGCGCAGCCTGCGGCCCGAGCTCTTCGCGCAAGAGATCGAGGTTGCCCTGGATGACCGCCGTCGGATTGCTGATCTCGTGCGCCACGCCTGCGGTCAGCTCGCCAATCGCGGCGAGCTTCTCGCTCATCAGCAACTGGCGCTGGGCAGCGCGCAACTCGGTGTTGGCCGTTTCCAGGTCGCGGGTGCGCGCCTCCACCTTGCGGTCGAGCGAAGCGGCAAGCTGCTCGAGCTGGTCACGCTTGAGCGCGAGCACATCGAGCAGGCGATCGAACTCGCGCGCCAGCAGACCGAGCTCGTCGCGACTGTCGACCGGGCCGACCCGCGCCGAATTGTCACCCCGGCCGATACTGCGAATTGCGCCGTGCATGCGCTCGATCGGGCGGAAAATGCTGCGCGCCCAATGCAGCGACCACACTGCACCGATGATGCTGATGGCGAGGAAGAGACAGAAGATCACCAGCAGGGCAACCGTCTTCGCCGCACTGAAAGGCGCCTCGAGAAAGCCGACGTAAAGCATGCCGACTCGCGTCCCCTGGCTATCGACGATCGGCTCATAGCCCGACACATACCAGTCGTTGACGACGAAAGCCCGCTCCAGCCAGGGCTTTCCATCGGTGAGGACGTGCTTGCTCACCTCGGCCGAGGCCCGGGTGCCAAGCGCACGTTCGCCCTCGAAGAGACGCACATTGGTGGCAATGCGGGCATCGCCAAGGAAGAGCGTTGCCGTGCCCTTGCTGCCAAGCGGCAGGGAATCCTCGCGATAGACGATGGCATTGATGGTGTCGACGATGCCAAGGTTGCCGTTGAGCAGCACCCCGCCCTCGATCACGCCGACCAGGTTGCCACGGGCGTCGAACACCGGCGCTGCAGCGTGAATCACCATGCCGCGGTCTTCCCGGGTACGCGAATCGGGCGCCGCCCGTGGGGTATCGACCAGCGCGAGGCGCGCACGGTCACGCAGTTCCGGAGAGATCGCCGCCAGTGCGTCGGCGCTGAAGACCTCGACCACGCTGCGCTCGCCCGCACCCTCGCGGATCGCGCGCGACACGATGGCCCACTCGCCACGCTCCGCGCCTGCGGGCAGATGCCCGGTGGAATGCAGAACCCGGCCATTGACGTCGAGCACATTGATGAAATCGAGCCCGAGCTCGCCTTGTGCCGCCTTCAGCAAACCCTCTGAGCCGCCTTCGGCAAGCGCCTGCGCAAGCTGCCGCGAAGTCGCAAGCCCGCCCACCCGGATGCCGACCCCTTCCACGACCCGGTCAAAATACTCATTGGCCGTGACCAGGTCGCTGCCGACCTTGAACACCAGCAGCTTGTTGTAATAGGTGTGGCTCCAGTACCAGGTGAGCCCCATGATGATCGGAAAGCCGAGCATCAGCGGCGCCAGCACGAGGAAGAGCAGCTTGGCACGGACCGAGCCGAGGAAATACGCCAGCGGCGGCCTCAGAAAACGGGGAACTTGCATCGAGCGTGACGGCGTCAGACTTCGGCAGCCGCAGGACGCGTGTCCTCGCCCCAGTCGGCAAACTTGCGCTCCAGCGTCTTGCGCGACACGCCCAGACGGCGCGCCGCTTCGGACTTGTTGCCGCCGCAGGCTTCGACCACCCGCAGGATGTGGCGCTTCTCCACCACCTCCAGCGGCAGGCTGTCATCGTCTGTGGACGCCGCGGCCGTGCTGGCCGAAGACAGCGACGCGGCGGGAAATGCGCCGAGAATCAGGGAGCGCTCGACGAAGTTGCGCAACTCGCGCACGTTCCCTGGCCATGCATAGGCGGCAAGCCCGCTCACCAGCCCGTGCGACAGCGGCAGCGGCGCAACCCCGAGCTGCAGCGACAGCATCTCCATGAAGTGCCGCATCAGGTCGGGGATGTCCTCCACCCGCTCGCGCAGCGGCGGAATGCGGATATCGACCACCGCCAGGCGGAAGTAGAGGTCCTGGCGGAAACGTCCTGCGGCCACCTCGGCGGCCAGGTCACGGTTGGATGCGGCGATGATGCGCACATCCACCGGGATCTCGCGCTCGGAGCCGACCGGACGCAGCTTGCGCTCCTCGAGCACGCGCAACAGCCGGGTCTGCATCGGCAGTGGCAACTCGCTGATCTCGTCCAGGAACAGGGTGCCGCCATGGGCGTAATAGAACAGGCCGTTGCGACTCTCGCTCGCGCCGGTGAAGGCCCCTTTCACATGACCGAAAAGCTCGCTCTCGATCAGTTCCGACGAGATCGCCGCGCAATTGAGCGGCACGAAGGGGCGCTGCGCACGCGGGCTGGTCTGATGCAGCGCTCGTGCAACAACCTCCTTGCCGGTGCCGGATTCGCCGAGCAACAGCACCGTACTCGGCGTCTGCCCGACCCGCCGGATCATCGCGCTCAACTGCTGGATGGCCGGCGAATGCCCGACCAGTCCGATGACGTCGGTCGCACGCTCGGCCAGCTCGCGGCGCAGCACGAAGTTTTCACGTGCCAGATGGGCGCGCTCGAAACAGCGCTTGATCGAGTTCAGGATCTGGTCGATGCGGAAGGGCTTAAGGATGAAATCGGACGCGCCGCCGCGCAAAGCGTCGATCGCGGTTTCCATGTCGGCAAAGGCGGTGATGAGGATCACGTCGCCGCCAAAGCCCTGCTCACGCAGCTCGTGCAGCCATTCGATGCCCGACTTGCCCGGCAGGGCGATGTCGAGAATGATCAGATCGAAGTGCAGACGCGCCATCAGTTCGACCGCCTGCTCGACACAGCCCGCGGCTTCCACCATGCCGCAACGGCGCTTGAGCGTGCGCTCGAGGAAGTGGCGCATGCCCTCCTCGTCGTCGACGATCAGCACCGAATGGGCCTGCCAGCTGAACTCGTGCTTGTCCGCCGGCTCCGTTGCCGGCACTGCAGTCTCAGGCTGCATCATGTCTCCTCATCACCTGCGGCTACCCCCTTCAGAACGGCTTGAGCACAACCAGAAACACGACCACCAGCAACACCACGACGGGAATCTCGTTGAATACCCGGAACCAGACATGGCTCTTCGTGTTCTTGCCAGCCGCAAAGTCGCGCATCAGCTTGCCGCAATAGAGGTGGTAGCCAATGAGGCCCACCACCAGCGCGGTCTTGGCATGCAGCCAGCCGCCGGCAAAACCGTAGCCGAACCACAACCAGAAGCCAAGACCGACGGCCAGAATGCCCAGCGGGGTCATGAAGCGGTAGAGCTTGAATTCCATCAGCGCGAGACGCTCGCGGGTCGCCGCATCCTCGACCATCGCATGGTTGACGAACAGGCGGGGCAGATAGAAAAGACCGGCGAACCAGCTGGTAACAAGAATGATGTGCAGCGCCTTCACGGTAAGCATCGAAAAAACTCCGGACAATCAGGTGGGCAAGGGGGATTGAAGAGCAGAGGACTGGCGCGCCGCCAGCAGGCCGGCACTCACCGTCGGATAACGCAGGTGGGCGCGCAGTTCCCGGTACATGCGGCGATTGCCGATGCGACGCGACTCCGCCATGAACGAAAGCGTCATTGGCGGCAGCCTGAGCGCGATCTCTTCGCGACTCAGACGCTGCGGGCGCGCCAGCCCGAAGGCGTCGGCAACGGCATCGAAATATTCGCCCATCTGCAACTCGGTATCGTCGACTGCGTTGTACACCCGGCAACTGCGGCCACGGAACAGGGCCAGCACCGCAAGCCGTGCGAGATCGTCGGCATGGATGTGATTGGTGTAGACATCATCCTCGGCGCGCAACACCGGATCGCCGCGACGGATGCGCTCCAGCGGCAGGCGCTCGCTCGCGTAGATGCCCGGCGCCCGCAGCACGCTGACACCCACGCCGCAGCGACGCCCGAAGGCACGCAACTGGCGTTCGGCATCGACCCTGCGCGCAGCACGTGGCGAACGCGGCCTGGCGGGACGGGTCTCGTCGATATGGGCGCCGCCACAGTCGCCGTAAACCCCTGTCGTGCTTATGTATATGAGGTGCTGTGGTAGACTCGGCCGGCTTGCTAGCGCAGCGAGAAGATGGCGGGTACGGGGATCGGTTTTGCCCTGTGCCGGCGGGGGGGCAAAATGCAGCACGGCGTCGGCAATGCCGGCCAGTCGGGCGAGGCTGCGGCGATCATCGAGATCGGCCAGCACTGGCACCGCACCCAGCCGGCGCATGCCTTCGGCAGCCTCTGTCCGGCGGACAAGGGCGAACACGCGGAACCGCCGCACCAGCCAGGGAATCGCACGCAGGGCGACATCGCCGCATCCGACGACAAGAATTCTTTTCATTCGTACATTATCTCACGCCCCATGCCGTATCAGATTTCGCTCCAGCCCGGTGGCCAGACCTTCTCCGCCGATGCCGACCAGACCATCCTCGAAGCCGCACTCGAGGCCGGCCTGCTGCTGCCCTACAGCTGCCGTGACGGCGCCTGCGGCGCCTGCAAGGGCCGGGTGATCAGCGGCGAATTCGACGTCGACGGCTATTCCGCCAGCGCCCTGTCCGACGCCGAGCGCGAAGCCGGCATGACCCTGTTCTGCCGGACGCGGGCGCACTCGAGCATGGTTCTCGAGGCACGCAACGTCAGCCGTGCGGGCGACATCCCGGTCAAGAAGCTGCCGTGCAGGGTGCAGAAGCTGACCCGGGTCGCGGACGACGTCATCGTGCTCGAGCTCAAGCTGCCGGCCAGCGAGCCATTCCGCTTCAATGCCGGTCAGTATGTGGACATTCTGCTGCCCGATGGCGCGCGCCGCAGCTTCTCGATCGCCAATGCCCCGCACGACAACGGCCACATCGAGCTCCATGTGCGCCTGATCGCGGGCGGCCGCTTCACCGGACAGGTGTTCAGCACCATGAAGGAGCGTGACATCCTGCGCTTCGAGGGACCGCTCGGCAGCTTCTGGCTGCGCGACAGCACACGCCCGATCGTGATGGTGGCCGGGGGCACCGGCTTCGCCCCCATCAAGGGCATGATCGAACACGCCATTCACGCCGGCATCACGCGCCCGATCACGCTTTACTGGGGCGCGCGTCAGCCCGAGGGGCTGTACATGGACGCGCTTGCACGGAGCTGGAGCAAAAGCCTGCCCGGTTTCAGCTATGTCCCGGTGATTTCCGACGGCCTCCCCGACGACGGCTGGGACGGCCGCCGCGGACTCGTGCACGAAGCCGTGCTGGCCGACTTCGCAGATCTGTCCGCCCATGAGGTCTATGCCTGCGGGGCACCGCCGATGATCGACGCAGCGCGCAGCAGTTTCGTGGAGGCACGCGGCCTTGCCGAGGACGCCTTCTTCGCCGACGCTTTCACCTTCGCCACGCAGAACGCCTGAGCCAGGACCATGAACCAGACCACCTTCATTACCCGCGAACCCGTGGTCAACAAGAGCCGGGCGATCACCGCGAACCGCCTGATCGCGCATGGCCCGAATATCGGCGAGGTGGTCGAGACCCTGAATGATCTCGTCGACCAGTGGCCGACCCACCACCCGGTCTTTGTCAGCCTCGGTCGCCTTGTGCCAACACTGGCGCTCATGGACTGGGCTGCGCCGGCGAACGCAATGATCGAGATTCCCGCCCAGGCACTGCCCCATCCGCAGACCCAGGCCCTGCTGCCAAAACTGCAGGAAGCGGGCATCAGCGTCTGTCTGACCTGGTTTTCCAGCGGTACCGTCCTGCCGCCGGGTATCGACTGGCGCTTCGTCCTGATGGATGCACGCAAGCATCCGGCACCCACCGGCTCGCCCGGCCTCAGCATGGCCTGGGGGCTCAAGGATGTACCGGCCTTCCGCCAGGCGGTGGGGGCCGGATACGATGGTGCTTCGGGCTGGTTCTTCCTGCACGGCAACCCACCGGCACAGGAACTCTCGCCCGGCCACGCGCAGATCGTCAGGCTGCTGAACCTGGTGCGCAACAATGGCGAGATCCGCGATATCGAAGCCGTGCTCAAGCAGGACGTCGCACTGTCCTACAAGCTGCTGCGCTATATCAACTCGGCCGGTTTCGGCCTGATGTGCGAGATTCAGTCCTTCCGCCACGCGGTCAGCATTCTCGGTTACTCGAACCTGCACAAGTGGCTTTCTCTGCTGCTGGTTACCGCCAGCCGCGACCCCGGCGCGCCCGCGATGATGCAGACCGCAATCGCCCGCGGACGGCTGATGGAGGAGATCGGCGGCGGCTTCTTCGACAAGTCGGAGCGCGACAATCTCTTCATTACCGGCGCCTTTTCGCTGCTGCACGTCCTGCTGGGCACGTCGATGCAGGCCCTGCTCGACGAGATGCATCTGCCGGCATCGGTAACGGACGCCCTGCTCTCCGACGAGGGCGACTTCGCCCCCTTCCTGAGACTCGCACGCCACTGTGAAAACTTCGATGGCAGCGGTCTGATCAAGGCTGCGGCCGAGCTGCACCTGTCTGCCGAGCAGATCAACCGCGCCCAGCTCGTCGCACTGGGCTTTGCAGACAGCCTGCAAGCCTGATCGCAGCGCGCATTCGTTCACATCCAATCGTGCGCGCAGGCCCTAGAATGCGCCTCACCGCAGCCAATCCAGTTCGCCCGTATTCATGACCCAGGCTTTGCCCGGACCGTCCAGCCTCCACCCCCTGCCAGAAAGCGGCGCGACCGTGCTGCGCCTGCTCGCAGCCAACTCGCCGAACTGGCCCGAGGTGGCGCTGGTTGCTGCGCGCGACCCGGCCTTGTGTCTGCTGCTGCTGTCGTCCGCACCGCTGGAGCGGGATGAGCTCGAACAAGGGCTGAATACCGCGCTGCGGCACCGGCTGGAAACCCTTGGGCCGGACCTGCTGCGTGCCTGGCTGCTGAGCCAGGGGTACGCCGATATGAGCACGGGCAGTGTGCAGGCGCTGGTGGTGGCTGAATGTGCGCTCCATCTTGCGCTCGAAACCCGTTACCCCAGGCCTGACGAAGCCTATCTGGGAGGACTGTGGCACGCGCTCTTTGCCCGCCCGCGCGAAGCGTGCGCCACGCCCGGTGCGCTGCAGCTGGACAACGGCCGCCAGCACCTTGCACAGCTCGTCCGCAGCTGCGGCTTGCCCGGCACCCTCGCCGATGCGCTCGAACTTGGCGACCTGCTCGACGAACAATTGCGCGGCGCCCACCCGCTCGTCGGCCTGCTGGCAGCCGCACATCGCCTCGCCGGCGACGGTTGGGAAGAACGCATTCCCCGGATCGAATCCCTGACCGGGTTGCCATCGACAAGCCTCATCAGCCTGCGCTCGGACGTTGGCTACATCGTCGCCGGCCACGCCGCCTATCCGGCCCCGCCGGGCAACGCCACGGCGCTGGTCGCGAGCCGGGGGCTGCCTGCACTGATGGAGGACGAACCGTTTCGGGCCGCCGCCCTGCATGGCCTGATCGTTGCCGGTTTTACCGAGCTCGACCTGGACTCCACCGCCGCGCGGCTGGCAATTGCGTGCCCTCTGCTCGGCCGCTGTGAAATGCCCATCGTGCTGATTCCCAACAATAAGGGAGTGTTGCTGCCGCTGCTCAAGGCCGCACCCGGCTCGGCCGCTGCGTGGCTGCAGGAGCTGTCACTGCGCGAAGACGATGAAGCCAGCTGCGTTTCCCTTGCACTGCGCAGCGGCGAACGCACCAGCTGCTTTCCTGCCAGCAATGCCCCCGGACGCAGCATGGCCGACTGGCATCTGGTGCGCTGGCTCGGGCAACACGGCTTCTGCTGCCAGCCCTTGCAACTCGGGCCGCTGCGCGGCGTGGCACTGATCGGCCTGGCGCACGAACAGGCGCTGAGCGACGCGGCGCACTGGATGATCAAGGAGCTGCTATCTTCAGCCGCCCGCAACATCCTCTCCAGCCAGCGCCAGCACGCCGCCGTCGCCGCCCGCGAAGCCGAACTGCATGCACGCTTCCGTGAGCACGTTCGTCGCATTGCCCACGAAGCTACCAACCCGCTGACCGTGATCAAGAACCGGCTCAGCCTGCTCGTTCAGAGTCATGCCGACGACAGTTCGCTGCAGGAGGACATGAGCCTGCTCAACGCCGAACTGGATCGCATCGGCAATCTGCTGCGTTCGGCGGGCAACCTGCCGCAAGAGAATGCCGAGGCACCGAGCTGTCGCATCGTCGATCTGCTGCATGAAATGCGGGCGTTGTACGCCGACACGCTGTTCGCGCAGCGCGACATACAGTTCGAGCTTCGTGCCGTGGCCGGCACGCCCAGCGTCGCAATGCCGGCATCAGCACTGAAGCAGGTGCTGCTCAACCTGCTGCGCAACGCGTCCGAAGCCTTGCAGCCGGGTAGCCGCCTGTCGCTCTCCTTCGCAGGCCAGATCATCGCCGACGGTCGCGCCTGCGCCGAACTACGCCTGATCGACAACGGCCCCGGGCTTCCGCCCGAGCGTACCGCCAATCTGTTCGCCCCCGCGACCAGTCAGAAAGGGGGACAGCACCAAGGCGTGGGTCTGTCGATCGTGCACGAAATCCTGACGAAATGGCACGCGTCCATACTGTGCCGGAGCCAGCCAGGCAGCGGGACCAGCTTCCAGATCTTCATCCCACTGGAACATTCCGCCTGACTGTTGCATTATCCTGAAAGTGCTACAGCGGATCGCCGCAAACCGGGAGCGCATGGTCATACCGGGAGAACAGCCCTTCTACGCGAGTATTGCCGGGTCGCAACCGGACGCAGACGTCTGCCGCATCCTCGTCGTTGATGACGATGCGTCTCTGCGTCGTACGTTGCCGCTTGTGCTCGCTCGCGAGGGACGCAGCTTCGAAGAGTGCGCCAGCATCGCCGACGCGATTGCTGCACTTGAGCACAAGCACTTCGACCTGATCCTGCTCGACTACCGCCTGCCCGACGCCACCGGCCTCGACCTGCTCGACTGGCTCACCGGTCATGAGCGCGAAGAAGCCGTCATCGTCATCAGTGGCGAGGACGCCATCGATGCCGCGATCGGGGCCTTGCGCGGCGGCGCCGACGACTACGTGCGCAAGCCCTATCATGTCGCCCAGTTGCAGCGTGCGGTCGACAGCACCCTGCACAAGACCACGCTGGAACGGGCCAACCGGACCATGAGCCAGCGCCTGCGGGCGTCGGAACGCCTGCACCGCTTTCTGGTCGAGAGCTCGCCCGACATGATTTTCACCCTCGACCCCGAGGGCCGCTTCAGCTACATCAACCCGCGCGTGCGCCAGATGCTCGGCTACGAGCGGGCCGCGCTGATGCGACGCCCCTTCTCCACCCTGGTCGTGGCGGAAGACGTCGATCGCATCAACAGCCTGATGTTTGCACGCGGCAACACCCCGGGCGAAAGCTTCAACATCGAACTGCGCCTGCGGCGAAATCGCGAAACGCTGGTGGAAGGCGGACCGGAAAGCGCCACGGTATCGCTCACCGGCATTCCGATGCCCGGCAGCGGCGGTCGCACCTCGAACGGCCTTTACGGCGTGGCGCGCGACATCTCGGAGCGCAAGCGCGCCGAAGAGATCATTACCTTTCAGGCCTATCACGACCAGCTGACCCGTTTGCCCAACCGCGTGCTGTTCAAGGACAGACTGGAGCTTGCGATTGCTCAGGCACAGCGTCGCACTGGCGCACTGGCGGTGATGTTCATCGATGTCGACCGCTTCAAGCTGGTAAACGACACCTTCGGACATGCTGAGGGTGATGCCCTGCTGCGCGGCATTGCCGCCCGCCTATCGACGACCCTGCGGCGCGGCGACACCCTCGCTCGCCTCGGCGGCGATGAATTCACCGTCCTGCTTCCCGACATCAACCACCCGGAAGATGCGGAGATCATTGCGCACAAGATCCTTGATGCGCTGGCACCGCCCTTCCGCCTCGACCACGGCGACTTCCGCGCCACGGTCAGCATCGGCATTTCGCTTTTCCCGCGCGACGGTGACACCGCTGAAGACCTGACCCGGCACGCCGATATCGCGATGTACCAAGTGAAGCGCTCGGGCAAGAACGCGTTTCGCTTCTTCGATCCCGAGCTCAACGCGCACTACCGCGAACGCATTGCTCTCGAAAACGATCTCCGGCTTGCGCTCGAGCGCTCGGAGTTCGAGCTCTACTACCAACCACAGGTCAGCATGAAAGCCGCCCGTGTGGTTGGCATGGAGGCGCTGCTGCGCTGGAATCATCCCACCCACGGGCAGATCGGACCGGCCACGTTCATTCCGGTGGCCGAAGAGATGGGGCTGATCGGCGACATCAGCCACTGGGTGCTCGAAGAAGCCTGTGCGCAGCTCGCACGCTGGCGCGCTGACGGCTTTGAAGACCTGCGCATGTCGCTCAATCTTTCACCTCACGATTTCAGCCGCCCGGACATCGTGGACATGGTGACCGAGTGCGTGAGCCGCAATCAGCTGCCGCCGGCACAGGTCGAGCTCGAAATCACCGAAAGCATGATGATGCAGGACACGGCCGGGGTCGCGACCAAGGTCAAGGCAATGCGCGAAGCCGGTCTGAGCGTGGCAATCGACGACTTCGGCACGGGCTATTCGGCGCTGGCCTACCTGCAGAAATTTCCGGTCAGCACGCTCAAGATCGATCGCAGTTTCGTGCGTGACCTCGATGGCCCGTCGACCAATCCGATCATTTCGGCCATCACGGGCATCGCGCGCGGATTCGGGCTCCACCTGATCGCCGAAGGCGTGGAACATGCCGAACAGGCGGAAACCCTGCGCATCCTCGGCTGCGACGTCATGCAGGGCTATCTGTTTGCACGCCCCGGTACTGCGGCACAGGCGACGGGCTGGCTGGAAGTGGCACCACAGCCCGAGCTCGTACACCGACCCGCGTGAAAAAGCCGGCATCAGCCGGCTTTTGATTGCAGCGGGCGGCGAAACCGCCCCGGAAATACTTACTTCTGCGACAGAACCCAAGTCACCAGCGTGGCGGCTTCTTCGGCCGACACTTGCGGGTTGGGGGGCATCGGGATCTGGCCCCAGGCGCCTACACCACCCTTCTGAACCTTGGTAGCGAGCATGGCAGCGGCGTCTTTCTGGCCAGCGTACTTGGCAGCCACGTCCTTGTAAGCCGGACCGACCAGTTTCTTGTCGACAGCATGACAGGCCATGCAGTTCTTGGCCTTCGCCAGATCTGCAGAAGCGAATGCCGGGGCGACAGAAAGGAGACCAGCAGCGACCACAACAGCAACAAGAGCCTTCATGTTGTCTTCCTCTTTATGATGATCTTAAATGCCGCGAGATACTAACCCAAGGGGCAGACCTATGCTACCCAATAAGTCAGAGACACAGTAGCTAAGAGATGCTACGAACTGTCACTTGGTTCCCCTGGCGGCACTGGCGGTTTGCGTTGTCGGCAAGTAGGCACCATGCGAGGGCGCACCGCCTTTGGCAGGCCGACGCAAAGCCCGAATGCCGCACCGGCGCGAACGCGCCATGCGGCAGACGCCACAGATGACGACAGCCCACCACGCGTACAGCGCCGATCGCCCGCCAGTTGCGGGAGCGCCGTGCGCGTCGCCTCAGCCCCCCAGCCCGGCCAGTGCCGCGGCGTGCAATGACGCCGTCGCCGCCGCAACCACGCGACCATCGGAGTCCACGCCAAGCGGCCGACCCTGCCAGTCGGTGATCACCCCGCCTGCCCCTTCGATCACCGGAACGAGGGCCAGGTAGTCGTAAGGCTGCAGACCGGCTTCCACCACCAGATCCACATGGCCGCTGGCGAGCAGGCCATAGCAGTAGCTGTCACCACCGAAACGGCGCAGGGCCGTCCGCCGGCTCAAGGCGTCAAAGCGGGCCCAGTCGGCAGGCTCAAAAGCATCTGGCGAGGTCGTGTAAATGCAGGCCGCGCCCAGCTCGGCACACCCTCGCGTGCGGGCCTGCTGACCGTTGAAGAGCGTCTGTGCACCACCGGCGGCACTCCAGCGCTCGCCGGTGTACGGGATGTCGATGAGCCCGAGCACAGGACGCCCCCGGTGCAGCAGCGCGATCAATGATCCCCACAAGGGCGAGCCGGTGATGAAGCTCTTGGTCCCGTCGATGGGGTCGATCACCCACACATACTCGGCATCCATGTTCTCCCGGCCCTGCTCCTCTCCGAGGATGCCGTGATCCGGAAAGGTCTCGCCGATCAGCGTGCGCAAGGCGGCTTCCACCTCGCGGTCTGCCAACGTCACCGGACTCTCGTCGTCCTTGACGAAGACATCGAGCGGGGTGCGAAAACGTGGCAGGGCGATGCGCCGAGCCTCGTCCGCAAGCCGGTGGGCCAGCGCGACCGCCGTGCTGAGTAAGGACTCGGGGTTGTCGGTGTAAGGCATGATTATTGCTCGGCTCTTGACGTGTAATAGCAAAACTATGCACATTTACCCAAAAATCCACAAGCTTTCTGATTTGAGCGCGTGGTTCACGCACCACCTTGGTTCATCGCGCACACCCTTTTGGAGAAAATGATGAAATCGTCCCGCTTCGCCCTGCGCCCTCTCGCCGCCCTTGCAGCCGCCTTTACTTTCGCGGGCGCCGCCCATGCCGGCACCATCGTGGTCTATACCGCGCTCGAGGAAGACGAGATCAAGGAATATGTTGCCGCTGCCAACAAGGACATGCCCGACCTGGACATCAAGGTTCTGCGCCTGTCCACCGGCGATCTCGGTGCGCGCATCCTGGCCGAGGCCGCCAATCCGCAGCATGACGTGATCTGGGGCTGGGCACTGACCAACATGCTCGACCCGCGCGTGCAGGCACTGGTCGAGCCCTACACCGCCAAGGGCGAGGACAAGCTCGCTGCTGCCAACAAGGCCGCCGACGGCAAGTGGTTCGCCGCCACCGGTTACATGGGTGCGTTCTGTGTGAACACGGAAGTGCTCAAGCGCAAGAACCTGCCCATGCCCACATCCTGGCAGGACCTGAGCAACCCAATCTACAAGGGCGAGGTGGTGATGCCCAACCCGGTCTCCTCGGGCACGGGCTACCTTCAGATCGCCGCCTTGCTGCAGTCCAAGGGCGACGAGGCTGGCTGGACCTTTCTGAAGACGCTCGACGGCAACGTCGCCCAGTACATCAAGTCCGGCTCGCGTCCGTGCAAGGCCGCCCGCGCTGGTGAGTACGCCATCGGAACGTCCCTCGCCTTCGCCGCCATGCAGTCCATCGAGGAAGGCTATCCGCTCAAGATGGTGATCCCCAACGACGGCGCAGGCTATGAGCTCGAGGCCACGGCCCTGATGACCGGCTCGAAGAACACGGCCGATGCCAAGCGCTTCCTCGACTGGACGCTGTCACCCTCGGCCGCCGCGCTCTACACCAAGTACAAGGCGGTCGTGACCATTCCGGGCACCCCTCAGTCCAAGGCCGCCGCCGCTGCCGGCCTGCCCAAGGATCTGAGCAAGGTGCTGTACCCGATGGACTTCGCCAAGTCGGCACTGGACCGCGACACCATCCTGAAGACCTGGCAGACCACCATTGGCCGCTGAAACAGGACACAACGGAAAAGCATCATGGCACTGGAAATACGAGACCTGAACAAGAGCTTCGGCGGCGTACCCGCCCTCGAACGCATCAACCTGACGATCGAGGCCTCCGAGTTCGTCTGCCTGCTCGGCCCCAGCGGCTGCGGCAAGACAACCTTGCTGCGCATCATCGCGGGGCTGCTGGGCGCCGACCGGGGGCGCATCCTGCTCGATGGGCGCGACCTGTCGGCGGTGCCCACTCGCGAGCGTGGCTTCGGGATCGTGTTCCAATCCTACTCCCTGTTTCCAAACCTGACCGTGGCCCAGAATGTGGGTTACGGTCTGTCCATCCGCCGCACGCCCAAGGCCCAGGTCGAGGCGCGTGTGGCGGAACTGCTGTCGACGGTCAAGCTCTCCGAGTTCGCCGGCCGCTACCCGGGCGAACTGTCCGGCGGCCAGCAGCAGCGGGTGGCGATTGCCCGTGCACTGGCGGTCAATCCCGCCCTGCTCCTGCTCGACGAGCCACTCTCGGCTCTGGACGCGCGGGTGCGCGCCGCCTTGCGCGAGGAGTTACGCGAGGTTCAGCGCAGCCTGGGCATTCCGACCCTAATGGTGACCCATGACCAGGAAGAGGCCATGGTGCTCGCCGACAAGGTGGTGTGCATGAACCATGGCCGGATCGAGCAGGTAGGCTCACCGGAGGCGCTCTACCAGCAGCCGAGGACCCGCTTCGTGGCCGAGTTCATGGGTCAGAGCAATCTGCTGCCGCGCGACTGGCTGCAACAGGTCGAGCCCGCCCTGGCGGCCACCGCACCGACCGAACTGGGTGAAGCCGCTCTGGCCTGCGTGCGCCCCGAAGCCTTGACCGTGACGGCTGCAACCGATGGCCACGCGCGCGTGCTCGATCAGTTGTTCCTGGGCAACTTCAAGCGCCTGCGCCTGGACTGGCTCGGCCGCACCCTGCTGGCCGAAGTCCCGGCCCACACCCCCCTGCGCCCGGGCGATGCCGCCCGGGTCGCCATCGCACCCCACGCCTGCGCCTGGATTGCCCCATGAGTGCCGCCGCCCAAATCCCCCTGATGCCGGCAGACCGCTGGCTGCTGCGGGTCAGCCTGTGGATCCCCCTGGGTGCGCTGTTGCTGTTTTTCGCCCTGCCCATGCTCTACATCGGCGCGCGCAGCTTCATGATCGACGGCGGTGGCGTCGGTCTGGGCAACTACCTGGCCCTGCTCGACACCCCTGGCGTCTGGCGCGCCACACTCAACAGCCTGTGGCTGGGACTCGCCACCACGGTGGTCACTCTGGTGCTGGCCTTCTTCCTCGCCTACGGGCTGGAGCGCACCTGCATGGCCGGCAAGCGCTTCGTCGGCCTGTGCCTGAGCCTGCCCATGCTGGCTCCCTCGCTGGTGCTTGGCCTGGGCCTGATCTTCATCCTCGGGCGCAACGGCATCGTCGGCAAGGTGCTGGACATCCGCCCCGAGATGTACGGCTTCTGGGGCCTGCTGATCGCCGACGTGCTCTACGCCCTGCCCCAGGCGGTGATGATCCTGCGCGTCGCCCTGTCCCAGGCCGATGCCCGCCAGTACGAAGCCGCCGAGGTGCTCGGCGCGAGCCCCTGGCGCCAGTTCATGGATCTGACCCTGCCGGGCCTGCGCTACGGCCTGCTCAGCGCCGGCCTCGTGGTGTTCACCATCACCATCACCGACTTCGGTAACGCGGTGGTCATCGGCGGCGATTATTCGGTTCTCGCCACCGAGATCTACAACCAGGTCAGCGGTCAGATGCGGTTCGGCATGGGCGCGGTGGTCGGCCTGTTGCTGCTGCTGCCAGCCGCCCTGTCGGTCTGGATCGAGCGCGTCGCCGCCCGCCGCCAGGCCGGCATTGGCGCCGAGTCGGCCAGTCCGCCTCAGCCGGTGCGCGCCCCCGCGCGCGACGCCGCCTACACGGTGATCGGCATCGGCATTGCAGCAAGCATCTTCTTCGTGGTCGCCACGGTGGTGGTCGCCGGCTTCATCCGCCTGTGGCCCTACCGTCTCGACTTCACCCTGAAGCATTACGACATCACCGTATCGGGAGGCTACGACAGCCTGTGGACCTCGCTGGCCGTGTCGCTGCTGGCAGCCGCCGTAGGCGCCGCGCTCCTGTTCCTGCTGAGCTTCTCGGTGCGCCGCCTTGGCGGCTGGTCAGCCCGGCTGGTGACCCTGCTCGCGGCCTTGCCGGTGGGAGTTCCGGGGCTGGTGCTCGGCCTTGGCTACGTGTTCGCCTTCAACGCGCCGGACATGCCGTGGACGGTGTTTTACGGTACCGTGTGGCTGCTCGCCATGTGCAACTTCTACCACTATCACACCCAAGGCTACGTCACCATGATGACCGGTCTGCGCAACGTGCCGTCGGCGCTCGAGGACGCAGTGGGCGTGCTCGGCGGCGGCACCGTGCGCCTGCTGCGCGACGTGTATCTGCCCGCGGCGCGCAACACCTTGTGGACCGTTGCGGCCTTCCTCTTCATGCGTTCGATGGTGACGCTCTCGGCGGTGATTTTCCTGATCACGCCCACGCTGTCGCTGTCGGCGGTGACCGTGATGCGCCTGGATGAGGCCGGCTTCACCTCGCAGGCGGCAGCCTTCTCGTCGCTGATCATGCTGGTGGTGGGCACCGTATCGCTGGGTCTGCACCTCGCCAACCGCCGCGCCAGCGGCCACTGAACCATCACCCGGATCGATCATGCTTCAGGAAGAACGCTATCAACGCATCCGCGCCCTGCTCGCCAGCTTCACCCGCCTCAGCGCCGAACGCATCGCCAAGGATCTGGGCGTGTCGCGCGAGACCACGCGGCGCGATCTGGTCGCGCTGGAAGCCCTCGGCGAACTGCGCCGCATCCATGGTGGCGTGGTGCTCAACCAGCCCGAGGCCGAACCGCCGTTCGAGCGCCGTCTCAAGAGCCATCACCGGGAAAAGCGCGCCATTGCCAAGGCCGCGGTGCGCCTGCTCAAGAGCGGCCACACGGTGTTTCTCGACGCCGGCTCCACCACCCTGATCATGACCGAGGAACTGGTCTCTTTGAGCGGGCTGACCGTCCTCACCAACGGCCTGGAGATCGCCACCCGGATGGCTGCCGCCGGCGGCGCTGAGCGCGGCAATCGGGTCATCGTGCTCGGCGGCGAGCTGATGCGCGGCGTCCCGGCAACCTGCGGCGCGGCCACCGTGGCCGAGATCGGACGCTACCGCGCCGACCTGGCCCTGCTCTCGCCGGTGGGGGTGCACCCGTCCGAGGGCGCGAGCGATTTCGATCTGGACGAAGCTGCCGTGGCCCAGGCCATGTGCGATGCCGCAGAGCGCCGGATCATCCTCGCCGATCACAGCAAGATCGGCATGCGCAGCCGGCGCTGCTTCTGCCCGGCGAAACGGATCGACGTGCTGGTGACCAATCAGGCCGCCCGAAAGCACGCCGAGTTCGCGGGTTTCGCCGACACCGGCATCGAGGTCGTGCTCGCATGAGCACGCAACACCCGCCCATGCCCTGACGAGAAACAACCATGGCTTATCGACACACCGTTGCCGGCCACACCTGGCAGTTTGCCGACCTCAAGGCCCTGATGGCCAAGGCCAGCCCGCTGCGCTCGGGCGACGTCCTCGCCGGCCTGGCGGCCGACACCGCCGTCGAACGCATGGCCGCGCGCCTGTGCCTCGCCGAGGTGCCACTGCGCCGCTTCCTCGACGAGGCCCTGATCCCCTACGAGACAGACGAGATCACGCGGCTGATCATCGATCGCCACGACCCTGCCGCCTTCGCCCCCATCGCGCACCTCGATGTCGCTGGCCTGCGCGACTGGCTGCTGGCCGAATCCACCGACACCGAGGCACTGACCCGGGTACAGGCCGGACTCACCCCGGAGATGGTGGCTGCCGTCAGCAAGCTCATGCGCAACCAGGACCTGATCCTGGTGGCGAAGAAATGCCGGGTGATCACGCGCTTTCGCAACACCATCGGCCTGCCCGGCCGGATGGCGGTGCGTCTGCAGCCCAATCATCCGACCGACGACCTGCGCGGCATCGCCGCGAGCATCGTCGACGGCCTGCTCTACGGTGCCGGCGACGCAGTGATCGGCATCAATCCCGCCAGCGACAGCCTGCCCCTGCTCACCCGCCTCAACCACATGCTCGACGAGGTCATCGCCACCCTGGACATCCCCACTCAAAGCTGCGTGCTGACGCATGTGACCAACACGCTCGGGATGATCGAGGGCGGTGCGCCAGTGGATCTGGTGTTCCAGTCCATCGCCGGCACCGAACAGGCCAATGCCGGCTTCGGCATCGACCTGTCGCTCCTGCGCGAAGCGCGTGAAGCCGCACTGAGCCTCGGACGTGGCACTGTCGGCGAGAACGTCATGTACTTCGAGACCGGCCAGGGCAGCGCCCTCTCTGCCAATGCCCATCACGGCGTCGACCAGCAGACCTGCGAGGCACGCGCCTACGCCGTGGCCCGCGAGTTCAAGCCTTTGCTGACCAACACCGTGGTCGGCTTCATTGGCCCGGAATACCTCTACGACGGCAAGCAGATCATCCGCGCCGGACTGGAGGATCATTTTTGCGGAAAGTTGCTGGGCGTGCCCCTGGGCTGCGACGTGTGCTACACCAACCACGCCGAGGCCGACCAGGACGACATGGACACCCTGCTGACCTTGCTGGGCGTGGCCGGGGTGAACTTCATCATGGGGGTGCCGGGCGCCGACGACATCATGCTCAATTACCAGAGCACCTCCTTCCACGATGCCCTCTACGTGCGCGAGGTGCTCGGCCTCAAGCGTGCTCCCGAGTTCGAAAGCTGGCTCGCCGCCGCAGGCCTGACCGACGCCGACGGCCGCCTGCTCCCGGCTGCGGCCGACCCGGCGCTGCTGGGCACCATGCAGCGCCTGCGCCTGCTACCCTGATCCACCGGAGACTCTCATGGCATCGAAGGACATCGACCCGCGCCACGACACCGCACCCGAGCACGTCGCTCAGGACCCGTGGTCCGGGCTGCGCCGCTACACCGCCGCACGCCTCGCCCTCGGCCGGAGCGGCGCCAGCCTGCCCACGCGTGAAGTGCTCGGCTTTGGTCTTGCCCACGCCCAGGCCCGGGACGCAGTGCACCTGCCGCTCGACCTCGCCGCCCTGGCCGAAGGCCTTACGCAACGCGGCCTCGCCTCGGTAACGGTCGCCAGCCAGGCGACGGACCGCGCGGCCTATCTGCTGCGCCCCGACCTCGGCCGCCGGCTCGATCCGGCCGACGCGAAACGGCTGGCCGAACGCAAGGATGCGCCCTTCGAACTGCTGCTGGTCATCGCCGACGGGCTATCCTCCATGGCCATCGAGCGCCATGCCCTGCCACTGGTGGACGCCATCTGCGCAAGCCGGCCCGAGGGCTGGTGTCTCGGCCCTGTGGTCCTCGCCCGACAGGCGCGGGTGGGACTCGGCGACGAGATCGGTGCCGCGCTGCACGCACCGATGGTCGCCGTGCTGGTGGGCGAGCGCCCCGGGCTGAGCGCACCGGACAGCCTCGGCATCTACCTGACCCTGGGCCCACGCCCCGGATGCATGGATGCCGAACGCAACTGCATCTCGAACGTACGTCCAGCGGGCCTCGCCTACCCGGCGGCCGCGCGCAAGCTGTGGTGGCTGTGTCAGGCCGGTCGCCAGCTCGGCCAGACTGGCGTAGCCCTGAAAGACAACAGCGACGCCGCCCCCCTCGCAGACCCCGGCACCCCCGACGCCCTGGCCGAACCGGACGCCTGAGTCCAGTAGCCCGGCGCCAGCATTGTGTCGTCAGCTGTTGTCGTCGGGTTGTTCGCAAGACTGCCGCTCGACACAAAGCGGATGCAGGACGTACAAACAATCGAATCAATAGCTGAATAAAAAAGCCATATTAGCTTTCGATTATTTATTCTCGGAGGAGTGGCATACTATTCGCCCTGCGGTAACGGAATGGCACCCGCATATCCCGGAGCGAAGATTCGGTCCTGGGTGGAGCGTTTTCAAATCAAGGAGGGAATATGTCTGACAGCATCAACCAAACCCGTCGCACGTTCATGAAGGCCAGCGGCGCAGTCGTGGCCATGATTCCGGTCGTTGCTTTCGCAGCCAAGAACGACGCAATGCGTACCAGCATGAAGTACGTCGACAAGTCGACCGACGCGGCCAAGGTTTGCTCGGGCTGCATGCACTTCGTACCCGGCTCTCCGCTGGGCGGCTGTAAGCTGTTCGCGGGCGACACGGAAGTGAACCCGAACGGCACCTGTGTTGCCTGGGCCAAGAAGCCCTGATCCTCGATCAGTCGAGGATCAAACGGGGACGGGTCGCAAGACCTGTCCCCGTTTTCATTTCAGCTGCCGGGCCCTCCGCCGCGGCACGATGGCCCGGGTCAGCACGCCGGACTGGACGACGCCCATCCGCCGGTTCAGGCCTCCACTGTGCGCAACAGCCCCTGGCGCTCGACGAAGTCGATGATCTCGGCCAGACCCTGGCCCGTCTTCAGATTGGAGAAGATGAAGGGCCGCTCGCCACGCATCTTGCGCGCATCGCGGTCCATGACCTCGAGCGAGGCGCCGACCAGCGGTGCGAGATCGATCTTGTTGATCACCAGCAGATCGCTCTTGGTAATGCCGGGCCCGCCCTTGCGCGGGATCTTGTCGCCGGCCGAAACGTCGATGACGTAGAGCGTCAGATCTGACAGTTCAGGCGAGAAGGTGGCAGCAAGGTTGTCGCCGCCCGACTCGACAAAGATGATCTCCAGCCCCGGAAAGCTGCGGTTGAGGCGATCGACCGCTTCGAGGTTGATCGAGGCGTCCTCGCGGATGGCGGTGTGCGGGCAGCCGCCGGTTTCGACGCCGATGATGCGATCTGCCGCCAGCGCCTCATTGCGCACCAGAAACTGGGCGTCTTCCGCCGTGTAGATGTCGTTGGTGACGACGGCGATGTTGTACTTGTCACGCAAGGCCTGACACAGGGCGAGCGTGAGCGCGGTCTTGCCGGAACCGACGGGGCCGCCGATGCCGACACGAAGTGCCTGGGATGCAGGAGTAGTCATGATTCTGTGGTTTCCGTCGTTCAGCTTCTGAAGAGCCGTGAATACTGCGTTTCGTGGTGGCTGCTGGCAAGCGCCAGGCCGGGGGTGTAGTTGCTCCAGTCGTCTTCCGGGAGCGCGATCGCAAGGGGCACCAGATCGGGAATGCGCGCGCCGAGCACTGCCAGCATGCGCTGCCCCGCGCTCTGGCCGAGCGGCACGGTCTTGACCGCCGCCATCACCTGATTCTCCAGCCATGCCCACAGGTAGGCGGCGAGCGCATCGGCCACCGGCACCTTCCAGGCCGCGGCAGCAGCGGTCCATGCAGTCGGAAATGCCGGGGTGTCGAGCGCTTGCAGCCGCACCCGCCAGCCGGGCAGTGAAGACCAGGCGTCAAGCTCGACCAGCATGCGGACCAGCGAGTAGCCCATCTGCACGGTTTCGGCACGCAGCTCCGAGGTCTCGCGACTGGCGACGAAATCATCGTTGAGGCGTCGCACCGTGTCATCGTCGCCCTGCGCCCAGGCCTCGAGCAGACACGCGACCAGCGGCGCCTCGAAGCGCGCCACGCTCCATTCGAGCAGGTCGCCAATCCAGCGCTGGGTGTCGGCCTCGGTCTTGACCCGGCCACATTCGACCGCCCACTCCAGCCCCTGCGAGTAAGTGTAGGCGCCAACCGGCAGTGCCGGGCTGGCCAGTTGAAGCAGACGCACCAGCGGCAGCAAGCCTCCACCGACCACTGCACCGGATATGGCTGGCGTCACTTGGCACTCATCATGTGGATGCGCGCGCCGCTGCCGTCACCCGGATGCTGGTGACCATGAGCATAGGCACCGGCCTCGGGCTCGAATGGCGCCGAGATCGGCGACACTTCCGCGCCCAGCCCGACCAGCATGCCTTCGAGCACGTGATCGGCCTGAATCCGCAGCCAGCCTTCGCCGAGTTCGACGGCGACATGGCGGTTGCCGAGGTGGTAGGCCGCGCGTGCGAGCTCGAAGGCATCGGCGCAGCGCACCTCAAGCAGGGATTCCGGCGCAGCCACGACTTCGACGATCCGTCCGTCCTGGGCGTGGAGTTTCTGACCGCCGCGCAGGATGGTGCCGCGGGGGAGGAACAGACCGACTTCCTCGCCCGAGCTCAGTTTGGCGCGCAAGCGGCTCTTGGTGCGGTAGCCAAAATCGAGTTCCAGGGTTTCCGTTGCGGCGCGTACGCCGGTGTAAAGCGATTCAATCAGCAGCATGTCAGTTCAGTTTCCAGGGCCTGCTTGACGCGACACGAGGTTCGACGACGATCATGGCGGATTGCGTCAGAACAGGAAATAACGCTGCGCCATCGGCAGTTCGGTCGCGGGTTCGCACGTGAGCAATTCGCCATCGGCGCGCACGATATAGGTTTCGGGATCGACGTCAATGGTCGGCATCGCACCGTTGAGCACCATGTCGGACTTCTGCACGCCGCGGCAACCCTTCACTGCGACCAGCGGCTTTGTCAGGCCAAGCGCGGCGACCGCCGGGTTGGACAGCGCGGCTTGCGAGACGAAGGTCACCGAGGTCTTGAGCGCCTTGCCGAAACTGCCGAACATCGGCCGGTAATGCACCGGTTGCGGCGTGGGGATCGACGCGTTGGGATCGCCCATCGCCGCCGCCGCGATCATGCCGCCCTTCAGAATCAGGCTGGGCTTGACGCCGAAGAAGGCCGGCCGCCACAACACCAGGTCGGCCAGCTTGCCAGGTTCGATCGAGCCCACGACGTGCGAGATGCCGTGGGTGATCGCCGGGTTGATGGTGTACTTGGCGATGTAGCGCCGGATGCGGAAGTTGTCCGCCTTGCCGTCGCCACGCTCGCCATCCTCGGGCAGTGCGCCGCGCTGCACCTTCATCTTGTGCGCGGTCTGCCAGGTGCGGATGATGACCTCGCCGACCCGCCCCATCGCCTGCGAGTCGGACGACATCATGGAGAAGGCGCCGGTGTCGTGCAGGATGTCTTCGGCCGCAATCGTCTCGCGCCGGATGCGCGATTCGGCAAAGGCCACGTCCTCGGCAATCGCCGGATCAAGGTGATGACACACCATCAGCATGTCGAGATGCTCGTCGATGGTGTTGACCGTGAATGGCCGCGTCGGGTTGGTCGAGGACGGCAGCACGTTCGGCGACCCCACCGCCTTGATGATGTCGGGCGCGTGACCGCCACCCGCACCTTCGGTGTGGAAGGTGTGGATGGTGCGGCCCTTGAACGCGGCCAGCGTGGTTTCGACGAAGCCGGATTCGTTCAGGGTGTCGGTGTGGATCGCGACCTGTACGTCGTGCTGCTCGGCCACATTCAGGCAGTTGTCGATCGCCGCCGGCGTCGTGCCCCAGTCCTCGTGCAGCTTGAGGCCGATCACGCCCGCCTCGACCTGCTCGTTGAGCGGCCCCGGCAGGCTGGCATTGCCCTTGCCGAAGAAGCCGAGGTTCATCGGAAAGGCTTCGGCCGCCTCGAGCATGCGATGGATGTGCCACGGCCCTGGCGTGCACGTGGTGGCGTAGGTGCCGGTCGCCGGCCCGGTGCCGCCCCCGAGCATGGTGGTGACGCCCGACATCAGCGCCTCTTCGATCTGCTGCGGGCAGATCCAGTGGATGTGGCTGTCGATGCCCCCGGCGGTGAGGATCATGCCCTCGCCGGCGATGACCTCGGTGCCCGCACCGACCGGAATGGTGACGCCGGGCTGGATGTCCGGGTTGCCGCCCTTGCCGATCTTCCAGATCTTGCCGTCCTTGAGGCCGACGTCCGCCTTGACGATGCCGGTGACGGCATCGACGATCAGCGCGTTGGTGATGATGGTGTCGGCCACCTCGGCAGAGAGCTGCTGCCCCTGCCCCATGCCGTCGCGGATGACCTTGCCGCCACCGAACTTCACCTCTTCACCGTAGATGGTGTGGTCCTGTTCGACTTCGAGAATCAGCCCGGTGTCGGCCAGTCGTACGCGGTCTCCCACCGTGGGGCCGAACATTTCCGCATAGGCGCGGCGCGTAATCTTTGCCATATCAGAGCGCTCCCATGACCTGGGCGTTGAAGCCGAACACCTTGCGCGCACCGTCGAGCGCGACCAGTTCGATCGTGCGCGACTGTCCCGGCTCGAAACGCACCGCCGTCCCGGCGGCAATGTTGAGGCGGAAACCGCGTGCAGCCGTGCGATCGAAGTCGAGCGCGGCATTGGTTTCGGCAAAGTGGTAGTGCGAGCCGACCTGGATAGGGCGGTCGCCGGTATTCGTAACTGACAGCGTCAGCGTCGAGCGTCCGACATTGAGTTCGATCTCGCCGTCGAGCGGCATGAGTTCGCCTGGAATCATTTTCTTCTCCTGATGTGCCTGGCGGTTCAACCGCCACGGGCGCCGAAGCGATAATCGCGCATGGCCTGTGAGCGCGCCGGCGCGACCTCGGGGGCCGGCGCGGGTACGACGGGTTCGACCACTGCAGCCGGTGCCAGCTTTTCGCGCAAACAGATGACGAGCAGCAAGAACTCCTCGTCGTCGGCGAGCTCTTCGATCTCGTCCAGCGTCGCCTTTGCATACGCCGGATCGTTCGTCATCGCCGTCAGATTCACGCTGCGCCCCAGCGTACGCTTCACCTGCAGCTTGAAGCGGGCCAGCAACCTTGCCAGTTCGATTTCGGCTTCGCTCATGATGGTCGCCGCCAATGCGTCAGATGATGGGGTTATGCACGGTGACCAGTTTCGTGCCGTCCGGGAAGGTGGCCTCGACCTGAATATCCGGAATCATCTCGGCCACGCCGTCCATCACGTCGTCGCGTGTGAGCAGGGTGGCGCCGTAGCTCATCAGCTCGGCCACGGTTTTGCCGTCGCGCGCACCTTCAAGGATCGCGCAGGTGATGAAGGCGACCGACTCCGGGTAGTTCAGCTTCAGGCCGCGCGCCCGACGTCGCTCGGCGAGCAGTCCGGCGGTGAAAATCAGCAGCTTGTCCTTCTCGCGTGGGCTCAGTTCCATCGATTTCTCCACGGCGCCAGTGGCGCCGCCATCAGTTGATCAGGTATTCCAGATTCTCGGCGTCTGCATCGGGCGCCCGGCTACAGTCGGCCTGACCGCAGCCCAAAGCCGCGCAAACCATTCGCGTCCCGGCTCGCATGCGGGCCCGAGATAACGCGCTACCAGCAAGCCGGGCAACAAGGTGACGCCGCCCGTCCCCTGCGTCGGCGCGATCTCGCGCCAGGCCTTGAGGAGTTCGACATTCACCAGCGGCGAAGCGACCAGCAGACTGCCGCTCACCGGCTCGCCCTGCAGCCCGATGCCGGCAGTCAGCAGGGCGCTGCCACCACCCACCCTGCCGCGCTCCAGCCACAGCGGACGCCCATCCCGCACTATCCTGGTGCGCATCGCAAGCTCGCCTCGGGTAAAGCGCTCCCCCGAGCCCGTGCGACCGAAACACAGCATCTCCGCCCCGATGAAACAGGCATCTCCGGACAGGCTGACCTCGGTCACGAGGTCACCGAAGGCGCCGTCGAACACCAGGCTTTCCTGAGGCAGCCACTCGCACACGGCGCCTGCGGCCACCGCAATACGCTGTGTCAGCCCGCCGCGTGCGCCGGCGCTGCGATACCACTTGCCCGCACCCGGTGTGGTCAGCAGCGCATGGGCGCCTGCCCTGACATCGACATCGACGCTGAGGCTGTCGCCACTGGCGATACCCGCGGGCGGGTGTACCAGAATGGTGTGGCACACCTCATGGCCCTCGGGATAAAGCGGACGCTGCACCACCAGCGGACCGACATGCGCGCGCTCCGCAAGCACGGTACGCTCGCCACGGCGTTCATACGCCAGCCGCAACTCGGCACGCCAGCTGCGCCCGGCGGCAGCATTACAGGCAGGCGCGCTGAGCGAACGGGATTCAGGGGCTGTCACAGCATTCATGGAGCTTCCATTAGCAAGCAATGTTCCAGCTCAAAGGCCGACCCGATATACGACTGTTTAGACTGACTATTCTGTGCAGACAAGGCTTGCAGGCGCACGCCCTGAGCCGGGCGCCCATGAAAACACCGGCCGGATGCACCAGTACAGTGCATGAACGCCCTCCCGCGCTTACTGGCGCACTTCGTCGCACTCGTCGAATTCGTCAGCCTTGCCCACACCGGGAGTCGCACGGAACGGGTTGATGTCCAGACCACCGCGCCGCGTGTAGCGTGCCCACACCGCAAGCGCCTGCGGGTGGCAGCGCGCCATGATGTCGCAGAACACCCGCTCCACGCATTGTTCGTGAAACTCGTTGTGCTCGCGAAAGGACACGATGTAGCGCAGCAGGCCCTCACGCTCGATCGCAGGCCCGGTGTAGCGCACGACGACCATGCCCCAGTCGGGCTGACCGGTCACCAGACAGTTGGACTTGAGCAGGTGGGAATACAGGGTCTCGCTGACGATTTCACCACGGGCTGCCAGCAGGGCCGGGGCCGGCTGATAGGTATCGATATCGATGTCGAGATCGTCCAGACAGACACCTTGCGGGTAGCCGATCTGGCGCAGGGGGCGCTCGCCGAGCGGCATCAGTTCAACCGCCACCGCGCCGCCTGCCGCCGCGGACAGGTCGCGAGCAATCGTTTCGCGCACGGTGCCCGCATCGGCAAAACGACTCTGGTTAAAGGCATTGAGGTAAAGCTTGAGGGATTTCGACTCGATCAGCCGCGGCGTATCGGCTGGCACCCGGAAGCGTGCGAGCGCCACCACCGGCTTGCCGCGCGCGTTCAGCCACGACAGCTCATAGGCATTCCACAGATCCTCACCGACGAAGGGCAAGGCATCGCCGCGCACGCCGATCTCGTCGCGCTTGAGCTGACGTTCGATCGGAAACAGGAGCTCGGGCGCATAGGTATCGCGATAGGCGACAGGCTTGCCGAGCGGCGAGGCTTCGGCACCATGGCGGAGAGGGGATGTATCGTTCATCAGTATGATTGTAAAAGAAGCGCGCACGATGCGCTGTTGCTGCGTTGCAGCATGAATAGTAAACTCGCGGGTCAATGCGTTTACGAACGCGCTTTCCCGCAACACCCGCAGACGCGGCATCAGACGACAGGCTGCAGGCCACGTCGCCGCCCGCAAGGCCGCACCCGGACGCCCTGCGACACTCCATCCGGCACATCAGCAGCAAGGCCGCGCCTGCCACGCAGCCCAAGACGGATCAAAACAGACAATGAAATCCCTTCAGCAGGACTGGTTCTCCAACGTCCGCAACGACTTGCTCGCCGGCCTGGTGGTCGCGCTTGCCCTCATCCCCGAGGCCATCGCCTTCTCCATCATCGCCGGGGTCGATCCCAAGGTCGGGCTCTATGCCTCCTTCTGCATCGCCACCGTGATCGCCTTCGCCGGCGGTCGCCCGGGCATGATCTCGGCCGCAACCGGAGCCATGGCCCTGGTGATGGTGACCCTGGTCAAGGACCACGGCCTGCAGTATCTGCTCGCCGCCACCCTGCTCACCGGCGTGCTGCAGATCCTCGCCGGCTGGCTGCGCCTGGGCGTGCTGATGCGCTTCGTGTCGCGCTCGGTGGTGACCGGCTTCGTCAATGCGCTGGCGATCCTGATCTTCATGGCCCAGCTCCCGGAGCTGACCAACGTCAGCTGGCATGTGTATGCCATGACCGCAGCCGGGCTTGGCATCATCTACCTCTTCCCCTACATCACCCGTGCCGTGCCGTCGCCGCTGGTCACCATCGTGGTACTGACGGCGGTGTACATGGTGCTTGATCTCGACATCCGCACGGTGGGCGACATGGGCGAACTGCCGGACAGCCTGCCGGTGTTCCTGCTGCCCGATGTGCCACTCAACCTCGAGACGCTCGGGATCATCTTCCCCTACGCACTGACCATGATGGTCGTGGGCCTGCTCGAATCGCTGATGACCGCCACCATCGTCGACGACCTCACCGACACCACCAGCAACAAGAGCCGCGAATGCGTGGGTCAGGGCGTGGCCAATATTGCCTCCGGTTTCCTCGGCGGCATGGCCGGCTGCGCGATGATCGGGCAGTCGGTGATCAACGTGAAGTCCGGCGGCCGCGGACGCCTGTCGACGCTGACCGCCGGCGTGGTGCTGCTGATCCTGGTGGTCTTCCTCGGCGACTGGGTGCGCCAGATCCCGATGGCGGCCCTGGTCGCGGTGATGATCATGGTTTCGATCGGTACCTTCAGCTGGGACTCGGTACTCAAGCTGCGCGAAAATCCGCCCAGCTCCAGCGTGGTCATGATCGCCACCGTCGCGGTCACCGTCGCCACGCACGACCTCGCCCGCGGGGTGCTGGTCGGGGTGCTGCTGTCGGGCTTCTTCTTTGCGCACAAGGTCGGCAAGGTGCTGCACGTCGGTTCGCGCACGGAAGACGAAGGCCGGATGCGCCGCTATGCCGTCACCGGCCAGGTGTTCTTTGCCTCGGCCGACCGTTTCATCGCCTCCTTCGATTTCAAGGAAGTCATCGACAAGGTCAGCATCGACGTCTCCCGCGCCCATTTCTGGGACGTCACCGCCATCAGTGCACTCGACAAGGTGGTGGTCAAATTCCGCCGCGAAGGCACCGAAGTCGAGGTCATCGGCCTCAACGAAGCCAGTGCGACCATGGTCGACCGCTTCGCGGTGCACGACAAGCCTGAAGCCGTCGAAAACCTGATGGGCCACTGAGGAGCAGACCATGAGCAAAGACAACAAGATTCTGGCCTGCGTGGATCAGTCCCGTTTTGCCGACACGGTGGCCGACTACGCAGCCTGGGCCGCGACGCGCATGGAGGCGCCGCTCGAGTTTCTCCATGTCATCGACCGCCATCCGGAACTCGGCTCCGGCGACGACCATAGCGGCGCCATCGGCTTCAACGCCCAGGAACAGTTGCTGCATACCCTCAGCGACAAGGATGCGGCGCTCAGCCGCGCGGCACGCGAACAGGGACGCATCTTCCTCAACCGCCTGCGCGAGCGCGCGATCGCCGCCGGCGTGCCGGCACCGGACATGCGCCAGCGCCACGGCGCGCTCGACGACACCCTGGCCGAGCAGGAAGACGGCGTGCGCATGTTCGTCTTCGGCCGTCGCGGCGCCTCGGCCGAGACCCGCAGCCAGAGCATCGGCAGCAACGTTGAGCGCGTGGTGCGTGCCCTGCACAAACCGGCGCTGACCGTGACCGAGGGTTTCAGCGAACCGCGCCGGATCCTGATCGCCTTTGACGGCGGCATCGTCACCCGTCGCGGCGTGGAGATGGTGGCAAACAGCCCGCTGTTCCGCGGCCTGCCCATCCATCTGCTGATGTCGGGCAAGGAAAGCCAGAGCGCGCCCAAGCAGCTGGAGTGGGCCAAGAACACGCTCGAGGCGGCAGGCTTCGAAGCCCCTGCCTCACTGATTCCCGGCGACGCGGAGCAGGTCATCGAGAAAACGGTGAAGGCACAGGGTATCGATCTGCTGATCATGGGCGCCTACGCCCACTCGCCGCTGCGCAGCCTGCTGTTTGGCAGCAAGACCACCGACCTGTTGCGCACCGCCACCATTCCGACACTGCTGCTGCGGGGCTGAAAAGCCCGCACGCAGCGCGCTTCGCGCTCAAATCCGCGCGAAGCGCACCTTTACATCGCAGGGCGGCGCCGTATACGCGGCCGAGGTGGCAATGAGATCCGCCCCGGCCGCCACGTAGTCTGCGGCGTTGTCGGCGCGCACGCCGCCGGCGGCAACCAGCACCGCGCTGAGGCCCTCTGCTGCAATCCGCGCCTTGCACGCTGCCACCGCCTCGGGCGGGAATTTCTCCAGCTGCAACACACCGGCCCCCGCACGCGCCCAGACCAGCGCCTCCTCGACCGAGGCCACCTCCACCGTGAGCTTGCGCTCAGGCTGAAGGCGTCGCAGACGGGCCACGGTGTCCTGCGGCGTCTCTTCCAGGAACAGACGGTGCTCGGCGAAGATCAGCAGGGTTTCCGACAGACCCAGCCGGTGCATGATCGCACCGCCCGCCTTCACTGCCTTGGCCGACATCGCCTTGGTGCCGGGCACGTTCTTGCGTGTGCAGGCGACGGCAACCGGCGCCGCAGCGGCAACGATGGCGGCCGCTGCGGTGGCGATGCCGCTGGACCACTCCATCAGGGTCTGCGCCACCTTCCACGCACGGTGAAGCTCGCCCGCCCCGCCTTCGGCCTCGAGCAGCAAGGCGCCCGCCTCGACCGTCGTCGCCGATGCGACATGAAGCCGCGCGGTCGCGCCTGCCAGCTGAAACAGGCGCACCGCCTCTTCACTGCCGCACACCCGCATCGCACCGCGAGCATGGAAGGACACATGCCCACGCGCATTCCCGATGGCCAGAGCCTCGGTGGTCAGGTCGCCCGCCGGCACATCATCGGCGAGCAGTTCGGACAGGGCGTGATCGGAAAGACAGCAAGGCATGACTCGAACTCCAGAAGACATCTGCACAAGGGCACTTCCAAACGGCACCGGCAATCACTGCGCGCGGGATCACCCCAGCAGGGCCACCGTCTTGATCTGCGCCCACATTCGTCGGTTGGCGACGATGCCTAGCTGGTCGCACGAGCGCCGGGTGATGCGTGCGATCAGCGGGGTGCCGCCCGCATCGAGGCGGACCAGCACATGCGCAGGGGTATCGGCCACGACTACCTCCTGCACGATGGCCTGCAGCAGGTTGGTAATGCTGCTGTTTTCGTTGCGCGTCTCGGCAAGGCTGACGTCGCGCGCATGCACGCGGAAGCGCAGACGGTGGCCGACGGCCTCTGGGCGCCGCGCGACCAGTACGCTGCCGCCCGCAAAATCGAGCCGCGTCAGGTGGTAGCGTTCATCATGCTCGGCGATGACCGACTCGATGACGACCCCTGCATCCTCGGTGAACGCCGTCGGCAGGTCCAGGCGCGCCAGCGTCTCCACCAGCCCGCCCTGTGCAACCACCCTCCCCTGATCAAGCAGGATCACATGATCCGCCAGCCGCGCCACCTCGTCGGGCGAGTGGCTGACGTAGAGCACCGGGATGTCGAGCTCGTCGTGCAGGCGCTCGAGGTAGGGCAGGATCTCCTGCTTGCGTTTGAGATCCAGCGCGGCAAGCGGCTCGTCCATCAGCAACAGTCGCGGGCTGGTCAGCAGCGCCCGCGCCATGCCCACTCTCTGCCGCTCGCCGCCAGACAGGCGCTCCGGCATGCGGTCCAGCAGATGGCCGATCCCCAGCAGTTCGACGGCCTGGTCCCAGGCCACGCGCCGGGTTGCCGCCGCGACCCGCTTCATGCCGAACTCGAGATTGCGCCGCACCGAGAGATGCGGAAACAGACTGGCCTCCTGGAAGACATAGCCGATCGCACGCTCGTGCGTCGGCACGAAGACCCCGGCGTCGGCATCCTGCCAGTGCTCGCCATTGACGATGAGCCGGCCCTGCGGTGCGCGCTCAAGACCGGCGACGCAGCGCAGGCAGGTGGTCTTGCCCGACCCCGAATGACCGAACAGTGCGGTGACGCCGCGCCCCGGCAACTGCAGATCGACGTCGAGTGAAAAGCCACTGTAGTCGAGGCGAAAGCGGGCCTGTATGCCTTCTGTCGTCATGTGCCCATCCCCGGCTTGAAGCGGCGGCTGGTGTACAGCGCGAGCAGGACGAAGAAGGAGAATACGACCATGCCGCCGGCGAGCCAGTGTGCCTGTGCGTACTCCATGGCCTCGACGTGATCGAAGATCTGCACCGACACCGTGCGCGTGCTGCCTGGAATATTGCCGCCGATCATCAGCACCACGCCAAACTCGCCCACGGTATGTGCGAACCCCAGAATCGACGCGGTGACGAAACCCGGTCGCGCCAGCGGCAGCACCACCGAAAAGAAGGTGTCCCACGGACTGGCGCGCAGGGTGGCGGCGACTTCCAGCGGGCGCTCTCCAATCGCTTCAAAGGCGTTCTGCAAGGGTTGAATGACGAAGGGCATCGAGTAAAACACCGAACCGACGACCAGGCCGGCAAAGGTGAAGGGCAGCGTGCCCAGACCCAGTGCGGTCGTCATCTGACCAATCGGCCCGTGCGGCCCCATGGTCACCAGCAGGTAGAAGCCGATCACCGTCGGCGGTAACACCAGCGGCAATGCCACCACCGCCCCGATCGGTCCCTTGAGCCACGAACGCGTGCGTGCCAGCCACCAGGCGATTGGCGTACCGATCAGCAGCAGCAATACCGTGGTCAGGGCCGCCAGCTCCAGCGTGAGCCAGATTGCCGAGAGATCGAGCGCAGTGAGTGACATGCCCGCCCCGCTCTTTACAGATCGTAGCCGTAGGCGCGGATCACCGCCGCAGCCTTCGGCCCCTTGAGGTAATCGACCAGCGCCTTCGCTGCCTCGCTGTCCTTGCCCTTGCTCAGGATCACCGCGTCCTGACGGATCGGATCGTACATGTCGGCGGGCACCACCCAGGCTGAACCCGACGTGATCTTGCCATCCTTCGACACCTGCGACATCGCGACGAATCCAAGCTCGGCATTGCCGGTGGAAACGAACTGGTAGGCCTGAGTGATGTTGGTGCCCTCGACCAGCTTGGGTCCGACCGCTGCCGTCAGGCCGAGCTTGTCCAGCACCTGAGTTGCAGCAAACCCGTAGGGCGCCGTCTTGGGATTGGCAATCGACAGGTGCTTGAACGCATTCCTGCTCAGCACCTCGCCCTTGTCATCCACGTAGGCACCATCAGACGACCACAGCACGAGCTTTCCGACCGCATAGGTGAAGCGGGACCCGGACACGATGCCGCCTTCGGCTTCCAGCTTGGCCGGCGTCTTGCTGTCGGCGGCGAAGAAGACCTCGAAGGGCGCGCCGTTCCTGATCTGGGTGTAGAGCCCGCCCGTCGGGCCGAACGCCGCCAGCACCTTGTGCCCCGTATCCTTCTCGAACTGCAGTGCGATCTCCTTGATTGGCGCGGTGAAGTTGGCGGCAACGGCGACCTGAACTTCGGCTGCGTTCGAACCAGCGGCGAACACACCAAGACTGAGTGCAATGACAAGGCGGGAAACGGGCGGCTTCATGATTCAACTCCAGTAGATGATGACGAAAAAGGCCAGCCTCAGTCGTAGATCGCAAGAATGACGCTGGATGACTTGAAAAAGGCACAGGCCGGCACGCCGGCCTCGATACCCAATGCCTTGCAGCTCTCGCCGGTCACCACGCAGGTCACACTGCGACCCGATGGCAGCACCAGCGTGACCTCGTTGTTCACCGGCCCTGCATGCACTTCGGCGACCTTGCCCCACAGCTGGTTGCGCGCGGTGAGCCGCATCGTCTGATCGACCGACAACATCACCGAGGACGACTTCACCAGTGCAAAGACCTCCTTGCCGATCGTCAGCCCGAGATTTTCAGCGCTGGCCTTGGTGATGATGGCGGCGATCTCGGTTTCTTCATCGATGCGCACCCGCACCTCGTAATCGACCCCACCATCGCGCAAGCCCGTAATCGACCCGGAAAACTGGTTGCGGGCGCTGGTCTTCAGGCTCATCCGGTGCATCAGCTTCTGGAAGCCGCGAATGTCGCACCCACCCGCCTGGTTCAGTCGTTCGGACAGGCGGTCGAGCGCGGCCTGATACTCGATTTCCAGCGCGCGATACATCGCCACCATCTTCTGGCCGTATTCGGTGAGCCGGGTGCCTCCACCCTGTCGTCCGCCGGTGACACGAACGACCAGGGGCTCGGGCGCCAGATTGTTCATGGTGTCGATCGCGTCCCAGGCCGCCTTGTACGACAGGGGCACCGCTTTCGCCGCCTGGTTGATCGAGCCCTTGTGCCCGATCTCTTCCAGCAACCGGATACGCGTATCGGATAGCGCTGCACCGATCTCGGTTTCGAGCGACATGCGGGCGAGGAAACGGGTAGCTGTCATCGTCTGTGAAGGCATTATGTATTCCGTTTTATATAAAGCCAAAACCATGCCAGGCGGTATTTACTATGGTTGCATAGGAATAACCCTTGAAACTACAGTGCACGCCGGGGACATTTGTTGATTACCTGACAATTATATGTAGCTCAAGCTACAGCGTGTTTCTTTTCCTTCAATTGCAGGATCGTTCTGGAGAACAGCATGAAAGTCAGCGCCCGCAACATCTTCAAAGGCCCCATCAGTGCAATCAAGACCGGCATCGTGAATGCAGAGGTCGCAGTCTCGATTGGCGGAAACGACACCCTCGTCGCCGTCGTCACCATGGAAAGCCTCAATGCCCTTGAGCTCAAGACGGGCAAGGACGTCGTCGCGCTGGTGAAGGCGCCCTGGGTCATGCTGATGAGCGAAGGCAGCGACATTCGCCTGTCGGCACGCAACAGCCTGACCGGCACGGTCAAATCGGTCGAGGTCGGCACCGTCAACGCCGAGGTCACCATCAGCCTTCCCGGCGGCAGCGAGGTGGCGTCGGTCGTGACCAAGGAAGCAGCCGCAGAGCTTGGACTCAGGCCCGGCGTCCCCGTCACTGCAGTCATCAAGGCGTCGAACGTCATTCTTGGGGTTCCCGCCTGAGCGCGCACGCCGGGACATTCGTGTCGCCGCAGGAACTCAGCGCGGCATGCTATCGCTGAAGCTGTAGAAGGACTGCCCGGCGCAGTCCTGACCGGGCTGCACGGTGCGGTGGATCAGCCAGCGCTGGTCGCGCAAGCGCCAGGCCGCGACCGACTCCGCGTAAGCCGCTGCCGCATAGAACTCTTCGCCGTCATCTGAGCGCGGCTCGCGCAATACATAGCGGTGTGCGTAGTAGCAGGCCTCTCCGTCAGGGTCGTACCCGAAGACCCGCTCGGCATCGAGTTCGGCCTCGCGAAACAGATCAAAGGACAGGGGCACCACCACCATGTCGCGCCACTCCACCGGCAAGCGGCCCCACCAGGGCTGCTCGCCACTGTCTGCGGCACGACGACGATCACCGGTTCTTATATGGCTTGCTGTACATAACACTGCACACCTCCTCCTGGGACAGGAATGTCTTCACACAGGCGTGCTGATGCGAACCGCCTGACAAGAATGGCGCAAGCGGGTCTGCCACGCGCCTTCGTTGTATACAAAAGCAATAACGATGCCCGATAAAAATCCCGCACAGCGGGATGAAAAAGCGGGGCGGACGGACGGCAGTGAACGAAAAAAGGGCGGCCATGCCGCCCTTCCCAAAACTCAGACCACGATCAGCAAGCTCAGAAGTGCCACTGCACCTTGATCATCGGCGCGGAGGTTTCAGAGCCGGTGCTGCCTTCCTTGGAGCCGAACTTGTTGTTGATGTACTCGTAACCAATGCCTGCGCGCAGGGTGCGCGGCTTGCCCATCAGCATCTGGCCGACGTCGGCCATGACAAACATGTTGGTCCAGGTCTCGGGATCGGTCTTCACGCCGAAGCCGTCCTTGCCCTTCTTGCCGGTGTAGTTCAGGTAACCTTCGAAGGACAGGGGCACCGAGCCGACGTTGAAGGGAATGCCCCAGGCCATCGCGATCCGGTAGGTCGGATCGAATTCAACCGATTTGCCGACGATGCCGTTGTTGTTCCACTCCTTGTAGTAGAGCAGGCTCACGTCGAAGAAGCCCTTGGGAATATCGAACTTCAGCGTCGGACCAACCAGAATCTTGCGCACCTTCGGCGCAAATGCCGTGTCCTTGGAGTTCCAGTCGAGACCGGTCGTCAGCGCGATTTCCTTCACCGGCCCGAATGACAGGTTCTTGTCGAAGACCTTGCCCAGGTAGAGCTGGTGGGCATACACCACATAGATTTCCTGCGCGCCGGTATCGCCGCCTTTGGCCGGGTCCTTGCTGTCCGACATCAGAATATCCACGTTCAGGAAGTTCTGCCCGTAGTCATAGCCACTCACATGGGTAAAGCCAACGATGTCTTTCGACACATCGTCCGAAATGGCCGGTTCGTTGAACTTTTCGCCATAACGGTAGGAGATGGACGTGTCGCTCCAGTTGGCGGCCGAGGCCGAGATCGGCGCAGCCAGACAGGCGCCAAGCACTGCGGTGGTGATGATTCGCGAGGTGGTGGGATACATGATGCGAGGGCTCCTGAACGAGAAAAGTGTTTGATTCAACGCAACATGAGTCGCCGCGTTTTTTTCAAGCTAACAGGACTCGCGGTGATTTTGATCAATATGGATTATTACGTAATGGATATACTGATCGTCTATCTAAGTTATTGTTTATGAAGCGTATTAAACAATTGATACGCCACTCCTGAAGGCACCATGTTCGCGCCAGCCGACTGCATGACGCACAGTATTTGTGCGCCGCAAAAATGATAGTTTTCAAGGCACTGAGATCCGTGAGCGAAACATGTCGCACCGTTTTGGTGCCTCGTGAGCCGCAGAACATGGCCAAAGCCTGTTTTCCGGGCTAAACGGGCATGGCATGGCGCTTGCCATGTGTGTTGTAACGACACACAGGAGCACTACATGTTTCACACCCGTAAAGACGCACCGACCACCCAGATCCGCCGCCGTGTTCTCGGCGCCTTGCTCGCGACGGCCTGCGCACTCGGCCTCGGGCAGGCTCATGCCGCCGACCCGGTGAAGATCAAGTTCACCCTCGACTGGCGCTTCGAAGGCCCGTCCGCACCCTTCCTGCTTGCCAAGAGCAAGGGCTACTTCGCTGCCGAAGGCCTGGATGTCGAGATCGACGCCGGCAACGGCTCGGCCGGTGCCGTGACGCGTGTCGCCACTGGCGCCTACGACATGGGCTTTGCCGATTTCAATGCCCTGGTGGAATACGATGCGAAAACACCGGGCTCGAAGATTCAGGCCATCTACATGGTCTATAACTCGACCCCCGCCGCGGTCTTCGTGCTGAAGAAGTCGGGCGTCACCAAGGCGGCGGACCTCGTCGGCAAGACGCTGGCTGCACCGATTTTCGACGGCGGACGCAAGGCGTGGCCGGCCTTCGCCAAGGCCAACGGTCTGGCGCTCGATGCAGTGAAGTGGCAGACGGTCGAGCCCGCGATTCGTGAGACCCTGCTTGCGCGCGGCGACGTCGACGGCATCACCGGCTTCTATTTCACCAGCCTCCTCAACCTGCAGGCGCGTGGCGTGCCGGCCGATCAGATCGTTGCGCTGAAGTACCCCGACAACGGTGTCGAGTTCTACGGCAACACCCTGATCGCGAGCCCGAAGATGCTGAGCGAACAACCGAAGGCGGTTGAAGGTTTCGTCCGCGCCTTCAACAAGGCCCTGAAGGAAACCGTCGCCAGCCCCGACACTGCCGTACTGGCGGTGAAGGAACGCGACCCCCTGATCAACGTTGCGCTCGAAAGCCAGCGCCTGAAGCTCGCGCTCGACTCCGTGGTGGTGACGCCCGAAAGCCGCTCACTCGGCCTCGGCGCAGTCGATCCCGAGCGCATGAAACGTTCGGTCGCTGAAGCAACCACGGCGTTCGGCCTGCCTGCCACGCCTGACGCGAGCACGCTGTTCACCGCCGCCTACCTGCCCTCCGCAGCCGATCGCGCCATCAAGTAAGCACTGCCCCAAGGAGTGTGCGGGCGACGCCCCTCGTCGCCCGCCAGAGCGTTCATGGATTTTGTCCGTTTTGAAGATGTGAGCCTGGCCTACCAGCCCGGTAGCCCGTTTGCGATCGAGGATGTCAGCCTGTCGATCCGCGAGAACGAGTTCATCTCGCTGGTCGGCCCCTCAGGCTGCGGCAAGTCGACGGTGATGAAGCTGGTCACTGGCCTCAAGCCCCCCTCGAAGGGCTATGTATATGTAGACGGACGCGAAGTCGGCGGTCCGCAGAAATGTGTCGGCATGGCTTTCCAGGCTTCGAACCTGCTGCCCTGGCGTACCACCTTGCAGAACGTCATGCTGCCGATGGAAATCGTCGAGCCCTATCGTTCCACGCTGCGCACAAAACGCGCCGAGTACGAGGAACAGGCGCGCGCGCTGATCAAGCGCGTCGGCCTCGCAGGCTTCGAGGACAAGTTCCCGTGGGAGCTCTCCGGTGGCATGCAGCAGCGCGCCTCGATCTGCCGCGCCCTGATTCACAAGCCACGTCTGCTGATGCTGGACGAGCCGTTCGGCGCGCTCGATGCCTTCACCCGCGAAGAGCTGTGGTGCATGGTGCGCGACCTGTGGCAGGAAGAGCCGTTCACCGTGGTGCTGGTCACCCACGACCTGCGCGAAGCAGTGTTTCTGGCCGACACGGTGTACGTGATGAGCAAGCGCCCGGGCCGCATCCTGGTACGACGCGAAATCGACCTGCCGCGCCCACGTGACCTCGACGTGACCTACACCGAGCCTTTTGCCAACTACGTGCACGAACTGCGCGAGCACATCGGCCACATTCGCGAATCCTGAGCCCGGAGGCCTTCATGCTGTCACAGAAAACCCTGATCCGGCTCGCCCCCTGGCTGGTCGTGCTGTTCTTCGGCCTGTTGTGGGAAGGCATCGTCGTTGCCTTCGATGTGCCAGAGTTCCTGTTTCCCTCGGTATCTTCCGTCTGGCATTCAACGGTGATGCACTGGGACCCGATCATGATGCACGCCACCCAGACGTTCCTCACCACCCTGGCCGGTTTCGCCATCGCGGTGGTGTTCGGGCTCGTGGTCGGTGCCGCGGTGGGCTCCTCGCCCATCATCTACAAGGCGCTCTACCCCCTGCTGGTGGGCTTCAACTCGATTCCCAAGGTTGCGTTCGTTCCGGTGCTGGTGGTGTGGTTCGGCATCGGCACCATTCCGGCGATCCTCACCGCTTTCCTGATCTCCTTCTTCCCGGTCGTGGTGAACGTGGCCACCGGCCTGGCGACACTGGAGCCCGAAATGGAAGATGTGCTGCGCTCGCTGGGCGCATCCCGCCTCGACATCCTGAAGAAGGTCGGCCTGCCGCGTGCCATGCCCTACTTCTTCGCCTCGCTGAAGGTCGCGATCACGCTCGCCTTCGTCGGTTCGGTGATCTCGGAGACGGTTGCGTCCAACCTTGGCATTGGCTACCTGATGATGGCGGCAAGTTCGTCGATGGACATGGCCCTGGTGTTCGCCGGCCTGATCGTCATCGGCATCATGGGCGTGGTGATGTACGAACTGTTTGCACTGGTCGAACGCAAGCTCACCGGCTGGGCGCACCGCAATCCGAACGGGGCAATGTAAGCACCCGTATGCGGAGGTCAGGCAAAGACGGTCCGGGCAGACGAGGTCCGGGCCGTCAGCGTTTCAAAGTCGAACCCCCAGATCCGGAAAGGTTTCAGGCAACGCGCCGCAGCGGTGAGGCAACAGGCGTTGTGCGGGCCGCACGCACGATGCGCTCACGGAACCAACGGCATTCTGCCGAGTGCTGGGTGCGGTCGTGCCACAACAGGTAGTAAGCCATCGACGGCAGTTCGACCGGCGCGGGCACGATGTTCAGCGGCAGCATGGTGGTGTAGTGCTCGGCGAAGCGTGCTGGCGCGGTGAAGATCAGATCGGAATTGATCAGCATGAAGGGCGCCATGTGAAAGTACGGCACATGCGCCACCACGTTGCGACGCATGCGTTCGCGCGCGAGGAAGACGTCGACCACACCACGCTGACCGACCGAATACGGTGTGGGCACGACATGCTCCGCCGCCAGCCAGTCGCTCATGCTGAGCTGACCACTGGCGAGCGGATGGCCGGTGCGCATCATCACCACCATGCGGTCTTCGAACAGCGGGGCGGTGCGCAGGTGATCGGGCGGGTTGGGCCAGTTGCCGATGACGAGATCGAGTTCGCCGGATTCGAGCGCACGCGGGTAATCCGAGTTTTGCGTCATCGAATGGAAGGCGATCTGTGCCTTGGGTGCGAGCTTGTGCACGTCGGTGACGACTTCGCCCAGCAGCATGGCGTTGAGGTAGTCAGGCGTGGCCACGTTGAAGCTGCGGCGGGTGCTCGCGGGGTCGAATCCGGTCGGGCCTTCGGCGATGCGCTCGATCTGTTCGAGCACGATGCGGATCGGCTCGAGCAATTCGGCGCCGCGCTCGGTCGGTGTCATGCCGCCACGCGAGCGCACCAGCAGCGGGTCGCCGGTGATGTCGCGCAGGCGTTTGAGTGCGGTGCTGACCGCGGGCTGCGACAGGTTGAGACGGCGCGCGGCGCGCGACACGCTGCCTTCGGTGAGCAGTACATGCAGTACGCGCAGCAGGTGTGCGTCGAGTGAATCCCAGGTGCATCCGTTGGCCATACTGATTCTCCTGTACGGGCCACCTGGGCCCGGTGTTAGACGGCGAGCGCCTCTCGCACGCCGTCGGCGTCCATGTTTTCACCCGCACCACGCATGACGATTTCGCCACGCTCCATGACAAGGTACTGGTCGGACAGTGCACGTGCAAAATCGTAATACTGTTCCACCAGCAGGATGGCCATTTCGCCGGTGGCGGCCAAGCTGCGGATGGCGCGTTCGATATCCTTGATGATGGAGGGCTGAATGCCCTCGGTGGGCTCGTCAAGGATGAGCAGTTTGGGGCCGAAGGCGAGCGCCCGGCCGATGGCGAGCTGTTGTTGCTGACCACCGGAGAGGTCGCCGCCGCGCCGGCCCATCATCTGTTTGAGGACCGGAAACATGTCGAAGATACGTGCGGGGATGCTTTCGCCGCTGGGGCGGGTCGCCAGCCCCATGTGCAGGTTTTCTTCGACGGTGAGGCGCGGAAAGATCTCGCGCCCCTGGGGTACATAGCCGATGCCGGCGCGCACTCGGTTATAAGATGGTGCGCGGGTGATGTCCTGCGCACCAAAGTGGATCGAACCGCTGGCTGCCGGGACGAGGCCCATCAGTGTCTTGAGCAGCGTGGTTTTGCCCACACCGTTGCGCCCAAGCAGGGTCGTCACCTTGCCCACCGGGACCTCAAACGAGAGACCGCGCAGGATGTGACTGCCACCGTAGTACTGATTCAGGTTGTCGACTTTCAGCATGATATTTTCCTTTCGGCGCTTCCTGGCTTATGGCCTGGGGCCTTGGGTCAGGGATTTATTAGCAAGAATCGGGCGCGGTTTTATCAGTTCAAAACAGATAGATGATTTTGCGAAACATCGGGTCGTGCTGCTAACGCCAGCTACGCCGGGTATTTGCTCCGTGGGCTGCCGAAGGAATACCCCGCGTGACCGGCGTTAGCAGCACGAACAACACCCGTCACTGGATCAAACAGAATCAACGCCCCAGATAAACCTCAATCACCCGCGGATCCGCCTGCACGGTAGCCAAGTCGCCCTCAGCCAGCACAGAGCCTTCACACAGCACAGTGACCTTGCCACCCAGTGCCTCGACGAAGGCCATGTCGTGCTCGACCACCATCAGCGAGTGTTTGCCGGCGAGGCTGACAAAGAGCTCGGCAGTACGCTCGGTTTCGTCGTCGGTCATGCCGGCGACCGGCTCGTCCAGCAACAGCAGCCGCGGCTCCTGCATCAGCAGCATGCCGATCTCCAGCCACTGCTTCTGACCGTGCGAGAGCAGGCCGGCGCTGCGGTCGGCCTCCTTGTCCAGACGGATCTGCTTCAGCACATCGCTGATGCGGTCGCGCTCATCGTCGAACAGACTCGCGAACAGGCTGCGGCGCACGCGCTTGTCCGCCTTCATTGCCAGTTCGAGGTTCTCGAACGCGGTGTGCTTCTCGAAAATCGTTGGTTTCTGGAACTTCCGGCCAATACCGGCGTGTGCGATCTGCGGCTCGGTCATGCGCGTCAGGTCGATGGTCTGGCCGAAGAACGCCTTGCCCTCGTCCGGCCGCGTCTTGCCGGTGATCACATCCATCATCGTGGTCTTGCCCGCGCCATTGGGGCCGATGATGCAGCGCAGCTCGCCGGCATCGATGGTCAGCGAGAGCTTGTTCAGCGCCCGAAAGCCATCAAAACTGACCGTGATGTCGTCCAGATACAGGATGACGTTGTGCGAAAGATCGAGCTCGCCGGTCACCAGGTGGCTGGTCGTTGCCTCGCTCTCCCATTGCTCGCGAAGGTTGCCTGCGTTGGCCGTGGCTTCGTTTGCGGCGCGCTCGATATCGGTGGTCGGCATCATGCCCTTGCTCCCTTGGCTGAGGAATTGGCCGGCGTGGTGTGATCGGTTTCAGTCTGCGGGCGGACGGCCGCTTCACTCGCCACCGCGCTGTCCGGCCCTTTATGTGCGCGCAACTTGCGCCACAGACCGACCACGCCATCCGGCAGGTAGAGCGTGACTGCGATGAAGAGGAAACCGAGGAAGAACGGCCAATACTCCGGGACGGTGACGGTGAAGTAGCTCTTGGCCAGATTGACGATGCCGGCGCCAAGCACCGCGCCGATCAGCGTGCCACGCCCGCCCACAGCCACCCAGACTGCCAGCTCGATGGAGTTGGCCGGGCTCATCTCCGACGGGTTGATGATGCCCACCTGCGGCACATACAGCGCGCCGGCCAGACCGCACAGCACGGCCGACAGCGTCCAGATGAAGAGCTTGTAGTGCAGCGGGTTGTAGCCGATGAACATGACACGGGATTCGGCATCGCGAATCGCGGCAAGCACACGTCCGAACCGCGAGCTCACCAGGTAGCGGCCGAGGATCAGGCAGGCGACCAGCAATGCGGCCGACAGCGCGAAAAGGGTGACGCGCATTTCCGGGGAGGTGATGCTGTAGCCGAGGATGCGCTTGAAGTCGGTAAAGCCGTTGTTGCCACCAAAGCCGGTTTCGTTGCGGAAGAACAGCAGCATCGCGGCGTAGGTGAGCGCCTGGGTGATGATGGAGAAATACACCCCCTTGATGCGCGAGCGGAAGGCAAAGTAGCCAAAAATGAAGGCGACCACGCCGGGCAGCGCCATGGCAAGGAAGATGGCCCACAGGAAGGAATCCGAACCGGCCCAGTACCAGGGCAGTTCCTTCCAGTCGAGGAAGACCATGAAGTCGGGCAGATCGGAACCGTAACTGCCGTCACGACCGATCTGGCGCATCAGGTACATGCCGAAGGCGTAACCGCCGAGGGCGAAAAACAGCCCGTGACCGAGGCTGAGGATGCCCGCATACCCCCAGATCAGGTCCATTGCCACGGCAACCACCATGTAGCACAGGATCTTGCCGAGCAGGCTGATGGTATAGGCCGAGAGATGCAGCGGACTCGATTCAGGCAGCATCAGATGAGCTGCCGGAATGCCGATCCAGGTGATGGCGGCGAAGATCGCGAGCGCAATCCAGCCGCTTCTCGGCATGCTCTGGATCAGTCTTACGGTAAATGGGGTGCGCATTTTTGGCGCCTCCTTGGTTGCCTTGATTCGTTGTTGCCCGACGGGCAGTGCCTGCGATTCGCGATGCATGGGGTATTCGTTCTGCAGGCTGCGGAACTCACCTTCGCTGCGCTCGGCTCGGACAGTCCTCGCCTGCGCCACGAACACCCCACCCATCGCTGGTTTCTTTGCATCCCATGAGGCGTGAAACCCCACTTCAAGCGCTGGTCGATGGTGTTTGTGCAAGGGCGAGGACAGTCCGAGCGAGTGACACGAGCGAGTTCCGCAGCCCTGGAGCAAATACACCCGACTGGCTCACTCGTGGCACCACGCCAGAATCAGCTATCCGCAAACCGCCCCTTCAGAGCAAAGATCCCCTGCGGCCGCTTCTGGATGAAGATGATGATGAACACCAGCACCAGAATCTTCGCGATCACCGCGCCCGCCCAGCCTTCGAGGAATTTGGCCACGATGCCCAGACCAAGCGCCGCCCACACCGCACCGGCCAGCTGGCCGACACCGCCGAGCACCACCACCATGAAGGCATCGACGATGTAGCCCGTGCCCATGGCCGGACCGACGTTGGCAATCTGCGACAGGGCCAGGCCACCGAGACCGGCCACGCCCGAACCGATGGCAAAAGCCAGCGTATCGACACGTGCGGTCGGCACCCCGACACAACCCGCCATCGGACGGTTCTGGGTCACGGCGCGAACGAACATGCCGAGCCGGGTCTTCTGCATCATCAGCCAGATCAGCACCAGCACGAAGCCGGCAAAACCGATGATCACGATACGGTTGAACGGCAGCACCACACCGGCTGCGAGCTCGATCCCGCCCGACATCCAGCTCGGGTTGGCCAGCTCGAGGTTCTGCGGCCCGAAGATCACGCGTGCAGCCTGAATCAGCACCAGCGACAGGCCCCAGGTCGCGAGCAGGCTCTCCAGCGGGCGGCCATAGAGATGGCGCAGCACCAGACGCTCCATCGCGATGCCTACCAGTGCAGCGGCGAAGAAGGCAGCGGGGACGGCCGCGACCACGTACCAGTCGACATAGGCGGGAAGATAATTGCGAAACAGCCCCTGCACCATGAAAGTGGCGTATGCGCCGACCATCAGCAGTTCGCCATGGGCCATGTTGATGATGCCCATCACGCCGTAGGTGATGGCGAGGCCCAGCGCGGCAAGCAGCAGGATGGAGCCGAGCGACAAACCGGAGAACACGGTACCGATGGTTTGCGCCGTGGCGATACGACCATCGATTGCGCTGATCGCGGACTCGGCCGCGGCACGGACTCTGGCGTCAGGCTCAACCCAGGTGGCCTGCTTGCCCTCACCCTGCTTCTCGAGCAGCGCGGCGAGCATGTTCTTGACGGCCGGGTCGGACGATTCGCCGAGAGCCTCGACCGCCTTCAGGCGCTTGGCCGCATCGGCAGAACCCAGGTTGATACGGGCAGCGGCGCGACTGATCACGCTGCGTACAGCCTCATTCTGTTCGCTGGCGAGGGTACGCTCGAACAGCGGCAACAGCGCTTCGCTGGCGTTCTCGATCAGCACATTGGCGCTGGCCAGACGCGTTGCTGCATCGGGTGAAACCAGCTCGAACGCAGCGTTCGCGGTGGCGATCGAGCGCCGCACGCGGTTATTCACGGTGATGGTATCGACATCGGCGACGGCAAGCTCGAGCGCTTCACCGCTGGCGGCATCGCGCACGGTCTCGCCATCGAGAATCACGACCTTGTCGGCTGCCACGCCCAGATTGCCGGCTTCAAGCGCGTTCACCACACGGCGGGCATCCTCGCTGCCATCCACGCCAAGTGCTTCAATCGCACTGATGCGGCTGGAAAAATCACCGGCAAAGCCGGCTACCAGCGCAGGATCGAGCGCGGCGCGGGCGGGACTGGAGAGGGCGACAAGGGTGGCGAAGAGCAGCGCGAGCCGCATCAGCAATCGGTTCATTGCAGGCTCCATCGGATCATCCGCCCGAGCAGGGCGAAGTCGGAACAATCAATTACGGCCGGGCCAAGGTGAAACCCCTGACCGGAAAACACGGCTCCAGGCACATCCCCGGAGCACAGCCCGGCGCGACACATGCGCACCGGGCACCGGCAAACGTCAGATGACGATCGCCGGTCCTTTCATCAAAGCCCCTGCTTGCCTTCGTTGCCGGCAATGAACGGACTCCAGGGCTGAGCACGGATCGGCGACTTCGTCTTCCACACCACGTCGAACTGACCGTCGGCGCGCACTTCACCGATGTAGACCGGCTTGTGCAGGTGGTGGTTGGTCTTGTCCATGGTCAGGGTGAAGCCCGACGGTGCCTTGAAGGTCTGGCCGCCAAGCGCAGCGATCACCTTGTCGGTATCGGTGCTCTTGGCCTTCTCGACCGCCTGCTTCCACATGTAGATACCGACATAGGTCGCTTCCATCGGGTCGTTGGTGACCACAGTGTCGGCATTCGGCACACCGTTCTTCTTCGCCCAGGCCTTGTACTTGGAGATGAAGGAATCGTTCTCGGGGTTCTTCACCGTCATGAAGTAGTTCCAGGCGGCAAGGTGACCGACCAGCGGCTTGGTATCGACGCCGCGCAGCTCTTCTTCACCCACCGAGAACGCCACCACCGGCACGTCCGTCGCCTTCAGGCCGGCGTTGCCCAGTTCCTTGTAGAAGGGCACGTTGGAGTCGCCGTTGATGGTGGAGATGACTGCCGTCTTCTTGCCTTCGGACGCAAACTTCTTGATGTTGGCGATGATGGTCTGGTAGTCGGAATGGCCGAAGGGCGTGTAGTCCTCCATGATGTCCGACTCGGCCACGCCCTTGCTCTTGAGGAAGGCGCGCAGGATCTTGTTGGTCGTGCGCGGATACACGTAGTCGGTGCCGAGCAGCACGAAACGCTTGGCCGAACCACCCTCTTCGCTCATCAGGTATTCCACGGCGGGAATGGCCTGCTGGTTGGGGGCAGCACCGGTGTAGAACACGTTCTTCTCAAGCTCTTCGCCTTCGTATTGCACCGGGTAGAAGAGCAGACCGTTGAGCTCCTTGAACACCGGGTTCACCGACTTGCGGCTCACCGACGTCCAGCAGCCGAACACTGCGGCCACCTTGTCCTGCGCCACGAGCTGGCGGGCCTTCTCGGCGAACAGCGGCCAGTTGGAAGCGGGGTCGACCACCACAGGCTCGAGCATCTTGCCCATCACGCCGCCCTTGGCGTTGATCTCTTCGATCGTCATCAGCGCAACGTTCTTCAGCGCGGTCTCGGAGATGGCCATCGTGCCCGAGAGCGAGTGCAGGATGCCGACCTTGATGGTGTCGGCTGCATGTGCGCCAATCGGCGCGCCAATCGCTGCGATGGAAGCGGAAAGGGCCAGTGCCTTGATGAAGCTGCGACGAGTCTGCATGTGGGTCTCCCAGTAATCGGTAGTAGGAGCGCATTGCTGCGCTGCAATGCCAGATTAGGGATTCACCGCTGGAACAGGAATACGCAAGATTGCGTAGGAGGGGCAAGACCGTGCCTTACGAATACCCCACCAGACGCCCGAGCAACAGCACCACCAGCCAGGCCAGCAGCGACACGAGCGCTGCGAAGCGCACCCGCCCGGGCAGCTTAGGCGCTGCGGTTTCCGAACGCAGCAAGGCATCGAGCCCGATCGTGCGCAGGGCCAGTGCATTGGCCGTCGCCACGCCCACGATCATTATCTTCGCCAGAAAAAGGCTGGACGCAGCGTACTCGGTCGCACGCGCGATGAACATCAGCCCCCCCGCGCCCGCGGCGAGCATCAGCCCGAATGCTGCGGTACGCGTCAGCACGTGCCACAGCGGCGCCAGTGGCAGCGCGCGCCAAGCACCGAGCAAGCGCAGGTCGAGCGGGACGATGGCACCGACGAGCAATGCCACCCCGAGGATATGGGCTGCGTTGACCAGCGGATAGACCCACACCGAAGCCCGCAGCGAGCGCGCAAGCACCGATCCCTCGAGAGCAAGCAGCCAGCTGTCGATCATGGGCGCAGCTCAAGCCTCAGGACTTGCGGTCGGGGTAGAGGTCGTAACTCTTGCCATCAATGATGATGCGTTCAGCCTTCATCACGCGCTGCTCAGGGTTGGACGAACGGTGACCATGCACCGTGATGACGCGGCCAACACCGAGCATCTCGTCGCTAAGGCCGGCGCGCTCGTTGCGCCACGGCTGCCCGACTTCAACCACCCAGTTTTCATCCTTTACGGCGACATTCAACTCCCCGTGCGGGTTGCCCAAACGCGCCTTGGTGATCGTGCCGGTCAGCTCGAACTCCACGTCCGTCGCCCACGCCCAGCCGTGATGTGCGAGTGAGGCCTGAGCCACGAACATGCCAATGACCAGCGCCAGCCCGGCCAGCCACACCTGAGATTTCGCGAACGTTTTCATCTCCACACCTCCTCGTCGATCCGTCCATGGAAGACTGCTCCGGCCACACACCGGCACAAGCGCTGCCTTATCTGAATCAGCATGGACAACGAGAAACGGAAAAAGCGCCCGTCGTCCGCAAGTTTTCCACCCGGTGACGCTATGAATCCGTGCCTTGCCTGACGCGGCCTTTCCACAGGTCAAGGCGGCAGGGATGACTTTTCGGGGAAGACGGACAGGATGGCACACAGAGTGCGCAGCCCGTAAAACCCACACACAAATCATGGTTATTTTGACCCCGGTCAAAATCGCAGAAATTCCGCAGCAGTAGCATTCGTCGCGTTTCAGTTCTGCTGTCACTACTAGGGAGTAAAGATGAAAAAGAATATCTCCGTCGGGATCCTCGCTGCCGCTTGTGTCCTGTCCTCCGGTGCCGCTTTTGCAGACGAAAGCGGCTTCATGGTTCGCGCCCGTGCCGTGTCCCTGGACTGGGACAACAACAATGGCGACAACCTTCAGCATGTCGGCGTTGGCAAGGTTGAAGCCGACAACCGCTGGATCCCCGAAGTCGACATCAGCTACTTCTTCACCAAGAACATCGCTGCAGAACTGGTCCTGACCTACCCGCAGGAAGTCGACATCAAGACTTCCGCGCTCGGCAAGATCGGCAGCGTCGATGCCCTGCCGCCGTCACTCCTCGTTCAGTACCATTTCACCGAACTCGGCGCCTTCAAGCCCTATGTTGGTCTGGGTGTGAACTTCACCATGTTCACCGACCGCAGCTTCGACACCGCGCTGGGCAAGGTCTCGGTGGACGCCAACACGGTGGGCCTGGTCGCCCAGGTCGGCGCCGATTACATGCTGAACAAGAACTGGTCCCTGAACGTCGATGCCAAGTACATCCAGATGGAAACCGACGTCAAACTCAATGGCGGCAAGATCGGCAAGCTCGGGTTGAACCCCCTGACCCTCGGCATCGGCGTCGGCTACCGCTTCTGACCTTGCTGCAAGGTCCCGCTTTCAAGGCACCTCCGGGTGCCTTTTCTGTTTGCGTCGTGCGCAGCATGCGCGCCAGTTCGGGTCTCATACCGGGGGCACCGTATAATCCGGTATGAACTCGACACCTGACATCCCCGAAGACGGCGCAGCCCCTGACGCACCCGTCTCTGCCGCGCCTGCATTCGCCGAACTCGCCCTCGCGCCCGAGGTCCTGGCCAACCTGAACCAACTCGGCTACCTCACGATGACGCCGATCCAGGCTGCGGCGCTGCCGCTGGCGCTGGGCGGGCACGATCTCATCGCACAAGCCAAGACCGGCAGCGGCAAGACGGCCACCTTCGCCCTCCCGCTGCTGGGCAAGCTCAATGCGCGCAGCACGCGGGTTCAGGCGATGGTGCTATGCCCCACGCGCGAACTGGCCGACCAGGTCGCCAAGGAGATCCGGCGCCTGGCGCGCGCAGCCGAAAACATCAAGGTGCTGACCCTGTGTGGCGGCTCGCCGATCCGTCCGCAGATCAACAGCCTGGAGCACGGCGCGCACGTCGTTGTCGGCACGCCGGGACGCTTGCTCGACCACCTGCAGCGCGACACGCTCAGACTCGAAGCCCTCAACACCCTGGTGCTGGACGAGGCTGACCGCATGCTGGACATGGGCTTCTTCGACGACATCGTCGCCGTTGCCGACGCCTGCCCGCCGCACCGCCAGACCCTGCTGTTCTCCGCCACCTACCCGGACGGAATTGCACGCCTTGCGGCACGCTTCCTGCGCCAGCCAAAGACGGTCAAGCTCGAGGAGCAACACGACAGCGGCAAGATCCGCCAGCGCTTCTACGAAGTCGAGCATGAACAGCGCCTTGAAGGCGTGGTGAAGCTGTTGCAGCACTATCGCCCGGTCAGCACCCTGACCTTCTGCAACACCCGCCAGCAGTGTCGCGACCTGCTCGAGGTGCTGCAATCGCACGGCATCCACGCCCTTGCCCTGCACGGCGAGCTGGACCAGCGCGAGCGTGACCAGGTACTGGTGCAGTTCGCCAACCGCAGCTGTTCGGTGCTGGTCGCCACCGACGTCGCCGCCCGTGGCCTGGATATCGCCGGGCTGGAGGCGGTGATCAACGTCGACGTCACCCCCGACCCGGAGATCCATGTGCACCGTATCGGCCGCACCGGACGTGCAGACGAGAACGGCTGGGCGCTGAGCCTGGCCAGTCGCGCCGATCAGCGTCGCATCGCCGCCATCGCGGAGGCGCAGAAGTTCGAGCCCGAATGGCACAAGCTCGATGAACTCGAAGCGGTCAGCGACGCACCCCTGCTGCCGCCGATGGCGACCCTGCAGATTCTCGGCGGACGCAAGGACAAGATCCGCCCCGGCGACGTGCTCGGCGCACTCACCGGCGAAGCCGGCTTCACCCGCGAACAGGTCGGCAAGATTCAGGTCACCGATGCTTACACCTATGTGGCCGTTGCCCGGGATATCGTGTCGTTGGCCGTTCGCAAACTGGCAGACGGCAAAATCAAGGGAAAGAAGGTCAAGGTCAGGTCGATATAGGCGCTTCACCGCGCTGCAGCGCGCCCTGATCAGGACCTCGTCAATCAAGGACGGAAAGCATGACGAATGGAATGATCAAGGGGCGCCTGCTGGCCACCTTCGCACTCGGCCTGCTGCTGAGCACCCCCGGCTTTGCCGAAAAACCCGAATGGGCCGAGAAGGACAAGGGCAAGGACAGATACGAGCAGCGCGACAAGGGCAACAAGACGCGCGCCGAGACGAAATCGCAGTCTCGCGAGGAGCGGCAGGAACGCAGCAACAGCGCCCGCGACGACAGGCGTGATGATCGAAGCAGTGACCGACGTGACGACCGCAAGTACGACAGCCGGGAACGCTCGAGCAGCTATCGATTTCGGGATCACGACCACGATCGTGTCGTCATCCAGAACTACTACCGCAAGACCTATTCCAGCAAGCATTGCCCACCCGGGCTGAGCAAGAAGGGAAACAGCTGCATGCCCCCC
>SWCC01010116.1_pt1 | contig 106249 bp, 91 predicted proteins | sample 4692971 | NCBI WGS metagenome assembly SWCC01 (sample SAMN10267277, study PRJNA491770) | bioreactor metagenome | isolation source: DHS bioreactor inoculated with subseafloor sediment | place: Japan: off Shimokita Peninsula | collected 2006-08
GGTCTGGTGGGCGATCTGTTCAGCGTCATTCCCGAACTGACGAAGGCCGTCTAAGCGGCTTCAACCCCTTCGGCGGGCAAGCCTCCCTCCCTCTCCCGCTTGTCCGCTGTGTTTCGCGTCTGCCTCGACTGGTTTACGGTCGGCGCAGACGCGCTTTTTTGTCTGATCAGATTGCAGGCATTTTCCAGCGAGTGTTGCCTGGATATGTCGCACAGCATGCCTTGCCGTTGCTCTCAACTGTCGGAAAAACTTACACAAGATACCGCAGCATGCTGAAGAGCTGTTTCATCTGTTTGAAATATCTTGTTTTAGATATTTGGTTCGGATATTGCTTGCGTCGTCCTGCCGGTTCCAGCGGGTCTTGCTCCATATTGAATGGGAAGCGCAATCATGCTCCGTCGCCTAGTCGCAGCCGTTGTACTCATGTCAGCATTTCAGGCTCCTGTCCTTGCCGCATACTCCTCGCTCTACGTGTTCGGTGACAGTCTTGCCGACAGTGGCAACTTCTGGCGGCTTGCCAACGGGGTATGGCCACCTTCGCCGCCCTATGCGCAACAGTTCTCAAACGGGCCGGTTGCAACCCAGTATCTTGCGGATCGGTTAGGCGTCCCGCTTCTGCCTTCGTCCGTGGGCGGCACAAATTACGCGGTAGGAGGGGCGACGACGGGTGTGCTGAATTATGGTTATGAAACGCGGGGGCTCTTGCCCTTGCCGAACGCACTGGAAATGACAGGCGTTCAAAAACAGATTGAGCTCTTTGCCGGGAGCGGAACTGTTTTTGATCGGGACAGTTCCCTGTTCATGCTCTGGGCTGGCGCGAATGACATCTTTCTCGCGCTTGGGACCGGAGGTGATCCGGTGGGCGCGGCGTCGAATGCTGTATCCAATTTGATTGGGTCGGTCGGTGCATTGGCATCAATCGGGGTGCGCAATCTGCTTGTCCCGAATATGCCGAATCTCGGTGAAACACCATTTGGTCTGGCCCTGCCGGAAGGGGACCGTCTTGCACTGAGCGCGCTTTCCGTCGGATTCAACCAGGCGCTTGAGGCGGCTCTGGGCAGCGTACGCGCGGCAATCCTGCCCAGTGTTCCCGATTTCAATCTCATCGAGTTCGACACTGCCGGGCTCTTGCACGACGTGATCGAGAACCCGGTTGAGTTCGGACTTCTTAACGCGACCGAGCCGTGCTTCAATCCGGACGATCCGACAAATCTGGGGAACGTTATCGCCGGCTGTCCTGGTTTTCTTTTCTTTGATCCTGTCCACCCGACGACTGCGGCCCACCAGATTCTCGGAGACAGCTTCTACGCGGCCGTCCCCGAACCCGGGACGCTGTTCCTGATCACGATTTCAATGCTTTCGTTTGCGCTGGCACGTGTTCGCCGCGCGCAATGCCAACGCTGATGCGAGGCCTCGTCGAGTGATCGAGGCTCTGTACCTCGGGTGTGCGTTGCGAAGATTTCCTCGTTTGCGCTGTTCGCCTTACGTGTTTTAGCCGGGGCGGCCTTCCCCCGCACGTGTGCTGTGGATTTCCACAGGCGCGTGGCTGAGTGCTTTAACGCTAAAGTTATGTTCGACGTTGTCGTTAGCAGACTACGCGAAAAATAACAGAGCACTCAGGAGACCAGATTATGCAGTTCCTCTTTGCGCCGGCCGTGCGCATGATGAACAGTTTGCGCTTTGCGACGCGCTTCATCCTCATCGGCGCCGCCGGGGGGATTCTCATTGCCGGTTTGATGTTCCAGTTCCTGCAGTCAGTTGGCGAAAGGCTGCGGACGACGGAGGCGGAGCAAACGGGCGTGGAGCACGTCGTTGCCCTGCGCGAAACCAGTCAGTTGCTGGACCAGCACCTGCTGGCCTCCTCACTGTTCTCTCTCGGCGAGTCCGCCTCGGAGAAGGAGGCTGCTGCCTTGCGTGAGCGCATCGGCGTCGCGCTTTCCGCCGCGCGCAAGACCGGACTCGAAGGTGCGGGGCCGGATCTTGAGCAAGCGTGGCTGGCGCTCGAAAAGGAGTGGGATGTCTTCAAGTCGGTGATCGGTGCTTCGTCTACGCCTGAGATCCGCGAACTGCACCAGCGTTTCGGTGACCGACTGGCCGCCCAGGCGCGCCTGATTGCTGATCATGCGGGCTTGCCGCTCGACCCTGAGGTCGATACGAATTACCTCTACGACACCCTCGTCAACCGTCTGCCGCAACTCTTCGACGCGCTTGGACAGATCCGCCTCAAGGCCTCGAGCATTGCCAGCATTCAGATGATCGATGCTGCTGATATCGGGCGCCTGGAACGCCTGACCGCCGATGCCATTGCACAGCTCGCCCGCATTCGCGAGAACACCGAGAAGATCGGCAAGGCGGCGCCCGCGTTCAAGCCGGCGCTGGACAAAGGCCTGGACGACATCCAGGCGGGGCTCGACCGCATGCGACGTGTGATCGACGGGAGCCTCGTCAACGTTGCCGACATCAACATCCCGGTGGCAGAGGCACTGAGCAAGACCGATGCGCCCCGTCAGGCTGCGGCGGATCTCGAGAAAACCGTTATCGCTGCGCTCACGGAGCGCCTCGCGGAGCGGGCCGGCGCGCTCTCGGATCAACGCTCGGTCAATCTGGGTCTGGTTGCACTCGGGCTCGCGCTTGCCGGATATCTGTCGATGGGCTCCTATCTCAGCCTGCAACAGGGGACTGCGCACCTGCTTGAAGGCGGACGGCGGCTTGCTGACGGCGAGCTTGCCTATCGGATCGACGTGGGCAGCCGGGACGAGTTTGCGGATATCGCCGACAGCTTCAACCGCATGGCAGCGTCCTTCGGCGAAGTGATCAATACGCTGAAATCGAGCGCCGACAACCTGAGCAGGACGGCCGGCGCAATGAATGAGGCGACGCGTCAGGTTGCCGGCGGATCGGCCGAGCAAAGTCGCCTGACCCAGGAAACGGCCAGCTCGGCCAACGCGATGTCGGACAGCATCGGCGAGGTAGCAAGCAACGCCGGTGAGGTGGATCAGATTGCGCGCGACGGACGCACCAAGACCGACGAGGGTTACAAGGGGCTCACCCGGATGCAGGGGGAGATCGGCATCGTGCGCACGGCGGTGGAACAGATTACGTCATCGGTGTCGGAGTTTGTGCGCACCACGCTCGAAATTCGCGGCATGACGGGGCAGGTTCGCGATATCGCCGAACAGACCAATCTGCTCGCGCTCAACGCTGCAATCGAGGCCGCACGTGCCGGAGAACAGGGCCGGGGATTTGCGGTGGTGGCCGACGAGGTACGCAAGCTGGCGGAGAAGTCGGCCAGCTCCGCGAGCGAGATCGACCGCCTGACTCAGGCGATCAACAGCCGGTCCAACGATGTCAGCGGTGCCATCCGGCGCGGGCAGGAGTCTCTGGCTGCCAGCGAGGGATTCCTGCAAGCCGTTTCGAGCCAGCTATCGTCGGCGAGCGAGTCGGTGGCGAAGACATCGGAGGGCGTGGACCTGATTACGGCTGCGATGCGTACCCAGGCTGATTCGGTGCGCAGCATCAGCGGCTACGTCGCACGCATTGCCGACATGGCCGGGCAGAACGACGCTGCGGTGGCCAGTGCCGCCAGCGAGGCCGAGCGCCTGGAGCGGATGTCGGCCGAGCTGCGTAACCTGATCGCGCGCTTCAGGGTCTGATTCAGGTTCAGCCTCGCGGGTTCAGATGAGGTTGAGGGCCATTGCCAGGTAGTCGAAGAAGATGCTGTAGAGCACGATTGGCAGTGGCAAGCCCGCCAGCAGTCCCAGCACGTAATGACGCAGTCCCACGCCCGACAGCGCCAGCGCGTAGTTCAGCGCAGGTGCGGTCTGGAACAGGGTGCGCAGCAGGAACTGGCTGCGGATGGGTTGTTTATCGAGACGCGTCAGCAGGCTTCGTGCGAGACGGTTGTCGATCTTGCGCAGGGCGCTGCCGCCCAAACACCGGATGAGCAGGAAAATGAAGGTACAGGAGAGGACGGCTGCGACATAGGTAACGGCGGCGCCCCAGACCTGACCAAGCGACAGCACCGCGGCTGCGAGAAAGATCCAGCCCGGAATCTGAATCAGGTTGCCGAGCGCAAACAGCAGCACGAATGTTGCCGTGCCGCTTATCAGATGGCTCTCGAATTGCGCGCGGATGACATCCAGCCCGAAGTGTTCGCGCATGCCGGTGATGTGCACAACGAGCAGGATCGTGGCGGTGAAGCTCAGCACGGCCAGCAGGCGGGCATGGCGTTTCAGCCATTGCATTGCGCCGTGAGCATGTGTGACCAGCGTGTGGGCTTCGGGAAGCGGTGCGCTGCCGCGGCTGTTCATTTCGTCACCGCTCAGTCATCCGCCGAGGCATTGTCACCGCTTCGCCTGTGGCAACAGCGCTGATCAGTCCCTCGCTCAGCCAGCGTTGCAACCAGGGGCCAATGAAGCCGGCCGCATCCGGATGGCGTTCGGCGAGGATGCCGCAACTCATCGCATAGCCATTGCCGGCGAGCAGCATGTCGAGCATGAAGTGCTCGGCTGCAGACAGCGAGCGGAAGCTGCTCTGTTTGTCATTGCGCCAGAACAGACAGGGCAATGCCTGTGGCAGGGCGCGGGCGGGTGGCGGTGTGAGCTGCTGGTCGAGGGCATGCCACACCTCGATCGTGTTCCACGCAAACGTGGCAAGCGCAGTGCCGGGCGTGAAAATGAATTTCGCGTGCTCCCAGTCAGTGTCAGAGAGTTGCGTCAGCGCGTCGGGCTGCAGGCGCGGGCCGTCGGGTGCATCGAAAGCGTCATGGAGCAGCCAGTCCATTCGCGCCAGCTCGCTCACTTCCGGATCGGCCGGCATCGAGCCCGCCAGGTCATCCGGAAAGCGGTGGCCATAGTCGCGCAGGTTCGGGCTGAGCGACGGTGTCCGCTCGATGTAGCGCTCCGCCTCCCGTCCGAACTCGTCGTCGCCGAGATACATCCAGGTGCGTTCGAACACCGTGCCGAGTGCATCGCGCAGCCGTGCGCGATAGGCCCGATGATAGACCGCCAGCCTTGCATCCCGCGCGAGCCCGAAACTGCCATCGAGCAGGGGCAGCACGGGCGCCGTGTCCTTGCTGGTGTCGAGAATGTAGGCCTTCAGCCGGGCCTGGGTTTCCGCAAGGCTCATGTCGGACATGGTGCTGGCTCCGGCGTGCTTGCGTCCGGCCTGCGGGCGCATGAGGCCGCAATGCGGCGCACGTGCGCAAGTTCCGTCAGCAAGTCTGGCAGCGGCGGAATGTTGTCGTCGCGTTCGATCATGCTGCTGACCGCACCGAATCGTCGCCATGCGGCTGCATAGAGGTCGAACACGGGATCGATGATCGCTGCGTCATGGGTGTCGATGATGAAACCGTCGACGTTCGAATGTCCGGCAAGATGGATCTGCTGCACCCGGTGAGCGGGAACCCCGTTGATGAATTGCATGGGGTCGAAACCGTGATTCACGCTGCTGACGTAGATGTTGTTCACGTCGAGCAGGAGGTGACAGTCTGCCTCGTTGGCGATGGCGGTGAGAAACGCCCATTCGCTCATCGATGAGTCTGCATAGCTGAAATAGCTGGAGACGTTCTCGATCACCATTCTGCGTTCGAGCATGTCCTGTACCTGGCGGATACGCGTGACGACGTGCCGGATCGCCTCTTCGGTGTAGGGGAGCGGGTAGAGGTCGTGCAGGTTCACACCGTGCGCGCCTGTCCAGCACAGATGATCCGAAATCCATGCCGGCTCGATGCGTCTGGCAAGTGCCTTCAGGTCGCTTAGATATTGCCGGTTCAAGGGCTCTGTCGAGCCAATCGACATCGATACGCCATGCATCACCAGCGGATAGTCGCGGCGGATCGCGTCGAGCATGGCAAGCGGCTTTCCGCCTTGCACCATGTAGTTCTCGGAAATGATCTCCAGCCAGTCGACGTCCTGCGGTGCACTGAGAAATTCGGCGTAATGCACCGGGCGCAAGCCCAGCCCGAAACCCAGCGTGGGAACGCGCCGGTCTGTCTCGACGGCAGGCAGGGACTGCGTGTTCATTTTCTGATCACCTGTGGGTTCGTGCATGGCGTCGGGTGTCAGGGGGCGTGTCATCCCCCTGGCACCCGGGCGGGCATTACTTGATGTCGCCAATCGTGCCCTTGGCGTCCAGGCACTCTGCGGCCTTCATGCCCTTGAACCCGTGCCCCTTGCACGAATTCATGCCCTTGCAATCGTGCTGGGCTGTCTTGCAGTCTGCCTGGCCCTTGCATGCGTTGATGCCGTAGCAATGCACGGTGTCGTTTGCAGCAATCGCTGCACCGCTTGAGCCTGCCGGTGCGTCGGCGGCAAATGCGACGGAGGATGCGGCAAAGGCTGCGGCCATGGCTGCCATGCGGGCGCCGTTGATCATGTTGGACATAGGTGTCTCCTCGGTATCGATTGGATGTGAATGGCCCCGGAACTCAGCGCTTCCTGGCTGAAATCGGCCGGGCACTGATTGGTCGACAGTCGGGGGCGAAACCTTACGGGCGATACCGAAAAAAACCTCCGCCGCACGTTCTGGCTGTGGTCGTCAATGCGCCAATCGCGAGACATACATGAGCGGGAAGGGGGCGACGGATGGCTGAGCGGGGTCGCAAGGAAACCGTCCATGCATCCGTCCGTGGCTGTTCCACAAGCCTGGATCAGCCCAGGGAAAACCGTCAGCGCGCAGCCTTGCCCGCGAATGGAAGCGTGTGCAGCCACGCCTGAATGTCCAGCAACTCGTCCATGGTTACGGTGTGATCGGCAGGGTAGTCGTGCCACGCGACTGCGAGACGGTGGCTGCGCAGCAGGTCGCAGGACTTGCGCCCGAAATCGCAGGGGATCACGTTGTCGTCGCGACCATGGGCCATGAACACCGGTGTGCTCCGGCTGGCCTCCTGAAGTTCGTCGGCCAGCGTATCGGCCAAGGGGACGTAAGTGGACAAGGCCATGATGCCGGCGAGCGGTGACTTGCGGCGCAGGCCGACATGCAGCGCAATGGCGCCGCCTTGCGAGAACCCGGCGAGCACAATATTGCTGTCGGGGACACCACGGGCGTTCTCGCGGGCAATGAGCGCCTCGATCTGGGCCGCCGATTCGAGCACGCCCCTGGGGTCTTCACGGCGCTGAGAAAAGTCCGCCGACACGATGTCATACCAGGCTCGCATCACGTAGCCGCCATTGATCGTCACCGGTCGCGGTGGCGCGTGCGGGAACACGAAACGGATGGGCGGCAGATCGTGGAGGTCGAGCGCGCCGACGACGGGTTCGAAGTCACGTCCATCGGCACCGAGTCCGTGGAGCCAGATGACCGTGGTGACCGGGTTCGGGCCGGTTTCGATTTCGACTGCAGGTAGCAGGGGTACTTGCCCCGAGGGGCTCGGTGGTACGGCGTTCATTGCCTTACTCCAGTTGAGATTGCGGTGTCAGGCCGTGTCGGGGAACTGCCTATCTCGGGAAGCTCGAATTGCACTGTGCGACACAGCGCGAGTACGCCGCATCACAAGCCGCATCGCTGCGACCGGCGACACCACCCTGACAGGACAGCGAGGCGTCTGCACAGCGACGGGTACAGGTATTCCAGTCGTCCTGGCCCGGGCCGGGCACATGCAGGGAGGGCGACAGGTGGCGCGGGCAGGAGCGCAGGTCGATGCGGCGGATCGGGCCCGGCAGCCGGGACCACTCGTCGGCGCTGAAATCGAGCGCGTCCTGCAGCGGACCGAGGTCTTCAGGCTGGATCAGACCCGAGCGCAGCAGCGTGCTTGCGGCCCAGCAGTCGGCCCTGCGTGCGCCAGCGGGCGTGCGCTGCGCGCTGGCGGGCAGACCGAGGTTGAGGCGGGAGCATTCGTGGGCAAACAGAAACAGCTGGCCGCGTTCGTCAAGGCGTGGAATGGCCGCATGGTTGTAGCGGATGACCGGGCGTCCGCCCTCGATTCGCGTGCTGACGGCTGACGGCAGGGTCGGATCGGGGACTGCAGCGACCGTGCGGCCCTTCGCATCCACACAGCCGCCGTAGAGCGTCTGATCCTGCGCGTGGCTTGCGTTGCCCAAAAGAGCGCTACACCATAGCGCCATGATCAATAGCAGTCTGCCCATTGTTGTCGTATCCCTTGCGCATGTGGCCTGGAACAGGCTCGCATGTTCGAGGATACGCCAGCATCCGCCCGGAATGAAGCCGGTGAAGCGGGAAGGACAGCAGGAGAATTCATCGATGATTGATCTGCAGGGCGCGAAATGCGGTCCGGACTGCACATCGCATGCAGCGACAAGGGGCGTGACGCGAGGCACCGGCGGATGCGGCCGATGAGCGGTATTCGTTATCGGAACATGGTTTCTGGCGACCTCGCTGCAGTCATGGCCGTGCAGACCGAAGCCTACGGAGATGGCTTCATCGAGGATGTCGGCGTGATTGCAGCGCGTCTCGAAGCGTCACCCGAGACCGCCTGGGTGGCCGAGGATGGCCACGGGGTCTGCGCATATCTGGTGGGCTACCCTTCGCTGGAGGGGCGGATGACTTCGCTGGGGGGCTTGTTCCGCGTAGCGCCCGTGCCGGACTGCCTTTATCTGCACGATCTGGCCGTCTCGCCGCGGGCCGCCGGGCGCCGCGTCGGTCCCTCGCTGGTGAAAAAGGCGCTTGCCTTTGCCCAGGATGCGAGACTGAAGTCATCCACGCTGGTTTCGGTGCAGGCATCGAGGGCATTCTGGTTGCGTCAGGGGTTTTGCGTTGCCATGCCGGTTGCAGAGGAGTCGGCAAAGCTGGACAGCTATCCCGGCGATGCAGTGTACATGGCGAAGCGACTCGGGCCATGATCGCAAGCGCGGGCGGGCCGGCGCCGCCCGAAGCGGATGCCCGCGCAGCCGCATGTGGGGACTGCAATCCGGATGCTGTGACACGTACTGTTTCTGTCCTGGGGGTGGATGAATGGAATCGCGTTTTCTCAACGATCTCTCGCCGGGCGACCGCTTTGTCTGTGGCGGCGTCACGCTTACCGAGGCCGAGATCATCGGTTTCGCCCTGCACTACGACCCGCAGCCATTTCACCTCGATGCCGGGGTCGCTGCAGATTCGATCTATGGCGGATTGATCGCAAGTGGTTTTCAGGTGGTGTCGCTGTGCTTTCGCATGTTCATACAGCAGGGGGTGCTCGCCGAATCGAGCATGGGTTCGCCCGGGATCGACGAACTGCGGTGGCTGGCACCGGTGCGGCCCGGCGACACGATTCGCACCGAGGTCGAAGTCGTCGAGTTGCGCCCCTCGCGTTCCAAGCCGGACCGGGGCATTGCGCGACTGGCGTACCGGGCGCTCAATCAGCGCGATGAAGTGGTCTCGAGCTTTTTCGTGAATCACCTGCTGCGGACCCGCAGCGAAGCGGAGTAGACCGTAAAACAGGGCGGGAGCCGGGCAGGCGATTGACCGGGGTCATTTTTGTTCGCGCCGGGGTGAGGTGTAATCGGGCATCAAGACACCACTCCCGCAGAGATCATCATGGCCCTGATTCCCCTCGAAGAGCCGACTACCCGGCGTATTCCCGCCGACACTTTCTCGCTTTTCGCACTCGCCTTTCGCCCCTTCTACCTGCTGGCGGCAACGCTGGCCGTGGTCGCGATTCCGCTGTGGGTGCTCGTTTTTCTGGGGGCGCTCTCGACGCCGATACCCGGTATCTGGTGGCATGCACACGAGATGATCTTCGGGTTCGCTGCGGCGGTGATCGTCGGCTTCCTGTTTACCGCCGGCCGCAACTGGACAGGCATCGACACCCCGGCAGGCGGTCAGCTTGCCGGCCTCGCCGCGCTGTGGCTTGCAGGCCGGCTGGCAATGGCCTTCGGCAGCGGCTGGTGGGTGGCCGTCGTTGATGTGGCTTTTCTGCCGGTCGCAGCGGCGCTGCTGCTGCGTGTGCTGATCAAGGCCAGAAGCTGGCGCAATTACTTTCCCGGCGTCCTGCCCCTGCTGCTCGGTGCGGCCAATCTGCTGTTTCACCTTACCGTGAATGGCGCGGTGGCCATCGAACCGCTGATGGGGATTCACATCGCGCTTGGGCTGGTGGTGGTGCTTGAGATCGTCATCGGCGGGCGTGTGATTCCGATGTTCACCTTCAACTCGATGCGTGGCATCCGTCAGTGGCGCAATGCGCGCTTTGATCTGGTTGCCGCGCTGGTTTCCGGGCTCGCGCTGATGTTGTGGGCAACGGGTGCGACCGGCTGGGCGGGCGGCATCTCCCTGATCGCGGCGCTGCTGCAACTGGTGCGCTGGGGCGGCTGGAATCCTTGGGCAACGCGCAACACGCCCTTGCTGTGGATCCTGCACGCTTCCTATCTGTGGATTCCGCTCGGTCTGGCGCTGCTTGCCGCTTCGCAGTGGGGGCTGGTGGCACGGTCAGCCGGGGTTCATGCACTGGCGATCGGTGCCACAGGCGGCCTGATCATCGGCATGATGACCCGCACGGCGCTTGGGCACACCGGACGCATGCTGGTCGCCGGACGGCTGGAGGCGTTTGCCTATGGCCTGGTACAAGTGGCCGCTGTCGCGCGGGTGCTGACGGTGGCCTTCATTCCGGCGGCTGCGATCGGTGGCATCCACCTCGCTGCCACGACCTGGGCGCTGGCGTTTGCACTCTACCTGTGGCGCTACACGCCGTTTCTGCTCTACGCGCGGGTGGACGGTCGGGCCGGGTGAGCTTGGCGCAATCGCGCTGTCCGCCCTGCATCGCGCCACACCGGGCGGTCAGGGCGTGCCGCTGTCCAGCGATGTGAGGTGGCGCTTCAGGCGGTTCAGCAGTTCGAGGAGTTGCGTCTTTTCAGCGTGGTCGAGCCCGCTGAACAGCTCGATGACCCAGCCCTCGTGTGATTTCGCCATCTGACGGAAAGCCTTCTTGCCGGCCGGGGTCAGATGGACGGAGTAGGCGCGGCGATCGCGCGGGTCGTCGCGGCGCTCGACGAGACCTTCTTCGACCAGCTTGTCGGTCAGGCCGGTGACGTTGCCACCGGTCACCATCAGCCGGCGCGACAGTTCGCGCATCTTCAGACCATCCGGGTTACGGTCCAGCTGGGCCATCAGGTCGAAGCGGGGGAGTGTCGACTCGAAGCCCGTGCGCAACTGATTGCGCAGACGGGACTCGACGATATTGGTACAGGTCAGCAGGCGCAACCACACCCTCAGTGCCTCATGATCATCGTCGGTCGCACGTGTCTCATGGTCGATGGTTTCCGGATCCTGGTCGGCGGAAAGGTCGTGTTGGGCTAGCGTCATGGTGGTACCTGCTTGAAATGCAACAAACGGCCAGGGGCAGCCGGGTGATGGCGTATTTTACTCCTTGAAACCGGCTAAATCATTTACGCCTAAATTTATGATGAAAAAGTTTGTTTGCGGCTGAAGGTCTTTCCGCCATTCAGTTCGACAGCCCGTCGAACAGCTCGATTGCCGCTTCGAAGAGCGCCGAGCCGGGCCGGGCGAAGGCGTCGCACAGGGTCAGGTGATCATCTTCAGGCATCGCAACCGCGCCTTTCCACACGGCTGCCCAGCCATGGGCAAGCAGGGCGAGCTGGCGCCGGAATTCGGCACTCTCCTTGCCGCCCACCGCGCCGAGCAGGGGCGCATCCGTCGCTGGCTGCAGCAGGATGGGGCTCAGCGTGGCGACACGTCCGGGGTTGAAGTCGAGATCGGCGTCGAGCACCGGCACCGACGCCAGCGGCGCGAGATCGACGACCGGGCTGAGCGCAATGCCCGCTGCGACGAGGTGCCGCGGGAGGTCGGGGGCGAGCGCGGGCCAGTCGGTTGCCATGGCCATGCAGGTGAGATGTCCGCCCGCGGAGTGGCCCGATACCACGATGCGCCTGGCGTCGATGCCGTAGTGCGCTGCCTTGCGATACAGCCAGGCGATGCTGCGCCGGGTTTGCGCGGTGATCTCGTCCAGCGTGGTGGCTGGAGCGAGCCCGTAGTTCACTACCGCGACGGCGATACCGCGCTCGATGAAGGCCGGTGCGATCCACGAGAAATCGTCCTTGTGCAGACGCTTCCAGAATCCGCCGTGAATGAACACCAGCAAGGGGTGTGGGCCCTCGCCGTGCGCGGGCAGGAAGAGGTCGAGGGTCTCGGCTGCGGCCGGACCGTAGCGCAGGTCGAGTTCGGCGGGATGGGCTGCGCGCGCTTCCTTGCCGCGCACACCCCATGCGGCGAGGCTGCCGGCAAAATCGGGCACGCGAATACTGACGTCGTATTCGCGCGCCAAATCGGTGCCGGGTGGGGGCTGCAGCTGATAGGGCAGCGAGGTGGGGTCAGACGCCAAGGTAACGCTCCCAGAGTTCAGGTTCGGCCGCGAGTGCGTCATTGTCGCCGCTCCAGGGGCTGCGGCCCTTTTCGATGAAGGCATGGTGATCGGCAACCCGCATCAGTTCGTTGAGGTATTTGTCGATCACCAGAATCGCCTGCCCGCTGCGCTTCAGGCGCCCCAGCACTTGCCAGATCTCACGTCGGATCAGCGGTGAAATCCCCTCGGTGGCTTCGTCGAGGATGAGCAGGTGCGGATTCGTCATCAGCGCACGGCCGATTGCGAGCATCTGCTGCTCGCCACCGGAGAGCTGGTTGCCCATGTTCTGAGCCCGCTCGGCGAGCCGGGGGAAGAGGGCGTGGATACTCTCCAGCGTCCATGGATCGGCGCGGCCGCTGCGGTTGGCGGCGAAGGCCAGCAGGTTCTCCTTGACCGTGAGGTTCGGGAAGATCTGCCGCCCCTCGGGTACCAGTGCCAGCCCCATCTGCGCAATGCGTTCGGTGGGCTGGCCGTCGATGCGCTCGCCGAGGAAACGGATCTCGCCCGACCACGCCGGCAACTGGCCGAACACCGCGCGCAAGGTCGTGGTCTTGCCCATGCCGTTGCGTCCAAGCAGCGTGGCCGCCTCGCCCGGCTGTACTTCGAGGTTCATGCCGAACAGCACCTGACTGGCGCCGTAACCGGTTTCGAGGTTCTCGATCGATAGCAGGCTGCTCATTGCACGGCCTCCGTTTCGGCTGACTCATCGTCGCCCAGGTAGGCGGAAATGACCTGGGGATCGTTGCGGATCTGCTCGGGTGTGCCGCTGGCGATGACCGCGCCCGCGACCAGCACCGACACGCGGTCGGCGAGGCGGAAGACGGCATCCATGTCGTGCTCGACGAGGATCAGGGTATGGTCCTCGCGCAGGCTGTGGATCAGCTCGCCCATGCGTTTCGATTCTTCGGGGTCGGTGCCGGCCATCGGTTCGTCGAGCAACAGCAGGCGCGGTTTGCACGCGAGCGCCATGCCGAGTTCGAGCGCGCGCTGTTTGCCGTGCGACAGGGTGCCGACGATCTGCTCCATGACGTCGATCAGTCCGACGCGGCGGGCGGCGTCCTTGGCGCCTTCGTCAAGGTCGGACTCGTCCGCCACCGTGCCAAGAAAGTCGAACGAGTGGCCTGTGCGTGCCTGCACGGCGAGCGCCAGGTTCTCGCGCACCGTAAGCCTGGGCAGCAGGGTGGTGATCTGGAACGAGCGCACGATGCCGGCGCTCACCCGCTTGTGGATCGGCAGACGGGTGATGTCGCGCCCTTCGAACAGGATGCGGCCACTGTCGGGGGCGAGCTCGCCGCACAGCTGTGCGAGCAGGGTCGTCTTGCCCGCGCCGTTCGGCCCGATCAGCGCATGGATCTCGCCGGCGCGGATCTCGAGATTGCAGTGATCGGTTGCCACCAGGCCACCGAAGCGCTTGACGAGTTCCTGCACTTGCAGAATCGTGTGGCTCATCGCGCATTCTCCTCGCCAGTGGATTTCCCGGGCACGGCAGCGGGCGCTCGTCGCGCGGCCAGGATGCGTTCGCGCAGGCTCATGACCCCGTTTGGCGCAACCAGCACGATGAACAGCAGCAGGGCGCCCAGGATCAGGTTCCAGTGCTCGGTGTGGGTCGAGATTGTTTCCTCCAGCAGCAGGAAGATGGCCGCGCCGGTGATCCCGCCCCAGAAATAGCCCGACCCACCAATGATCACCATCACCATCAACAGGCCGGACTGATGCCAGGTCAGCGTGTGCGGCGTCACCCCCATGCTGAGGTTGGCGAGCAGCGCGCCGGCCAGGCCCGCCAGGCCGCCAGACAGCACGAAGGCCATCAGCTTGAGGCGGAAGACGGGGTAGCCGATTGCGGCCATGCGGCGCTCGTTCTCGCGGATCGCCACCAGGGCGCGGCCAAAACGCGAGGCCACGAGGCGGTAGAGGAGAACGAAGGCGAGACCCGCGGTAAACAGTACGAAGTAGTAGAAGGCGAGATCGCTCTCGAGCGACAGGCCGGGAATCTCCGAGCGCGCACTCAGTGGCAGCCCGTCGTCACCGCCGAATTCGGGCAGGGACACTGCCAGGTAATAGAACAGCTGGGCGAAGGCGAGCGTGATCATGATGAAATACACGCCGCGGGTACGCAGGCTGATGACGCCGATCACCAGCGCGGCGAAGGCCGCGAGCCCGACTGCAGCCGGAATTGCGACCCAGGCGGCGACTACGCCGTACTTGGCGAGAATGGCCACGCCATAGCCCCCTGCGCCGAGAAAGGCAGCGTGACCGAGGCTGATCATGCCGCCGTAGCCGAGGGCGAGATTGAGCGCGCTGGCCGCCAGCGCCAGGATGAGCACACGGCTGCCGATACTGATGTAGAAGGGCTCGCCCAGCGAACTCATGATCAGCGGGTAGATGGCAAGGGCGAGGACGACGGCGATGGCCGTCCACGGGCCGGGCAGGCCGGCCAGAAGTGGCGTTTCCGGTGTGCGAAGGTGTGCGGATGTCGGGTTCATGTCGGTCAGCCTCGCGCAGGGAACAGGCCCTGAGGCCGGAAGAAGAGGACGCATACCATCAGCAGGCTCACCATCATCGACGCCAGCGTGGGGCCGAGCGTGGCGGCCGTGGCGGAGTCGACCACGAGCTTGAGGCCGAAGGTGAGCAGAAGCCGGCCGAGGGTGTCGATCATGCCGACCAGCAGCGAGCCGACAAGCGCGCCGCGCATGGAGCCGATGCCGCCGATCACGATCACCTCGAATGCCGGAATCAGGATCGATTCACCCATGCCGACCGAGACCGCCAGCAAGGGGCCGAGCAGTGCGCCGGCAAGTGCGCACAGTGCGGCGCCGAGCGCAAAGACGAAGGTGAACAGGGGCTTGATCCGGACGCCCATCACTGCGGCCATCTCGGGGTTGGAGGCCCCGGCACGCATCCACATGCCGATACGGGTGCGGTTGACCAGCACGTAGAGCCCGAGCGCGACGATCAGGCCGACGACGATGATGAGCATGCGGTAGGCCGGGTAGTACAGCTCGTCGGTCACCAGCTCGAGCGGGCCGGACAGGCTCTCGGGCATGCCGATCATCAGGGGCTGAGCGCCAAAAATGATCTTGATCGTTTCGTTCGCGATCAGGATCAGCGCAAACGTTGCCAGCACCTGCGACAGGTGACTCATCCGCTGCAAACGCCGGTAAAGCACGCGTTCGAGGATGGCGCCGATCAGCGCAGTGGCGATGATGGCCAGCAGCAGGGCCGGGAAGAAGCTCTGGAACACCTGGTAGAAGGCTGCGGCGAGGAAGGCGCCGATCATGTAAAGCGAACCGTGGGCCAGGTTGATAAGGTCCATGATGCCGAACACCAGCGTCAGCCCGGCGGCCAGGAGGAACAGCATCAGCCCGTACTGCAGGCCGTTGAGCGCTTGTTCGAGAATCAGGTAGAGCATGGATGACCTGCCGGAAGTCAGGAGGCACGCTCAGATACACCATGGCCCGTGCGGGCGCTGGCGGGTCTGTTCAGTGCTGTGTTGAGAGAAAGCCGGTAAGGCAGGCCAGGGGCGATGATGGAGGACGATCCGCCCTCCGCCTGCGCGCACATGGCCGCCACGATGATGGTCCGCAAGCCGCGCGGACGCTGCAGACAGGGTGCGCCGCCCTCGCGGGGGCGCACCGCAGCCGCATTACATCTTGCACTCTTTGGCGTAGGCGTCGGTGTGCTTGTCCATGACCTTGCCGACGTACTTGTTGCTGACCGATCCGTCGGCGTTCTTCACCACTTCACGCAGGTAGTAGTTCTGCACCGGATAGTGGTTGTTGCCGAAATGGTATTCGCCGCGTGTGCTCGACGCCTTCACCGTTTCCAGTGCCTTGCGGAAGGCAGCCTTGTCCTCGATCTTGCCGCCGACGGACTTCACCGCGGCATCGATCAGCAGCGCTGCGTCGTAACCCTGCGATGCGTAGAGCGTGGGCAGGCGGCCGGTGTCCTTCTGGAAATCGGCAACGAAGCGCTGATTGACCGGATTGTCCATTTCGCGATACCAGTGGCTGGTGTTGAACACGCCTTCCATTGCGGGGCCGACCGCTTTCACCACGTCCTCGTCGCCGGAGAAGCCGGGCGCGAACAGCGGGGTCTTCTTCAGCATGCCCGACTGCGAGTACTGCTTGATGAAGTTGATCCCCATGCCGCCCGGCAGGAAGATGTAGAGCGCGTCGGCACCCGAGGCGCGAATCTGTGCAATCTCGGCGGCATAGTCGAGCTGGCCGAGCTTGGTATAGACCTCGTCAGCGACCTCACCCTTGTAGAAGCGCTTGAAGCCGGTCAGCGCATCCTTGCCCGCCGGGTAGTTGGGGGCGACCATCGCCACCTTCTTGAAGCCCTTGTCCTGCACATGCTTGCCCATGGCTTCGTGCAGGTTGTCGTTCTGCCAGGCCACGTTGAAGAAGTAGGGGTTGCACTCGGCGCCGGCGTACTGGCTCGGCCCGGCGTTGGCGCTGATGTAGAAGGTTTCGGCGGCGAAGAAGGCAGGTCCGACGGCGAGCATGATGTTGGAGAACACCACGCCGGTGGCGATATCGACCTGGTCGCGCTTGATGAAGCGCTCGGTGATCTGTTTGGCGGTCTCCGGGTTCTGCGCATCGTCGGCGACGATTACTTCGGTGGTGATGCCGCCGAGCTTGCCGCCGAGGTGCTTGACTGCAAGCTCGAAGCCGTCGCGGATGTCGATACCGAGGCCGGCACCGGGGCCGGACAGGGTAGTCATCATGCCGACCTTCATGCTGTCGGCAGCCATGACGGCGCCGCTGGCGAGCAAGGTGGAGCAGGCGAGGGCAACGCAGGTCTTCTTCATCATTGTATTTATCTCCAGAGGGATGACGGCTTGCAGGCGGAATCTTCTCATGACGGGCACTCGGGCGGCGACCCGTCATTGACGGTGTCGCCCCGGAAAGCGCCGAATAGCTCAGTTCTGCGACTTCAGCCGGAAGCGCTGCAGCTTGCCGGTTTCGGTGCGTGGAAGGGTGCCGACATAGCTGATCGCGCGCGGATACTTGTAAGGTGCGACGGTCTGCTTGACGAAATCCTGCAAGGTTCGGGTCATGGCCTCGTCCGCGCTGAATCCGGGCTTGAGGACCACGAATGCCTTGATCAGCTGACCACGGTCGGGGTCGGGCACACCGATGACGCCACATTCAGCCACGGCCGGGTGCGCCATGAGCGCCCACTCGACTTCAGGGCTGGAGACGTTGTAGCCGGAGCTGACGATGATGTCGTCGACGCGGGCGTGATAGTAGAAGTAGCCGTCTTCGTCCATGTGAAAGGCGTCGCCCGGCAGGTTCCAGCCCTGGCACACGTAGTCCTTCTGGCGCTCGTCTGCCAGATAGCGGCAACCGGTGGGCCCCTTGATCGCAAGCCTGCCGACTTCACCGGGCGGCAAGCGGTTCATGGCCTCATCGACGATCATGCCGCGGTAGCCGGGCAGGAGCTTGCCAAGCGCACCGGCCCGGTAGTCCTCGGGTCCGGAGGCGATGTAGATGTGGATCATCTCGGTGCCGCCGATGCCGTCGTGGATCTGGATGCCGCTCGCTGCACGCCATTTGTCGCGGGTGTCGGTCGGCAAGGCCTCGCCGGCGGACACGCATTTCTTCAGGCTTGAAATGTCGTAGGTGCCGACCAGGCCGGTCATCTGACGGTAGGCCGTGGGCGAGGTGAAGCAGATCGTGGCCTTGTAGTCCTGGATCGCCTTCATCAGGGGCTCGGGCGCGAGCTTTTCGAGCAACACCGTGCTGGCGCGCGCCCACAAGGGGAAGCACAGCAGGCCGCCCAGGCCGAAGGTGAAGGCCAGCGGCGGGGTGCCGATAAACACGTCGTCGCTGCCGGGCTTGAGGCAGTGACGGGGAAAGACCTCGCACATCGCCATCACGTCGCGATGAAAATGAATGGTGCCTTTGGGGATGCCGGTCGTGCCTGAGGTGAAGCCGATCAGCGCCGGGTCGTCGGCTGCCGTATCGACGGCAGCGAAGTGGTCCGGCTTGGCTTCCATCAGCGATTCGAGCGTGCCACCGGTGCCGAACAGCACGGTATGCCGCAGGCCGGGGCAGGCCGCGCCGGCAAGCTGCAGCTCTTCGGCAAGACTGGCATCGCACAAGGCATGGCTCACTTGCGCCAGTTTCAGGATCTCGCCGATTTCCTTTGCACGCAGCAGCGGCATGGTGCCCACTGCCACACCGCCAGCCTTCCAAACCGCAAGCCAGCAGGCGGCGAGCCAGGGTGTGTTGGCGCCGCGCAGCAGAACGCGGTTGCCAGGCACGAGCCCCATGTCTTCCACCAGCACGTGGGCCAGGCGATTGACCTGTTGCTGGAGCTGGCGATAGGTCCAGCGGATGCCGTTGCCGAGGATTGCAGGGCGATCGCCATGGCCTTCGGTGACCGCAGAATCGACGAGTTCGACGCTCGCATTGAGCTGTTCGGCGAACTCGAGTTCGGGACGTTCGAATACCAGTTCCGGCCAGGTATCCGCAGGCGGCAGGTTGTCGATGACAAACCGGTCGAGATGAGCGCTTCTACTCATGTTGGGTCCTCTGCTTTCTGGGCTGGGGTCCGCACTCAAGGCCACAGGATGATGGTCAGTGGCCGTATTGAGCGCGGTGAGCTCGTTTTGTGAGACAAGTTTTTGCCAAACAGAGAGGCAAGTCAAGCGCTAAACAATAGTTTGCTCAATAATTTATAGATGAACTATATGAAATGGAATGGAAGTGCTTTAACGCATTGTAAATAGTGAGTTTATTTTGAGATGCTTCCGGTCGCTGCACCGGCGTGCAGCGACGCCAGGCACCCTGTCACCAGAGCGCGCCCCGCGCAGCGCGCATCTTCCGGACCATCGCGCCGAAGAATTTCGTCGCAAATCCGCTGTCGCGAATCAGCATCTGTGTGAGGTCGGCGCACTTCTGCCCGATTGCATCCTCGAGCGGGGTGTCCTCACCGGGAATCATGCCAGCGTGGCACTGGATTTCGGCGGCCCGCTGAACCGTCCACAGCAGGAAGAAGGTCTTGGCAATGTCCTGCTCGCCGACCGCGACACCGTGGTTGCGCAGCACCAGGATGTGCTTGTCGCCGAGGCTGGCGAGCATCCGCGCCTTCTCGTCCGCGAACAGCGTGATGCCCTCGAAGGCGTGGTAGCCCACGCGACCGAAGAGCTGGGCGCCGTAGAAGTTGTCGTGGGAGAAGCCGGCCTTCTTCTGCGCGACCGCCGACACCGGATTGGTGTGGGTGTGAATCACGCAGTGAATGTCGTCGCGCGCGCCGTGAATCGCGCTGTGCAGGGCAAAGCCGGCCGGGTTGGCATCGTAGGGCGAGGGCTCCACCTTGTTGCCGTCGAGGTCGACCTTGAGCAGGTTGGCGGGCGTCACTTCGGTGTAGTTCAGCCCGAAGGGATTGACCAGGTAGTAGTTGCCCGGCCCTGGCAGCCGTGCCGAAATGTGGTTGAAGATGGTTTCGGTCCAGCCGAAGAAATCCACCAGGTGGTAGCACTCGGCAAGCTGGATGCGCAGCGACCACTCTTCATCGCTGCAATGGGCGGGTTTGACGAGTTCTGTTTGCGTGCTCATGTTCTGTCCTTGAATGATCTGTTCGGGAACTCAATGCTTTCCGTTGCAGCGTTGTTCGCCGCGGAAGCGAGCGAGGGCAATGATCTTGCGCGTGACCGGCATCGGCAGATGGAAGCGGGCGGCCAGTTCCAGCACCGAATCGCCAATCGCTGCGAGTTCCAGCGGGCGGCCCTTGTCGTAGTCCTGCAGCATTGAGGTGCGGATCGCGCCCATCGAGGCGCCGAGTTCGAGAAAGGTCAGCGGATCGATCTCGACCCGCGCGCCGTAGCTCGCGGCAACCAGCAACACCTCGCGCTTGATCGCGATCACCGTGTCCTGCAACTCACCCGGGCGGTAGAGCTCTTCCAGCGTCGCGCCGGTGATCACCGACAGCGGGTTGGTGCTGGTATTGGCGATGATCTTGGTCCACAGCTTGTCGCGGATGCGCTCCAGCGGCCGAGCCTCGATGCCGCCTGCGGCAACCGCCGCGCACAGGTCCAGCAGGCGCGGACTCATGCTGTTGTCGGGCTCACCGAACATGATGAGATGCGGGTTTCGTGCCAGCACATGGCCGGGTTTTTCGACCTCCGCGGTGACGAACACCACGCAGCCGATGATGTGCTCCAGGGGCAGCAAGGCCGCAAGGCGACCGTCCGGGTCGACCGCGTGAACGGTCTCACCGGCAAAGCGTCCGCCTTCGCCATGAAAGTACCACCAGGGCACGCCGTTAACCGTGGGGATCACGATGGTGTGGTCGCCGATCAACGGCTGCAGCGTCGGCAGCAGGGTTGCGATGTCCTGGGCCTTGGCGCACAGAAAGATGATGTCCTGAACGCCAAAGTCGGCCTGCGCGCTCGCCTGCACCTCGACCCGGTGTTCGCCTTCGAGGTCGGTCAGGGTGATGCCGTCGTTGCGGATGACCTCGAGCGTGGCACCGCGTGCGAGCACACTGACCGCGTGTCCGGCCATCGCAAGGCGAGCGGCGATGGTGCAACCGATGGCACCGGCGCCGGCGATACAGATACGTTTTGGGGTTTGGGTTTGCATATCGTGAGTTCCACTGGCCTCAGGTGGCCAGCATCTCCTGGTGCTTGCCACCCAGACCGAGATAGGCCTCGATCACACGCGGGTCGTCGCGCAGCTGCACGGCCGGCCCCTCCATGGCGATCGCGCCGGTCTCGAGCACGTAGGCGTAGTCGGCCACCTGCAGCGCGGCGCGTGCGTTCTGCTCCACCAGCAGGATCGACACCCCGCGCTTGCGCAGCTCGGCGATGATGCGAAAGATCTCGCGCACGATCAGCGGCGCGAGCCCGAGGCTGGGTTCGTCGAGCATCAGCAGTTTGGGCTTTGCCATCAGCGCGCGGCCCACCGCCAGCATCTGGCGCTCGCCGCCCGACAGCGTGCCGGCGAGCTGGCTTCTTCTTTCCTTCAGGCGCGGGAACAGGGTGTAGACCTCTTCCATCGTCTTCGCCTGATCGCGGTGCCCCATGCGGTAGCGCTGGAAGGCGCCCAGCGTGAGGTTGTCTTCCACCGTCATCTCGCCGAAGAGCTCGCGCTTTTCGGGCACCAGGTTCATGCCGCGCGCGACCATGCGCTCGACCTCGGGCACCGACTCGATGCTGCCGTCGAACTGCACCTGCCCCCTGGAGCCGAGCACGCCCATGATGGCCGACAGCATCGTGGTCTTGCCCGCGCCGTTGGGGCCGATCACGGTCACGATCTGGCCTTCGCCCACCACCAGGTTGGCGTTGGAGAGCGCCTCGACCTTGCCGTAGGACACGCACAGGTCCTGGATCTCGAGCACCTTGTTCTTCGGGGTGTTCGCGGCGCTTGCCGCGTCGTTCGGTGTGTTTGCCATGTTGGTTTCCATCACTCCACCCCACCCAGATAGGCTTCGAGCACCGCGGGGTCTTTCTGCACGTCTTCGGGCAGGCCTTCGGCGATCTTCTCGCCAAACTCCATCACCACCACCCGGTCGACCAGGCCCATGACGAAGTCCATGTCGTGTTCGACCAGCAGCGTGGCCATGCCTTCGGCCTTGAGTTTCTTCAGCAGCTCGCCGAGCGCCTGCTTCTCCTTGAAGCGCAGCCCGGCCGCGGGCTCGTCGAGCAGCAGCAGGCAGGGGTCGGAGCACAGCGCGCGGGCGATCTCCATGATGCGTTGCTGACCGAGGGCGAGGCTGCCGGCTTCGTCGAACATGTGGTCCGCAAGGCCCACGCGTTCGATCTGGCGCGCGGCTTCGGCCAGCAGGCGCGCTTCTTCCTCGCGGTCCATGCGCCAGGCCGAGCTGATCACGCCCTTGTCGCCGCGCAGGTGCGCGCCGATGGCGACGTTCTCGAGCACGGTCATGGTCGGCAGCAGCTTCACATGCTGGAAGGTGCGGCTCATGCCCATCTGCGCGATCTCACGCGAGTTGTGGCCGGCCACCGGCTTGCCCATGAACAGCACCTCGCCCGAGGTCGGGGTATCGACGCCCGAGATCTGGTTGAACATCGTGCTCTTGCCCGCGCCGTTGGGGCCGATGAGCGCGAGGATCTCGCCTGCGCGCACCTCCAGGCTCATGTTGTTGTTGGCCACCAGCCCGCCAAACTTTCGCGTCACCGCCTTGGCTTCGAGGATGCGCTCGCCCACCTTGGGCAGCGTGCGTCGTGGCAGCGCGACGGCACTGGGGTCGATGGTCTTCTGCTTCGCCTTCACCGGCACGAAGCGGGTGAGGATGGGCCACAGGCCGTCGCGGGCCCGTTGCAGCACGAGCACCATCATCAGGCCGAACACGATCACCTCGAAGTTGCCGCTGGTACCGAGGATGCGCGGCAACAGATCCTGCAGCCACTGCTTGAGGATGGTGATCACGCCCGCACCGACGAGCGCACCCCACACGTGACCGGCACCGCCGACCACGGCCATGAACAGATACTCGATACCGATGTGCAGCCCGAACGGGGTCGGGTTCACGAAGCGCTGCATGTGCGCATACAGCCAGCCCGAGGCGCAGGCGTGCAGCGCGGCGATGACGAAGATGATCATGCGCGAGCGCGAGGTATTCACCCCCATCGCCTCGGCCATCACCATGCCGCCCTTCAAGGCGCGGATCGCACGGCCTTCGCGCGAGTCGAGCAGGTTCTGCGTGGTGAGCACGGCCGACAGCAGGAAGGCCCAGATCAGGTAGAAGATCTCCTCACCCTGATCGAGCTCCCAGCCAAAGATCGAGATCGGCGGAATGCCGGTGAGACCGGTGTGCCCACCGAGGGTCTCCATGGTGCCAAACAGGAAATACAGCGAGATGCCCCACGCGATCGTGCCCAGCGGCAGGAAGTGGCCGGAGAGCTTGAGCGTGAGCGAGCCGAGCACGATGGCCACGGTCGCGGTGAACACCAACCCGACCACCAGCGCCAGCCACGGCGAGCCACCCAGCCACGACAGCCAGCCCGGCAGCTCGGTGGCAGTGGTGAGCACCCCGGTGGTGTAGGCCCCGAGGCCGACGAAGGCCGCCTGACCGAAGCTGGTGAGTCCGCCCACGCCGGTGAGCAGCACGAGTCCGAGCGCAACCATCGCGTACAGGCCGATGTAGTTGAGCAGCGTGACGTAGAACGGCGACAGCACCAGCGGCGCCACGAGCAGAATGCCGAGGAAGGCGACCAGCATCACGCGCGGGGACAGGAAGGCGGAGGCACTCGCGTTCGCGGGTGCCTGCGGCTCGATTGGGAGACGGGCGGTCATTCTTCTTCCTCCACATGACGGACGGTCAGTGAGCGCCACAGCAGGAAGGGGATGATCAGTGTGAACACGATGACTTCCTTGTAGGTACTGGCCCAGAAAGCTGAAAAGGCTTCAATCATCCCGACCAGCAGTGCGCCGAGGGCGGCCACCGGGTAGCTCACCAGCCCACCGATGATCGAGCCGATGAAGCCCTTGAGACTGATGAGAAAGCCCGAGTCGTAGTAGATGGTGGTGATCGGTGCGATCAGGATGCCGGACAGCGTGCCGATGAAGGCGGCGAGGAAGAAGCTCGCCTTGCCGGCAAAGACCGGGGAGATCCCCATCAGGCGGGCGCCGGCGCGGTTGATCGCAGTGGCACGCAGGGCCTTGCCGTAGATGGTGCGTTCGAAGAACTGGTAAAGCGCAATGATCAGCCCGAGCGACGCGGCAATCACCCACAGCGTCTGGCTGTTGAGGGTGATCGGGCCAAGCGGGAAGCTTGCATCGGAGAAGGGGAGCGTCTTGGCACCGCTCGGTCCGAAGATCAGCAGGCCGATACCCACCATTGCCACATGGACCGCGATCGACACGATCAGCAGCACCAGCACTGGTGCATTGGCGACCGGTTGATAGAACAGGCGATAGAACAGCGGGCCCAGCGGCACGATGAGCGCGAAGGTCAGCACGGCCTGAATTGCCATCGGCAGTGTTGCCAGTGGCAGCTGGTAGAGCACCAGCGCAAGCGCGAATGGGTAGGCGAGCTTTAGAAAGCCGAGGATGTCGATGCTGAATCGCCCCTGGCTGCGAAACCGGTGCAGGATATCAAGCGTCGCTTCGACCACCGCCATGCCGGCCAGCAGCCAGACCACGGCTGTTGCCTGGCCGGCCTGGATCGCGGCCATGGTCAATGCGCCAAAGGCGACGAATTCGCCCTGCGGAATGAAGAGCACACGGGTCACCGTGAATACCAGCAGGATGGATAACGCCAGCAGCGCGTAGATAGCGCCGTTGGTCACCCCGTCCTGCCCGAGGAACATTACGATCTGCAAATTCATGATGCGTCCTGATGTCGGGGGCCGCCGCCCTGCTTCGAGGCATGACGTTCGGCAGGGCAGCGCGTTTGGCGCCATGTATCCCGGTGTGGCTGGAAACGCGGGATGAGCGATTCCACCCGACACACGGGCGACGCAGGGATCATCCTGCAGCCGCCCGGCTGGCCCGGGATCTCAGGGCTTCGAGACCACCGGATGGTGGCCGCTCTGCCTCGTTGCCGCGACGTCCGGAGACGTGCGGCCTGTCAACAATGTTGCTGGGGCGTCCGGCTTACTTGAGCAGGGTCCAGTTGCCTTCCTTCACCGTGATCATCACCCGGCCGCGCTCGTCGAAGCCGCTGTGGTCGGCGGGGCTCATGGTGTACACCCCCTGGGTGCCGACCAGTTCCTTGGTCTGCTCCAGTGCGTCGCGCAGTGCCGAGCGGAACTCCGGCGTACCCGGCTTGCCCTTGAGCGCGGCAAGCGGAATCGCCTGCTTCAGCAGCAGGCCGGCGTCGTAGACGTTGGCGCCGAAGGTGGCGGGCTTGTTGCCGTGCATCTTCTCGTAGGCGGCAATGTAGTCGGCAGCGACTTTCTTCGACGGGTTGCTGTCGGCGATCTCGGGCAGTACCAGCATCAGGCTCGCGGCGAGGATGGTGCCTTCGACTTTCTTGCCACCGAGCTTGAGGAAGTCGGGTAGCGCAGCACCGTGAGTCTGGTACATCTGACCCTTGTAGCCCATGTCGAACAGGGTGGTTTGCGGCAGCACCGAGGGGCCGCCCGGCGCGGTGACGAGTACTGCATCGGGCTTGGCGCCGAGGATCTTCAATGCCTGTCCGGTGACGGAACTGTCGGAGCGCTGAAACTTCTCGCTGGCAACAATCTTGATGCCGTTGGCTTCGGCGAGGCCACCCATGACCTTTTCCCAGTTTTCGCCATAGGGGTCTGCAGTGCCGATCAGTCCAAGCGTCTTCACGCCGGCCTTGACCATGTGCTCGGTCAGCGCCTTGGCGATGATGTCGTCGTTCTGAGTGGTCTTGAACACCCACTTCTTCTGTTCATTCATCGGCAGCACGACGGCAGCGGTACCCACCGGCGCCAGCATCGGAACACCGGCTTCGGCGATGAACTGAATCGCGCCCATGGCGTTGGGCGAGCCCGAGGGTCCGATGATGGCGTCGACCTTGTCTTCGCTCAGCAGCTTCTTGACGGCCTTCACCGACGCCGTGGAGTCGGATGCGTCGTCGAGCGAAATGTACTCGACGGTGAGATCGCCCACCTTGGTCGGCAGCAGCGGTACGCTGTTTTTCTGCGGGATACCGACCAGTGCGGTCGGGCCGGTGGCGGACGAAATGACGCCAACCTTGACCTGTGCGAGCGCGCTGCCAGCAAAGGTAGCAAGGCTTGCAAGTGCGATGGCAGCGGGGATTTTTTTCAACATCATGGCGGTGTTCTCCGTGGATGGGGCGTACTGCGGATGAAGGATTATTTGAATGCTGCGTGGTTCAGATGGTGATGCTTCCTACACTTGCGCCGCCGCAGACGTACAGCGTCTGCCCGGTGACGAAACTGTTTTCCGGGTCGGCGAAGAACATCACCGCGCGGGTGACATCGTCTGCGCGACCAACGCGGCGAACCGGAATGCTGGCCGCCAGCGTCTTGTCACGCTCGCTGCCGGCTTCGATGACCGCGTAGTACATATCGGTCTGGATCGGGCCGGGTGCGACGACGTTGACCGTGATGCCCTTGGGTGCAAGTTCCAGCGCCCAGGTCCGGGCCATGCCGATCATGCCGGCCTTGGTTGCGGAGTAGGCGGTGCGTGTCGGCAGTCCGAGAGCACCGCGTGAGGACATCAGCACAACGCGTCCGAACTGGCGCGCTTCCATGCCGGGCAGCACCGCCTGCATTAGGCTGATGGCGGCGCCGAGGTGAATCTGGGTGAGGCCCTGCAACTCGTCGAGCTTGACCTCGCCCAGCAGCTTGGGCCAGATCACGCCGGCGTTGTGGATGAAGTGGCTGACCGGGTAGTTCGCCGCGATCTCCTGCGCAGCCTGCTCGGTGGCGTTGGCGTCGAGCAGATCGACCTGCATCGTGGTGAGGCGCGGGTGCGTCCACTCTGGTGCGCGACGTGCCATCGAAACGACCTGATAACCGTCATCGAGCATGCGCTTGCAGATGTCGGCGCCAATGCCTGCGCTGCCGCCGGTGACGACTGCGATTCTATCTTCGTTCATGGGGGCGCCCCTCACGCGCTCGGTGCCAGCGCCAGCACCCGCAGCGGGCTGCCGGAACCGTTGCGAATCTTGAGTGGCGCGGCAAAAATCAGCGTGCCTTGCGGCGGCAACTGGTCAAGATTGGTGAGACATTGCAGCCCGTAGCGGTTGTTGCCGTGCATGTAGTAATGACAGGGGTAGGGTGGGTTGAGGTGGTGGGCCTGGCCGGCGTCGGTGCCGACCGATTCGGTACCAAAGCCATGCACGTTTCGTTCCCGGATGAGCCAGGGCACCACTTCGGCATCCGGGCCGGGCGAATGAGCACCATCTTCGGCCATGTTCAGGTATTCCCTGGGCGTGGTGCGCTTGGACCAGTCGGTGCGAAGCAGCACCCAGGCACGCTCCGGAATCCGGCCGTGCTGTTCTTCCCAGGCCTTCACGTAGTCGATGGTGAGCAGGAAGTCCGGGTTCTCGGCGCTTTCTGCCGAGACGTCGATCACGCATGCGGTGGCAATGAAGTTTTCGGCCGGGATCGAGTCGACGGTGTTGTCGGGCTGGTCCTTGCCGCTGACCCAGTGCGCCGGCGCATCGAAGTGGGTGCCGGTGTGCTCGGACATGGAGAAGTTGTTCCAGTACCAGGCCGGACCGCGCTCGTCGTAGCGCGAGATCTCTTCGATGCGGAACGGCCAGGCCTGACCGAACTCGGGCGGCAATACGATGGTGGGGAATTCGGGCGCGAGCGTCTGCGTAAGGTCGACCAGTTTCAGCCGGCCGCTCAGCAACTCGTTCATGAACTGGGCGAGGATGGGGTTGCTCATTCTGTGTGCTCCTTGGGGGCTGGGGCGCTTACTGGCCGAGTTCTCGTTCGACGGCCTTGTGGTTCTCGCGCAGGCGTTCGCGGATTTCTTCCGCAATATCGCCGACGTAGGCATCCTCGATGCCGTCCTGCAGGCCCTTGACGATGGCCTTGGCGATGGCAGCCGGCGCGAGCTTGGGCGGGGGCGTGAGCTGTTCCCATTCCTCGTCGATCGGGCCAGGGAAAACGTTGAGCACGCGCACGCCGGCACCGCTCAGTTCGGCGCGCAGGGTCTGCGCTGCCGACAGCGCCGCAGCCATCGAGGCCGACCATGCACCCCGTGCGGGGAGTGCGGCAAAGGCGTGGATGGAAAGAATGTTGACCCAGGCCACGGCGTTGTTGGTGCCGTCTGCCGCGCGGAAGCACATGCCGGGGCCGAAGGCCTGGGCGAGGCGCATCAGGCCGAGCACGTTTACCTCCATTGCATCGCGGGCCAGGATCACATCCTTGCGCCCGAGGATGCCGCCGTCGCGCAGGTAGGACGCGGTATTCACCAGGATCTCGACCTTGCCGCCGATCGAGGCCGCGAGGCGGTCGACCGAGTGGGTGTCGGTGACGTCGATATCGACCACCTGCACACGCGGATCGGTGGCGAGCTTATCGAAGGCCGCATTCGCCTTCCAGCTCGTCGGGTCGCCGAGAAAGACCGCGTTGGCGCCTGCATCGAGCATGGCCTTTGCGACCGCGAGGCCCATGGCCGATTTGCCGTCAGTGACGAGTACGCGGCGAAACTTCGGATCGCAGGTGGATTCGCGCAGCTGGGGCGCATCGCTCATGTTCGGGGTGTCCTTTTCGGGGAGGGCATGGAGCACGGCCTGACCGCTGCGGTCGAGCTTGAGGGTGAGGCGCACCGGAGCGTCGGTGGCACAGTCCTCATGAACGTGAGCGACCACGACCGGACCGGCGGTCATCTTTACGGTGCCAACGCGCCACGGCAGGCGCTCACGAAAATACAGGTCGTTACTGTGACGCAGCGTGGTGGTGGCGATCAGTTCGCCGCGGTTATCCACCGGCTTCCATTGCAGGTGCTCTGACAGGCAGTTGCAGCAGACCTCGCGTGCGGGGTACTGAACGGTGTTGCACTCGGCACATACCTGCAGTTCGAAGCTGCCCTCGGCGGCTGCACGGGTGAGGCCCTGGGCGCTGCGGCTGCGTGGGGCTGGCGGACGGGTGGACAGCCGGGTGCGTTCGACCGGATTCTTCTTTTTCGGTTTGACGAGTGGCGCGGTCATGCGGCAGTTCCTCGTTCGAGCAGCGCTGCGCCGGAGCACAGGCCGCGGTCGTAGTTGATCATGCCGAATCCAGACACCAGCCCGAGCTTCGCGCCGTCGACCTGGGTTTTTTCGGCGCTGCCGGTGAGCTGGCGCAAGGCCTGCACGAAGCCGAGGTAGCCACCTGCCGCGCCGGCCTGACCGACCGAGAGCTGACCGCCCGAGGTGTTGAAGGGAAAGTCGCCGTCGATGGTGAAGCTGTGCTCGCGCACGAAGGCGGCGGCCTCGCCCTTGGCGCAGAACCCGAGATCCTCGAACTGCATCATGTTGATCACCGGGTAGTCGTCGTAGGTTTCGAGGAAGTCGACATCTCTCGGGGATGCGCCAGCGTGCTCGTACAGCGCGTCCTTGTCCATCGCCCAGCCGCCGCGAAACTGGATCGGGTCTTCCGGGAAGGCGTTGTGGCGTTCGATGGTTGAGCGGATGCGGACGAAGGGCAGCTTGAGCGCCTTGGCGCGTTCTTCGGTCATCACCAGATAGCCTTCGGCGCCGGCACACGGCATGACGCAGTCGAAGAGGTGGATCGGGTCGGTGATCGGACGGGCGTCGATGTACTGGGCCAGGGTCAGCGGTTTCTTCATCAGCGCATGCGGGTTCTTCAGCGCGTTGTCGCGCTGCGCAACGCAGAGCTTGCCGAAGTCTTCACGCGTGGCGCCGTAGTGCTTCATGTAGTAATCGGTCAGCAGCGCGAAGCTCGCGTTGGGGCCACCCGCGCCATAGGGATAGACCGCGTCCTGGGCAAAGCGGGAGAACTGGCTGACAGTGTTGCGGAAGGAATCCACATGGTTGGTGTCGCCGGCGATGCAGGCGACCACTTCGGCATCGCCTGCCTGCACCGCACGGGCGGCACGGCGCAACGCGATGACGCCGGAGGCGCCCCCCATCGGGATGTGGTCGAGCCAGCGCGGGCTCATGCCGAGGTGCTGCATCAGTCCGACTGCGGTGTCGGGGCCGAGGGTGAAGCTGGAGACGCACACCCCGTCGACTTCAGCCTTTGCGATGCCGGCGCCACGGATCAGTTCGCCGAGCGCGCGCCCCAGCCACCAGTGCGCGCTGTGCGTGGAGTAGCGGACGTAGGGGATGGTCGCCGGCATCACGGCAACCACGCCTTCGTAGCCGAGTCGCTTGCGGGCCGCGGCGCTCACTTGTGATCTCCCTGCCGTTTCTTCATTGCGCAGGTGTTCACACAGTTGGCATGCTCGACCAGGGTCGGCGCAAGCGCCTTGAGTTCGCCACGCTGGATCTTGTTGGTGGTGGTCAGCGGCAGTGCATCGACGAAGGCGACGTATCCCGGCGCCTTATAGTAGGCGAGTTGCGACAGCGCCCAGTTCACCAGATCAGTTGCGGCGGATTCCATCGCTGCCCGATCGGCAGGCGCGTTTTCGGCTACAACCAGGGCCATCACTTCGTCACCGCGCACCGGGTCGGGCACCGCGGCGACGGCGACCGATTTGACCAGTGCGTGCTGCTGCAGAACGCTCTCCACTTCGACGGCGGCGATGTTTTCGCCGCTGCGGCGGATCACGTTCTTCTTGCGATCGACGAAGTGCAGGTAGCCGTCTGCGTCGCGGCGGACGATGTCGCCGGTGTGAAACCATCCGCCCGCCCAGGCTTCGTCGGTAGCCGCCTGGTCCTTGAGGTAGCCGGCCAGAAAGCCGTAGCGGGGATCGTCGCCAGCGTGGCGCACGAGCAACTCACCCTGTTCTTCGACGCCCGCTTCGCGACCGTCGTCGGTGACAAGGCGGACTTGCACGTCGGCTTCTTCCTTGCCGAAGCAGGAGGTGCCGATGTCGCGTGGCTCCTTGTTGGCGATGATCACCGCGCCTGCGCCGGTTTCGGTCATCGCCCAGGCTTCGAGCAAGGGGAAGCCGAAGCGCTCTTCGAACACGCCGTGCAGACTGCGATCGACGCCGGCGCCGAAGCCGAAGCGGACCGAATGATCGCGGTCAGCCGGGCTGGCTTCAGCCTTCATCAGCATGGCGGGCATGACGCCGAGGTAGTGCACCACGGTGGCGCGGGATTCGCGCACGCTGGCCCACCAGCTGCGGGGGTGGAAACGGTCGAGCGGAATCAGGCAGCCGCCGGTCATGATCATGGCCATCGCCGAGTAGGCCATGGCATTCATGTGCACCAGCGGCAGCGGCGTGATCATGCGCTCCTTGCCGGGTTGCAGGGTGGCCAGTCCACCGATGTTGGCGTACCAGTTGCCTGCATGCAGGAAGTAGCGGTTGGGCAGGATGCAACCCTTGGGTCGGCCCGTGGTGCCCGAGGTGTACAGCAGCGCAGCTTCGCTGAGCTCATGCGGTTCGGTGTCTGCCTGCGGCGCCGGGAAGGCGGCCTCGGGGGGCGTATCGCGTTCGCCCATGACCTGGAAGGGACGGCCGGCACGGTCGGCGGCTGCGAGCAGATCGGCGTGGCGCTGGGGCAGGGCGATGGCGAGTGCGATCTCGGAGTGGCCGATGAGGTATTCGAGTTCGGCCGCGCGCATGTCGGGATTGATCGGAACCACGGATACGCCGAGTCCATTGAGCGCGAACCAGTGCAGGAAGAAGGCGGGACGGTTCTCGAGCAGGATGCCGACGCGATGACCATGGCCGTAGCCGGCAGCGGCGTAGGAGGCGCGCAGCGCTTCGACGCGTTCGGCCGCTTCCGCGTAGCGCAGTTCGCCGGCGGTGATGCCGTAGATGTTGGCGGTTTCAAGGAGGATGCAGAGGAAGGGGAGCTTTGCCCAGCGCGCGGCGGCGAGGGCGAAGGCTTGATGAACGGTGTTGGCCAAGTCGTGCTCCCGCTTACATGAAAAGTTGAATATTGCCGAAGGCGGCGTCGCAGTTCACCAGGTCGACGCGTTTGAGGCGAATCCTGAGTTTGCCTTCGACTTCAACGAGGTGATGCGTGCTCCAGCCGGCGTAGGTGGTCTGGGCGTCGAGCCGGGTTTCTGTGTAGAGAAAGGCGGTGCGGACGACGTGTTCGCCAGTGCTTGCGTCGGACGATTCGACGGTGGGCGCCTGCAGCAGGTGGTGCGAGCGGCTCTTGGGTTGTTGCGAGAAGGTGCGCTGGCCGGAGAGGCGCTCGATGCGGACGCGGAGCAGGAGTTTGTCTTCATACATGAGGGAGGTATGAAGTTTGGGGTCTTGCTGGTCGTGCGCCAGTGGCATCCAGTAGTAGGCGTCTTCGGTGAACAGGGTGAGCCAGTCTTCGAAGCGCTGCTCGTCGAGCATGCGGGCTTCGGCATAGACGAAGTCGATCAGGTTTTTTTCGGTGATGGCAGTCATGGCTTGATCCTTGTTCGGGTGTTGCTGGCAGTTCGCCGATGCTGGTCAAAGGTTCGTGCCGCCGGTCGGGCTGAACGGGACATTTGCTCTGCAGGGCTGCGGAACTCGCCCTTCGGGCTCGGACAGTCCTCGCCCTGCGCCGCAAACATCCCATTCATCCCTTGGCCTCGGTGGCATCTCTTCCTTTTTGTCCTTACATGCTTTCCGTCATGAACTGGGCCCATGCGCGCATCTGTTGCCGCATCTGCATTTCGTTGGTGCCGTTGGTGACGACGTTCTTCTGCGCTTTCTCCGCAGGGTCGTAAAGACGCGCGATGTTCACCCAGTCACGACCGCGTGAGTGCAGACCTTGCTGCGCGCGTTCGTACATTTCCAGATCGTCGTGGCCGACCACCGAGGTGGGGGCGTTGATCAGGCGGTTGTACATCGTGGTGCGCTCGAGTAGCAGGTCGGGGGCGCCGACGAGGCGGAAGGTCCACGATTCGACCAGGGTCTTGTCCGCGGCGATGGGCTTGAACAGGCGCAGGGTCTGGATCGGGCCCTTGACCATGATGTTGGGGAAATACACGGTGTTGTGGCGGGTGTCGCCAAGGATCTGCTTGGCCCGCTCTTCACCGTATGCGGCGACCATCTGCTCCCAGTAGCCGGGAACCGGCGAATAGGCCGCGTGGATGGAGTTCGAGACGCCGGTGTGACCGTGACCGTTCTCCCACACGCGGATGCCCATGCCCTCGAAGAACTCGTAGGGCGACATGAAGGGGGCGAACTGCTCCACCGCCATGGGCTTGGGGGTGCCTTCGGGGGCTTCGTTCCAGACCTTCACTGCGGTGCCGGCGGAGGATTCGTGCGCGACCATCGGGTGGCAGGTGTCGGTCTGGTTGTCGACCAGCATCTTCCAGTTGCAGTTGTGCATGTAGCGCAGCACGCCGCCGGCGACTTCGAGCTTGCCCTCGGGCGAGCGGTCGACCATGTTGTCGAGCGTCGACAGTGATTCGCCGAAGAATTCCTCGAAACTCGGGCCGCCGGGGTTCAGGCGGCAGAACACGAAGTCGCGGTAGACCTTGACGTTGGGGACGACGGCCATGCCGTGGCTGGCTTCGCAGGATTCGAATCCGGTGTTCTCGTAACCTTTCTTAAGGGGGATGGCGAGCAGGCTGCCATCGGTCTTGAAGGTCCAGGCGTGGTAGGGGCAGCGGAAAAACTTTCCGGTGTTGCCGCAGACTTCGCCGGCAACTTTCACGCCCTTGTGCGGGCAGCGGTTGTAGAGCACGCGCACGCTGTTGTCGCTGTGACGGACCATGACCACGTCTTCGGTGCCGACGGTGGTGGTGTAGTAATCACCCTTGTTCGGTACCTGGCTGGCGTGGCCGACATAGACCCAGGTGTTTGCGAACAGGTGTTCCATCTCCAGTTCGAAGACTTCCTGGTCGATGTAGGCGTCCTTGTGCACCTCGGTGTCGCGCACGAGTGCCTTGATGGCGTCGGGGTTGCCACGGTACTTGCCGGTTGCGGTACTCATTGCAGTGTCCTCAGGTCAGAGATCGAGCACCAGGCGGGGCGACTTCGCCCGCGAGATGCAGATCTGGATCAGTTTTCCGCCCGCCTTTTCGGCGTCGGACAGGAAGTAGTCGCGATGGTCGGGCTCGCCCTCGAGCACCGTGGCAGTGCACACGCCGCATTCGCCACGCTTGCAGTCATACATCGGATCGCAGCCGGCTTCTTCCATGACTTCGACGATGGTCTTGTCCGCCGGAATGGTGAGCACTTGTCCGCTCTGGCTCAGTTCGACCTCGAAGGGCTGGTCGCCGGCCAAAGGGGCTGCGGAAGTGAAGAGCTCGAAATGGACATGGCAGGCGGGCCAGCCGCGCGCCTTGGCGCCTTCGATGACCGCATCGATCATGCCCTTCGGGCCACACACGTAGAGGTGCTGCGTGGTCGAAAGATCGTCGAGGAGAGCGCCGATGTCGAGCCGGCTCGCTGGGTCGTCGTCGGCATGCAGATGCAGCGCAGGGCCGGCAAGGGCGGTGAGTTCCCCCTTGAATGCAAGCTGATCGAGGCTGCGTCCGCTGTAGTGCATCGACCAGGGGCGGCCTGCTGCCTGCAGTGCGCTTGCCATCGCCGCGATCGGGGTGATACCGATGCCGCCCGCGATGAGGACTGTTTCGGTTTCGGCGGCTTCGGCAGCGTGTAGCGGGAAGTCGTTTTTCGGTCCGGTCACGGTGAGCGTGTCACCGACGCGCAGACCGTGCATGAAGCGCGAACCACCGCTGCTGTCGGCTTCGATGCGAACACCGAGGCGGTAGGCCTGCGGGGTGTCAAAACAGGTCGCTTCGGGTGCGAAGGTGACGAGCGAGTAACAACGCGCATCTGCAAGGCCGGGAATCCTTACCTGCAGGTGGGCACCGGGGGAAAACGGTGGGAGAGGGCTCCCGTCCGGTGCCTGCAGGCCAAGGCTGCGGATCAGCGGGGTTTCAACCCGGATGTCGCTGATGGTAAGTTCCATTTCTTGCATGTGCGTGTCGTCCTCTCTCGTCCCGTTCTTTCCGTCTGTCGCGGATCAGGCTGCCTGACGGGTAAACATTGCGTTGGCGGCTTGTGTCGTGGTGTGTCCACCCGCCCCGATCAGCAGCCCGAGTTGCGTATCGAGCTGGCGGCCTTCCTCGTCAGCCATTGCCGCCTTCAGCAGCTTTTGCAGCGTGGCTGCAGCATCGGTGCGCCCGGCAAGCAGGTCTGCCGCCTGCATCAGGCTGGCAAAGCGCTTGTCACCACGGTCGTGTGTGCCACTGTAGCCCTTGACGATGCGGCGGCAGTGCAGCACCTCGACCGCAAGCGCATAGTTGCCATTGCCCGCGAGGCGAACCACGCGGTCGAGCCACTCCCTGATCTGCGCTGTCTCGATCTGATGGCGCAGCAGGCTGCGGCGGAAACGGCGCATGCCGGACACCGCATATAGGGCCAGGAACCAGGTCAGGGTGCCCGTCTTCACGCGCCGGCCCTTTTCCATGCGACGCTTGACGAAGCCGCCGAATCCCTTAGATTGCTCGAGCCAGCGCCCGAGTCCGGTCGGCAGCGTGCCGCAGATCTCTTCCAGACGCGGATGCATGTACTCGGTGGTGTAGACCAGCTGATCGGACTTGGCGCCCACCTCCTGACGTACGCGTTCGAAGCGGCTGCCGCGGGTCTTGAGGTCGGCCACGCGGATCACGTCGTCGTAGCTCATGGCGACTGCAATCCGGTGGGCTGCAGCGTTCGTCAGGGCCCAGTCATGCGCTTCGCCGCCGTGGCGCGCATCGAGTGCGTGCAGTTCGGTGCATTTCTGCAGATACTCGGCCGCATAGTCGATGTCCTGATAGTCGATCAGGCGGCGCAGGCCGGCGACCAGCATGCCGTGGGTTTCGGCCGGGAAGCCGGCTTTCACTTTCGACAGCAGGGCCTGTACTTCAGGGTTTTCTGCACGATCCGGTACGTCCGGTGCGGGGCGCGAGGTATCGATCGCAGCCGGTGTCGCGGGCGCCTTCTGTGCCGCATCGAAACCGAGCGCGAAAGCGCGCAGGCTGGCCTCTACACCCTTGCCGCCGTGGCGCACCGTTTCCTCGAAGGCTTCGCGTGCAAAGGGCAGGGCACCGGAGCCGGCGATGGCGCCGAACAGGCTGGCGGAGATCACGCTGCCGGCCTTCTCTGCCATTTCCTGCAGGTCGAAGCACATCAGGCGCTTTGCCGATTCGCGGCCGGCGTCGATCACCTTGTTGGGGTCGGCGATGCCGTTGCCGAGCGCAGCCTTCTCACCGACAGCATAGCTGCGGTGGCTTGAGGTGATCAGGGTGGTGCGGTCGGGTGTCACCAGACCGCGCTGCATTGCGCGACCGGCTTCCATCAGCTCGGCTGCGACCACGAGGTCGAGGTCGCCGGGTGTCGGCATCATTGCCAGCGTGGGCGGCTTGCCGGCAGCATGAGCCGTGCTTTCGGGGATCAGTTCAAGGTAATAGATGGTGGCGCCGGTGCGCTGGGCCACGCCGGGAACCGACGTGGTCTGTGCCCACCAGCCGGCATTCTCGGCCATCTCGACGATCCAGTCGGCGAGCACGCCGCCGCCCTGGCCGCCCATGGCGAGGATGGCGATCTTGATCGGGGTGCCGGAGTGAAGAACGATGTCTGTCTTGGCTGTATTCATGACGATCTCTTTCCTCACAGCGCGAAGCGCGTCTGGCGGGCCGCACGGCGGCGTTGCAGGAAGCCGATGACGGCTGAACGGAGCTTGCCGAGAAAACGGTCGGTGCCGGTTGGGTTGTGGATGATGTCCGCGCGATAGAAGGACGGGCACAGCACCGCCGCTTCAGCCACCTCGCCGCAGTTTCCGCAGCCAACACAGCTGTTGTCGACATGCGCCACGGGGTCTTCCTTCAGCGGGTCACCACTGTCCTTGACCGACAGCGAGGGGCAGCCCGAGAGCCGGATACAGGCATGGTCGCCGGTGCATACATCGGGATCGACGCCGAAACGCTCCTTCACCATGCGCTTGCCTTCCTTGACCGCCTTGTTGAACAGGGGCTTGATCCGGCGCTGCTTGTTCAGCATGCATTCGGACTGGGCAATGATGACCTTGGGGCCGTCAGTGGTCGTCGTGAGTGCTTCCTCGAGCGTGTCGCGCATCCTGGCCACGTCGTAGGTGCGGTCAATGGTGCGGACCCACTTCACGCCAGCGCCACGGATGGCATTCTCGATCGGGTTCTTCGTGGCGCGATCTGCGTTCTCGGCACGGGACGACAGGATGTCCTGGCCGCCGGTTGCAGACGAGTAGTAGTTATCGACGATGACGATCACACCGTCGTTCTTGTTGAACACCGCGTTGCCGATGCCCGAGGTCAGACCGTTGTGCCAGAAGCCGCCGTCGCCCATTACCGAGATCGAGCGCTTGCCGGTCTTAGTGTTGAAGGCCGAGCTCGACGCTGCGCCGAGGCCGTAGCCCATCGTGGTCGCGCCCAGGTTGAAGGGCGGCAGGATGGAGAACAGATGACAGCCGATATCGCAGGAGACGTGATGCTGGCCGAGATCCGCCTCGGCGAGCTTCATCGCGGCAAAGATCGGGCGCTCGGGGCAGCCGGTACAGAAACCCGCGGGTCGCGCCGGCACCACTTCAGCCAGATCCTTTACCTTCGGATGAAAGGTCATCGGCACCGCTGCCGGACGTGGGGCGGGTGTCGTGGGTGCTTCAGTCAGGGCTTCGAGGTCGGCGGCGAGTGAGGCTTCGCCGGCCGCGTCGGCTGCAACCGCGACGTGAGTCGCAAGGGCGTCGGGCTGTTGGGCCTTGAGAAAGGCCTCGATGCCGGTCTTCATCGCCGCCGTGGTGTACTCGCCCGCCATCGGCAGTACATCCTTGCCCGACAGGTGGGTGGAGACGCCGGCCTTGCGCAGGATGGAATGCAGGTTCTGCTCGATGTAATCGGGCTGGCCTTCTTCAAGCAGCAGCACGGCGCGTCGGCCTTCGCAGAACTGGATGACCTCTTCGTCGATGACCGGGTAGGTCACGTTCATCACATACATCGGAATCCGGCTGTTGCCGAAACTGTCAGCAAGGCCGAGCAGTTGCAGCGCGCGCATCACACCGTTGTACAGGCCGCCCTGCAGGATCAGGCCGATCTCGTTGAAGTCACCGTCAAAGAACTCGTTGAGTTTGTTGTCGCGGATGAACTTCACTGCGGCTGGCCAGCGCTGCTGGATCTTCTCGTGCTCGTGGCCGAAGGAGGCGGGCGGCAGCACGATGCGACTGGTGTCGCGCACCGGGTTCTCCAGCGCCTGCTTCAGGGTGTAGCGCGGGCGCTTGTTTTCCTTGGTGATGAAGCGGCCATGCACGTGGCAGGAGCGGATACGGACCTGCAGCATGACCGGGGTGTTGCTGGCCTCGGACAGCTCGAAACCGTCTTCCACCGACTTGACGATGGATTCGAGGTTGGGGCGCGGATCGAGCAGCCACATCTGCGACTTCATCGCGAACGCGTGCGAGCGTTCCTGCATGATCGAGGAGCCTTCGCCGTAGTCCTCGCCAATGATGATCAGTGCGCCGCCGGTCACACCGCCGGAGGCGAGGTTGGCAAGTGCGTCAGAGGCGACGTTGGTGCCCACGGTAGACTTCCAGGTCACCGCGCCACGGATCGGGTACATCACCGAGGCCGCAAGCATTGCAGCTGCGGTGGCTTCGGAGGCGCTGGTCTCGAAATGGACGTCGAGCTCTTCGAGGATCTCGTTGGCGTCAGCCAGCACATCCATCAGGTGCGAGATCGGCGAGCCCTGGTAGCCGCCGACATAGCCGACACCCGCCTGCAACAATCCCTTGGTGATGGCGAGAATCCCTTCGCCGCGAAACTCTTCGCCCGCTGGGATGCGCAGCTGCTGTACTTCCTTCTTGAAGGAACGCTCAGCCATGCTGCACCTCGCGGCGACGGGTGGCGTGAGCGATGTTGCCGCACTTCAGTGCGGTCTTTGCTGCATTTCTCTGTCTGGGGCTGGCCATGATCTTTCTCCTCGGATTCCCTGAATCCACGGGCGCGGCGATGTTGCCGCGCAATATCGTGGGTGCAGGAATCACGTTGCTGGTAACTACTTTAGGAATGAACATTTCCTTTGTCAATGGAAATGATGAAATTTCATGGAAGTTGAAAAATACCATGAAAAAACAGTGCGATACGAAAAACAACTTGGTGCGGCAATGCACCATAAAGGTGCTGAGGTGGAGGTCGTTCTGTGTCTGGCATTGGGTTTGATTCATGCTGCGAGTGCAGCAATCCGGCTCTTTTCATGCACCGGAATGGGGCAAAAAAGCGCCCGGTCACATCAAATGTGCCGGGCGATCAACCGAACGATGGGCCGGGAGTCACACTACTCCCGGCTGAAGGCGTCCGGGGCAGGGATCAAGTGGGTTCGACGAGGGCCAGGACTCGCAGAGGGCTGCCGGAACCGTTGCGGATCTTCAGCGGTGCAGCGAGGATCAATGCACCCTGCGGCGGCAACTGGTCGAGGTTTGTCAGGCACTGCAGGCCGTAGCGGTTGTTTCCATGCATGAAGTAGTGGCACGGGTAAGGGGTGTCCCACGCGTACGACTGGCCCGCATCCGTATTGATCGATTCGACACCGAAGCCCACGACATTGCGTGCTTCGATCAGCCACTTGACGGTGCCTTCTGCCGGCCCGGGGGTGTGGGCGCCGTCTTCCTTCATGTTCACATAGGCCTCAGGCATTTCGCGCTTCGACCAGTCGGTGCGAAGCAGAACCCAGTTGTGTTCCGGGATCCGGCCATGCTTCGCTTCCCATGCCTCAAGAAACTCGATGGTCAGGACAAAGTCGGGGTTTTCGGCAACTTCCTTGCTGCAGTCGATCACGCAGGCCTGGGCCATGAAGTGCTCGGCAGGAATCGTATCGACCGTGTTCTGTTCGTAGTCCTTGCCGGAGATCCAGTGAGCCGGTGCATCGAAGTGGGTGCCGGTGTGTTCCGAGCACGAAAAGTTGTTCCAGTACCACGCCGGGCCACGTTCGTCGTAGTGCGAGATTTCCTCGATCTTGAACGGCCACGGCTGGTTGAACTGGGGCGGCAACTGCAGGGCGGGAAACTCGGGCGCCAGGGTCTGGGTGAGATCGACCACGCGAATCCGTCCGCTGAGCAAATCCCCGGCAAACCGGGCCAGGGTGCTGTTCGTTGTCATCTGGAGCTCCTGATGGAAAATTTTGGGGGGATGCGACCACAAAAGGATGGACGTTGGTGGGCCCGACCGAAATCCGAAAAGCGCATTCGGCTATCCGGTTTGCGCATGCACAGACGACCTGCGCGGCGATCAGTGAGTTTTTGGTCCTGTATCGCACTTGCTGCAGGGGCGCTACAACGGCAGGAAGCGCGAGAGGAGGTGCAATCTCGAAGCGGGAGTGCGTTATGCGACGCGCTGGAGGGATGACCAACTGCCCGCGCGTTGCGTACTGCAGCGCGCGGTGCGAGAGGGCGCGGGACGATGGTTCATTGCCTGCCGCATGCGTCCAGGGAGAATGGCAATGGCAGACGAGCCGGCAGTACGTCAGCGGATGGTGGAGGCAGAGCGCTGGGTCAGCGGGACGCAGGGTAATGGAGGCGACCAGATGTGCGCCGATGCCGCACCGATGCATCGAACCGGCACGGCATGCGAGCTCGCGTCCGCGGTACGGTGGTTGCTAACCGCTCAATCGGCGCAGGTCACGGGCAACAGCATCCGGTCGACGGTGACATGGGCGCGGGCTGAGTTTTCGCCGTCAGTGCGCAAGCGTCACTTCGCAAACAGTTGCCCCATATCCTTGAAGGCCTTGAACTCCAGGGCGTTGCCGCAGGGGTCAAGCAGGAACATGGTGGCCTGTTCGCCGACCTGCCCCTTGAAGCGGATATAGGGTTCGATCACGAACGCGGTGCCGAAGGACTTCAGGCGCTCGGAGAGTGCTTCCCATTGGTCCCATTCGAGTACGACGCCGAAATGCGGCACGGGTACGTCGTGGCCGTCCACCGGGTTGGTATGGGCGTGTTCCTGCGAGGCCGTAATGGGATGCTCGTGGATGACCAACTGATGGCCAAAGAAATTGAAATCCACCCATTGCGCGCTTGAGCGGCCTTCTTCAAGCCCGAAGACTTCGCCGTAGAAACGCCGTGCAGCGGGGAGGTCGTGGACGGGGATGGCGAGGTGAAAGGGTGACAGACTCATTGGATGACTCCTGAAAAATGGTGTGGGTGTCTGTGGGGGCAGCAATGCGGGTTGCCGCCCGGCCGCGACGTAATCAGACTGAGGGAATCAGCCCGCCATCAATGCGGACGGTTGAACCCGTCATGTATGAAGCGCGTTCGCTGGCCAGGAAGGTAACGACGTCTGCGTACTCTTCAGGCCTGCCGTAGCGCCCCAGCGGAATGGTCGCCGCGCTCTCGGATTCGACATCTGAGACGCCGCGTCCTTCACGTTGGGCGCGGGCACTGTCGAGGAACTGGGTGCGCGCAGTGGCAATGCGCCCCGGCACCACGACATTCACCGTGACCCCGTCCCGTGCGATATCCCGTGCGAGGGTCTTGGACCAGCCGACCAGCGAGATGCGCGCCGCGTTGGACAGGCCAAGATTGGGGATGGGGGCGATGACGCCGGACGAGGTGCTGGTGATGACCCGGCCCCACCCGCGCGCGCGCATGCCCGGCAGAATCAGATCGGTGATGCCGATGACCGACAGCACCATGGACTCGAACGCGTTGCGCCAGACATCGGCGGAGTGACCATGAGCTGGCCCCGGCGGGGGACCACCGGTGTTATTGACAAGGATGTCGATACCGCCGACTTCCGCGAGTACGCGCTGCACCCCGGCTGTCCATTCTTCGGGTTTGGCCAGGTCCCAGACAAACGTGTGGGCAATGCCGCCTGCCTTACGCACTCTGGCTGCTGCCGCGGAAAGGGACTCCTCGCCTCTGCCGGCCAGACATACCACCGCGCCTTCGCGCGCCAGCGCCACGGCGATGGCGCTGCCCAGACCGCCCCCCGCACTCATGATGAGGGCACGCTTACCCTTGATGCCGAGATCCATGCTTTCTCCGTATTGGTTGACCGGCAGTGCCGTCGGTCGATGCGGTAGGATCCTAAAGGGACGTTCAGAAAAATAATATCAATATATTTTTGAGTAAAACACAAAGGAAATTTGTGAATGATTCGCGAACTGAAGACCCTCGTCGTCGTTGCCCGGGAAGCCAGCTTCGCCGCAGCGGGTGACCGGATCGGCCTTACACAGGCGGCCGTCAGCGCCCAGATGCAACGCCTTGAGAGGGAACTCGGATTCGCGCTCTTCGAACGCGTCGGACGCTCGGCACGTCTCAACAAGATGGGGCACCAGCTTCTGGTCCAGGCACAGGAACTGATCGCGCTCTACGACAGCCTCGGAAGCACTCCGCCGGGCGTTTCCGCTTCCGTGCTGGTCAGTGTCGGTGCCATCGCGTCGGTGCAACGGACCCTGCTGCCGGATGCGCTGGCCGGATTTCACCGGCAGCACCCGGGATGCCGCACACGGGTTATTCCCGGTCTGTCGATGGAACTGGTGAACCGGGTGGATGCGGGCGAGATCGACATGGCGGCAGTCATCCGGCCTCCGTTTTCGATGCAAAGTGACCTGTGCTGGACGGCACTGGCACGCGAACCCTTTCGGCTGGTTGTCCCGCGCGATGTGGCGGGGGATGACTGGGCTGCGCTGCTGTCCCGGCATGCGTTCATCCGCTACGATCGTGCGTCCTTCGGTGGGCGGCAGGTGGACCGGTTTCTGCGGGAGCGGCAGTTTGTTTTGCGTGAGGTATGCGAGGTCGATGAGCTTGAAGCCATCGTCAAGCTCGTGGCAAATGGTGTCGGCGTCGCGCTGGTGCCCGAAACGTCGATCTTCAGGCGCTGGCCGGCGGCAGTGCGTGCCATCGACCTTGGACCGCACACCTTCCATCGCGATGTCGGCCTCGTGCACCGTGCGGTCGAGACACTCAGCGAGCCGGTGAGGGGGCTGGCTGCCTTGATCAGCACTCTGGCCCAAGGCACGCTGACACGACCGCAGAAGCAGTACTGATCTTGTGCGTCTTTTTGCCGCTGCACCAGCGTGCAGCGGCAACGGTCCTGGGCGGTGACCATGGGTGAGGGTTGCTGCCAAGGACCGTCGAATTCACCCTCGGCGACTGTAAGACATGCGTGATCTTGAAGCGTGGGCGCGAAGGGCTTACTAAATGTCCTTGGGAGCAGTTTGATTACGATTCATGGTGTATGACGAGCGCAGGCGACCTGCCTTGAAAGCGCTATAAAGCGTCATCTAACGAATACTCGCACTTATAGTAAGGGTATTGATATTGAACTTCACTTGTGTATTATTCAGCCACCCTGTTTAGTGTGACTGAATGTTTCCGGTTTCGCGCGCCCGCGTCGCTATGTTGTCAGGGCAGCATGAGAAACGCGGTGCATTGATGGCATGGCTCTTGTCGATCTGCACCAGATGCTGGGGGCATTTTGAAGTTTCTCGATAACGGATCAGCAGCTGCAAATTAAAACGTCGCAGTGACTTCGAAGAGTCGGCCGGCGCCACACGATGGACGTGATGATATGAAGGTTGAGCACTTTGATGTCGCGGACATGGCGCATGAACTTCAACTTGACGATGACGCGATTGCGGCACGCAAGGCATTTCTGGGTTTCAGCGACGAGGATGTCGCACGGCTGAAACAGTTGCACTCGCATCTGAAAGGATACGCGCCCGTATTCGCCGAGCGTTTCTACGAACAGATCCTCGCGTTGGACGAAACCCGGAATCTGGTTGCAGACCCGGATACCCTCGCGCGCTTGCAGCGTGCCCAGATCAGTTACTTCGAAGGCTTGACTGCTGGTGACTATGGTCGCAAGTACATTCACCACCGGCTCCGCGTCGGCCTCGTCCATCATCGTGTGGGGCTGGAGCCGAAATGGTATTTGGGCGCCTATGCCAACTATCTCGTAGGCCTGTTACCCGAGATCAAGCGGTGTTTAGGCGATGACCACGAACAGTGCAACAGCACCGTTCAGTCCCTGATCAAGATTGTCTTGCTGGATATGGGGCTTGCGATCGACACCTATATTCAGGCGAGGGACAACACGATTCTCGGTTTGAGGAACTACGCCGAGATGGTGTTCAACAGCATGCACGACGGCATAGTTGTCCTGTCGCCAACACTAGAGGTGCTGTCGGCGAATGAGAGCCTCATCAGAATGTTCGGGCTATGCTCGAGCACGATAATCGGCAGCAGGCTTTCGAGCGTGCTCGCGGGCAGGGGGCTTGAACAACGCATTACAGAAGTCCTCGAGACCGGCGTCGATCTGTATGACGCTTCATTCCTGGTTCGAGCGCTGGAAACTGGAACAGAAAAGCAGGTCAGGGTGACAGCAAAGCGTATCTGCCTTGAGGATGAAGCCGGGCAGTTGCTGCTTGTGCTTGAACCCGTCAGTGCCGAGGAGATCGTACGCAAGAAGACAGAGGCGAAGCTCTCTCGCAGCGCTGCGATGCTCCGGGATGCGCAGGCAGTGGCAAGAATCGGCAGCTGGAGCCTGGATCGGTGCGATGGCAATGCACTGGTGCTGGATTGGTCGGAAGAAACCTATCGGCTCTTTGATATTCCTTCGTCGACGCCTGTGACCTATGAGCAGTTTCTCGGTCTGATTCATCCGGACGATCGTGTTGCGGTCAATCGGGCCTGGCAACGTGCGCTCTCGGGGGAACCATACCGGGTCGAACACCGAATACAGGTCAAGGGGAAAATCCGCTGGCTGGAGGAGCGTGCCGCACTTGAGTTCGATGACAAGGGCGAACTCATATCGGCACTGGGAACGGCTCAGGACATTACCGATCGCAAGCTCTCCGAAGTTCGCATCGAACAGTTTGCCTTCTACGATTCGCTGACCGGATTACCTAACCGGGCACTCTTCCAGGATCGTCTCCATCAGGCACTTGCGCATGCAAGTCGTCATGGGCAGTCCATCGCAGTCCTGTTCATTGATCTCGACCGGTTCAAGGAGGTCAACGACACGCAGGGACATGCCTGCGGCGATCTGGTGTTGTCCGAGGTTGCCCGCCGGTTCCAGACAACGCTGCGCCACGATGAGACGCTGGCGCGTCTCGGTGGGGACGAGTTCGTGATCATTGCGCACGAAACCGGACGTTCGGGGGCAACATTGATCGCAGAGCGCCTGAACCGGGTACTGGTGAAGCCGATCGAGGTCGGAGAAAACGCCTTCTCGCTCGGGGCGAGCACGGGTGTGGCGCTGTATCCGGGCGACGGGGCCGACGCGCAGCAACTATTGAAGCATGCCGATATCGCGATGTACCGGGCCAAGAATGGCGGTGGCGCACGGTACTGCTTTTACGATTCTGAGATGGGTGTCGAACTGGCTCGACGACTTGAAGTCGCTCATCGGCTTCATCGTGTGCTGGAGGAAGGTGGTCTTCAGTTGCATTATCAGCCCCAGATCGATCTCAGGACGGGAGCGTTGACCGGGGCTGAGGCGCTCCTGCGCTGGCGGGATGCGGAATGGGGCTGGGTAAGCCCGTCCGAGTTCATTCCGATTGCAGAAGAGCGGGGAATGATGATTTCGCTCGGAGAGTGGGTGATCAAACAGGCCTGCCATCAACTTCAGTTCTGGATCAAGGCAGGCCTGACGCTGCCTGGGCGTCTGGCAATCAACGTGGCTGCACAGCAGATCGATCGCGAGGACTTTGACCGTCGAGCGACTGCGATCATCCGCGAAGCCGGCGTATCGCCTGAGCAGATCGAACTGGAGATCACCGAGTCCGGCATGATGCACGACCCCGACTGTGCGATGAAGGTTACCCGTGCGCTCGTCGACGCCGGCTTTACGATTGCAATCGACGACTTCGGAACCGGGCATTCGTCGCTCGCCTATCTCAAACGATTCCCCGCACATACGCTGAAGGTCGACATGTCGTTTGTCCGCTCCATGCTCAAGGACCGCAACGATCACAGCATTGTCGCCACCATCATTGCCATGGCAAAGAACCTCGGTCTTCGGACGCTCGCTGAAGGCGTGGAAGAGTCCGCACAGGCCGAACGTTTGCTGGCGCTGGGCTGCGACAAGGCGCAGGGCTATCACTTTGGCCGCCCGGAGTCGCCTGCTGTGTTCGCAAACAGATGGCTCGGAACCGGGAAAAGCACACCATAACAAGGAGATTCCGGCATCAGCAAAGCTGATGGCCGTGCTTAAAACCATACCGAACGTATGGCATTTACTACAACAAGAGACAGGTTCCCGAGGGTGACATGCGCAAATCCGCCAGCGTAACGAACATTGAAACCCTGCTGCCCGAGGGTGAGTTCATATATTCGCGTACCGACCTAAAAAGTATCATCGTCGAGGCAAACGAAGCCTTTGCACGGATCAGTGCCTACCGGCCGGAAGAGATGATTGGCCAGGCGCACAACATGGTGCGTCACCCCGATATGCCTGCAGAGGCGTTTGCCGACATGTGGCGCGATCTCAAGGAGGGGCGTCCGTGGCGTGGAATCGTCAAGAACCTGCGCAGCGACGGTGGCTACTACTGGGTCGTGGCGAATGCGTCGCCTGTACGCGAGAACGGACAAGTCGTTGGATACCAGTCTGTTCGTGCCCGTCCGAGCCGGGAAGAGGTGCTCGCGGCCGAGGAAGCGTACAAACGCATCAGGGGAGGCGATAAGTCGATTTGCGTCAAACACGGCCGGGTCGTCCCGGCGCGACGTTCGCTGTGGTCAATCCTCAATTCGGTGAATATCCAGCTTGTTGGGCTCGGCTTGCTGATGGCAGTGCTCGCACTCGTCGTACTTGTCGATCGTTTCGTGTCCTTACCGCTTCTGCCTGATGTCATGCTCGCGATCGCCGCGACGGGCTTGCTGTGGGGGACCTTCTTCCTGGTCTTCGGGCTGCCACGGATTGCCAGTGATATGACCTCCTTGCACGAGCATCTCGACCACCTGCTGGTTACCGGAGATTTGCGCAAGCGTTTCACCCTCTCACGGCGGGATGTTCTGGGCGATATCGGTCGTAGCGTCGACCGCTTTGTTTCCTCGGTGCAGGCAACGGTGCAGGGGATGAGCGATACCGCCGAGCGGGTGGTCAGTGTTTCGGGCGAAGTCGGCTCGGGCGTTGGCAATGTGAGTGATTCGGCACGGGTGCAGAGCGACGCAACATCGTCCGCGGCGGCTGGCATCGAGCAGATCACGGTGTCGATCGGCGAAGTTGCCGAGCATGCCGAGGCAACACGAACCGCCGCGCAGCACGCGAGCGCGGTTTCCGAGCGTGGCAGCACCTTGTCGGCTCAGGCGTGCGAAACGATTCTCGCACTGGCAGAGACGGTCAAGAATGCGGCGATTCAGGTCGAGTTTCTTGGGTCCCAGTCGGCGGAGATCTCTCGTATCACCGGTGTAATCAGCGATATCGCCGACCAGACAAACCTGCTGGCCCTGAACGCGGCAATTGAGGCTGCACGTGCCGGGGAGCAGGGGCGAGGATTTGCTGTCGTGGCCGACGAGGTGCGCAAGCTTGCCGAGCGCACCGGCAATGCCACGAAGGAGATCAGCACCATGGTCGGCTCGATCCAGGTTGAAACCCAGAAAGCAGTCAGTGGAATGCGGCAGGGTGCAACTCAGGTCGAAAGCGGGGTAAAACTGGTGCAGGACGCACAGGGCGCGCTGCTGGAGATCAATGCCCAGATGAACAGGACCCTGGGCATGGTCAATGACATTACTCACTCGTCTGCCGAACAGAACAATGCAATGGTGGTCATGGCGCAGAGCGTTGAGCGGGTCGCATCGATGACCGATCAGAACATGGCGGTCGTTGCCCAGACCCGTGCTGCGGTCGACAGTCTCGATCGCTCGGTCGGCCGCATGAAGATGGCCATGGGGCAGTTCGTAGTCTAGGGGGCGTGCGAGGCGCACGTCTCAAGCCTGGGATGCGAAATGGCATCCCGACGTGAAGTCCTTACGATCCTGCCCTGTCTTTGGATGCTGAGAGCCTGCCGCCCGCCTGCCTTGAACCAAGGTGGGCGGGCTGCAGGTCTGATGTGTCGGCACAGAGGGAATTCACTCACCTGCGCATGGGGACGCCCGGCGCGTCGGCCATTGTGAGCTGGCCGGATGGACCATCAGCGCTTTGCCAGCGCATTGGCAACGTGAAAGCCCGACGCGCCGGAGAGCCCAGGCCCCGGGTGCGTCGACGCACCGATGTGGTACAGGCCCTTGATCGGCGTGCTGTGATCCTTCACGCCGCGAACCGGGCGCCAGAACAGGTACTGGTCGATTGCGCATTCACCCGAATACGGGTCGCCGCCGACGAGGTTCATGTTCATCCGCTCCAGATCAGCCGGGGAGATGACCTTGCGACCGATGATGCTCGCCTTCAGGTTCGGCACGTGCGCAGCGATACGCTCGATTGCGCGGTCGGCATAACGTTCGGCAAGGTCTGCAGACCACTTTCCGTCGGCCGGCGCTTCAATCTCACCGCCCGCGTCGCCGCGGATGCTGCGGGGACATTCGGGCAACTGAATCCACATGATCCAGCCGCCCTCGGGTGCCCGTGAGGGATCGACGGCGCAGGGCTGACATACACACACGGTCCCTTCTGCGGGCAGCAGGCCACGTTCAGCCTCGTTGACGGCACGCGACACGCCGTCCATGCCCGGCGTGAGATGCAGGTAGATCACTTCGCGCAGATGCGGATCCGCCCATTGCGGCGGCTCGGACAGGGCGAGGTGAATCTGCATGTTGCCCTTGCCGTAGCGGTACTCGGTGGCCTGGCGTCGGAGCGGGGCCGGGGCATCGTCCTGCTTGAGCAGCCGGCCGTAGAGCTGGGTGGGCGTGACGTTGCAGATGACCTGCCGGGCCTCGAATACCCGTCCGTCGCTGATGCGCACACCACGCGTTTTCTTGCCATCCACAAGCACTTCGGCGACGTCGGCACCGGTCTCGAAATGACCACCCGCGCCTTCGATCAGCGCGCGGAAAGCATCGACCGTGCGCGCGTTTCCACCTTTGACCAGTGGCAGTCCGACGCCTTCCAGCGTGAATGCGATGACGCGCGCCATCAGCGCCGACATGGGGCTTTCCGGCCCGAGTCCGGTGTGCAGCACCCACGGCGCCAGCAGTGCGCGCACGAGCTCGTCATTGAACTGCGTTTCCAGCCAGGCGCGACAGCTTTGCATCGCGGGGCCGAAGAAGGCGAGGGTTTCATGCGCGCCCTGTTTCCACACCCGGCCAAGCATCATCTTGCCGACACTTGAACTCCACAGTTCGTTGCCCAGCAGCGAGAAGATGAGTTCGGCGTTCTGCTCGACGAAGCCCATGCCTTCGGCGTAGGCATCTCCGTCGCCGGGCGCCAGCGCGTTCATGCTTGCGATGTTGGCTGCGCGGTCACGGCCCAGGATGAGGAAACGGCCGTCGGGCAACAGCACGCCGGTGGGCGTGCCGTTGCTGCAATACGCCAGCCCGTTTGCGTGCAGGCCATCCTTCAGTTCGGCGTAGCCCGGGCCGGTGACGAACAGCGGATGGGCGGTCGACATGGTGTCATGCAGGTAACCCGGTACAGTCAGGGCCTCGGTGCGAATACAGCCGCCAAGTACCGCTTCGCGTTCGAGTACAAGCACCTTCTTTCCGCGTTTCGCCAGCACGCCTGCGCAGACGAGGGAGTTGATTCCGCTACCGACGATGATTGCGTCGTATGTGCTCATCGTCTTTGCCTCAGGCCGATGCGGTGCGAACAGCCCGCATCAGACCGGAAAAGGAGCGGGACTCCTCCTCCGGCGCCGCATAGCGGCCGCGATAGAACAGCAGCGGCGCGCGGTCGTCGACATGCAGCTTGCGCACCCGTCCGACGAAGATCAGATGATCGCCGCCGTCGTACTGGTGCTCGGTGCTGCATTCGAACACGGCCGCGCACCCCGGGAGCAGCGGAATGCCGTCGATGCCCTGGGCGGTGTCGACACCGTTGAACTTGTCGCCCGCGCCGCGCGCAAAGCGGTCTGACAGCGCCTGTTGGTTGCTGGCAAGCACATGGATCGCGAAGCCACCTGCCTGGGTGAAGGCGGGCAGGCTGAACGAGCGTTTTGCCAGGCTCCACAGCACGAGCGGGGGATCGAGTGACACCGATGCGAAGCTGTTGACCGTGACCCCGACGGGCTGACCTTCTGCGTCGGTCGTGGTGACGATGGTGACACCCGTGGCGAAGTGCCCCAGTGCGTCGCGGAGTTCTCGTGAGTCAATCATTGTGTCCTCCATCAGAACTTCATGCCCATACTGAACGAGAGCCAGTCCTGCCCCATGTACACTTCGGTCAGGCTGTCGGGTGCGGCCCCCTGGCCGCGCACGCGCTCCTTGGGCGATTTGGCGTAGGCGAACGACAGTTCCATTTCCTTGCTCATCGCCCAGGTCGCACCCAGGGTGTAGTGACGGCGGTTTGCTGCCGGGGCGAGGATGCCGAGGAAGGTGTCGCGCTTGTCGACGATCTGGGTGCCATGGCTGTAACCAGCGCGCAGAGTCAATGTGTCGCTCAGTGCATGGGCGACACCGATGCGCCACACGGTCTGGTCTTTCCAGCCGAAGCCGGCAGTCTTGCCTTCGCTGGGCGCAGTGGTGACGCCGGGGTTGCCGAGGGAGCCAACGCCGCTCCAGTTGATCTGCAGTACGTCCGCTGCAACAGTGAAGGCGCCGATTCGATAAGCCATGCCGAAGCCATAGTTCTCAGGGATGTCGAGGTCGCCGCCGCCGGCCAGCAGCCCGTCAAATTCGCTCATCCGGCCCATGTCCACCTTGCTCGAGTAGGTGGCGCCGAGGGTGAGGGCAGGGGTGATCTGACCGGTCCAGCCCAGCTTGATGCCGGCACCGGTGGATTCGTCGCGGCCTTCAGGCAGGCCGAGACCAGCCGGGCCACGGATATCGAGCACCTGGCGTGCCAGCACCAGACCGACGCCGATAGCATGAGCGTCGTTGAGGCGGTGCGCGAGGCTGGTGGTGATGACCATCTGCTTGAGCTCCGAGCGCGTCCCCTGCAGCCCGCCGATATTGGTGTCGCGGCCGTAGTCCGTGCCCACCCCATTGCCGACGACCGATACCCCGAGCGAGGTGCTGGTGCCGAACATGTGGTTGTAGCCGAGCTGAGGGATCAGATAGATGCTGCGCTCCTTGCTGCCGTCGTACTCGGTGCCGGCGAAACTGGCACCGTTGTCCACCTCAAGCAGGGCTGCACCTGCATCAAGGCGGTCACCCACCAGCACCATGCCGGCCGGGTTGTTGGCGCCGGCAACGGCGTCCTGCGGTAGGGCGATCGATACGCCACCCATGCCTTCGGCCTTGACGCCGTAGCCATGAGGAAAGGTGCCCTGTGTGGCAAGCGCGCTGAGCGGCAAGCCGAGTGCAATGACAAGCGGGAGGCGGAGCAGGCGCTTCTTGGATGTGGTCATGTTCGTGATGTCCTCAGGCGGCCAGCTTCTGGGCTTCGGCATTGATCAGGCGGTCGGTGTCTTCGGGCGCAAACCAATAGTTGGCATAGTCGCGCGGGTCATTGAAGCCGTTGGCAATGCGCGAGGCGACTGCGGGCAGTTCCTGTGCGGCGCCGAGCAGCTTGATGATGTGGTCCGGCGGCGGGAAGAGCAGGCTGTTGGTCCAGCGCACGACCTTCTCGGCGTAGCCGTTGTAGAGGTCGTCGAAGGTCTGGCGCATCCAGGCTTCATCGAATGCCGACGCGTCGTGGGCGAGGATGGCGTCCAGATAGTGCTTGGCGGCCTTGGTCGCGTTGTTCGAGCCTTGTCCGGTGATCGGGTCGTTCACCAGCACCGCATCGCCCAGCCCGAGCACCTTGCGGCCCGAGGGCAGGGTGAGCACCGCGTTGCGGACGGTCGGCGTGATGCGTCCGGCGATGCGGCCGTTGTCGTCGGTGAGCTGGCAGTCGCGGCTGCGCTCGTACTCCCACGGGAGGAAGGTCTTCAGGATGTTCAGGCTGGTTTCGAGGTGTTGTTCCGGCGTCTTTGCATCGCCCCAGCAGTCCATCGGGCCGCCCGGCACACCCTCAAACACCATGATGTCGCAGGCCTTGGTGCCGTCGGTGCCATCGGTGGTGAGGGCGGGAAACACGAAGTATTCGCCGACGCCCGGGATCAGGTTGAAATTGACGCATTCGTAGTAATCGGTGCGCTTCATCCCGGTGACGTAGCTCAGCGCGAGCTGCCGCATCGGCTGGCGCACCGGGGAGCGGCTGTCGTCGCGCCCCAGCAGATTGACGATCTCGCCCTTGCCGCCGGCAAGCAGCACAAGTTCGTATTCGGCTGCGAGCGTTTCCAGTTGGTCGACACCGACATCGTCGTAGCGCAGTTCCCCGCCACGACGCTCGAACTCCTTCATCCAGCCCGGCATCTTCACCCGCTGGTCAACCGACTGGCCGTAGGCATCGAGTCGGGCGTGCCAGTGCAGGGCCTGGGTGCCGCTGCCATCGGGGGCGGGAATGGAGAAGCCAATGCCTTCGGTGCGTGGACAGTCGGCTTCCCACTGGTTGAGGCCAAGGTCGCGTTCGATCTGCAGTGCCGGATCGAAGATGAACTGCGAGGACATCACGCGGCCGCTCCAGACGTCTTCCGGCGTGCGGTTGGTGACGATGGTGACGCTGTAGCCTTTGTCGAGCAGGCCGCAGCCGAGCAGCAGCCCGGCCTGGCCAGCACCAACAATGGCGACCGTGCGCGGGGTGATCGTTTCGTTCTCCATTTGCATGGTGTTGTCTCCTCTTTGGGGGTATCTGTGGCGTGCGTGGCTGAGCTGGTACGAATGACCCGGTAAATCCGAGTCCCCGCGGGCGCTCAGTCCATCAGGCGTGTAATGGCCGGGACGCGGCCTTCGGGGCCGAGGGCGGTGTAGCCGCCGTCGCAGGCGTAGTCGGCGCCGGTCACGAAGCTGGCGTGGTCGGAGAGCAGAAAGCTCACCACCTGTGCGACCTCGTCCGGCATGCCGAGGCGCCCGAGCATGTGGTAATCGGCAGCAACCTGATCGGCCTTGGCCTTGTCGCCGGCGGAGAGGGTTTCGATGATCGAGGACCAGGTCCAGCCCGGCGAGACGGAATTGACGCGGATGTGATCCGGGGCAAGGTCGAGGGCGGCCGAGCGGGTGAATTGCTGCATCGCTGCCTTGCTCACCGGGTAGAGCCAGCGGCCCGACTGCGCGGCGGTGGCGGAGATCGACGCAAAGTTCACCACTGCGCCACGCCCGCGCTTGAGCATGTAGGGATGGCAGGCCTGCAGCATCATCGCGGCACCAACCAGATTCACGTCAAGCGCCTGGTTCCACTCGGCACGGGTCGAGGCGGCGCCGTTATCGACGTAGGTACAGGCGCAATTGACGAGAAAGTCGATGCCGCCGAACGTGGCAACGGTGGTGTCCACGCAGCGGGCGATCTCGCTGTCCTGACTGACATCCGTGTGCTGGAAGCGGGCCGCTGGCCCGAGGCGTTCGGCTGCAGCCGTGCCTTTCTGTGTGTCGATGTCGGCGAGCACGACCTGGGCACCGTGTGCGATGAGGTCTCTTGCCACCGCTTCGCCGATCATCGTGGCACCACCGGTGACGATGGCGACCTTGCCGCTTAATCCAATCATCTGCTGTGTCCTCGGTTGGAGAACGCCGCCGGTGGCGTCCTTGGGACACAGTGTTCATTTCATGGTGATGGCTGTTTATCCGCTTTGCGCAATCGCGCTGTCCGGAACACGCACATCTGACGGCGGTGCGTCAGGGGCACGACCCAGTTGCTCAGTTGTATCGCGAGCGGGCGGCGGTCTGCGAGGGTGATTCGCCGAAACGGTTCTTGTAGTAGGCCGAAAATCGCCCGAGGTGGGCAAAGCCATAGCGATGCGCGAGCACGGCAACCTTGTCGCTGCCCGGTGCGGCACTGAGCAGCGCCTTGCGGACACAGTCGAGGCGGGTGTCGCGCAGGTACACCAGTGGCGTACTGTCGCAGTGCTTGCGGAACCCTTCTTCCAGCGCACGTACGCTGACACAGGCAACGCGGGCCATATCGCCCACTGTGATTGCATCCTCGACGTGGGCATGAATGTAGTCGATGGCGCGCTGCACGTGCCGGGGCAGGGCGGCCTGCTGTGGCTGATGCAGGCGGTCGCTGTAGTTGTGACGATGGAGTTGCAGCAGGCCGCGGATGAGGCAGTCCTCCATTGCCGCGACGGTGGGGCGGAAGCTCAGCCAGTCAGCACCGCACTGGTCGATGTTGTCGGCGAGGTCGCGCAGCATCCGGCACCAGCTGGCCGTCAGGCCTTCGGTCTGCGACAGGCCGATGTCAAAGCTCAGCGGCTCGTGGGGTTCGTCGCCCAGGTGTTCGGTCAGACGACGCTCGAGGGACGCGCGCGGCAACCACAGCATGAGCTGGCGATTGTCGTGCTTCCAGCGCATCCGGGTCGGCTCATGCGGATTGAGGATGCTGGCCGTGGCCGGGGAGGACAGCACCTCCTGATTGCCGCAGCGGATCTGCGCCGTGCTCGCAACCGGAACCTGTACCAGGTAGAAGCTTTCGAGGCAGCCGGGCAGAATGTCGACATCCGTGCCGTAGGTCAGGTAATTCAGCGCGGTTTCGCCAAGGCGAACGAGGTTGTGGCGCGAGGAGAAGCGGGTATCCGTGTTCACCGGCCGAAGATCGTGCGGGCAGAACACGTTTGCGACTTTCTGCCGCGCCTCATCGGCATCGTCCGAACTGAACAGCGGAAAAGCAGAAAGGATCTCCGCGCCGGGTGCGAGTTGCTGGCGGCTCACGCTGAAGTCCAGGCTTGCTGGCAGGTGGCGTGCAGGTGGTACGTGGCGCTGTCTGTCATCATTACCTCAGCCTGAGTTTCGTGCTGCGATTAACGTATAGTTATAAACAATTTATAAGCAAAGTTGAGGGGATCGCAAGCGCGATTTTCTTTGCCGATCAGGATCTGGGCAGGAAAAATGTTAACGACATGACGGATACAGCGCCCGAACCGCATGCTGAGATGGCGTCCGAGCCGGATCACACACGCTTTGTCGATCACTATCTCGCCTTCTTGCTCGCGCAGGCCAGCAGCCGGATTTCGCGTGAGTTTCACCGCGACGTCGAGGCCGCAGGTCTGTCGGTCACCGAGTGGCGGGTGCTTGCCAGTCTGGAAGGCAGTGAAGGCGAGAGCATCGGCGTGCTCAGTCAGCTGACGCTGACCAAGCAGCCGACCTTGAGCAAGGTCGTCCAGCGCATGGAGGCCGACGGTATCGTCGATCGCACCCGCGTCCGCTCCGACCGCCGCCAGACCGTGGTTCGCATTACCCCGAAAGGTCACCTGCTGACCGAGTCCTTGCGCAAGCGCGCCATCAATCATCAGGCACGTCTGCTCGAGCCCTTCGGGCAGGAGAATGCCGAGATGCTGATTTCGATGCTCAGAGAATTGCTTGCGCTGCACCCGGCGTCTGGCCCCATCGACGAAGAGGCGGATTCGTAGTCGGGCAGGAATGATGGAAGGGGCTGCGGAGTCCTTGTTGACTTGATAGTTTAGATATGAAATATTGCTCACTAAACAAGCAAGCCAGAACCCATCCGTTCCGGATCGCTCCCTCAGTCAGGGGGCCGGGCGGCTCAATCCAGAAGGAGCAATAGCATGCGCATCGTGTGTATCGGCGGAGGCCCCGCAGGCCTGTATTTTGCGATCCTGATGAAGAAGCTGAATCCGGCACATCAGATCACGGTCGTAGAGCGAAACAAGCCCTACGACACTTTCGGCTGGGGCGTGGTCTTCTCCGATGCCACCATGGACAACATGCGCGAGTGGGATCCGGTGACGGCCGATGCGATTCAGGTGGCGTTCAACCACTGGGACGATATCGAGCTGCATTTCAAGGACCACACTATCCGCAGCGGCGGCCACGGTTTCGTTGGCATCGGGCGCAAGATGATGCTGAACATTCTGCAGGAGCGTTGCGAGCAGATGGGTGTCGAGTTGGTGTTCGAGAAGGACGTGGAGTCCGATCTCGAGTACCCGGATGCCGACCTGATCATTGCCTCGGACGGCATCAACTCACGGATTCGCAACCGTTACGCGGAAGTGTTCAAACCCGACATCGTCACCCGCCCGAATCGTTTCATCTGGCTCGGCACGAACAAGCTCTTTGACGCCTTCAACTTCATTTTCGAGAAGACCGAACACGGCTGGTTCCAGGCCCACGTCTACAAGTTCGACGACAACACCACGACCTTCATCGTCGAGTGCCCGGAGCATGTCTGGCTTGCGCACGGTCTTGACAAGGCCGATCAGGACGCGTCGATCGCGTTCTGCGAGAAACTGTTCGAGAAGCACCTCGACGGCTTCCCGCTGATGACCAACGCCCGCCACCTGCGCGGCTCGGCCTGGCTCAACTTCCAGCGCGTCAATTGCGAGAAGTGGCATCACAACAATGGCAACAGCCATGTGGTGCTGATGGGTGACGCGGTGCACACCGCCCACTTCGCGATCGGCTCCGGTACCAAGCTCGCGCTGGAGGATGCGATCGAGCTTACCCGCCTGTTCAAGGAAACGGGCGATACGCCGGAGCAGATTCCCGAGGTGCTGGCGCGTTACCAGGAGGTGCGCAACGTCGATGTTCTGCGTCTGCAGAATGCCGCGTGGAACGCGATGGCGTGGTTCGAGGTTTGCGGTGAGCGCTATTGCGATACGCTCGAACCCGAGCAGTTCATGTATTCGATGCTCACCCGGTCGCAGCGTATTTCGCACGAAAACCTCCGTCTTCGCGATGCCGCATGGCTTGAGGGCTATGAGCGCTGGTTTGCCGGCAAGGCCGGAGTGACGGTTGCCGCCGACAAGGCTCCGCCCCCGCCGATGTTTACGCCGTTCAAGTTGCGCGGCCTGACCGTGCCCAACCGCATGATCATGTCGCCGATGGCGATGTATTCGGCCGACGACGGGGTGGCCGGTGATTTCCATCTGGTGCACTTCGGTGCGCGTGCGCTTGGCGGTACCGGCCTGCTTTACACCGAGATGAGCTGCGTCTCGCCCGACGCGCGCATCACCCCGGGGTGTGCCGGCATGTACAAGCCGGAGCACGTGAATGCGTGGAAGCGCATCGTCGATTTCGTGCATTCGAATTCGTCTGCAAAGATGGGCATTCAGCTTGGTCATGCCGGGCGCAAGGGCGCAACCCGGGTTGCGTGGGAGGGCATCGATCAGCCGCTCGAGTCTGGTGCATGGGAGCTGATTTCGGCTTCGCCGCTGCCTTACCTGCCGCATTCGCAGGTGCCGCGCGAGATGAATCGTGACGATATGGCGCGGGTGAAAGCAGACTTCGTGCGCTCGACCAAGATGGCGGCCGAGGCCGGCTTCGATATTCTCGAATTCCACTGCGCACACGGTTATCTGATGTCGAGCTTCCTGTCGCCGCTGACCAATCAGCGCAAGGACGACTATGGCGGCAGCATCGAAAACCGCGCCCGTTATCCGCTCGAGGTGTTCATGGCCATGCGTGCCGTGTGGCCGTCGGACAAGCCGATGTCGGTGCGTCTGTCCTGCCATGACTGGTTCCCGGGCGGCAACACGGATGAAGATGCTGTGGAGATCGCGCGTCTGTTCAAGGCTGCGGGTGCGGACATCATCGACTGCTCTTCCGGTCAGGTGTGGAAGGGTGAAAAGCCGGTGTTCGGGCGCATGTTCCAGACCCCGTTCGCCGATCGTATCCGCAACGAGGTCGGTATCCCGACCATCGCTGTGGGCGCGATCTTCGAGGCAGACCACGCCAACAGCATTCTCGCAGCCGGGCGTGCAGACCTTTGCGCAGTAGCTCGTCCGCACCTCGCCGATCCGGCGTGGATGTTGCACGAGGCGGCGAAGATCGAGTTCAAGGATGTGGCGTGGCCGAAGCAGTACATTTCGGGTCGTTCGCAGTATGAAAACAACCTAAAGCGCAGTTACGCCGCGCCGGGAAAGTGAAACAGGACCTGGTTTGATTCTTTGGATCCGGTCTTCGTGCCAAGGGAGTGGGGCAGAGGTATTTGCTCCGAGGGCTGCGGAACTCGCTGCGCTCGGACAGTCCTCGCCCTCTGCACAAACACTTCCACCCCACTCCTGAAGCCGGGTTGCGGGAGTGACGTTAAAAGCAGGGGATATGAACGTGACAACTGAAAGCACGGTAGAGAGCGTATTGCCCTTGTCCGGACGCCACGCAGTGGTGACCGGTGCGGGCAGCGGGATCGGCGAGGCCATCGCGCAGGAGCTGGCGCGACTGGGTGCGACGCTGACACTTGTTGGCCGCCGTGCCGAGCCGCTTGAAGCCGCTCGGGCGAAGCTCGCCGGGCAGGGGCATGGCGTTGTGGCAGCAGACATCACCGATCATGCCGGCATTGCTGCGGCGTTTGCTTCTGCGGCCGCCGAGCGCGGTGCCATTTCGATTCTGGTGAATAACGCAGGCGCGGCGAAGAGCGCCCCCGCAGGCAAGACCTCGCCCGAACTGTGGAACGAGATGCTGACGGTGAACCTTACCGGCACCTTCAACTGCACTCAGGCCGTGCTGGCTGGCATGCAGGCCGCGCGCTGGGGAAGGATCGTCAATATCGCCAGTACGGCCGGCCTGGTCGGTTATGCCTACGTGTCCGCCTACTCCGCGGCCAAGCACGGTGTGATCGGCTTTACCCGCTCACTGGCGCTGGAAGTGGCAAAGCAGGGCATTACCGTGAATGCGGTGTGCCCCGGCTACACCGACACCCCGCTTCTCGGTGGTGCGGTAGACAACATCGTGGCCAAGACCGGTCGCAGCAGCGACGAAGCCAAGACCACGCTGGCGGCAAGCAATCCTCAAGGGCGGCTGGTGCAGCCCGAAGATGTTGCACGGACGGTTGGCTGGCTGTGTCTGCCCGGGTCGGAGGCGATTCACGGCCAGTCGATCCCGGTCGCCGGCGGCGAAGTCATGGCCGGCTGAGAGCGAACGGATGAATACGCGACACTGAAGCACGGAACAAGGCGAGTGCGCTGTGTGTTTGTGCAGCGGCGAGGACTGTCCGAGCAAGCGCAGCGCAGCGAGTTCCGCAGCCGCGGAGCGAACACGCAGCGCACTCACCGTCAGCGCAGGCATTGGCCTGCGACGAGGCACACGGGATAGTAGTCAGTATTAAACAGTCAGCAGGCGGGACCTGCACAGACCGAGAGAGAACAGGGAGAGAGGCCATGGCAGAACTTTCGATGAATGATCACAAGCGCCCGTTCAAGGACTATCCGGCACGCCACTTCAAGTGGGAATGTTCCGACGACGGGCGGGTGGCGACGATTACCCTGAACCGCCCCGACAAAAAGAACCCGCTTACCTTCGACTCCTACGCCGAACTGCGCAACCTCTTCCGCGACCTGAGCTACGCCAGCGACGTTCGCACGGTGGTCATTCAGGGTGCCGGAAACAACTTCTGCTCCGGTGGCGATGTGTTCGAGATCATCGAACCGCTGACCAAGATGAGCATGCCCGAACTGCTCGAGTTCACCCGCATGACCGGCGATCTCGTCAAAGCCATGCGCCGTGCGCCGCAACAGATCGTCGCCGCCATCGACGGCATCTGCGCCGGTGCCGGTGCCATGCTCGCCCTTGCAGCCGACTTCCGCCTCGGCACCCCGGAAACGAAGACGGCCTACCTCTTCACCCGCGTCGGCCTCGCCGGCGCCGACATGGGCGCCTGCGGCCTGCTGCCCCGCATGATCGGGCAGGGGCGCGCCACCGAACTGCTGATGACGGGTCGTGCGATGAGTGCAGATGAAGGCTTGGCGTGGGGCTTCTTCAGCGCACTGCACCCGTCCGCCGATCTGCTCGGACAAGCGCAGAAAATCGCCCGCAACCTTGCTGACGGGCCGTGGTTCGCGCACACCGTCACCAAGACCATGATCAACCAGGAATGGGCGATGGGCATCGAGGAAATGATCGAGTCCGAAGCCCAGGCCCAGGCCATCTGCATGATGACCGGCGACTTCCGGCGCGCGTTCGAGGCCTTTGCTTCGAAGGAGAAGCCGAAGTTCGAAGGCAACTGAGCGTCAGGCACATGGACCGCTCAATACTCGATCTGCCGTTTTTCGGCCCCGAACATCGCCAGCTCTCCGATGCGATCTTCGACTGGGCATCGCATGCGATGCCCGAAATCGACCATCACGACACCGACAATGCCTGCCGCAAACTGGTGGCAGCCCTCGGCAAAGCCGGCTTCCTGCGCTACGCGGTGCCGGCGGCTTATGGTGGCGCCCTCGACGAACTCGATTCACGCTCGCTGTGCATCGCACGCGAAACGCTCGCCTACCACGATGGCCTTGCCGACTTTGCCTTTGCCATGCAAGGGCTGGGTACCGGCGCCATCACCTTGTCGGGTAGCGAAGCGCTCAAGCAACACGTGTTGCCCAAGGTGGCCAGTGGTGAATGGATTTCGGCCTTCGCGCTGACTGAGCCGGACGCCGGTTCGGACGTGGGCGCAATGGCCTGCGACGCCCGCCTCGACGGTGATCACTACATTCTCAACGGCGAGAAGACCTGGATCTCCAACGGTGGCATCGCCGATGTGTATTGCGTGTTTGCGCGCACCGGAGAAGCACCGGGCACGCGCGGCATCTCGGCCTTTGTCGTCTATCCCGACATGCCTGGCTTCGAAGTGGCCGAGCGGATGGAAGTGATCGCACCGCACCCGCTGGCACGGCTGCGCTTCACCGACATGAAGGTGCCGGTGGCCAATCGCCTTGGTGCCCCAGGCGAAGGTTTCAAGGTGGCGATGCGTACGCTCGACATCTTCCGCGCTTCGGTCGCGGCTGCAGCCCTCGGCTTTGCCCGCCGCGCCCTAGACGAAGGGTTGAGCCATGCCAAAGCGCGACCGATGTTCGGCCACACCCTGGCGGACTTCCAGCTTACGCAGGCCAGGCTCGGTGAAATGGCGACCGACATCGAAGCGGCCGCGCTGCTGACCGCCCGTGCCGCATGGCGCCGTGACGTGCAGAAGCTGCCAACGACGCGGGAAGCCGCGATGGCAAAGATGACCGCCACCGAAAACGCCCAGCGCGTGATCGACGCCGCTGTACAGATGCATGGCGGGCAGGGCGTACGCGTAGGCGTCAAGGTCGAGTCGCTCTACCGCGAGATCCGCGCGCTGCGCATTTACGAAGGGGCGACCGAAGTGCAGAAGCTGATTGTCGCCCGCGAGCTACTCAAATAACCGATTTCCGAATTGCCACCCCAAGCCCACGGGAGCCGAAACAACATGAGCAAGATCCACTTTGACTGGGCCGATCCCTTCCTTCTGGACGGCCAGCTGACCGAAACCGAACGTCTGGTGCGCGACGCTGCGCGCGCCTACTGCCAGGAAAAGTTGCTGCCGCGCGTGCAGGAAGCCTTCCGCCATGAGAAGACCGACCGCGAGATCTTCAACGAGATGGGCGAACTCGGGCTGCTCGGGCCGACCATCCCGGAAGAGTACGGTGGCGCCGGCATGAACTACGTGTGCTACGGCCTGATCGCGCGTGAAGTCGAGCGTGTGGATTCCGGCTACCGCTCGATGATGAGCGTGCAGAGCTCGCTGGTGATGGTGCCGATCAACGAATTCGGCAACGAAGCCACCAAGAAGAAGTATCTGCCCAAGCTCGCCACCGGCGAATGGGTGGGCTGCTTCGGCCTGACCGAACCCAACCACGGCTCGGACCCCGGCAGCATGGTGACCCGTGCGCGCAAGGTCGACGGCGGCTACAGCCTGTCGGGCAGCAAGATGTGGATCACCAACAGCCCGATCGCGGACGTGTTCGTGGTGTGGGCCAAGGACGACGAAGGCCAGATCCGCGGCTTCGTGCTGGAGAAGGGCTGGAAAGGGCTGTCGGCACCTGCGATCCACGGCAAGGTCGGCCTGCGTGCCTCGATCACCGGTGAGATCGTCATGGACGAAGTGTTCTGCCCGGAGGAAAACGCCTTCCCCACGGTGCGCGGACTCAAAGGCCCCTTCACCTGCCTGAACTCGGCCCGTTACGGCATCGCCTGGGGCGCACTCGGTGCGGCGGAAGCCTGTTACGAAACCGCGCGTCAATACACGATGGACCGCAAGCAGTTCGGTCGCCCGCTCGCGGCCAACCAGTTGGTGCAGAAGAAGCTCGCCGACATGCTCACCGAGATCACGCTCGGTCTGCAGAGCTGCCTGCGCGTCGGACACCTGAAGGATGAAGGCAACGCGGCGGTCGAGATCACCTCGATCATCAAGCGCAACAGCTGCGGCAAGTCGCTGGACATCGCCCGCATGGCGCGCGACATGCTCGGCGGCAACGGCATCTCGGACGAGTTCTGCGTGGCACGCCACCTGGTGAACCTGGAAGTGGTGAACACCTATGAAGGCACGCACGACGTGCATGCGCTGATCCTCGGCCGCGCCATCACCGGCATCGCTGCGTTCAGCAACTGATCGCCAGGCTGCTGGCCACAACGAACAGGGGGAGGCCGACTTGAAAACAAGCGAAAGCCTTGATGTGCAGGACGCGGAAGCGGTCGAGTTCATCGCCCGACGGCAGGTGCGTTTCTCGGATTGCGACCCGGCAGGAATCGTGTTCTTTCCCAACTACTTCCGCATGCTGAACGGCGTGGTCGAGGACTGGTGGGCACATCTGGGCAAGCCCTGGACCGAGCTGGTGAGCGCACGCAGGATCGGTACGCCCACGTTCCGGCTCGATACCGAGTTCGTGCAGCCATCCAGGTTTGGTGAGCTGCTGGATTTTCATCTGACGGTCGAAAAGCTGGGCAACACCTCACTTGTACTGCATCACGTGGTGACCGGCGCCGACACCGCGCGCATGCGGGCCCGGCAGGTGCTGGTTGCGACCTCGCTCGACACCCACAAGGCAATCCCCTGGCCCGACGACGTACGTCAGGCCATTCAGAGATTTATGGAGAAACAATCATGAACAAGGTTCTTCAACCGGAAGGCTGGGCAAAGCCCCGCGGCTACTCCAACGGTATCGAAGCCCGTGGTCGCCAGATTTACGTCGGTGGCCAGATCGGCTGGAATGCCGAATGCAAGTTCGAGAGCGACGACCTGATTCAGCAGATCTACATGGCGCTCAGGAATTCGGTCGACGTGGTGCGTGCCGCCGGCGGCGGCCCCGAGCACATCGTGCGCATGACCTGGTACCTGGTCGACAAGAAGGAATACGTCGCCCGCCTGAAGGAAATCGGTGGTGTCTATCGTGAAGTGATGGGCAAGAACTTCCCGGCGATGAGCGCGATTCAGGTTGCGGATCTGGTGGAAGACGAAGCCAAGGTCGAGATCGAAGTCACCGCTGTGATTCCGGACTGAGATCGACATGAGCGAGCCCACATACCCGTCATCCGAAGGCCTCCTGGTCGCCGGTCCGGAGGCTGGCGTGCTCGAGATCCGGCTCGACCGGCCCGATGCGCGCAATGCCTTGTCCACCCCGCTGCTGCGGGGGATCGTCGCACTGCTGCAACAGGCTGCGGGTGACGATGCGGTGCGCTGCGTTGTACTGACCGGTGGCGACAAGGTTTTTGCCGCAGGCGCCGACCTTGCCGAGATGGCTTCCAAGGACATGCAGGCCGTCCTGCTCGAAGAGCGTCCACAGTTGTTCGCAGCGATTGGCCGCTTTCCCAAGCCGGTGGTCGGCGCGGTCTGCGGATACGCACTGGGTGGCGGCTGCGAACTGGTGATGCACGCCGACATCATCATTGCCGGCGAATCCGCACAGTTCGGACAGCCCGAGATCAACCTCGGCATCATCCCGGGGGCGGGCGGTACCCAGCGTCTGACCCATGCGGTGGGCAAGTCGCTGGCGATGAAGATGGTGCTCGCAGGCGAGCTCATCTCCGCCCGCGAAGCGCTTGCAGCCGGACTGGTGGCCGAGGTGACGGCCGACGATGCCTGCCTTGCGCGCGCACATGAGCTGGCACGCAGGATCGCCGGCAAGGCGCCACTGGCGGTCAGGCTGGCCAAGGACGCGGTGCTGCAGTCCTTCGAGACGCCGCTTGCGGCCGGCATGGTGCTGGAACGTCGCAACTTCGTGGTGCTCGCCGGCACCGACGACCGTAACGAGGGCGTACGCGCCTTCCTCGAGAAACGTAAACCGGTGTGGAAGGGGCGCTGACGCGTTTCCCGTCTTTCCGCACGCCTGGAGTCAGCCTTGAATTCGGATCAGCCAATACGCACGCTCGGCATCGTCGGTGCCGGCCTGATGGGGCGGGGAATTGCCCAGATTGCCGCAGTCGGCGGGCTTGAGGTCCGTCTGTTCGACGCACGACCCGCTGCACCTGCGGATGCCATTGCCGCCATTCTTCCAATGCTGGAGAAGCTCGTCGCCAAGGGGAGCCTGAGTGAGGCTGAAGGGACCGAAGCCGCGGCGCGCCTGAAGCCGGCCGCTGCGCTGTCGGATCTTGCCGGCTGTGACGCGGTGGTCGAAGCGATTGTCGAGGATCTGGAAGCCAAGCGCGGCTTGTTGCGCGAACTCGAAGCCGTGGTGGGCAACGACTGCATTCTCGCGACCAACACCTCCTCGCTGTCGGTGACCTCGATCGCCGCGGCCTGCGCGCATCCGGAGCGGGTGGCCGGGCTGCACTTCTTCAGTCCGGTACCGCTGATGAAGATCGTAGAAGTCATCAACGGCGCGCGCACGCTGCCGGCAGTATGCGACCGCCTCACCGCGCTCGCCGGTCGCATGGGACACAGCCCGGTGCGGGCGCAGGATACGCCGGGCTTCATCGTCAATCATGCCGGTCGGGCCTACCTGACCGAAGGCCTGCGCATTCTGGGTGAAGGGATCGCCGACGTGCCCACGCTCGACCGCGTGTTGCGCGAGGCGGCGGGGTTCCGCATGGGACCGTGCGAACTGCTCGACCTCACTGGCCTCGATGTGTCGCATCCGGTGATGGAGTCGATTCACAGCCAGTACTACCAGGAACCGCGCTACCGCCCCTCGCCGATCACGCGGCAGCGGCTTGCGGCAGGCTTGCTCGGGCGCAAGAGCGGGCAGGGCTTCTATGTGTATCGCGATGGCAAGCCCGAGGTGGTGCCTGAATCGCCGGCACCGGCTGCGCGAGCTGCACGTGTTTTTGTCGCCATTCAGGACGAGGCGGTGCGCAGCGAGTTGTGCGCGCTGGTGACAAGCCTCGGTGGCGAACTCGATTCGGGGGCGAGGCCCGCGGACGACGCGCTGTGCATCGTGGCGCCGTGGGGAGAGGACGCCACCAGCGCCTGCCTCGATGCGGGGCTCGATCCGCGGCGTACGGTCGCAATCGACGTGCTGCCTGCGCTCGACCGCAGGCGCACGCTGATGACCACGCCGCTCACCGATTCCGGGGTGCGCGATGCCGCTCACGGCCTGTTCGGGGCTGACGGGGTGCCGGTATCAGTGATTCACGACAGCCCCGGCTTCATCACGCAACGGGTGATGGCGATGATCGTCAATCTGGGTTGCGACATCGCCCAGCAACGCATCGCCTCACCGCAGGATATCGACACCGCGGTGCGGCTCGGTCTCGGCTACCCGGCCGGTCCGCTGGCGATGGGCGATGCGATTGGCGCGGCCCGGGTGCTTGCGATACTGGATCGCATGCAGGCCTATACCCGCGACCCGCGCTACCGCCCCAGCCCGTGGCTGATCCGGCGCGCGGGCCTCGGCGTGTCGCTGCTGACGCCCGAAGGCTGATCCGCAAGCGCCTCTCCGATTCATCCAATACGAGGTTTTCCATGGTCGAAGCATTCGTCTGCGACGCCGTCCGTACGCCCATCGGGCGTTACGGCGGTGCGCTTTCCACCGTTCGTCCCGACGATCTGGCGGCGGTACCGCTGTCAGCTTTGCTGGCGCGCAGTCCCGGACTCGATCCGGCTGCGATCGAGGAGCTCGTGCTCGGTTGCGCCAATCAGGCAGGCGAGGACAACCGCAATGTGGCGCGCATGTCGCTGCTGCTTGCCGGCTACCCGGTGTCGGTGCCGGGCAGCACGATCAACCGGCTGTGTGGTTCGGGCATGGATGCGGTGTCCTTCATCGCGCGTTCGATCCGTGCCGGCGAGATCGACATCGGTGTCGGCGGTGGCCTGGAGTCGATGTCGCGCGCGCCCTTCGTCGTGCCCAAGGCCGGCACGGCCTTCAGTCGCAGCAGTTCGATCGAGGACACGACCATTGGCTGGCGCCTCGTCAACACACTGATGAAGGAACGCTTCGGTATCGACTCGATGCCACAGACCGCGGACAACGTCGCAGCGCAGTTCGGGATCGGCCGTGCGGATCAGGACGCCTTCGCGCTGCGCAGCCAGCAACGCTGGAAAGCGGCCTTCGATGCAGGGGTGTTCGAGGATGAGATCGTAGCGGTGGAGGTGCCGCGCAAGAAGGGCGTGATGGACCGGGTGACGGCGGACGAGCATCCGCGTCCTGACACCACGCTGGAAGCGCTGGCACGACTCAAGGGCATCAACGGCCCCGAGCTGTCGGTCACTGCGGGCAATGCCTCTGGGGTGAATGATGGTGCCTGCGCGCTGTTGATCGCCTCCGAAGCGGCGGCTGCGCGGAATGGACTGACGCCACGTGCCCGCATCGTGGCCACTGCAACCGCGGGTGTCGATCCGCGCATCATGGGCATCGGCCCCTTGCCGGCGACGCAGAAGCTGCTGGCAAAAACCGGATTGCGCATCGAGCAGATCGATCTCATCGAGCTCAACGAGGCCTTTGCCAGCCAGGCACTGGCGACGCTGCGCGGGCTCGGGCTGGCCGATGATGCCGCGCATGTAAATCCGAACGGGGGCGCGATTGCGCTCGGTCATCCGCTGGGGATGAGCGGCGCACGCCTGGTGACGACGGCCACCTGGCAACTGCAGCGCAGCGGCGGACGCTACGCGGTGTGCACCATGTGCATCGGCGTTGGCCAGGGTATCGCCCTGTTGCTGGAGCGTGTTTAGCCTGCGGCCGGGCGGGACGGAGTCTCCCGCCCGGCACGCCGGTTATCAGTTGCGCAGCAGTTGCAGGTTGAAATGGTGCTTGATGAAGCTCTGGAAACGCGCAACGCCTTCCAGGGCCAGCTTCAGCTCGCCCTTTTCCATCGCATTGAGGAGCTCGAGCGAGATGTAGTTGGTAGGGGTGGCATCCGCGCGCAGGGCCTCGACATGGCCGCGCAGACGCAGCTTGACCATGAAGTCAAAGCTGGCACGCAGGTCCGCCGCGTCGCCCGCTTTCAGAACCTTCGCAGCGACCAGCGCCTCCATGCGGTCGTGGGTGCTGCCGTCGAGCTTGCGGGCTTCGATCGCAAGTGCCTTGATACCGTCGGTAATGGCGAAGATGCCTGCCTTCTTGATGTCGACCTTGCCGCGATGGGGCCCCGATTTTTCCACCTTGATCCGCCCCAGCCAGTTCAGCGGGGGCAGGAAGTTGGTCATGTTCTGTGCCATCCGCATCAGGAAGCCCTGATCCTCGCTCATGGTGCGGAAGGCCTGGTCGCGCAGGTTCTGCACGAGATCGTCACGCCCATACAGGGTGCGCAGATCCATGAACATCGAGCCGGTCATCACGTGCTCTGGCGTCGGCGTGGTGAGCCAGCGGTTCAGCGTCTGCTTCCAGTCGGCAAGGCTGCGCCGCCATGCGGCGTTCTTTGCCATGATGCCGCCGGGGCAGGGCGGGACGCCGATCGAAATCAGGCTGTCTATCAGTTCGACCGAGAATGCTTCGAGGCGGGCAATCTCGTCGGCGCCAAGCGCATCGTCATAGACGATCGCGTTGTCCTGATCGGTGGACAGGGTCTGTTCGCTGCGGCCCTCGCTGCCCATCACCACGAAGGCAAAGCCATCGGTGAGGTCGGGGTACTTCTCGGCACGCAGCAGCCCGATCAGACGGATCAGGACCTGATCGTTGAGGTTGGCAATCAGCTTCACCAGGTCGCGGATGGCGATGCCGGTGCCGCTCAGATGCAGCACGAGTTGCTGGATGCGGGCATGCAGGTCGCGGAGGTCGTCGATGGACGCGGCCTTCTCGATGTCGAGCACCAGCTGGTGCGGCGAATGCGCCTGCAGGCGCAGGATGTCGGTGTCGGTGATGATGCCGGTCAGCAACCCCGCGTCATCGACGACGACCAGGCGATGAATCTTTTGCCGCGACATGCGGTAAAGCGCTTCGTACAGCACGTCGTCTTCGCCGATCACGGTGAGGGGCGAATGCATGATGTCGGCAACCGTGAGTTCGGTTGGTGTCCTGCCCTGGGCGACGACCTTGTTGCGCAGGTCGCGGTCGGTGAAGATGCCGTGCGGTTTGCCGTCGCTGATCACGACGATGCTGGAAATGTTTTTCGACCGCATGACGCCGACTGCGTCCACCAGGCTGTCGCCTGGCGCACAGGTCACGACATCACGCTGGCAGAAGTCCCTGACCGCACGAAAAAACTGATTGTCTTCAGCCATCTACTGGTGTGCTCCCGGACAGGTTTGCATGAAGGGGACATTATAGCCATGCCGCGGGGAAAGGACGGCGGCGGCGTTCGGGCCACACGCACGGTGGCACAGGCAGGATCGAAACTGGCGATCGTACCTTGCACATGCTTGAATCGAAGGACGGTGCGCTGCGGTCTCACCGGGTTTCGCTGGAGCCAGCACGCATGTCACTGCTTTTCGTTTCGTATCGGCGCGACGACAGCGCCGGTCACGCAGGCCGTCTGACCGATGCGCTTGAGTTGCGCTTCGGCGAGGGCTCCGTGTTTCGCGACGTTGATGACATCGCACCGGGCGAGAACTTCGAACATGTGATCCAGACCCGCATCAGCCAAGTGCGCGGTGTGCTTGTGCTCATCGGCCCACGCTGGCTGGAGCCGACCGAAACCGGACCACGGCTTGAAAACGCCGACGACTTCGTGCGCCGCGAGATCGAGCTTGCACTTGCGTCGGACAAGCCAATCGTGCCGCTTCTCGTGGGTGGCGCCACGATGCCCGAGCCCTCGATGTTGCCGCCCTCGATCCGTGAGATCGCCACGCGCCAGGCGGTCGTACTGCGGGATGCCTCATGGAAAATCGATGTGGCACTGCTCGCGGACGCGTTGGCCGGGCCCGGCGTGCTTGGCATTGAGCTGCCACAGCCGGGTTCCCCGGAACAGCGCCGCAGTGCCGGTGAGGCGACAACCGCTGGCGGCAGGCATGGCCCCCGGCGCGTGTTCGCGCTGCTGTGCGCGATCTTCGCGGTCGCAGTTGCGGCATGGCTGCTGGCAGGATCCGCGACAAACGAGGATGGCGAGGGGGTGGCGGGCGTCTGGAGCGGGACGGTGGATTACCCCTGGGGTGTGACCCGGGAAGAGCGCTTCGAGTTTGTTGTCGAGGGGGGCGAGTTAAGCGGACGAGCCGGTTTTCTGGGTGTGCCCCGGGCGATCGAGGCGGGCAGGCTGACCGATGGCGGGCTTCAGTTCGAGCTCAGGACGCGGGCAGGCTATGGCGCGGGCGACGAGCGCATCCTGGTTCATCGTTATCGTGGCGTACGTGCAGGCGACGAGATCCGCTTCCGCCTCGACGCCGGTAACGGGCTGCAAGCAGCCGATCAGGTGCGCTTCACCGTCCGCCGTCCGTGAACGAAGCCTGACCACGACAGGTGCTCTGAGACAGCCCGCAATGCAGGCAGCGGGCCCGACCAATGCAGTCACATGCGTACCGCAGACAACGGCTCATGCCGGCTGATGCGGCAGCGTCCGCGTATCGATCCAGCTCACCTTGCCGGTCCTGCGTTTCATTTCAGCATGCATGTGCGCGGTGCCACCCGGGCCATCGCCGCCTTCGCCGTTCCACAGACAGATGAAAGAAACCTTGTCGATACCCCAGGACAGCGCGGTAGCGAGCAGCCAGCGGTTGCAGCGTTCGAACGGATTGGCGTCTGCTTCCGGTAGCGGACCGAGCTCGTCGGGAAGCACGCGAGGTGGATCGTCGAGCGTGTGCCGAATGCTGTCATAACGTGCACGCCATTGCGCACCGTGCCTTGCCGACGCCACCGATCGCGCCAGGAACTCAGGCTCCGGTAGCGGCAGCATCAGGTGCAGGCGAACCTGGCGTGCCTTGCAGGCTTCCAGAAACAGGATGTCGCCGCCACTGGCCCCCTGGGTCAGTGCGAGATCGCCAGGCCCGGCGCCAAGCGCATCGAGTGTGGCGCCGATTGCTGCGGCCGCCGCAGGCTCAAGGCCGACAGGGAAGCGCGGTGTCGCTCTGTCGGGCGCATCAGCCATGTGCCCGCTGAACAGAAAGACCTGCCGCGGGACAAAGGGCGGTTCGGTGCGCGCGAGCGCATCGTTGATGATCTCGATCGCTGCAGCGGTTTCGGCCGGCCGGAAGCCCAGGTCGCGCAACAGGCACAGGCTGCGTCGGCTTGAGTCGAGCGCATGCCAGTCGCCGCCGGCAACGGCCGTGGCGTGCCGGTACGCCTCGCGAACGTGCGCCAGTTCGCCCTGCAGCAGACAGTATTCCGCATCGCTCGATCTGACCCGGTAGTCATCGGGCGTCAAGGCAAGTGCGGACCCAATCGACCACCGCAGGCCGTCGCTCAGTCGCCTGCTGTCGTCAGCCGCCTTCGCGCAGCCGAGGTGACGCCGAAGCAGCATGAGGGTGAGCGCATTGAGGCCGGCACGGTAGCGCGACGGATCGCGCATGAAGGCCTGACGGTAGTGCTCGATGGCCGCCGACAGCGGTGCGTTTTCGCTCGCTGCCCGGGCACGCATTGCGCCAGGCGCAGCATCCGCGAGCGCCCAGCGGCTGATCCAGTCGGTTTTGTCGATGCTGCCGGCGAGTGCGAGTGCGCGTGTTTCGGGCTCCTCGGATGCCTCGGGTGCCTCAGTGACCAGGCGGCAGACCGCCTCGCGTGCTTCGATCACGCGACCAAGGCGTGCGAGGCCGCTTGCCCGGCGCCGGCGAGCGAGGGTGTGGCCGGGCTCGAGTTCGAGCACGCGGTCGAACTGTTCAAGTGCAAAGTCGCAGTGGCGCTGCCTCATGAGGGCATCGCCGGCTGCGAGCCTGGCGGCGATGTGCAGGGAAGTGCAGGGGGCCTCGTCTGCCAGTACCAGGATGTCGCCGGGGCGCGCGGAATCGAGGCGGCTTGCCCAGGCCGCGTAGGGCCCGGTGGGCACGTTGCGCTGTACCGGCAGCAGTGTGCGCCAGTCGGGTTCGCGCAGATGCGGCAAGGCGCGATGAATCGGACTCGCCCCGTGCTGGGCGTCCGGAAAGCTGCAGACCGTGTTGCTCAGGCGCTGGCGATCGTCGATGAGGGTGTCCGGATCGGGTCCCCCTGCCTTCAGGTGATAACGCAGCCGTTGATGGTCGCCGGGGCCGGGCTCGGTGGCCGTGCCTTGTGTGGCTTGCACGAGAACGACACCGGAGGCGCGCAAGGCATGACGTACGCCAAGTGCATACCAGACCTTCGGGTCGTCCAGTGTGAGATCAGCCACGACGACGTCGGCCATCAACAGGTGCTGAAGCATGTCGGCATTGGCCTCCCCGGGCGGCCCTTCCACGCTGGTGCGAAACACCTTCAGCCCGGCTGCTTGCAGCGCCGGGAGCATGTATTCATCGAATATGCGCTCGAAGTCGATTGCCTGACCGTCATGACCGGGCCTGGAACCGAAGGGCATCGCGACAAAGACGTGGCGCATCACTGCGGTCCTTTCGGTGCAGTGTCGTCGGTCGCGGCGTCTGCCGCGGAGTCAGACCCGGATGTCTGCCCGGGTGGCGCACAGCGCTTACCGCTCACTTCATCTCCTGCGGCCGTGGGATCGTATTCGAACACGCGAACGGTGTTCCGGCCGGCCTCCTTCGCTCTGTACATCGCGTGGTCGGCCTCCCGAATCAGTTGCCCGGCGCCGCGTCCCTGACCGCAGAACGTGGTCAGGCCGATGCTGGGGGTGCTGCAATGGACGTGCTCACCAAGCCGGTATTCCCGATTGAGTGCGGTGAGGATCTTGTTGGCGACCTGACACGCCTTGCTGGTGGCCTCGCTGCAGTCCAGGCCGAGGTTTTCGATCATGACCACGAACTCGTCGCCGCCAAGGCGGGCAACGGTGTCACTCTCACGCACCGCATCGCACAGGCGGTGTGCGACTTCGCACAGCATCATGTCGCCGACCTCATGTCCGTGGTTGTCGTTGAGCGGCTTGAAGTTGTCGAGGTCGATGAACAGCACCGCGCCGCAGCATCTGCTGCGCTCGCTGGCGAGCAGCGCGTGGCGCAGCCTGTCGTCCAGCAGCCGGCGGTTGGGCAGCCGAGTGAGCGGGTCGTAGAAGGCGAGCTCCCTGATCGCGGTTTCGGCGAGCTTGCGCTCGGTGATATCGATGATCACGCCATCGATCCATTGCGCCTTGCCTGAATCGTCATACGAGGTTCGGCCACGTTCGCTCACCCAGCGCAGACGCCCGTTCTGCTGCCGGATACGATACTCGACCTCGTAGGGCGTGCCGGCGCGCAGCGCAGCGGCGATGCTGCTCTTTACGCCCGCGGTGTCGTCGGGGTGAATGAACCGCGCGTAGGAGACGCGGCCTTCAAGAAAGGCGTCCGCGGGTTCGCCGGTGAGCGCCCCGATGCTCGGACTGAGATGATGAAAGCGCCAGGTGGACTTGGGCTCTGAACGGAACACCGTGCCAGGCACGTTATCGACCAGGTTGAGATAGCGGTCGCGACTCTGTGCCAGGGTGAGCGCGGCGACGTCCATCCGCTTCACATGGCGTGCGTTGGAGAACATCACTGCGAACAGAAGCAGGTTCAGCGCGGTGCCGCCGAAAAGGATGATCCAGGGCTGGACGCTCAGGGTGGCGATCTCGTATTCCGGGCGGCTGTGAAAGCGCAAGGTCCACTCGCGACCGCCGATCCGGATCTGCTTGTCGGCGTTGTGCCGCGCCTTGCGCACTTTCTGGCTCGTACTGAACAGCAGGTTGGCGGGCTCTGGCGTACCGTCGAACAGTTCGATCTCGGTGTCTTCGTCACGTGCGCCGAACAGCCCCCGCATGAGGTCGTGGGCGCGAAACGGGCTGTAAACGAATCCAAGCAGCGCTGCCCGACGCTGCGCTACCGAGTCCTGCGGCATCTGGTTGCGATACACCGGCAGGTAGATCAGAAAGCCGGGCTGTACGTCCTCCTGCGTTTCCTGCACCAGCGTGACCTTGCCCGACAGTGCAGGCCAGCCGGTATCACGGGCACGCTCCATTGCCTCCCGACGAACCGGGTCGGAAAACATGTCGAACCCAAAGGCCCGCCGGTTACGTTCGTCGAAGGGTTCGAGATAGACGATTGGCGTGAAGACCTCGCGATCGCCTTTCGGCGCGATGTCGTAATACGGAAAGCCCTGGGCACGCACGGCTTGCAGATGCGAGTCCTTGTCCTCAGCCCGGACAAGCTGCGCGAAACCGGTGCCCTGGATGCCCGGAAGGTGCTCGTTGATCGCAAGGCCTTCGACATATGCGTACCAGTCTCCCCGTGTAACCTCGTCACTGGCGGCGAAGAGGGCACGTGCGCCCAGCAGAACCTGTTCATAAGCGCGCATGCGCGAAACGAGCGTGACCGTTTCCTTTTCGATACGGAACAGAAAGCGATCCTGGCCGCGCTTGGAAAAGGCGTGCGCGGAGAACTGCCAGAAGATGACCGTGAGTATCAGCGAGACACCCAGCACCACCCAGGCGGTCGACGTCTGGTTCAGCACACGGCGGACTTGTCGTGACGTTGAGGTTGAATCAGGCAGCATGCCGACTCGTTCCGTGAGGTGACGGGGGCAGTCTTCCACGTTTCCCGGTTATTGGCTATGGGTGGTGTCGGCTACACTGTGCGCTGGTTGAACCGCAACGATGATGATGAACGACGAAGAATTCATGCTGCTTGCGATGGAGCAGGCGAGAGAGGCGGGTGCATGCGGCGAAGTGCCGGTTGGCGCGGTCGTGGTGCTGAATGGTGAAGTCGTGGGGCGTGGCTTCAATCAGCCCATCCTCCGTCATGATCCGACCGCGCACGCCGAAGTCATGGCGCTGCGCGATGCGGCAGAACGCCTCGGCAACTACAGGCTACCGGGCTGCGAGCTGTACGTCACGCTCGAACCGTGTGCGATGTGTTCAGGCGCCATCATGCATTCGCGCATCGCGCGGGTGGTGTTCGGTGCGCGCGACCCCAAGACAGGCGTGGCCGGCAGCGTGATGGACCTGTTTGCCGAGACGCGGCTGAACCACCATGCGAGCGTTACCGGTGGCGTGATGGCGGACGCCTGCGGAAGCATGCTGTCTTCATTCTTCGCCGCGCGCCGTGGCAAGACCCAGATCGCCTGAGCGCTTTCATGCATATCCGTATCGAAATCGCGACCCAGCGTCTTGATCTGTTCGACGCGGACGGTTGCTGCATCCGGCGTTACCGCGTCTCGACGGCACTCAATGGTGCCGGCGAGCAGATGGACAGTGGCTGCACGCCGCGCGGCCGTCACCGGATCAGGGCCTGTATTGGCCGGTCGGCAGCATGGGGCACGGTTTTTCGCGGGCGCCGCCCGACGGGCGAAGTGTGGTCGCCTGCTTTCGCTGAAGCACATCCGGGGCGGGACTGGATTCTGTCCCGCATCCTGTGGCTGTGCGGCGAAGAGCCGGGCGTCAATCGTGGCGGGCGGGTGGACAGCATGCGCCGCTACATCTACATCCACGGGACCGGCGAGGACCAGCCGATGGGTGAGCCACGCTCGCATGGCTGCATCCGCATGCGCAACGACGACATCGTCGAACTGTTCGAACTTGTGGGTGCCGGCACGCGCGTGGAGATTGTTGAATGAAGGATATCGAACTGGTCCTGCTCGACTGGACTGAAGCTGCGCCCCGTGCGATGCCGCTGCGCGAACGCGTGTTCGTGGTCGAGCAGGGCGTGCCGGCAGACATGGAGATGGACGAATACGATCCGCTGTCCCGGCACGCGCTGGCGCTGGCCGAACACGGTCAGGTGCTGGCAACCGGCCGCTTGCTTCCGGACGGACACATCGGACGCATGGCAGTCGATGCGGCGTGGCGCGGGCGTGGCGTCGGCGGTCTGGTGCTGGAGGCGCTGGTGGAAGAAGCCTGGCGCCGGCGCATGCACGAAGTGGTGCTCAATGCCCAGGTCAGCGCGATTGACTTCTACCTTCGGCACGGCTTCATGGCCGAAGGCGAGACCTTCATGGATGCGGGGATTGTTCACCGCCGGATGCGTCGATTCCGAAGCGGTGGGTAACGATGCTGTGCTGCTTCCCGCCGGGCAGCCAGGTCCATTCGGTAAGGCAGGCTTCGCCCCCGCGGCCGACCGTCAGCAGAGTCGAGCAGCGGGTGCCGTATGTCGGCGAGTCGATGAATGCGGTGGAAAGCCGGCGCTCCCACTCCAGGCTGATGCCGGTATCCGGAAGTTCATGATCGGCAACCGGCGTGGTGTCTCTTAGCAGGGTCAGGAAGGCTTCGCTGTCAGGGAGCGTGTGCAGCGCCGCCGTGAAGGCGTCTCGCGCCCGCTTGAGCTTGGGCCATTCGGTGTCGAGTACATGATTCGACAGGCCGTACACGCCGGGCGCCAGCAAACGCACTGCACCGGTGGTGCTTTCATGGATGCCGAGCTGGGCGCCGTCGCTCACCAGAAGATTGAACCCGGCATAGCCGGCACTGCTGCGTGCGATGTTTTCAAGCGTTTCGCGGCAGTCAGACCCGGACTCTAGCGCGGCACGGACCAGGGCACCCCGTGAGGGCAGGCCGCTGGCGCGCTGGCTCGGATCGCGGAAATTGGTCAGCGCCGAGTATCGCCCGCTGCGGCTTATACCCATCCAGGTGCCCCCGGCTTCGAGATCACGTCCGGCAAGCAGTTGTGGCGCATCGGTCCACCAGTGGGCGGGACTCGCCGGGCGGTTGACGAATTCGTCGCGGTTGGCCGCGACGATCAGAGGGTAATCCGGATGGGCCTGCCATCCGGTGACGATCAGACACACTCGACGAAGCACTCCATGTGCCGTGCCGAGCCCGGCTGCATGATGCCTTCAAGCCCGTGCTGCGCGACGCCTTCGCGCAGCGCCTGCTCGAAGGCGCCCCTGTCTGCCACGCCGTCGTAGACCTCCATCCAGGTCGTGTCCTCATGATTGCGAACAAACAGCCGGCCCATCACCCCGGTCTGTTTCCCGAGTGCAAGCTGCATGTTGCGCACCGAGGCGTGAGCGTCATCGACGTCCACACCATCGCGGATACGGTAATAGATGAAGTAATGCTTCAGCGAGCTGTCGTCTGCGGGCATGATCGTGTTACCTGTGAATCGTCAGGGCAGGGCGTAAGGCAGGTCGAGAACGGCGAGTGCCGGGCCATCGGGTGCACCAAGGTGAACGTCGCCATCCTCCGCACAACTGTTCTGCATCACGGCCAGTGCTTCGAAGCTGCCGTCTCCGAGCGCGGCGACATTGACGAGCTTGCCTGCCGACTGGTCGCCGAATGCAGGCGAGTAGAGGTCGGCGCCCGCCGTCGGTGCGCTTTCCGCAGCGATGGACACGCGATACATCCGCTTCTTCAGTTTGCCGAGGTACTTGGTACGGGCGACGATTTCCTGCCCCGGGTAGCAGCCCTTCTGGAAGCTGATGCCGCCGATGAGGTCGTAGTTGAGCATCTGCGCAACGAACTCTTCCTGCGTGGCCGAAGTCACAAGCGGCACACCGGCGCGCACCATTGCGAGATGCCAGGCGTTGGTTCCCGCCGGAATGGCGCCTGCTGCGCGGATCTTGCGGAACAGGTCGGGTGCGGCGTCGGCATCGACCACTGCGATGGCTGCCTCGGCGCCGATGCGAACAATACGGATGCCGTCAGCCAGTGATTCCTGCATGTCTGCGGCCGGGAAGGGCAGGCCCGCTGCTTCGAGGCAGGCCGCGAGCTTCGCACCGGCAAGGCCGATCAGCGCCCGGGTCGCACTTGCGTCGGCGAGCTTGACCTTGCTGCGCAGGATGTACATCGACAGCTTCTTGTGCATCGCCGGCAGGATGTCGGCGGACATCAGCAGGCTGTGGCCGTCCTCTTCGTGCCACAGCAGGAAGCTCGCAAGCATGCGTCCCTTCGGGCTGTTGAAGCTGTTCCACTGTGCGCTGCCTGCAGGCAGCTTGTTCACATCGTTGGAGAACAGGTTGTGGAGGTAAGCGGCCGAGTCCGGGCCCGTGCTCTGTAACAGTCCGAGGTGAAGCAGCGGCACTGCAAGCGTTCCTGTCGCAAGCGCGGCGGCCTCGGCCGTTGCGTCGCCGAACGATACGAAGTTGTCGTCGAGGGTCGCTCCCTCGCCGGAAAGAAAGTCTGTCCAGGTTGTCATGGTCTTGTCGGTCAGTATCAGGGTGTTTGGGGGCAGGCCGTCGGCCGTGGCGATGAAGTATTATAGGGCCCCGCCGCGATCCGGCAGTTCCTTGTTAGCTTGGTGTTGTCTGGCGGCCGGTCATGGCCGGCGGGCAGTGCCACCCGATTTTCGATGAAGAAACTCTTCCTCAGCCTCGTTACCGTTGTTGTGCTGGCCGCCGTCATCATGGGATCGGTCGGGTGGTGGTTTGCCCATCGTCCGCTTTCGCTCAAGCAACCGGTCGTGGATTTTACCGTGCAGCGTGGCTCGAACATGCGTCAGGCCGCCAGTGCCATCGCCGCCGCCGGCGTCGAACTCAAGCCGGCCGTGCTTTACTGGCTGGCCAGACTGGCGGGCAAGGCGAGCCTGATCAAGGCCGGCAGTTATGAAGTGCATGAAGGCATCACGCCGTGGCTGCTGATCCTGAAACTGTCGTCGGGTGACGTGTCGCAGGGCGAGGTGCTGCTGGTCGAAGGCTGGAATTTCCGCCAGGTCCGGGCCGCCCTCGAATCCAACCCGAACCTGCAGGCGGACACCGCAGGGCTGAGTGACGCGGAGATCCTGAGCCGGATCGGCGCAAGTGAGCCGAGCCCGGAGGGTCTGTTCTTCCCCGACACCTATCTGTTCGACAAGCAGTCGAGCGCGCTGGCGCTGCTTGCACGCGCCTACCAGATCATGCACAAGCGCCTCGACGAGGTCTGGGCCGCCCGTGACGAAACGTCGCCGCTGCGCACGCCTTACGAAGCCCTCATTCTGGCTTCGATCATCGAAAAGGAAACCGGCCGCGCGGAGGATCGCAGCGTGGTCGGATCGGTGTTTGCCAACCGCTTGCGCATCGGCATGCGCCTGCAGACCGATCCCACGGTGATCTACGGTCTCGGCGAGGACTTCGACGGTCGGCTCCGCCGCCGCCACCTGGACACCGATCATCCGTGGAATACCTATACCCGCGCGGGACTGCCGCCTACGCCGATTGCCATGCCCGGCCTTGACTCCCTGCAGGCTGCGGTCCGGCCGGAGAAAACCGATTTTCTGTATTTTGTTGCACGCGGGGATGGCAGCAGCGAGTTCTCGCGCAATCTCAATGATCATAATCGCGCGGTGGATCGCTATCAGCGCTGAGGAGTAGTCCGTTGGAAGCAGAGGTGCAGAAAGGGCGTTTCATTACCTTCGAGGGAATCGATGGCGCCGGCAAGAGCAGTCAGATTGCCGCCGTGGTGTCGCTGCTGGGCGCACGCGGTGTCGTTGTCGAGCAGTCGCGCGAGCCCGGTGGAACCCGGCTTGGTGAGTCGCTGCGCGAGCTCCTGCTGCATGAACCGATGCACCTCGAAACCGAGGCCATGCTCATGTTCGCCGCCCGACGCGAACACCTTGCAGCGCGCATCGAGCCCGCACTGCTGCGGGGCGAGTGGGTGGTGTGCGACCGTTTCTCCGATGCGACCTACGCCTATCAGGTCGGTGGCCGCGGCCTCGAACCGGAAAAGTTTGCGGCACTTGAAACCTGGGTGCATCCGGGCCTGCAACCTGACCTCACCCTGCTGTTCGATCTGCCGCCCGAGGTCGCTGCGAGCCGGGTGGCCTCGACCGGCGCCGATCCCGACCGCTTTGAACGCGAACAGCGGGGCTTCTTCGTGCGCGTGCGTGAGGCTTACCTCGAACGCGCCCGCCATGCCCCCGGCCGCATCTGCGTGATCGACGCCAATCGTTCGCCGGAACAGATCAGGGAAGAGATCGAGACCCTGATCAAGGAGCGCTTCTTCGCATGATCCAGCCATGGCTTCAACCGACCTGGGTCAGACTAGTTGCGCTCGAGGGCAAGCTCCCGCATGCGCTGCTGTTCGTCGGGGCGCCGGGCCTGGGCAAGCGCGAACTGGCTGAAAGCCTGGCCGCCCGCCTGCTGTGCGAGTCACCGCTGGCCGACGGTCACGCCTGCGGCCGCTGCGACGCCTGCCAGTGGCGCGAGGCGGGCAACCATCCGGACTTCTATCGCGTGGTCCCGGCCGCGGCGGCAGATCAGGCCGATGCCGGCGAAGATGCGCCTGCAGGTGATGCGGCTGGCGGCAAGGCCAAGTCGAGTCAGATCGTGATCGATCAGATCCGCGAGCTGCAGTCCGCGCTCGCGGTGACCGGGCATCACAGCGCGCAACGGGTGGTCGTGCTCGATCCCGCAGAGGCAATGAACACCTTCACCGCAAACGCCTTGCTCAAGCTGCTCGAGGAGCCACCTGAGGGCTGCAGCTTCTTGCTCGTATCCTCGGCGCCGCGCAGGTTGCTGCCGACGATTCGCAGCCGTTGTCAGCAATGGAGCTTTCCGCGTCCCGATGCGGCCCAGCGTGCAGCCTGGCTGGCCGGCGAACGCACGGAAATGCAGGGCTTGCTTGCACTGGCAGGCGGCATGCCCCTGGCGGCGAAGCGGCTTGCGGAGCAGGGCGGCATTGGCTTGCTGGAGCGCTTCGTGCGCGATCTGTCGGGAGATCCGGACGCGCTCAGGCTGGCGGGGCAATGGGAGGCCTGGCTCAAATCCAAGGAAGCCCTTGCAGCCGGTTTCGGCCTGAGCACGCTGGTTGAGTGGATGCAGCGCTGGGTCGCGGATGTGGTCAGCCTGCGTCTTGGCGGCCAGGTGCGCTTCTTTCCGGCGCAGGAAAAGGTGCTCTCGGCGCTGGCTGGCCGCATGAGCGTGGCGGCTGCGAGCAGCTGTTACAATGAGATCGCCCAGATTCGACGTGTCGCCACGCACCCGCTGAACCTTCGCCTTTTTCTTGAAGACATGCTGATGCGCTATGCACGCGCAGTGAAAGGAGCCCGGACTTGAGCGAAGCCAATCGTACCCATGTAGCACGTCCGAGCGTGCTGTCGCTGAACATCAGTTCCAAGTCGGCCCTGTACGCAGCCTACATGCCCTTTCTCGCCAACGGCGGGATCTTCGTGCCCACGCCGAAGACCTACAACCTTGGCGACGAGGTCTTCATGCTGTTGCAGCTGATGGACGATCCGACCAAGCACCCGATCGCGGGTACCGTGGTGTGGGTCACGCCGTCGGGCGCGCAGGGCGGAAAGGCGCCGGGTATCGGCGTACATTTTTCCAGCGACGAGGCGGGTGTCGCCTTGCGTCACCGCATTGAACAGATCCTGGCCGGTCATCTGGGCTCGGCCCGGCCCACCCATACCCTTTGAGTAGCTGATGTTCGTAGATTCACATTGCCATCTCGACTTCCCCGATCTCGCTGCGCGCGAGGACGAAATCCTTGCCGCAATGGCCGACAAACGCGTCGGTCAGGCGCTGTGCATCAGCGTCAATCTCGAGGACTTTCCGCGCGTGCGAAGCCTGGCCGAGCGCCACGGCAATCTGTGGGCGTCGGTCGGCGTGCATCCGGACAATTCGGATTGCGAAGAGCCCGATGTCGAGCGTCTGCTCGCGCTGGCAGACCATCCGCGGGTCGTGGCGATTGGCGAAACCGGACTCGACTACTACTGGCACAAGGACGAACCGGAATGGCAGCGCGAGCGCTTTCGCACGCACATCCGTGCCGCACGGGCCTGCGGCAAGCCGCTGATCATTCATACCCGCAATTCGGCCGCGGACACGCTGCGCCTGATGCAGGAAGAGAAGGCCTCGGACTGTGCCGGGGTGATGCACTGTTTCACCGAGTCACGCGAAGTCGCAGAGGCGGCCATCGAGATGGGGTTCTACATTTCATTCTCTGGCATCGTGACCTTCCGTAACGCGAAGGTGCTCAAGGAAGTCGCTGCCTGGGTGCCGCTCGAGCGGATGCTGATCGAGACGGACGCGCCCTATCTTGCCCCCATGCCGCACCGGGGCAAGACCAACGAGCCTGCATGGGTGGTGCATGTAGCCGAAGAAATCGCGCGATTGCGCGATCTTCCGCTTGATGCCGTCGAGCAGGCGACCACTGAGAACTTTTTCCGTCTATTCCGCCATGCTAAAGCCTGAAATCATTCGATCCTTCCTGCTCGCGGCCGCGAGCAGTTTTCTGCTTGCCGGTCCCGTTTCGGCGGGCAGTTACGACGACGCGCTGAGCTCCGCCCGCATGGGCGACACACGGCAGCTTACCGGTCTGCTGGCGCGTGGCATTGACCCAGATACGGTGGATGCAAACGGCAATACGCTGCTGATTATCGCCTCCCGCGAAGGCAACACCGAAACCGTGGAGGCCTTGCTCAAGTTTCGCCCGCGCGTCGGTTACCGCAATCTGGCGGGTGACTCTGCGCTGATGCTCGCCGTCCTTGGTGGGCACGACTCAGTCGTGGACGTGCTGCTCGCAGCGGATGCGCCGCTCAATCACGATGGGTGGACGCCGCTGCACTACGCGGCCTTTGAGGGGCACATGGGCTTGTTCGACAAGCTTCTGGCTGCAGGGGCCGACATCAACGCACTCGCACCCAACAAGTCCGATGTGTTGATGCTGGCAGCCCGTAATGGTCATATCGATCTGGTGCGCCACCTTGTCGAACTGGGCGTACCGCTCGACCGTCGAAACGAATCAGGCGTCGGGGCTGCGGAATGGGCGCGCTCGAATGGTAACACCGACATCGCCGAGATCATCGAATCGGCGCGCAGCAAGCGTCGCTGATCGGCGCGCATCCGCGGCAGTCTTTCCCGGGGTGTGCTCGACTGTGAGGCCCGAGTCCTGAAGGCCGGGCGCGCAGTGTCCGACCGCATGGTAGGGCTCAGTTGACGCGTATCAGCTGACCATACGCTCCGCTACGATTCCCGCAATCCAGCCTTCGAGCGGATCGAATCCGTCTTTCAGCCCGAAACCCGGTGCGCCAGCCTGCAGGCTCCAGCCTGCCTGAACCAGCGCCAGGGTGGCATCGAGCAGATCACCACCGGGGTCTTCGACGATTTGCGTCATCAAGGCGCTGTCGGCCGCAAGCCTGAGCCCGAGCGGATGGCTCCCCGCGTTCAAGGCGGCGGCAATCTGTTCTCTGGCTTGCCGTCGTTCGGGCGTCTGCTTTCGCTTCTCATCGCTCTTGTACGACAGCGGCGTGATACTGCGTGCGAGCAGGCCCGGGTACGCCTCCACCGCAACCTTTGCCGGATCGGCGCAGTGCATCCCTGCGATGGTGACATCCGCTTCGAGCAGTCGTGGTGTGCCTTCGAAAAACATGAGTCCGACCGGCGGATTAACGAGTTTCAGCGGGCTGTGGGAATGCGCTGGGCGATCGGTCTGGCGATGCGCGTAGCGTTGTCCGAACGGGCGGGTCTGACGGTATTCGTCGAGGATGGTGCGAAAACGCTCGCGTCCCAGGATCACGCAGTGCCTGACCAGCGCAGCCCATTCCAGTGGCCAGCCCAGATCGAGCACCGCCTCGCGCGGCAGTCCGAAGGGAAAGTCGAAGCCGCCGAGCCAGGGGCCGGGGCGCGCCAGCACGGCTTCAAATGCCGTCCAGTCGACACAGGTTTCGAGTGATTCCAGGAACACGCACTGTCCGCTCAGGTGACCGCACGCGACCGTGATCGGTTTGCGCGGTCGCGGAGCCGAGGTGAAGTCCACGCCGATCAGACGGACCTGTCCGCTCCAGGTATTTTGCGCGTCCTTGTTCATGAGTCCGTGCTCCGTTCTCGTGGTCCTGAGGTCGCCACCCTACCGGGCTTTGACCGCCGTCGGTGCAAACAGTTGTCGTTTAGGCAAACAGGCGGGCTGCGGTGAGGACTGTGCCAACGTGAATGCTGACCGTGTCGTCGATCTCGTGGGCATAGCCGCCCGCCATCGCCACCGCAACGGGGACAGATGCAGTCCTGCACCGAGCGAGCACTCTTTCGTCGCGTGATGCCAGCCCTTCGATACTCAGGGAAAGCCGACCGAGGCGATCTCCGCGATAGGGGTCGGCGCCGGCAAGATAGATCACGAGTTCCGGCCTGAACAGCCCGAATACATGGTCGAGCGCGGTATCGAGTGCGGCAAGATAGGCTTCGTCGGCGGTGTCGTCGGGGAGGGCGATGTCGAGGTCGCTGGTCTGCTTGCGGAAGGGGAAGTTCCGCTCGCCATGAAGGCTGCAGGTGAAGATATCGGCTTGCGTTGCAAGAATGGACGCCGTTCCGTCGCCCTGATGGACGTCGCAGTCGATCACCGCAATCCGCTGCGCACGGCCTTCTGCACGCATCGCCAGGGCGGCGATGGCCGCATCGTTGAAGACGCAGAAACCCGAACCGCAGTCACGATGGGCATGATGGGTGCCACCCGCGAGATTGACCCCGCAGCCCTCGTCGATTGCGGTACGACAGGCCGCAAGCGTTGCGCCCGCGGAACGCCGTGAGCGCTCGACCATCCCCGCCGACCACGGAAATCCGATGCGGTGGACCTCGGCCTTGTCGAGCTCACCGTTCCGCACCCGCGTCAGGTATCCGGCGTCGTGTGCGCGCAGGATGGCTTCATCGCTGGCGGGATCAGGCACACGGAAGTCGCTCGCGTCGAACTGACCCGAGGCCAGCAGGCGTTCGCGCAGCCGGGCGTATTTCACCATCGGGAAGCGATGTCCCTCAGGCAGGGGCAGTACGAAGTGGTCCGCGTAATAGAGTTTCAATCTGCGCGTGTCGAACGGAGCGGTCTGTCGCTGAGGCCTACTGCCCCTGTGACTGCATCTCGTAGCTGCCCTGCAACAGGTCGGCGACCGGCGCATCTGCGTCGGTATACAGGGACTCGAATTCGGCCTCGGGTGCCATCGTGACAGCGATCTCGGGTTCGTGACCGCCGCCGCCGAGAATCACCCCACGCAAGGGCGATACGTCCCCAAAATCGCGTCCCCAGCCGATGGTGACATGCTCACGGTCCGGGATCAGCGAATTGGTGGGGTCGAAATCAATCCAGCCGGTAACAGGGCAGAACACCGAAACCCAGGCGTGCGTCGCATCTGCACCCACCATGCGCGGCTTGCCCGGAGGCGGCCGGGTGAGGATGTAGCCGCTGACGTAACGCGCAGCGACACCAATCGAGCGCAGACAGGAAAGCATCAGATGCGCGAAGTCCTGGCACACGCCGCGACGGTTCTCTAGCACCTCGGTGACGGGTGTCGAGTTGTCAGTCGCTTCGGGGTCGAAGATGAATTCCTTGTTGATGCGCTGCATCAGCCCATAGACGGCCTCGAGCAAAGGTCTGCCCTCGCTGAAGTCGGCGGCTGCGTAGTCGGCGAAGTCGCGCTTGACGCGAACGTGGGTGGACTCGAAGAGAAACGCGCTGGCCTCGAGCTGCTTCGGGCTCATGATGTGCTTTGCGCGATAGGTGAGCTCGTCCCGAACCTCCTCCCAGGGTGGGGAGGCAGCGAGATCGGGCTGCGGACGCGGGTCGAGTTCGACCCAGCTATCGGCACGAATGAGGAGGGTGTCGTGATCCTGTTCGAAGTGCAGCGAACGCACCGGATTGCCGAAACCGTCGGGGAAGTCTTCCGAACGCTGGGGCTCCGGAACCACGACGATCCGGTGCGAAATACAGCGCTGGCCCGGCAGTTCGCGGGGTGTGAGGCGCAGCATCTGGCGCGACTCGCCCACCGGCTGATCGTAGCGATACCGCGTGTCGTGGCGGATGTGATAGCGAATGGCGGTCATGCAACCCTCCGCAGCTGCATCGGGCGCAAGGTGTGGGTGAAGTAGCGTCGATGCACTTCGTCCGAGAGCTTGAACGCCGCGTTGATCGATTCGTTGAGTAGGGTGGTGAGCGTACCGAGCGCAAGTTCGCAGTCATCGGCTTCGAAGCGCGTGAGGTCGAAGTTCTCCAGGCGACGCGCCAACGGGTCGATCATCAGCGAGGGGTAAGGGTGGCCGAGCTCGCGCGAACTGCGTGCGAGATACTTCTGCAGGACGTCGACCTGGAATCCCACCGAATGCGGATTGGTGCGATCGAAGACCAGCAGGTGAAGCACAGGCAGCAATTCGGGCATGCGGCGATAGCGCGCACGATAGGTCACGATCGAGTTCGCGGCTTCCAGCAGCCATTCGAACATGCGTTCGCGTGCCTCGGGTTTGGCCTGCATCGGGACGCTCATCAGACCGGCAAGACCTTCGAGGCGCTCGATGCGGCGTCCGAGGATCAGGAAGCGCCAGCCTTCGTCCCGCGTCATGTCGTCCATGGCGAAACCGGCGAGTGAGATGCACGACTGCATGACCCGGTCGATCGCGGACATGGCCTGGTCCGTACTGATGATGTCTTCCGCGAGGAGTTGTTCGAGGCGATTGAGCGCGTGCCAGTTGTCTGAAGACAGCCGCTCCCGCACCTGACTGGCGGAGAAGCTGAGGGCGCGAAGGTTACTCGCGACCGAACCGGGCTGGGAATGATCGAGCAGCGCGCGCAGCAGCTGTGATTGAACGTCGTCGGGTCTGTCCTCGTCCTCGGCATCGACCACGATGCCCAGGCGACGCGTGGCCTGCAGCAGACCCGCGAGGCCTTGCTCAGCCTCGGAGTCGGTGCTGGAGGCGCGGGCGAGCGCGGCGCGCAGCAAACGCGCGCTGGCTTCGACGCGTTCGGCGTAGCGTCCCATCCAGAACAGGTTCTCACCCACGCGCGAAGGAATGTCCGCCCCGCCGCAAACGAGATCGATGACGCCGAGCCGGCGCTTGAGCAGGGTATGCCGCACCACAGGCGCTTCTGCCCGCACCCAGGTGTCCTTTGACAGACCGCCGCGCTGCATCGAGATGACTTCCATCCCGGCGCGCGGCGCGACCCGGCCGAGTGCACCTGGCATCACGTTGTAGCCCTCGGGCGTGGCGCTCGCAAAAACGCGAATGCCGACCGAGCGCGGCACGAGCCGATGGTTCCATACCGGTGCCTGGGATAGCCGCACCCATTCCTGCGCAACATAGGCATGGGGCTGGGCGAGGATGCTTTCGATCATCCGCTTGCGTGCCTCGCCCTTGAGCTCGTGGCCAAAGACCGCCTCCATCCGCATGCTGGGGAAGGCGGGCTTGATCACGAGTTCGTCGAGATGCTCAAGCACGTATTCAAGGGCAGGCGGCTCGCCGCACCACCAGCTCGCGACCGATGGCATGGCGATCTTCTCGCCGAGGAGCCGCTCGCAGATTGCGGGCAGAAAACCAAACAGGGCGCCGGACTCGAGCACGCTGCTGCCGACCGCATTGGCCATCAGTACGCGCCCGGCGCGGATTGCGCCAAGCAGGCCGGCAACGCCGAGCGCCGAATCCGAGCGCAGTTCGAGCGGATCGCAGAAGTCGTCGTCGAGACGCCTCAGAATGGCATGCACGCGACGCAGACCGCGCAAGGTCTTGAGATACACCGTATTGTCGCGCACCGTGAGGTCCTGCCCCTCGACCAGAGGGAAGCCCAGGTAGCGCGCCAGGAAGGCGTGTTCGAAGTAGGTTTCGTTGTATGGGCCGGGGGTGAGCAGAACGGTCAGCGGGACTTCGCCATCGGACGGCGCCAGCCGCGCGAGACTGTCCTGCATGGTGCGGAAATAGTTGGCAAGCGGATTGACGTGCAGCTCACGGAAGGCATCCGGAAAAGCCCGGGAAACGATGATCCGGTTCTGCAGCGCATAACCCGCACCGGAAGGGCCCTGCGTGCGGTCGGCGATCACCCACCACTGACCGTCCGGGGCGCGCGCAAGATCGGCTGCATAGCTGAAAAGCCAGACATTACCTGGCGGCACCACCCCGCGGGCGGGCCACTTGAATCCATGTTGGCCGAACACCAGTGCCGATGGCAGCAGACCTTCGGACAGCAGGTGTTGCGGTCCGTACAGGTCGGCAAGAATGGCGTTCATCAGGCGTGCACGCTGAGCGATCGCCGACGAAAGCATCTGCCATTCGTCATTGCCGACGATCAGCGGCAGCATGTCGAGCTCCCAGGGGCGTTTGGTGCCCTTGGGGTCGGCGTAAACGTTGTAACTGACGCCGTCCGCTTCGATTGCACCGCGCACGAAGTCCGACCGCTGGGTCAGGACGTCGTCGGAGAAGCTCTCGATCCGGTCGGCAAATGCCTGCCAGTGCGGACGTGCCGTACCACTTTCGGACAACATTTCATCGAAACGATTGTCGCTGAGCGGGTAATTGTTTATGAGACCAGCCGGCATGTTTTCACACAATAACGCCGCACCCCGGGATGATCCGGGGGCGGCGTGCACATTAATAATGGCGCAAGTCTAGCGTGAAAGGGAACTCCGGGTGTGTGCGAACTTCACCAACGACCATCTTGCCCGGTGTGTGACCCATCTGGAAGAAGCGTGCGATGCGCCGGCTTTCGGCAGCAAATGCGTTGACCGGGAAGTCATCGTAGTTGCGTCCGCCCGGGTGCACCACGTGGTACTGGCAGCCGCCAAGACTGCGCTGATTCCAGGTGTCCACCAGATCGAAGGTGAGGGGACTGTCTATGCCGATCGTCGGATGCAGGGCCGACGGCGGCTGCCAGGCACGATAACGCACGCCGGCGACGAATTCGCCAACCACACCGGTCGGCTGCATCGGAACCGGAACGCCGTTGCAGGTGACGACATAACGATCCGGCGCAGCGCCGGTGAGTTTCACCTGAACGCGTTCGAGCGAGGAGTCGACGTAACGTGCGGTGCCACCTGCAGCGCCTTCTTCACCCATGACGTGCCAGGGTTCGAGGGCAGCGCGGATCTCGAGCGTCATTCCCTTGACCGTGTAGTCGCCGTATTTCGGGCAACGGAACTCAAGATGTGACGCGAACCATTCCGCCTTGATCGGATAGCCGTCCGCCTGGAGATCCTCCATGACGTCGCAGAAATCCTGCCAGATGAAGTGCGGCAGCAGGAAGCGGTCATGCAGTTCCGTTCCCCAGCGCACGAGCTTCGGCGGGGTGTAGGGGTCTTTCCAGAAGCGTGCGATCAGCGCGCGCAGCAACAGCTGTTGAGCCAGGCTCATGCGTGCGTGCGGCGGCATCTCGAAGGCGCGCATCTCGAGCAGGCCAAGGCGACCGGTCGGGCCGTCGGGCGAGTACAGCTTGTCGATGCAGAACTCTGCGCGGTGGGTATTGCCGCTGACGTCAATCAGCAGGTTGCGCAGCAGGCGGTCGACCATCCACGGCGGGCAGCCGTTCGGCGACGTTTCGATGACCCGCGTCATCTCCTTGAACGCGAGTTCGATCTCTGCAACCGAGTCGTTGCGGGCTTCGTCGATCCGCGGTGCCTGTGAGGTCGGGCCAATGAACATGCCCGAGAACAGATACGACAGGCTCGGGTGGTTGTGCCAGAAGCTGATCAGGCTGCGCAGGAGATCCGGCCGGCGCAGGAAAGGCGAATCCGCCGGCGTTGCGCCGCCCATCACGAAGTGGTTGCCGCCGCCGGTGCCGGTGTGGCGTCCGTCGACCATGAACTTCTCGCTCGACAGACGGGAGTGGTGAGCCGCTTCGTACAGGTGCTCGGTCTGATCGACGAGTTCGTCCCAGCTCGTCGCCGGATGGACGTTGACCTCGACGACGCCGGGGTCGGGCGTGATGCGGAAGTGCTGGACGCGTGGGTCGCGCGGCGGCTCGTAGCCTTCGAGCATGACAGGCTGTTTGAGGTCTTCGGCTGTTGCCTCAATTGCCGCAACGATCTCGAGGTAATCCTCAAGGCTTTCGGTCGGCGGCATGAAAATGTAAAGGACGCCGTTACGTGCTTCCGCGCACATGGCGGTGCGCGAAATCCAGCCGGCGGATTGCTTGAGTTCCGGACGGCGCCCGGTCGACTCCGCCAGCGAGCTCGCACCACCATGGGCTGGTGCCGTCGAAACACCCCTGCCAGCGCCGCTGTCGGCACCAACGCCGGTTACGACGCCAGTACTGCCGGAACGGCGCAAGGTCGCGCCATCGGGTCGCGATGCGGGCCCGAGCTGGAGCTTGAGCGCGGCATGTGCGGGCAGCGGCGGGTAGTAATCGAAGGGGTCAGGCTGATGAATGACAGGACGATCACCGGCCACGGCCCAAGGCTGCGAGTCGAGCGGCAGACGGTAGCCCATGGGCGAGTCGCCGGGGAACAGATAGCAGCGCTCGCTGCGCAGGAACCACGGCCCGGTCTGCCATTTGCCTGAAACCGCATTGCGCGTGATCGGGAAGGCATATCCGCAGACCTTGGCCAGGCCCTGCGTGAACACCTTCATCAGGCGCTCGCGTTCCATCTCGTCGTCGAGCCGTGAGTCGAACGGGTCGACGTTTGCGGGCAGACGGCGCTCGCGCCACATGTAATAGAACACGTCTTCGTAAGCGGGGAAGACGTACTCGGGTGCAAGGCCGAGCTTGTCCGCGACGCCGCGCAGGAAGGTGCCGGCGATGACATCGTCTGCGGTGCCGGGCTTGCTTTCGTCGGCAATCAGGTCGGGGCGCGACCACATCGGTTCGCCATCCTTGCGCCAGTAGCAGTTCAGCGACCAGCGCGGAAGTTGCTCACCCGGGTACCACTTGCCCTGACCGAAGTGCACCAGCCCGTTTGGGCCGTACTTGTTGCGCAGGCGGTGATAGAGGTCAGTCGACAGCCGTTTCTTGTCCGGGCCCATGGCCGCGGTGTTCCATTCGTCGCCTTCGGCGTCGTCCACCGAAACGAAGGTGGGTTCGCCACCCTGGGTGAGGCGTACGTCGTGCTCGTTGAGCTCACCGTCGATTGCATGTCCGAGGCGAACGATTTCGTCCCACTGGTCTTCGGTGTAGGGCTTGGTTACGCGGGGCGCTTCCCAGATCCGCGTGACCTTCATTTCGTGCTCGAAGGTGACCTCGCACTTCTCGAGTGCGCCGGTGATGGGCGCAGCGGACGTCGGGTCGGGCGAGCAGGCGAGGGGAATGTGGCCTTCGCCGGCGAACAGGCCAGAGGTCGGATCGAGGCCGATCCAGCCTGCGCCGGGCAGATAGACTTCGCACCATGCGTGCAGGTCGGTGAAGTCCTGTTCCGGTCCGCTCGGGCCGTCCAGCGACTTGACGTCGGCAGTGAGCTGAATCAGGTAGCCCGAGACGAAACGCGCAGCGAGACCGAGGTGGCGCATCAGCTGCACGAGCAGCCATGCCGAGTCGCGGCACGAGCCGGACTTCTTGACCAGCGTTTCTTCCGGGGTCTGTACGCCGGGTTCGAGGCGAATCAGATAGCCGATGTGGGAGTACAGGTCGCTATTGACCTTGACCAGGAAGTCGACGCTGCGGCGCTCGGTGAGGTCGATCGTCTCCAGGTACTCCTCGAACTTCGGCGTCAGCGGAAGCTTGAGCAGGTAGGGCGCAAGTTCGTGGTTCTGCGATGCTTCGTACTTGAACGGGAAATTTTCCGCATAGGGCTCAAGGAAGAAGGCAAACGGGTTGATCACCGACATTTCGGCGACGAGGTCGACCTGGACCTTGAAGTGGTCGGTCGGCTTCTCGAACACGAGCCGGGCAAGGTAGTTCGACTGGGGATCCTGCTGCCAGTTGATGAAGTGGTCTTCGGGAAGCACCCGAAGCGAATACGAAAGTATGCTGGTCCGGCTATGTGGCGCCGGACGCAGACGGACAACTTGCGGGCCAAGGTTGATCGGGCGATCGTAGTGATAGGTGGTGACGTGAGACAGCGCCACATGAATCGACATGGATACTTCCTTTTCGCTGGCAGAATGTTCTGTGTTGGAGCAATTCCCGCGCCATGTGAAAACGCTCGGATTTGGCGGGAAATGTACGATTTATGCACCATTTTCGGGCGCGCCCATTTTTGGGGCGCACCTGAATTGGTTTGATTAGCTCTATTGTGCCCTTTTCACGCTGCGCGGCAATGACGGATAACCTGTAATACACTGAAAGCAACACAGCGCAAAGACAGGCCTTAGCCATCGCCAGATCATGAGTGTCATTGACCGAGTTCGTCCAGCCCATTCCCGCCTGAAGGCCATTCGTCGCGATATCCATGCTCACCCCGAGCTCGCCTTCATGGAGCACCGGACCGCATCGGTCGTGGTCAAGGAGCTCGAAGCGGCGGGAATCGAGGTGCATCAGGGTATCGGCGGTACCGGCGTGGTCGGCGTGATTCGCGCCGGTCGCAGTCTGCGCGCCATCGGTCTTCGCGCCGACATGGACGCGCTCTCGATCACCGAGCGTAATACCTTCGAGCACCGCTCGACGCACGAAGGCTGCATGCACGCCTGCGGTCATGATGGCCATACCACCATGCTGCTCGGGGCGGCGCAGGTGCTCGCCGAACACAAAGGCTTCGATGGCACGGTCTATCTGATCTTCCAGCCTGCAGAAGAGGGCGAGGGCGGCGGTCGCGTCATGATCGAGGATGGTCTGTTCGAGCGCTTCCCGATGGAATCCGTGTTCGGCATGCACAACTGGCCCGGCATCCCGGCAGGGCAGTTTGCAGTGCACGCGGGGCCGGTGATGGCAAGCGCCGATCGCTTCGATATCCGGATTCTCGGCACCGGCGCCCACGCCGCGATGCCCCACCTTGGCGCCGACCCTGTCGCGGCCGGTGCCGCGCTGGTGCAGGCAATCCAGACCATCGTGTCGCGCACGCTGGACCCGGCGGATGCTGCCGTGGTGTCGGTGACGCAGTTTCACGCCGGAGAGGCCTACAACGTGATTCCGGATCGCGCAGAGCTTTCCGGTACCGTGCGCGCCTTCTCCGAGTTCGTGCAACAGCGTATCGAACAGCGCCTGGGGGAACTCTGCGTGGGCATTGGCGAGGCCTTTGGCGTGCATGTCGATTTCGAGTACCGCCGCGGCTATCCGCCGACGATCAATACTCCGGCCGAAGCGGCGCTGTGCGTGGAAACCGCAGCCAGTCTGGTGGGCGCAGACAAGGTCAACACAACGGCAAGGCCGAGCATGGGGGCAGAGGATTTCTCCTACTTCCTGCAGCGCAAGCCCGGTGCCTATGTCTGGATCGGCAATGGGCCGGGGGAGGGCGGCTGTATGCTTCACAACCCGAATTACGACTTCAATGACGACATCCTCCCCGTCGGCGTGGCCTACTGGGTGGAACTGGTCAAACGCCTGCTTCCGGCCGGGAAGTGAGCCACGTATTGAACCGATTCACCGCGGGACCGTCCATCTCCGCATTACGTCCCGTTAGCAGCTCATGAACACTCTCCGTCTTGCCTTTCGCATGATGCGCCGCGACTTCCGTGCCGGCGAACTGCATCTGCTGGGTCTTGCCATCATCATCGCCGTCGCCAGCCTGACCAGCGTCGGCTTTCTCGCCGACCGGGTCGGGCGTGGGCTCGACCGCGAAGCCAACCAGCTGCTTGGCGGCGATCTGCTGCTGCGCGCAGATCAACCGTGGCCGGATTCGTTTGCGGACGAGGCGCGTCAGCGCGGACTGCGCGTGGCATCTACCGTTCTGTTCACCAGCATGGCCAGTACCGAGGACGATGCGGTGCTGGCCGGCGTCAAGGTGGTTGAAGACGGCTATCCGCTGCGTGGTTCCGTGCGTCTCGCGCCCGGGCCGAACCAGCCCGACGCCGAGGCGGGGCGGTCGCCGGCGCCAGGAGAGGTATGGCTGGACGAACGGCTTTTCGCGCAGCTTGGGCTGAAGACGGGAGATGCCGTCAGTCTCGGCCTGCAGACGTTCCGGGTCGGCGGCATGATCAGCTTCGAGTCCGATCGCGGCGCCAACTTCTTCAGCCTGCTGCCGCGGGCCATCTTCAATCTCTCCGATCTTGCGGACACCGGCCTGATCACGGCCGGCAGCCGTGCGAACTGGCGGCTTCATCTGGCGGGCACCCCCGAAGCCGTGAGTGCATACGAGCAGTGGGCGCGGAGTGCGCTGGGGCGTGGTCAATCGGTGGAGACCATCGAGAATGCCCGCCCCGAGGTTCGCGCAGCGCTCGATCAGGCACAGCGCTTTCTGCGGCTGGCCGCCTTGCTGGCGGTGATTCTGGCAGCGGTTGCAGTGGGGCTGTCGGCGCGGCGCTTCATGCAGCGTCACCTCGACGCGTGCGCCGTCATGCGCTGTCTCGGCGCACGCCAGGCGCAAGTGCTGGGAGTTGTCATCGGCGAGTTTCTGATCTTCGGTCTGGTCGCTGCCGCGCTTGGCAGCGCATTGGGCTGGAGCGTGCAGTGGGGGCTCGGGAGCGGCTTGCGTGAGGTGCTGGCTACCGAACTGCCCGCACCGTCAATGCTGCCGCTCGCGCATGGCCTGCTGGTCGGCATGGCGCTCCTGATCGGCTTCGTGCTGCCGCAGTTGCTTCGCCTTGGGGCGGTGCCGACGCTGCGTGTGCTGCGACGTGAATTCTCCTCGGCAGAGCCGCTCAGCAACAGCGCATGGGGGCTCGGTTTGCTGGCGCTTCTGGGACTGATCTTCTGGATTGCTGCCGATGTCCGGCTCGGGGTGGCCGTGGCGGGCGGCTTTGCGGTGGCGCTTGGCGTGTTTGCCCTTGCCGGCTGGTTCGTGCTGCATCTCGCCACCCGGTTCAAGGGGCGGGGCAGTCTGAGGGGCGGCGGCTGGCGATACGGGATTGCTGCACTCGGGCGACGCATGGTGCCGAGCGTGATTCAGGTCGCTGCGCTTGGCCTGGGGATGACGGCCTTGCTGTTGCTGACCCTTGTCCGTGGCGACCTGCTGAACGACTGGCGCAACATGACGCCGGCCGATGCGCCCAACCGGTTCGTGATCAATATTCAGCCCGACCAGCGCGCAGCGCTGGAAGACTTCTTTGTCGCTGAAGGCCTTGCGCGGCCCGGGGTCGAACCGATGATCCGTGGCCGCATGCTTGCCATCAATGGCGAGGCGGTAAAGCCGGACAGCTTCGAGGACACCCGTACGCGCCGGCTCGCTGCGCGTGAATTCAATCTGTCCTATTCGAGTGCGCTGCCCGAGGGAAACGAGGTCATCGACGGCCAGTGGCACGGCGCGGGCGAAACTGCGCAGTTTTCCGTGGAGAAGGGGCTCGCCGAAACCTTCGGCATCAAGCTGGGCGACAGCGTGCGCTTCGAGGTGGCCGGCCAGCAGGTCGAAGCACCGGTGACCAGTGTGCGCGAGCTGAACTGGGATTCGATGCGGGTGAACTTCTTCTTCATCGCATCCGAAGGGCTGCTGGAAAACTATCCGGCAAGCCTGATCACCAGTTTCCACCTTCCACTGGAGCAGCATGACTTCACCACGCGCCTGGTGGCGGCCTTCCCCAATCTCTCGGTAATCGACATTGGTGCGGTGCTGACCCAGGTCAAGACCATGACCGACAAGCTGATTCTGATCGTGCAGTTCGTATTCGGCTTTGCAGTGGTGGCAGGGCTGGTGGTGCTGTATGCGGCTCTGCAGTCGACCCATGACGAGCGTGAATTCGAACTCGCCATGCTGCGCACGCTCGGCGCACGAAATCGCCAGGTGCGGCAGGCCTTGAGCGCCGAGTTCATTGCGCTCGGCGGCGTGGCCGGTGTGCTGGCCGGTATCGGTGCAACGGCGATCGGGTGGGCGCTTGCGCACTTCGTGTTCAGGATGGACTACATCCCTTCAGGCTGGCCCTTGCTGCTGTCGAGCCTTGCAGGGGCGGCAGGTGTGATGCTTGGAGGATGGGTCGGCACCCGCGGCCTGCTGTCGCGCCCCCCGCTGGCCAGCCTGAGGGCATTGGGTTGAAATGATGCAGATATTCAGTAATGCCGAGCTTGTCCTGCTCGGGATGCTCGCGCTGGTGCTCGTGCTCCTGCTCTGGGTCGTGATGCGCACCGGTCGCCTGGAGCGCGACGTTCAATCGAAGCTCGGGGAACGCCTGGACCAGCAGCTTGCAGCACAGCATCGCGATCTGCTGCGTGACCTTCACGATGGCCTGACCCGGCAGACCGACCGCATCGGCGATCACGCCCGCGCCGACAGGGAGATCCTGCAACGCGGCCTGGGTGCGGCCTCAGTGCAGCTTTCGCGCAGTATCGAAGCGCTGACACACAGCGTCGATGGCCGTCTGCAGACGCTTGCCGGACAGGTGAACGAGCGACTGGACGAGGGTTTCCGCAAGACCAACGATACTTTTGCCAGTGTCATGTCCCGCCTGGCCACCATCGACGAGGCGCAGAAAAAGATCGACGGTCTCACCACGAACGTGGTCAGCCTCCAGGAGCTTCTGGGCGACAAGAAGGCACGCGGGGCATTCGGTGAAGTGCAGCTCGAAGCCCTGGTGCGCAATTCGCTCCCGCCCGACGCGTTCGAATTTCAATCGACCCTGCCCAACAACACCCGGGCCGACTGTGTGCTCAAGCTGCCCGAGCCAACCGGGATGGTGGCCGTGGATGCGAAGTTCCCGCTGGAGAACTATCACCGCATGTTCGACAGCAGTCTCGCGGAACTCGATCGCAAGGCCGCGCAGATGGCCTTCCGGGCCGACGTGCGGCGCCACGTGGATGCAATCGCAGGCAAGTACATCCTGCCCGGGGTGACGTCCGATGGTGCGATGATGTTCCTGCCCGCCGAGGCCGTGTTCGCCGAACTGCACGCCTATCATCCCGAGGTGATTGCCTATGCACAGGGCAAGCGGGTCTGGATCGTGTCACCCACCACGCTGATGGCGGTGCTCAACACGGCGCGTGCGGTGCTCAAGGATGTCGAGACGCGCAAGCAGATCCACGTCATCCAGGATGCGCTGGGCAAGCTGGCAAAGGATTTTCACCGCTTTGACGAGCGCATGAATGCGCTTGCGCGGCACATCGATCAGGCCAGCAAGGACGTGCAGGACGTGCAGACCTCGAGTCGCAAGATCACCGCGCACTTCCAGAAGATCGAATCGGCGCGCCTCGACGAAATCGACGAGTTCGACCGCCTGCCCGAAACAGCAGCTCAGCCGCCGATATAGGACATTTCGATCTTGGGGCGCGAGGCCGTGGCTGCGGTGCGAATCTCGGAGTAGCGGTCGTCGCGCTGTGTCCACACCCCGGCAATCGCGGCATCGAGCCGACGGTCGTCCGCGCCGCTGCGAAGCAGGTCACGCAGATCGTGTCCCTGCTGCGCGAAAAGGCAGGTGTAGAGCTTGCCTTCGGTTGATAGCCGGATGCGGGTACAGGTGCTGCAGAACGCCTGGGTGACCGACGAAATGACGCCGATCTCGCCGCCGCCGTCCCGATAGCGCCAGCGCTCGGCGACTTCGCCCTCGTAATTGGGGTCGATGGGCTCGAGCGGGAAGTGCGTGCCAATGCGCTCGATGACCTCGCGCGACGGCAGCACTTCATCCATCTTCCAGCCGTTGCTGGCACCAACGTCCATGAATTCGATGAAGCGCAGGATGTGGCCACTGTTGCGGAAGTGCCCGGCCATCGGAACGATGTCCTGATCGTTGCTGCCGCGCTTGACCACCATGTTGACCTTGATTGCGTCAAAACCCGCGGACTTCGCCGCATCGATGCCCTCAAGGACACGTGCCACCGGATAGTCGGCATCGTTCATGCTGCGGAAGAGCTGATCGTCGAGCGCATCCAGGCTCACCGTTACGCGATGCAGGCCCGCGTCGCGCAAGGTCTGCGCCAGTTTCGGGAGGAGCACGCCATTGGTGGTCAGCGTGATCTCGACGTCGTCCAGCTTCGCAAGCATGGCGATCAGGCGCTCGATGTCCTTGCGCAGAAGGGGCTCGCCACCGGTGATGCGGATCTTGCGTACGCCACGTTCGACGAAAAGCCGGGCCACACGGTAGATCTCTTCAAAGCTCAGCAGTTGTGTCCGCGGCAGGAAGGGGTAGTCCTTGTCGAAGACCTCACGCGGCATGCAGTACACACAGCGGAAATTGCAGCGATCGGTTACCGAGATCCGCAGGTCACGCACGTTCCGGCCGCGACGGTCAAACAGCGGGCCGTCCTGAACCGATGCGGGTTCAGGCAGGGGAAGCGAAGCAGTGTTGTGGATCGGGATGACTTTCATGGTGGGGTACGCAGGTTTTTGACTTTCGACTGATCCTGCAGCCGACTGTTCCACAGTGCCTTGTCCGTGGTCAAGTAAGTAAAAGCACTTCGTTCGTTGTGGTTACTACGGATAGATCAGCCCAAATTGGGGAGTGATTCGTGAAAACCCGCACGCTGAGGCTGATTCAGTCGCATTAAACTCTTTCAGAATCTATGTCTTTAGAGATAATAAACGCCGTAAACGACAGAAACCATATTTCTGGACTGGCCACTGGATGTGGCTGAACTTGAAAGCACGAGGAGTTTTACCTTGAACGCACGGTGCGGCAATCTGCCGCGAAAAACTGACACCACCGCCCTTTTCGACCGGTTTCCCCACTTGCAGGGCATTGACCTGATCTGGGGTACAAGGGAGTGTCGCCAGTACATTTCGAACCTGATGACCGATACGCGTGGTGGAAAGCGCCAGGGATTCCCCGCTGAGCATGCCATGACCATCATGCGTTTGCTGATGGAACACGACAATCTGTATCCGCAGTTCGAGAACGAGCCCATCGATCTGCGCTGGGGTGACGGTCCGATGCGGCGTACTGGCGGACGCTGATTCCCGTCTCAGGCTTGCCCGCAGGCGCAACAGAGGTAAAGATGTAGGGTGCCCGGTCGTCGCGATCGGGCCAGTCACCTTCGTTTCGGCTTCCGGAGAACAAGAACATGGCCGATATTGCGCCTCTGTCCGCTGCCCAGCTGCGGGCCTGCTGCAGCCCCGATCAATTCTCCTTCGAGACCACCGCCACGCTCGATGACCATCCCGGCGATCTGGGACAGGCCCGGGCGATGGAGGCGCTTCAGTTCGGGCTCTCGATGGGGCATACCGATTATCACGTCTTCGTCCTGGGTGAAGCCGGCAGTGGCAAGCATGCCACCACCTTTCGCCTCCTGCGCGAGCGCGCGGCGACGGAGCCTGTGCCACCGGATCTGTGCTACCTCCACAATTTTGACGAACCGCTTCACCCGCGCCTGTTGACCTTGCCCGCCGGGCGGGGCACGGCCCTCAGGGCGGAGATGCAGACCTTCATCCGCGACCTGGGTCCCGCGATCGAGGGCGCGCTTGGCAGCGACCCTCATACCGAGCGTATCGAGGCCTTGCAGGCAGCGCACAAGAGCCGCGAGGACACGGCCTTGCGCGAGCTTGGGCAACAGTGCAATGCGGAAGGCATTTCGCTGCTGCAGACACCGGACGGTTTCGTGTTTGCGCCCTCGGCCGAAGAGGGGGTGATGGCCCCCGAAGTGTTCGACGCCTTGCCGGATAGCGAACGCGAGGCCATCGAGTCGCGCGTCGCGGAATGGAGCGACCGGCTCGAGGATCTGCTCAACGAGTTCCCCGGCTGGCGCAAGAGCCTGCGCGAGGCGCTGGTCCGGGCGGAAAACGAAGCCCTGACGCCTGCCGTATCGCACCTGATGCGCGACATGCGGGCGCGTCATGCCGACTTGCCGGAGGTGCTCGCCTTCTTCGATGCAGTGGTCAAGGATGTGCTCGACTACGCGGTGGATGGCATCGTCCTCGATGAGGACGACGATGACGCGGATACGGACGACAGCGGTCGCTTCAGCCGCTACCAGGTCAAGCTGCTGGTCGATCACTCCGCGTCGACGGGTGCGCCGATCGTGTTCGAGAACAATCCTGGCTATGGAAACCTGATCGGCCGCGTCGAACACGTCGTGCAGCAAGGGGCGCAGGTCAGTCACTTCAATCTGATCCGGGCTGGTGCGCTGCACCGCGCGAACGGCGGCTACCTCGTAGTGGACGCCGAGCGTCTGCTGACCCAGCCCTTTGCGTGGGAAGGACTCAAGCGCACCCTGCGCTCGAGCGAGATCCGCATCGAGCCACCTGCCGAGGCGCAGGGCTGGAGTGGATCGCTTACGCTCGAACCGCAAGCTGTGCCGTGTGGGCTGAAAGTGGTGATGATCGGCGACCGCGATCTGTACTACACCCTGATGGAGCACGACCCCGACTTCGCTGAGCTGTTCAAGGTTGCTGCGGACTTTGACGACGACCTGCCGCGCTCGCCGGAAAACGAGCAACAGTACGCCCGCCTTCTGGCGATGCTCGCGCGCAGTGCCAAGCTCTTGCCGCTGCATCGCAGCGCCGTTGCGCGCCTGGTGGAGGAGGGGGCCCGCATTGCCGAAGATGCGGCGCGGCTGTCCCTGCAGACCCGCCTTCTCGCCGACCTGATGCGCGAGGCGGATCACTTTGCCCGACTCGCTCAATGCGAGCGCGTCGAGCGCGGTCATATCGAGGCTGCGCTTGCAGCCCGGGCACGGCGAAGCAACCGCTATCCGACGCGCGTCAGGGAGGCCATGCTTGATGGCACCACACTGATTGCCACCAGCGGCACCCGGGCGGGCCAGATCAACGGTCTCGTGGTGATCGAACTCGCCGGTGAGCGGTTTGGACATCCGATGAGAATCTCGGCAACGGTTCGGCTCGGTGAAGGTGATGTGGTCGATATCGAACGCGAAGCCGAACTGGGGGGCGCCATCCACTCCAAGGGCGTGCTGATCCTTTCGGCCTTCCTCGCGGCCCGCTATGCGCGCCATCAGCCGCTGTCGCTGTCTGCCAGCCTGGTGTTCGAGCAGTCGTATGCGCCGGTCGAGGGCGATTCGGCTTCCCTGGCCGAGTTGTGCGCCCTGCTGTCATCGCTTACCCAGTTGCCGATCGAGCAGCGCCTTGCGATCACCGGCTCGGTGAACCAGTTCGGTGAGGTCCAGGTGATCGGTGGCGTGAATGAAAAGATCGAAGGTTTCTTCGATCTGTGCTCCGCGCGAGGGCTTGATGGCACTCAGGGCGTGGTGATTCCAGCGGTCAGCGTGCGTCACCTGATGCTTCGCGAGGACGTGGTCGAGGCTGCACGAGAGGGGCGTTTCCACATCTACCCCGTAAGCACGGTCGACGAAGCAATGGAAGTGCTCACCGGCGTTCCAGCAGGCGAGCCGGATTCCAAGGGCGTGATGCCGCGCGGTTCGCTCAATCACAAGGTTGCCAGCGTGCTTGCGGACATGACGGCCGCCCGCCATGCCTACGCCGATGGTGATGGCGACGGACGTCGCCGGCGCCGCGGCACGCACTGACGGGACGTGCCCCGGTCGGAGAGATCGGGGCACAATCGGCGGTGTCCGTAGTGTGAGGCCAGGCAGGAGCTGAAAACGGCGCCAAGTCACGTCGTGGCGCGCCGTGCGCGCAGCGCGCGGGGTGCGAACAAGCCCGTGTGCGCCGGGTAAAGCGTGCTTGCCAGGCCCGAGTAAGGCATCATGGCGCGCTTCGATTGCTTAACCGGCGCAAAAGGCGTTTCCATGTACCCGATTCTTGATATTGACGCCCAGTTGTTGCTGGCCACCCTGTTTGCTGCAAAAAGAAAGCCGACCGAACTGGTCGGGATCGTGACCGCAGCCGAGTTGCTCGACTGCCCGATCAACTCCACCAACCTGTGGGCGGAGTCCTTTCGCCGCCTTGCCACGCACGGCCTGATCATTGCGGACGGCGAGCTCTACGCGCTGACCCCGGCGGCCCAGGCGATGGCAGAAGGTCTGCCGAAGAAGGCCGATATCTCGGAGCGTGTGTTCCTGGTCCGGGAGAAGCTTTCCGCCTATACGCCCGCCGAGAAGAGCCCCTCGATTCCCATGACCGGGGCGCAGTTCGACGAGGCGATTCGCGCTCACAAAGCCATTACGCGGCAGAGCGGCAAGAACCTGCTGATGCCGAAACCCAAGCTGGACGATGATCAGCGCCGTCCTGCACGCAGACCCTTCGGTGCCGGTCGACGCCGGAGCTGAGGCTCACGGCTTCGTTGTCAGATGCAGTGCCCTTCCGGGGCTGCATGGGATGGACCTTCAAGCTCAGGCGGACTTCCAGCGCAGAACAATCTGATCTGCGAGTTCAGTCAGCTCAGACGCAACAAGATCAGGCGCCGGAACCTCTGCCGCGGGTAGGATTGCATTATGCGGACGCGTAATGAGTGCCCCGCGCCAACCGGCGGCCTGGGCGCCAATCGTATCCCACAGGTGACAGGCAACGAGGCACAGCGCCGAGGTGTCTGCACCCAGTTCCGACGCGACCAGCTGGTAGGTTTCCGGGGCCGGCTTGAACTTTCTGACCGACTCGACGCTGAACGAACGCTCGAAGAATGGCGCAATCCCAGCGCGCTCAAGCGGGGTGGGCGACGATGCGCTTGCCGAGTTCGTCAGCGTTACCAGCCGGAAGCCCGCATCGCGCAGCCGCGTGAGCGCAGGCGCGACGTCCGGATGGGCCGGCATCTCATTCATTCTCGTCTTGAGTTCGCTGATGTCGGCGTCGGCAAGCGTCACGCCACGGGTGGTCGCCACCATGCGCAGGCTGCCCACTGCGAGCGCCCCGAAGGGGGTGTAGAGCCCCGAAAGCGTCATCGTCTGTGAGTACAGGATCAGTTGTGCAAACCACTCCCGCAGAACGAACGCGTCACCAAAGACACGTTCGAAAAGGGGCTCGAGCGTCGTGATGTCGAGAAGGGTTTCGTTTACGTCGAATACGATGATTGAAACCGACAAGTCCTTGTCCATGGAGCATCCTTTCTCGAAGCGCCTGCTGTCTTGTCTGTGCCTTGATGGCACGACCTGGACCGACAGGCCTGGTGAGCACGAAAGTTCATTCTAGTCCCGTACGCCACCGGGTGCGCCTGATCAGCCGTCCAGTCATGTCGCGGCAAAAGAGGCGGATCGCACAGCGGCCAAGACCGCAGCCTGCCACGCGCGCGGTGGAGGAGTGCGTGGGAGATTGAAGGATCTCGCAGTGGCTCTGCCCGATTGCCAGCGTTCCACCCTTGTACGTTGAATGTATTACGAAGCGGCAAATGATCGCTTGCTCGCTTCATCGCATCCGCTCGCACCCGAACCCCAATGCTCGCTCAAATAGCTCACAAATGTGGAAATCCGGGCCGACAGCGCCGTGTTCCGGTAGTGCACGGCGTTGATCGGCTGGCGCACTTCCAGCGTTCGGGTCGAGAACAACTGCACCAAGCGTCCTTCGGTTCGGTCCCGATGGGTCATGAAGTCCGCCAAACAGACGATTCCTGCGCCCTCAAGTGCCAGCTGGCGCAGGGTTTCACCGCTGGAGGCTGCAATGGTGGGGGTGATACGCAGCGGCAGGTCGTCCTGTGCGGGTAACGGCCATTCATTGAGTGCAGCCGGCTGTGTGAAGCCCAGCAGGACATGTTGAGCGAGGTCGCCGGTGCTGCGCGGCCGACCGTGCTGTTCGAGATAGGAAGGCGCTGCCAGCACGCGCAGACGGCAGCTGCCGATAGGCCGTGCATGCAGCGTTGAATCCTTGAGCCTTCCGATGCGGATGGCAACGTCGGTGCGCTGCTCCAGCAGGTCGATCAAGCCTTCGTTGCTGGTTAGCTCCAGCGTCACTTCCGGATAGCGCTCGCGGTAGCCGGAGATCAACGGAACAACACCGTGGAGCATGAAAGGCGTGGCGGCATCTACACGCAGCCGCCCAGCCGGCCGTTCGCGGCGGATCGAAAGATCTTCTTCGGCGCCCTCGACGCAGGCGACGATCTCTCTCGCACGGTCGAGAAAAATGGTGCCTTCCTCAGTCAGCTCCAGACGTCGCGTGGTGCGGCGAAGGAGTGTCGTGTTCAGCTTGTGCTCCAGCCGCCCCAGGGTTCGGCTGACCGCCGATACGGTCAGCCCCAGATGGTCGGCTGCACGCGACAGCGCACCCGCATCGACCACCGCGATCAAAGTCCGCATTTCATCCAGGGTTGTCTTCATTGTTGATACAAACGCAAATATGTTTTCAATACTATGGACTTCATAGCATAAGTGATTTGACCCACCATCGCATCCTTTCAACGCTCAACACAAGGATGCAAGCATGCCAATCGCGCTATTCGCGCTGACTATCAGCGCTTTTGCCATCGGGACGACAGAGTTCGTTATCGTTGGCCTGATCCCGACCATCGCTGCTGACTTGTCCGTCAGCCTGCCGTCAGCCGGGCTTCTCGTCAGCCTCTATGCGCTCGGCGTCGCGGTCGGTGCTCCGGTGCTCACCGCCTTGACGGGCAAGGTGCCACGCAAGGCGCTGCTTCTCGCCCTGATGGCACTGTTCACGGCGGGCAACTTGGTCGCCTGGCAATCACCAGGTTACGAGTCCCTGATCGTGGCGCGCATCCTGACCGGACTGGCCCACGGCGTCTTCTTCTCGATAGGGTCGATCATCGCAGCGAGCGTGGTGCCCAAGGAGAAGGCCGCAAGTGCCATCGCGATCATGTTCACTGGCCTGACTGTGGCCTTGGTGACGGGTGTGCCAATGGGCACGTTCATCGGTCAGCACTTTGGCTGGCGCGCCACGTTTCTCGCCGTCGCAGCCGTGGGTGTGATCGCGTTCATGGGAAGCCTGATCTTCGTCCCCAGGAACGTACCGCACAGCAAGCCGGCTACGCTTCGTCAGCAGATCGGCGTGCTGGCGCAGCCCCGGTTACTCCTCGTCTATGCGATGACCGCCGTGGGCTACGGCGGTTCGTTCATCGCCTTCACGTTCCTGGCTCCGATTCTTGAGCAGATAACGGGTTATTCAGCCAGCGCGGTTGGCGGGGTCATGCTGGCTTATGGCATCTCGGTCGCGGCTGGCAATCTGTGGGGCGGCAAACTTGCAGATCGAAGCGGGCCGATCCCGGCGCTGAAACTCATTTTCCTGTTGCTCGCTGTCGTGCTTGCGGTTCTGAGCATCACCGCTCCGAATCGCTGGTTGATGCTTGTCACCGTACTGGCGTGGGGTGGTGTTGCCTTCGGCAATGTGCCGGGTCTTCAAGTCTATGTGGTCAATCAGGCGCAACGCTTCGCTCCGCAGGCCGTGGATGTGGCTTCGGGCCTGAACATCGCAGCCTTCAACGTCGGCATTGCGGCTGGCGCCTGGGTGGGCGGCTTGATCGTGACCCACGTTGGCCTGATCCACACTGCATGGGTTGGCGCGCTGGTGGTACTCGTCGCATTGTTCCTGACAGTTTGGGCCGGGAGGCTGGATCGGCGCGATGCAGAGATCGAACTGTCGGCAGGTATTGCGCCAGTCACGCCGTGAGGGGGCAGCAGGCACTGGCTGAGTTACCAAGAAGGAATTTGAAGGGCGGGTGTCTTGCACTGACTTGCCCTAATTGATCTGACCTGTGAGAGCAACATGATGCGCGTGAACGCACTTGAAAGATTGACAACGGAAGGCTTCAGCGTCGGTGTCGAGTTGCCGCTTGATAGCGATTGGTCAATAGCGGGCGAACATCTCAGACGTGGGGCGGGCCGTCCATTCGGCGTTCCGGATGTTTCGCTCCACGCTGACCTGGCCAAGCTGGCGGACCGCCTGGGCTTCCGTGCACTGTGGGTACGAGACGTGCCCGTGTATGACCCGAGCTTCGGTGATGCGGCCCAGGTGTTCGAGTTATTCACCTACCTTGGATACCTTGCAGCTGCAACCGAGCGCATCCTGCTCGGAACCGCCGCCGTGGTCCTCCCAATCCGTGAACCGATCTTGACCATGAAGTCCGCAGCCAGCGTGGAATACCTCAGCAACGGCCGATTGATTCTGGGCGTAGCCAGCGGTGATCGCCCGGTCGAGTACCCTCTGTTCGGGCGGGACTTTGAAACTCGTGGCGCGGTCTTTCGCGAGCAAGTGGCAATGCTTCGGCAGTGGCACTGCACGAAACTGCCAGATGGCGTCGAGGTCTTGCCGCGCCCGCAGGCGCCGTTGCCATTGCTCGTGGCTGGTCTGGCACAGCAGGCACCTGATTGGGTGGGGCAGCGCATGGACGGGTGGCTAGCCTATCCGGGCAGGCCCGAAGACCACGCGCGCCGAGTTGGCATGTGGCGCAAGGTCGCTGGTGATAAACCTTACCTCAGCTTCATTCACCTCGACTTGACTGAAGATCCCGGTGCCTTGGCGCAGCGTCACCGCTTTGGCATGCGCGTGGGTCGCAATGGACTGATCGAGGAACTGCACGCCATGTGTGCGGCAGGTGTCCAGCATATCGGGCTTCAGTTTCGGCGAAACCAGCGGCCTCTGAAAGAGACCTTGCAGGAAATCGGTGAGTTTGTGCTGCCTTGTTTTCATGCAGAGCCCATTGCGCATCCGTAACGGGCATTACCAGATCCTTGTGCGTACGTGCGTTGCCATGTCGCATTTTCCCTAACGTAACGGAGTTCCAACCATGTCCATCCCTCATTTCGGCGTCGGCACCTTTCGACTCAAAGGTCAAACCGCCATCGACTCGGTGAAATCTGCGCTGGAGGTCGGCTACCGTGCAGTCGATACTGCCCAGATCTACGATAACGAGGCCGAAGTCGGCAAAGCCATCGCGGAGTCGGGTGTTCCGCGAGACGAACTGTTCATCACGACCAAGATCTGGATCGACAACCTGTCAGCCCATAAGCTCATACCGAGCCTGCAAGCCAGCCTGCAGAAGCTGCGCACCGATCACGTCGATCTGACCTTGATTCATTGGCCCTCACCGGGCGGGGCCGTGCCGCTCGCCGAATCGCTGCAAGCCCTCCTTGAAGCGCGTGCGCAGGGCATAACCCGCCACATCGGCGTGTCCAACTTCAATACTGCACTGCTGGGAGAGGCAATCGCAGCCATTGGGCGCGAGAATATCGCCACCAATCAGGTGGAAATCAGTCCCTATTTGCAGAACCGCAAGCTGACGGCATTCGCCCGCAAACAGCGCATTCACCTGACCTCGTACATGACGCTTGCCTATGGCAAGGCGGTGCAAGACCCGTTGCTGCGACAGATTGCGCACAAACACGGTGCAACGCCGGCGCAGGTGGCCCTGGCATGGGCGTCGCAGCAAGGTTTTTCGGTTATACCGTCCTCGACCAAGCGGGCAAATCTCGAAAGCAACCTCAGGGCAGGCACAGTGTGCCTCGATGAAGAGGATCTTGCCGCTATCGCCACCCTGGACTGCAACGAGCGACTCGCCAACCCCGAAGGAATCGCACCGCAGTGGGATTGACCAGATCCCTTCGGTTTCTCATGAACGAAACGAACAGCGTGTAGCTGGGCTCGGAAAACAGGGCCGGCTTTTCGACTGCGATGGGACGCTTGCTGTCAGGTCACCGCCGTAATCGAACGCATGGCCCGCTGCATTCCGTTCCGGCTGGCAAGGTCAGCGCAGGGCCTGTTGTGGCACGTTCCGATTGAACTGGTCGAAAAGCCGTCCGAGCGCGGGCTGACGCTAAAACAGGCTGACTGCGCAAACTGAATGGCCCCGGGTCTTCTGAACATCTTCGTTGCGTCACAGGTTGAGGCTGCGGGATGTCTGGAGGCTCCGGGGCAATTTACCTCGTTCGGTCGCCGAACGACGGAAGGCGTAGCCATCTGAGCAATCCTGATGCTGACTTCGCATCCCGTGAACGCAAAAATGCCACCCCGAAGGATGGCATTTTCGCTTTGCTTCTGGCTCCTCGACCTGGGCTCGAACCAGGGACCTACGGATTAAC